>Ga0210395_10004322_pt1 | contig 10939 bp, 10 predicted proteins | sample IncBWH4OmetaG_FD_150861 | JGI IMG/M metagenome (GOLD analysis project Ga0210395, IMG submission 150861) | Forest soil microbial communities from Barre Woods Harvard Forest LTER site, Petersham, Massachusetts, United States - Inc-BW-H-4-O ...
AGGCAGTGACAATGGTAGCGTCGAACCCGTGAGCTTGGTGGCCCAACCGCCCATGTAGCGGAACATATCAACGGCCAGTGGCAGATCGGCGACGCGCGCCACCGCGTAGGGCTTGCCGTTGTCGATCGACTCAAGCTCGGCCAGTTGCTCCAGGTCGCGCTCGATCAGATCCGCGATACGCCACAGGATGCGGCCGCGCTCCGATGGGCTGATCTTCGTCCAGCGCCGTTCGTCGAATGCACGCCGCGCCGCGGCAACCGCAAGGTCGACATCGGCCTTGTCGCCCTCCGGCACATTGGCGATCACGCTGCCGGTGGCGGGATTGTAGACCGCGAAGGTCTTGCCAGACTCGGCCGACACCTGTTTGCCGTCGATCAGCATCAACGGATTCCGCCCAAGAAAACCGGTCGAGTGCCGCAGCCTCGGGTCGAGTGTGATCGTGTCCATAAGCGTCCCTCCTGTCCGATTGGCCTGCCCCTTGGCAAAGCCCGGTCGCCAGGGCAGTATCGCTGTATCCAAACACATATGGCGTAGCGAGGCGAGTCCGCCCGCCATGGAGGAACGACAGACGATGTATCCCAACGTGTCCCTGTTCATCGATGGCACCTGGACCGCAGCCGCAGCAGGTCGCACGCTTCCCGTCGTCAGTCCGGCAACCGGCGACAGCATCGGCACCGTGGCGCACGCTGAGCGCGCGGACCTCGATCGTGCACTGGAAGCGGCGGACAAGGGCTTCAGGACATGGCGGAAGGTTTCCGCTTTCGACCGCTCCAAGGTCATGCGCAAGGCCGCAGACCTGTTGCGTGAGCGTGCCGACAAGATCGCGCCGCTACTGACCATGGAGCAGGGCAAGCCTCTGCCCGAGGCGAAGGGCGAGGTGCTGGCCGGCGCAGATGTGATCGACTGGTTCGCCGAGGAGGCACGCCGCACCTATGGCCGCGTTATTCCTGCGCGGGCTGAGGGCATCTATCAGCTTGTGGTGAAGGAACCGGTGGGTCCGGTGGCCGCGTTCACACCGTGGAACTTCCCGATCAACCAGGTGGTGCGCAAGCTGTCCTGTGCGCTGGCGGCGGGCTGCTCCATCATCGTCAAGGCACCTGAGGAAACGCCAGCCTCGCCCGCCGAACTGATCCGCTGCTTTGCCGATGCCGGCGTGCCGGCCGGTGTGATCAACCTGGTCTATGGCGTGCCGTCGGAGATTTCCGAGTACCTCATCCCGCATCCGATCATCCGCAAGATGTCGTTCACCGGCTCTACCGCGGTTGGCAAGCAGCTTGCTGCCATCGCAGGCGCGCACATGAAGCGCGTGACGATGGAACTCGGCGGCCATGCGCCGGCAATCGTGTTCGACGACGCCGATGTGGATGCGGCCAGCCGGCTGCTGGCAACTGCGAAGTACCGCAACGCCGGTCAGGTCTGCGTGTCGCCGACGCGCGTGCTGGTGCAGGAACGTGTCTACGACCAGTTCGTGACAGGGTTCGTGCAGTACAGCAAGGCGGTGAAGGTTGGCGACGGGTTGGAATCCGGCACCACGATGGGGCCGATGGCGAATGCTCGTCGGATCACCGCGATGGAGACCTTCATCGGCGATGCGACGCAGCACGGAGCGACACTACAAGCTGGCGGGAACCGCATCGGCAACAAAGGCAACTTCTTCGAGCCGACGGTGTTGATCGACGTGCCCAAAGACGCTCGCGTGATGAATGAGGAGCCGTTCGGCCCGCTCGCCGTCATCTCGCCGTTCCGCACGTTCGATGAAGTGGTGACAGAAGCCAACCGCCTGCCGTACGGGCTTGCCTCTTACGCATATACAAAATCGGCCAAGACAGCGAATGCCATCGCGGCGGCGGTCGAGAGCGGCATGATTTCGATCAACCACCACGGCCTGGCATTGCCGGAAGTACCATTCGGTGGTGTGAAGGATTCCGGCTACGGTTCCGAGGGCGGACTCGAAGCAATCGAGAACTATCTAAATACCAAGTTCGTCACCCAGGCCGGCCTGTAAGCCGGAGACGGCGGCCCGTGAGCATGACAGGATCGCCCGTCGCGAGCCGGACCGCCGCTGTCCCGGCGTCACCGCAGAGAACGATCGACATTTCGTCACTGGCTCCCGCGTTGGTGACGCGAGGCGATGCCCAGCCTGCAGTGGGACCGGCGCGTCGCACCAGGATCTGGGAATTCAACACCAACCTGCATTGCTCCATCCTGGGCACGTGCCTGTCCACGGCTGAACTGCGCCAGCTCCTGAAGAAGCTTGGGCTCGCGTCGCCGGAGCACACCGATCACGAACTGCACAGCGCCGCGGTGACCCTCGCCGGACGGCACGACAAGGCGGCTAAGCTGCTGAACAAGGCGCTCGACGACCGCCATCGCATCGCGATCAACCAGTTTGCCAGGGCGAATACCGAAGAGGCCGTCCGGTCGCTCTGGCGTGGCGCCGTCCGACGCGGCGAGATACCCGGGGCCTACTGGGCCACTCTGACGCATCCGGCGGCGACCCGTACCGTGATCCGCGATGCATTCGGCGAAGTGCATATGCTCTCGCACCTTGTTGGAGCGGCCAATCGTGCGGACATACGACGGCTCTGTCAGTTGGAAGAAGAGAACGCCGAACTGCGGGCGCACCTCGACAGGCAGCAGGCTGCATTTCGCAATGCGGTCGTCACGCGGGACATGTCGATCCAGGAATTGCGGCGGGCACTGGCCCAGCAGGTCGCCGCCGAACCGGCCATGTCTGGCGACCACGCCCCCGCACTGCACCAGTTGGTCGCGGATCTGGAGCGTCGCCTTGCCGCAGAGACGCGGCGCAGCACGGTGTTGGCTGACCGGCTGAAAAGCGCAAAAGCTGCGATTTCCGAAGAGCACTCGGCACGGATGAATGCGGAGCGTGAGAATGACGCCCTGCATCGGGACCTCGAGGTCATCGAGGCATCGATGCATGCGAGCTGCGGCGACAGCGCCTCCGCCGTTCCCCCGCGTCCCCGGCTTGATGGCGTGACGCTGCTTTATGTCGGCGGGCGACCGCATCATGTGGCGCGTCTGCGCGCAATCGCTGAGGCGGCGGGAGCCGCGTTCGTGCACCATGATGGCGGCATCGAACACCATCTGAACCTGCTTGCCGGCCTTGCCAGCCAAGCCGATCTGGTGGTGTTCCCGGTCGATTGCATCAGCCACCATGCGGCCCAGGTCGCCAAACAATTGTGCCATCAGGCAGGCAAGCGGTTCATTCCACTCCGGTCGGCCAGCGCTACCTCTCTGCTCGCCGCATTGCAGCGGCCAGAGGTGACGGACCTCGCGGATGCCGCCGACTGATCAGGCACCCACCATCGGCAGGTTGCAGTCAGTCGCTATGACCTGTTGGATATGGCGTTGCTGATTGCCGCGCCACCGCACGAAAGCATACCCTGAATGAATGCGCCGTTCGACCCAACGTTGCTCCTGAACGAGAAATTTGCCGTCGGCCAGCCGGTCTCGCGCAAAGAAGACCCGGTGTTGCTGCGCGGCGAGGGCCGCTATACCGACGATCTGAACTGTTGCGGCCAGCTCTACGGCGTCATGGTGCGCAGCCGCATGGCGCACGGCGAATTGCGCTCGATCGACGCTGACGGCGCACGCGAGATGCCTGGCGTGCACATGGTCATCACGGCGGCAGACCTCGATGCGGCCGGCATCAAGAACATGCCGGCTGCGGCGGGAAAGCATCGTGACGGCACACCCACACCGCGCCCACCGCAGCGACCGCTCGCAACGGATCGGGTGCGCTATGTCGGCGAGCCGATCGCCATGGTGGTCGCTGAGACGGTCAAGCTCGCGAAGGACGCGGCGGAGTCGATCTTTGTCGACATCGATCCGCTGCCCGCGGTGACAACTGCGAGCGCCGCGGCGGCGCCGGATGCGCCGCAACTGCACGCGGACGCTCCCGGCAACGTCTGCCTGGATTTTCATTACGGCGATAGCGAGCAGGTCGCTGCCGCCTTTGCAGGCGCCGCGCATGTCACGAAACTGTCGTTGCGCAACAACCGTATCGTCGTGTGTCCGATGGAGCCGCGCTCCGCCATCAGCGAATACGATCCGGAAGCGGATCGGCTAGTTCTGCGGCTGGGCTGCCAGGGCGTGTTCGGTCAGCGCAACCTGCTGAGCAACATCCTCGGCGTGCCGGTGGAGAAGCTGCGCGTTCTCACCGGCAATGTCGGCGGTTCATTCGGTATGAAGTCGTCGGCCTATCCCGAGTATATCTGTCTCCTGTATGCCGCGCGGGCGCTCGGCCGCCCGGTGAAATGGACCGACGAACGATCGGAAAGCTTTCTGTCCGACAGCCACGGCCGTGACCATGAGATGACAGCGGAACTGGCATTGGACGCGGACGGCAAATTCCTGGCGCTGCGCGTGACCGGCTTCGGCAATCTTGGCGCGTGGCTCAGCAACGCCACCACGATCCCGCCGACGATGAACATGGTGAAGAACATCATCGGCGTCTACGCCACACCGCTGATCGAGATAGCGACGAAGTGCCTGTTCACCAACACGACACCCGTCGGTGCCTATCGCGGCGCGGGGCGGCCCGAGGGTAACTACTACATGGAGCGCCTGGTTGAGACCGCGGCGCGCGAGATGGGCATCGATCGCATAGAACTGCGCAGGCGTAACCACATCCAGCCCGAGCAGATGCCGTACCGCGCGCCGTCCGGCATGCTGTACGACAGCGGCGAGTTCCCCACCGTGATGGAGAAGGCGCTGATCGCCGCGGATTGGGATGGCTACGCCGCACGCCAGGCGGAAAGTCGTACGCGCGGCAAGGTGCGCGGACGCGGCATCGGCCACTATCTGGAGGTGACCGCCGGCGACGGCCAGGAAATGGGCGGCATCCGCTTCGAGACGGATGGTTCTGTCACGATCATCACCGGCACGCTTGATTACGGTCAGGGTCACGCGTCGCCCTTTGCCCAGGTGCTGGCGGAACGGCTTGGAATCCCATTTGAACGGATCAAGCTGCTGCAAGGCGATTCCGACGAACTGATCGGGGGTGGCGGCACCGGAGGTTCGCGGTCGATGATGCAGAGCGGCGGTGCCATCATCGCGGCGAGCGATATCGTTATCGAGCAGGGCAAGCAGGCGGCCGCGCATTTCCTGGAAGCCGATGCCGCCGACGTCGAGTTCGTCCGCGGCCGCTTCAACATCGCTGGCACGGACCTCGGCATCCATATCATGGATGTGGCGGAGCGGCTGCGCCTTGGCGGAGAATTGCCCGATGGAATGCCGCTTACGCTGAACGTCAGCCAGGTCTTCAAAGGCGTGCCGTCAGCATTCCCCAACGGCTGCCATATTGCCGAGGTCGAGGTCGATCCCGATACCGGCACAGTGGAGATCGTCAGCTACACGACCGTGAATGATTTTGGCGTACTGGTGAACCCGATGCTCGTCGCGGGCCAGGCTCACGGCGGCATCGCCCAGGGTGTCGGCCAAGCACTGATGGAAAGCGTGGTCTACGATGAGGACGGTCAGATGCTGACCGGCTCCTACATGGATTACGGTCTGCCACGCGCGTCCGATCTGCCCGGCCTCGGCTTCGAAAGCCATCCGGTGCCGGCGCGTACCAATCCGCTCGGGGCCAAGGGATGCGGCGAGGCAGGATGTGCCGGCTCGTTGCCCGCGGTGATGAATGCACTGGTCGACGCATTATCGGAGTTCGGCATCGGGCACATCGACATGCCCGCGACACCGCTGCGTATCTGGCAGGCGATCCAGGAAGCGCGCGGCACATAAGGACGAAATTGAAACCACAGATGGACACAGGTAAGCGCCAGCTTGTGTGGCGCATCACAACATGAGGCGCTTTACTTCAAGCCGCGGCTTGCCAAAATTAATCAGAAGGCATACGCACAACCCGGTCGCTTTCAGGTAGTTGAGACACTGGGCGCGATGAATGTCGTCCAGTTCTCTGACTGCTTTCAGTCGACGATCACCGCGTTGTCCACCTCAAGGTCGGCGGCATACTCGCCAACGATCACGCCGTCATATCTGACGGCAACCCCGCGCTGTTGCTCGATGGCAAGGCCCGCCTTGCGGAGTTCGTGCGCCAGTGCGTTCTCGTACACCTTTTCGACGAAGGCTGGTCCCAGCGTGTTCGCGACCGTGAATGCGCACCCGATGATTCGTTCCGAAATTCGGGTGAACCCGCCGTTATCTGTGTCCATCTGTGTTCATCTGTAGTTTCAAACTGTTTTTGCGATTCAGCCAGCAACACCTTGCCAAATCCCTACCACCCGACCCGCCGCACTGTAACGTGCGGATCGCTGGGGGTAGCGCCAACCTGCCTTCTGCGCTATGTCCAAGCAGGAATTGCGTAGCACTGAGGAGGAAGCCGATGAATGTCATGCTGCACCCCGTTGCGGTGCCTGACCTTGCCGCTCGGTTCATCGCCAAGCCCTTGCAATTGTTGATCGGCGATGCGTGGGTGAACGCCAAGTCCGGCAAGACCTTCGACGTGTTCGACCCGTCCACCGGCCTGCCGATCGCCAAGGCCGCGGAAGGCGACGCGGCGGATATCGATGCGGCGGTTGCCGCCGCTCGGCGCGCGTTCGAAAGCGGCCCGTGGTCACGCATGTCGCCGTTGGAGCGCAGCAAGCTCATCTATCGTCTGGGCGATGCACTGGAGGCGAAAGCCGAAGAATTCGCCGTTCTCGAAGCGCTGGACAACGGCAAGCCGATCCGTGATGCACGCGCGGCGGACCTTCCAGGCTCCTACGAAATGTTCCGCTACATGTCGGGCTGGGCGACCCGCCTGAACGGCGAGACCGTGCCAATCTCCGCACCTGGAAACTGGCACGCCTACACTCTGCGCGAGCCGGTCGGGGTCGTTGGCCAGATCATCCCGTGGAACTTCCCACTGATGATGGCGGCATGGAAGCTTGCCCCGGCGCTCGCCGCTGGCTGCACGATCGTGCTGAAGCCGGCCGAACAGACACCGCTCTCCGCCGTCAGGCTTGGCCGGTTGATCCAGGAAGTCGGCTTCCCGCCTGGCGTCGTGAACATCGTGACCGGCTTCGGTGAAACGGCCGGGGCTGCACTGGCAGCGCATCCTGACGTTGACAAGGTTGCGTTCACCGGATCGACCGAGGTCGGCAAACTGATCGTTCAGGCTGCCGCTGGCAATCTGAAGAAGGTCTCGCTGGAACTCGGCGGCAAGTCACCGGCCATCGTGTTCCCCGATGCCGACATGGATGTTGCGATCCGCGGGACAGCGAGCGCGATCTTCTTCAACATGGGCCAATGCTGTACGGCCGGTTCGCGCCTGTTTGCCCACAAGCGCGTATTCGACAGACTTATGGAGGGCATCGCGTCGGAGGCCGGCAAGATCAATATGGGACCTGGCCTCAATCCTGATTCACAAATGGGCCCGCTGGTGTCCGAGGAGCAGTTCTCCCGGGTGACCGGCTTCCTGGAGTCAGGCCGCAAAGAAGGTGCTCGCGTCGTCACCGGCGGTGAGCGAGTCGGCAACGCCGGGTACTTTGTGGCGCCGACGGTGCTGACCGACACGCGCCCCGACATGTCGGTGGTGCGCAACGAAATCTTCGGCCCGGTGGTGTGTGCGATACCGTTCGATGATGACGATCTGGACCGGATCGCGAAGGAGGCGAACAACACGAACTACGGCCTCGCCGCGAGCGTGTGGACCCGCGACCTCGGCATTGCGCATAAGCTGGCGCGTCGTATTCGCGCTGGCACCGTGTGGATCAATACGCACAACTTCGGCGACGTGGCGCTGCCGTTCGGTGGCTACAAGGAGTCCGGCTGGGGACGCGAGATGGGCAAGGAAGTGCTGGAACTCTATACTGAGACGAAGGCCGTCGCCGCCGCGCTATGACCGATCGAAGCAGGATCGACACGGCCGAGTTGGACGGCGTAAGGCTGTCACCGGATGGCTCGCGGTTGATCCTGCTGCTGCGCGACACGGCAGGGCAGAAGGTCTCGCTGTCCCTGCCAACGCACTGCCTGAACACCATGCTGACTGCGGCGCCGCAGTCGGCGGAAGCGGGCACCGTGCATGCAGTGGATACGTGGAACATGGCCCTGGCCGAGAACGGCCGGGACATGATCCTGACATTGCGCACACCTGAGGGGATGGCCATTTCGTTCACTGTCAAGCCTTGGCAGGTTCAGGGTATGGCGACGGTGGCGACGTATGGCTCGACGCGCGAGCCCGCGAACAGATCAATTCATTGAAGGTGCCGTTTCAGTTCGCCACATATGCGCGCGACCGCAGTGGCCATCACGGCAGGCCGATCGGATCGAAGCCATGCTGTCGCAGGATCGCCTGACCCTGTTCGGACAGCACGAATAGCGCAAAACGTGCGGCCAGCGGTTCATCAGACAGGACGATCAGACCGTAGGCCGGTCCGACAGTCAGCGTGGGCGGAAGGGGAACATTCACGAGGCCCGGTATCTCGCGCATCACCGGCACTGAACTGCTGCAGTAGCCGAGCATCACATCTGCACGGTCCGCCAGGAAGATGCCCTGCACGGCGCCGCGCCCAGGCACCAGCGGTAGGCTGTTCGGTCCTCCCACCAGTTTCAACGCCTTTGCCCGCAAAATCGCCTCTGCGCCCGGATGCACGGCCTCGGCACGCGCGAAGACGGCCCACGCGTAGTCACCGCCGGGATCGGCGCCGGGCGTTGAGGTCGCCAGCCGTACCGACGGGTCCAGCAATCTGTCGAGCAGGTTGTCGGACGTCAAACCAGTACTCACTCGTCCTAGCACGCAGAGCCTGTTGCGCGTGAACATCACGACGGATGATCCGCTGTGGGAGCTCGCCAGCGTACGCGGCTGTGTCATGTCCGCCGATGCGAAGACATCGACATGATCGCCGTGCTCTATCTTCTCACGCAACACGCCTGAGGGACCAAATACCGGTGCGGCTACATCGCCTTCAGCCGCCGGAAATGCCTTCACGATGTCGGTGATGGCACCGGCCAGGCTACCTGCCGCATAGACGTGCAGAGGTTCCGCCAAGGCGCAGTGCAGTGCCGCAACCGTGAATACTGCGAGGAGTGTACCCGTCAATCGCTTGATCCTGGGCGTCATCTGGACCCTCCCCGCCACCGTCGCTATATGCAATCACTCATAGCATATGCCTTAGCTGCCCAGCCATCCTCGGGAGACCGCATGTCATGTCAATCACCGAGCAGGCTCGCCTGAACGCCACCAATCCGCCTCGCCATGCTCAGATGCTGATTGCTGGCGCGTGGGTGGACAGCACCTCCGGCGAAACGCTGGGGATCGCGCGGTCGAGGCCGCAACGCAAGCATTCCCTGGCGGCGGCCTCGCCGGCGAACTGAAGGGTGAGACGATCCCGCTTGGCGAGCACGTGCTCAGCTACACGCGACGCGAGCCGCTTGGTTTCGTGGGTGCCATCATTTCTTGGAGCGCGCCGGTGAAGCGTAAAAAACGCGCGACTGGTGTTTGCCGGACTGCCACCGAAGGATGGTCCGCTGAGCGAAGGGTTATTTCGCCATGTCCACGGTGTTCGCCGACACGTCCAACGACTCGCGTTTCTGGCGCGGCGAGGCCGAGGCGATCCGGATGGACAGCCGTTATTGCCTTGCCGCCTATGTCTGGACACACGATATCGGCAGCGCGCTGCGCACCGCGCATGCGATCGAGTCAGGATGGGTGAAGGCAAACCAGGGTCTCGGCCAGCAGCCGGGTCATTCCTATGGCGGCTACAAGCAGAGCGGTATCGGTCGAGAGTTTTCACTGGAGGGCATGCTCGACAGCTTCACGCAGTAGTAGAATGTGACGGTCAACCTGAACACGCCACGACGTATGGAGTAACGCGATGAGCACTCATCCCGCCCTGGCCGAAGGTCGCGTCGCCGTTGTGACGGGTGCTGCCAGCGGTATCGGTCTCGCGGCGGCGAAACGCTTCGCCTCCATAGGCCTGAAGGTGTGCCTGGCTGACCTGTCGCAGCAGGCGCTTGAGCCGGTAGCAGCAGAAGTCGCGGCGGCTTCGCCAAAGGGCGGCGACGCCGTTCTTGCTGTGGCGACCGATGTCAGCAAGCTGGACGACATCCACAGGCTGCGAGATGCGGCTTATTCGGCATTCGGCGAAGTTGCCGTGCTGATGAACAATGCCGGCACTTCACCTGGCGGCGGACCGTGGGAACATGTCGATCGCTGGCGGCGCGTGCTGGAGGTGAATCTGTGGGGTGTCATCAACGGCGTGCAGAGTTTTGTTCCGCGCATGCTGGAGCAGGAAATGCCATGCGCGATCATCAACACAGGCTCGAAGCAGGGCATCACCTGTCCACCAGGTGACACTGCCTACAACGTCAGCAAGGCTGGTGTGAAGGTGCTGACCGAGGCGTTGGCGCACAGTCTGCGCAATGTCGAGGGCGCGCGGATTACCGCGCATCTGCTGATCCCCGGCTCCACCTTCACCGGCATGACAAGTCGTGGGCGGACCGAGAAGCCGCCGGGCGCCTGGGTGCCGGATCAGGTGGTGGACATGCTGATCGACGGTATGCGTCGTGGCGACTTCTACATTCTTTGCCCGGACAACGACGTAACGCGCGAGATCGACAATCGGCGAATTCTGTGGGCAGCACAGGACATCACCGAGAACCGCCCCGCGCTGTCGCGATGGCATTCCGACTATAGCTCGGCATTCGAGAACTTCCTGCGCGGCCAATGACGCGTGCCCGCTTGCACGAGAGGGGGCGACGACAGGCAAGCATCTCCCAATCCCCAGTGCTGCGTTGATCTGCCACATCGTCCTACGTCATCGATTGGCGCACGCTTCCGTTGAACGCTGCGCGTCACCGTCGTACTTCTTAGCCTAAGGGTGGGAGCAACAATGGATGCGCGGCCTCGGACCTGTACTGTGTGACGCGGGCGCCGTGCGTGAGGCGATGGCGCAGATCACCACGCCGTGCGGGCAGG
>Ga0210395_10004323_pt1 | contig 10938 bp, 9 predicted proteins | sample IncBWH4OmetaG_FD_150861 | JGI IMG/M metagenome (GOLD analysis project Ga0210395, IMG submission 150861) | Forest soil microbial communities from Barre Woods Harvard Forest LTER site, Petersham, Massachusetts, United States - Inc-BW-H-4-O ...
GAGCACTTCGGCGACTACCAGCGGCAGCTGTTCCTGATGGACCACGCCGGCCTGCCGCTGAAGACTGTGCTCGATCAGCTCGAGCTGCTCGGCGGTGAGGTCATCCCGGTGCTGCGCAAGGAGATCGCGGCTCGCCAGGACCCGGAGACCGCGCCGGCCCCGACCCGCGAGCTGCTGCTCAAGGCGAAGTACGGCGACGAGCCGCCGCGCCAGCCGCGCCCGAACGCGAACCGCGGCGACAATGTCACCGGCTCAACGCCCTACCAGGACAGCGCGCCGGAGTTCCAGGCCGAGTACCCGGAGCTCTGACGGCCGTGGCCGACCGGAGACATCCCGCCAACGACGCGTGGGAGGCGCTGCTCACCGCCCACGCGTCCCTGATCAAGCGGTTCGCCGCCACCGACGTCTGGGAGGACCTCTCGATGCGGGAGTACGACGTCCTCTACACGCTGTCGAAATGCCCAGCGCCGATCCGGTTGTCCGAGCTGAACCGGCACGTGCTGCTCAGCCAGCCGGCCCTGTCCCGGATGGTGGACCGGCTGGCGGACCGCGGGCTGATCCGCCGCGAGGCGGACCCGGCGGACGGCCGCGGCGTCCGCCTCTCGCTGACCGGAGCGGGCCTGGCGCTGCAGCGCAGGATCGGGCGGCGGCACGCGCGGGACGTCGCCCGTGTCATGACCGCGAAACTCAGCCCCGCCGAGCTGCGCCAGCTTGAAGAGATCTGCGCGAAGCTGGCAGTCGCCCCGGTACGTTCAGGAGAATCTTGATGAGCACCTTCAGCGTCGCGGTGGTCAGCGCGGGCACCAGCGACCCCTCGTCGACCCGGCTGCTCGCCGATCGCGCCGCGCAGCGCGTCGAGACGCTGGCGGCGGATCACGGGCACAGGGTGACTACCAGCCTCATCGAACTGCGCGAGATCGCCACCGACATCACCACGGCGCTGACCTCGCAGCTCATCACGCCGAGGCTGCAGCAGGCGATCGACACGCTGGACGCGGCCGACGGCGTGGTCGTCGCCGCCCCGGTCTACAAGGCCGGCGCCAGCGGGCTGTTCACCTCGTTCTTCCAGGTCATCGACAACGACTTGCTCATCGCCAAGCCCGTGCTGCTCGCGGCGACCGCGGGCACGGCCAGGCACGCCCTAGTGGCGGACGAGGCGATGCGCCCCCTGTTCGCGTTCCTGCGCACCATGACGGTGCCGACGTCGCTGTTCGCCGCCCCCGAGGACTGGAGCGACACGTCGCTGCCCAGGCGCATCGACCGGGCCGCGCTCGAGCTGCTGCTGCTGATGGAGAGCGGCTTCGCGCAGAAGGTCAGGGACGAGTCCTGGGACAGTTACCAGCACGAGTTCGGCAGCGCCGGGGGGGTCGAGCCCGGCATCGACCTCGACAGCGACCTCATGCGACTCGCCACCGGCGGCTCCGCCGCCTGACCTCCCGGGGTGTGTGCCGCGGGCGTGTGGGAAGCTAGAGTCCGTCCGCGCCAAGGGTTGAGGGGCAGGGGAGTACGCCCGTGTCAGAGCCGCCACCGCCAGAACCACCGCCGGTGTCACAGCCCATCGTGAGCCCGTTGACCGCGGCGGCAGTCTTCCTCGTGGTGACCGTGGAACCGGGCGGCGAAGAGACGGTCAGGGACCTGCTGCCGGACATTTCCGCGCTGCAGCGCTCGGTCGGCTTCCGCATCCCCGAGGGCACGCTGCAAGCCGTGGTCGGGATCGGCTCCAGCGCCTGGGACCGGCTGTTCGCCGGGCCGCGGCCCGCCGAACTGCACCCGTTCCGCGAGCTGCGCGGCCCCCGGCACCATGCCCCCGCCACCCCAGGCGACCTGCTGTTTCATATCAGGGCCAACCGGATGGACCTGTGCTTCGAGTTCGCCACCCAGGTCATGGCCCGGCTCAGCGGCGCGGTGACGGTGCGAGACGAGGTGCAGGGCTTCCGGTACTTCGACGAGCGGGACCTCATCGGCTTCGTCGACGGCACCGAGTCGCCCGGGGGAGCGGCCGGCGTCCGGGCGGCGATCGTTAGCACCGCAGCCGACCCGGACTTCGCGGCCGGCAGCTACGTGATCGTGCAGAAGTACCTGCACGATTTGCCGGCGTGGAACTCGCTGTCCGTCGAGGAGCAGGAGCGCGTGATAGGCCGCTCGAAGCTGGACGACATCGAGATGCCCGACGACGTGAAGCCAGTCAACTCGCACGTGGCGCTGAACACGATCACGGGACCGGACGGTGAGGAGCGGCAGATCATCCGGGCGAACATGCCGTTCGGCAACGTGGGCCGCGGGGAGTTCGGCACCTACTACATCGCTTACGCCGCCACCCCGTCGGTCACCGAGCAGATGCTGGAGAACATGTTCCTCGGCAGCCCGCCCGGGAACACCGACCGCATACTCGACTTCTCGACCGCGATCACCGGCGGGCTGTTCTTCGCCCCGTCCGCGGATTTCCTCGACGACCCGCCAGGCCCCGCGGCCGGGGCGCAAGCCGCCGCCTCCGCCGTCGCCACGCCGGCCGCCGTACCGGCCGGAGACGGCTCACTCGGTATTGGCTCTCTCAAGGGATAGGAAGGCACGGCGATGGACAACCTGCACCGCGAACTCGCCCCGATCTCGGACGCCGCGTGGGCCGGCATCGAAGATGAGGCGACGCGCACCTTCAAGCGGCACGTCGCCGGCCGTCGCGTAGTTGACGTCAAAGGCCCGGACGGCCTCACGCTCGCCGGCGTCGGCACCGGTCACCGGACCCCGATCGCGCCGCCGGAAGACGGCATCGACGCGGTCCTGCGCGCCTGGATGCCGGTGGTGGAGCTGACCGTGCCGTTCACCCTGGACCGCGACCAGATTGATGACGTCGGGCGGGGTGCGCAGGACGCGGACTGGGATCCGGTCAAGGCCGCCGCTAAGAAGATCGCCTTCGCCGAGGACCGGGTGATCTTCGACGGCTACGAGGCGGCCCAGATCACGGGCGTGCGGCCGGCGTCGTCCAACCCGGGCCTGACGCTGCCCGCCGACGTGAAGGCCTACCCGGACGTGGTCAGCAAGGCGGTCAGCGAGCTGCGGCTGGCCGGCGTGGCCGGCCCGTACTCGCTGCTGCTGTCCGCGAACGCCTACACGGCGGTCAGCGAGACATCCGACCACGGCTACCCGATCCGCGAGCACCTGGCCCGCGTCCTCGACGGCGACATCGTCTGGGCCCCGGCGATCGACGGCGCTGTGCTGCTGTCCGGCCGCGGCGGCGACTACGAGTTCCGGATCGGTCAGGACCTGTCGATCGGCTACCTGTCCCACGATGCGGACCAAGTGCAGCTGTACTTCATCGAGACGTTCACCTTCCTCGTCTACACCACCGAGGCGAGCGTCTCCATCGGAGCGTGGGCTGCAGGACGGTTAGGGGAGCAGGATGAGCCTGCCGGCTATCGCCACCAGTGGCGTTCGAGGGCGTGGTCCGTGCCGTGGGTCCGGTCGAGCGCGTCGAGTTCGGCCATGTCCTGCTCGCTCAGCGTGAAGTCGAAGATCTGCGCGTTCTCGGCGATCCGCTCGCGGTGCGTCGACTTCGGGATGACCGGGAAGCCGTGCTGCACGCACCAGCGCAGCAGGACCTGCGCCGGGGTTCGCCCGGCGCGCTCGGCGATCCCGGCTACCCGCTTGTCGGACAGGTAGCGGCCGGTGCCGAGCGGGCTGTAGGCCTCCGGTACGACCCCGTCGCGCAGGCAGGCGTCCACCACCCCGCGCCGGTACTGGACGGCGCTGAGCTGGATCTGGTCGACGGCCGGGGGGACGCCGCCTGCGGCGATCACCTGCCGGAGCTCGGCCGCGCCGAAGTTCGAGACGCCGATCGACGTGGCCAGCCCGCGGTCGCGGGCCTGCTCCATCCCCGGCCACGCCAGCAGCGGACCGCCTTGCGGCCAGTGCACCAGGTACAGGTTCACCCGGTCGACGCCGAGGCGGCGCAGGCTCCGCTCCGCCTCGGCGACGGGATCCTTGCGTCCCGGGTAGAACTTGGTGGTGATGAAAACCTCGTCGCGGGGCACTCCGCTCTCGCGTAGCGCTTTGCCGACGCTGTCCTCGTTGCCGTAGGCCTGGGCGGTGTCGATGTGCCGGTACCCGAGTTCCAGCGCCCAGCGCACCGCGTTCACGCACACCGGCCCGTCGGGCACCTGCCAGACGCCGAGCCCGAGCATGGGCAGCTCGTTCCCGTCGGCGAGCTCGACGGACCGCCCGTCCGCCGTCAGTGCGCCTGCCGTCATGCGAGCGACGCCTCCAGGGTGATCTCGGGGACGCCCGCCAGCGCCCGGCTCACCGGGCAGTTCGCCTTGGCCGCCTCGGCCTCCTTGACGAACGTGGCCTCGTCGATGCCCGGCACCCGGCCCCGCGTGACCAGGGCGATCTTGGTGATGGTGGGGGCTCCGTCGACGAGCCGCAAGGTCACCGTGGCGTCGGTGTGCACCGACTCCACGGGGGAGCCGGCCCGCTCGAGGCCGGCCGACAGGGCCATTGAGAAACAGGCCGCGTGCGCGGCGGCGATCAGCTGCTCAGGGTTGGAGCCGGGGCCGTCTTCGAAACGGGACTTAAAGGTGTACCCACCGCCGATCGAGTCTCCCGCGGTGAAGGTACCGGTGCCCGTCTGCAGGCCACCATTCCATTCGGCGCTTCCCTTTGCCGGCATGTTATCCTCCATCCCAGATCACGCTCCATAGCGTCTCTGTGCCGAAGCCTATCGGCATTGGGACAGGCCGGCTCCGGAGCCCCGCGTGTGGCGGTCCGCGGCCGGCTTGACTCGGGATCACCGCGGGCGAAGGATTGCCGCGAATGCCGGGAACTTTCCGGCCGCGCGATTGGACTACTAGGGCGTGAATGTGGAGGAGCCCGCGCCGTGCCAGGCATGAACTCGGGGCTGAACCCCGCCGATCCCACGATTGTGGCGGCGTTCCGCTCGGCGCTTCTGCACCAGTGGGCGATCGTCGCGCTGATCTTCGTGCTCCTGCTGCTGGCCTGGGGCACCGCCAGGACCTGGGTTTCCGGCCACGCCGGGGCGGCGCAGGCTCCGGCCGCCCCGTGGCGTGAGCCGAGCGCGCGCCGCCTGCTGCGTATCGGCTTCGGTGTGGTGTGGGTGTTCGACGGGATCTTGCAGGCGCAGCCGCAGATGGCCGGCGGCCTGCCCCAGGAGGTCATCCAGCCGGCCGCGTCGACGTCGCCGGCATGGGTGCAGCACCTGGTGAACTGGGGCGGGACCATCTGGACCTATCACCCGATCCAGGCCGGCGCCGCGTCGGTCTGGATCCAGGTCGGGATCGGCATGTGGCTGATCTTCGGGGCACGGGGGTGGCCGTCCCGGCTTGGCGGCCTGGCCAGCGTGGCGTGGGGGCTGGTCGTCTGGGTGTTCGGCGAGGCGTTCGGCGGAATCTTCGCGCCGGGGCTGACCATCTTGTTCGGCGCCCCGGGGGCGGTGCTCATCTACGTGGTGGCGGGGGCCCTGGTCGCGCTGCCGGAGCGCGCGTGGGACACCCCGCGGACCGGCCGGCTGATCCTCGGTGGCACGGGCGTGTTCTTCCTCGGCATGGCGCTGCTCCAGGCCTGGCCGGGGCGCGGCTTCTGGCAGGGCACCCTGCACGGCCAGCCGGGCACGCTGGCCAGCATGGTGCAGTCGATGGCCGGCACGTCGCAGCCGCACGTGTTCGCCTCGATCGTCTCGGCGTTCGGCGACTTCACCGTTGCGCACGGCTTCGCGGTGAACCTGTTCGCCGTCATCGCGGTCGCCGCGCTCGGCGCGGCGTTCTGCGTAAGCGCGCTGCGCTCCGACGCGCGGCTGGCGCGGATCGCGGTGCTCGCCGCGGCGGTCTTCTGCCTGGCCGACTGGGTGCTGATCGAGGACCTGGGCTTCTTCGGCGGCGTCGGCACCGACCCGAACAGCATGATCCCGCTGATCTTGCTGTTCACCTCGGGCTATCTGGCGCTGTCCCCGGCGCCGCGGCCCGAACCCGCGGCCCAGCCCGGGCCAGCCGCAGAGCCAGCCGAGGCTGCGGGAGCGATCGCGGCAGCCGAGCCGGCCGGGGCGGACGAGCCGGCCGGGGCGGACGAGCCGGCGGCCGAGCCCGATGCCCAGCCCGGCGAGCCACCACGGGTCCCGTCGCGGCTCGCCGGGCTCCGCCAGGGGTTCGCGGCGCTCAGCGGCCGGTCGATCGCTGTCCTTGGCGCGTTCGGGGTCATCCTGGTCGGCGCGGCCCCCATGGCCTTCGCGTCGACGAACAGCCACGCGGACCCGATCATCGCCCAGGCCATCGCCGGGGCGTCGGCCCCCGAAGACCAGCCCGCTCCCAGCTTCACGCTGACCAGCCAGGACGGCCGCCAGGTCTCGCTGTCCAGCCTGCGCGGCAAGGTGGTGCTGCTGACGTTCCTCGACCCGGTGTGCACGACCGACTGCCCGATCATCGCCCAGGAGTTTCGCGCGGCCGACGGAATGCTGGGCGCGAAGGCGAGCGGCACCGAACTCGTCGCGGTCGTCGCCAACCCGACCTACATCTCCACGGCGTTCACCCAGGCGTTCACCCATCAGGAAGGCCTGGACCAGGTGCCCAACTGGCTGTACCTGACCGGCTCGCTCAGCCAGCTCACGCAGGTCTGGCAGCAGTACGGGATCCAGGTGCAGAACCTGCCGGCCGGCGCCATGTCGGCGCACAACGACGTCGCCTACGTGATCAGCGCCTCCGGGCGCGTCCGCCAGGAGATCAGCGCCGACCCGGGCCCTGGAACGGGCGCCACGCAGTCCTCGTTCGCCGGCCTGCTGACCAACTCGGTGCTCCAGGTGATGGGCTGATGGCACGGCGATCCGTGCCGCGCCCCCCGGCGGCGCGGCGGCTCCGCCCGTGGGCGGCCGTGGCCGCGGCGGTCGGCGGCTGCCTGCTGGCCGGCTGCTCGTCGGCGCCCGCCCCGGCCTCCGCGCCGGCGCGGCCGCCCGCGGCGACCGCGCCGCTCACCACCTCCTTCGGCGGGGTAGGCGGCCGGGCCTGGGCGATCGTGGCGATGGGCGGCTCGGCGGCGGACGACAACCTATTCTGGGAACTGTTCACCCGTCCCGCCGGGAGCACCCAGTGGACTCTGGTCACCCCGCCGGGGGTGGCCGACAACGGCGGCCTGGTCGCGGCGGTGGACGCTGGGCAGGGTCTGGACGTCGCCTTCCGGCCCAGCCAGGGGCTGACCTTCTCCCCGCTCGCGCTCACCGGAGACGGCGGCAAGACCTGGGGTACAGGAGTGGTGGACGCGTCCGTCGCCGCCGTCCCGGACGCGCTCGCCCTCGGCGGCGGGCGCATGCTCGCCCTGCTCGGGGACGGCTCGATCGACCAGCAGGCCGCGGTCGGCGCGGGCACCACCGCCGGTCAGCCGGCCGCGTCCACCGGCACGTGGACGCGGCTCGCCGCGCCAGGAGCCATCGCCGCGTCCGCCGCGGGCCGCGCCTGCGAAGTCACCGGACTGACGGCCGTGTCGCTCACCTCGTCGGGCACGCCGCTCGTGGCGGCCTCCTGCGCGCGCCCGGGCGCCGCCGGCATCTTCGTCCCGGCCGGCGCCGGCTGGCAGGCCGCCGGGCCCGCGCTCACCGGTCGGCTGGCGGCTCAGCCGGTCAGGGTGCTCCGGCTCACCCAGTTCCCGGCGACCAGCGGGACCGCCGCCGGCCAGCCCGTCGCCGGGAACATGGCGCTCCTGCAGGCCGGCAGCGGCAGCGCGGCGAGCCTGCTCGCCGCGTGGACCACCGACGGCAGCCACTGGACGGTATCGCCCCCGCTCGCGGCGGGCGGCGGTCAGGTCGTCGCCTCCGGTGCCGGGCCCGGCGCCACGGGGGCATGGGTGCTCCTATCCGGAGGCCGCGCGGAGTCCGTCGCCGGACCGGGGGCGGCATGGCAGGCACTGCCCGCGCCGCCGCGCGGCACCGCCGTGCTGGCGGACGGCACGGCCGGGGGGCTCGACGCGCTCAAGGTATCCGGCGGCACGCTGACCGTCTTCCAGCTGACGGCGGCCGGCGCCTGGCGCCAGATCCAGGCCATCAGCGTGCCGGTCCAGTACGGCTCGTCGAGCTGACCGGCTCGTCCCCGAAGACGGCAGAAGAAGCGCAGGTCATGTCCGCAATTCGGTGGTGCCGGAGTCGGCCGGCTCATACGGTGGAGTAGCTGGGTGTTCGCGGCAGCCACGGTGCCGGGAGCAGGGTGGAGGGTGGAGGCGGGGATGCTGGGATGGCGGCAGGGGTTGCCTGCCGGGCTGCGCCGTGCGCTGCGCTGGGCGCGGTCGGCGCGCTGGGACATCGTCTGGGTGGCGTTCGTCGGGGTGAACCTGGGGGTGATGCGGGCCGAGCCGGAGTGGGGAACGGTGCCGTTCCTGGCCATCTGGGTGAGCCTGACGGTGATCTACGGGTTCCGGCTGTGGCGCCTGCAGCCGGCCATCCTGACGCTGGCGGTGGTGACGCTGGCGACCGGGGGGATCATCGGGATCCAGGTCATCGACGGCGAGCAGGACGCGGACTACCTGGCCGAGGTCCCGCTGATCGCGCTGATGTTCCTCGTCATGGTCTGGCACGGGCGGCGGCGGCAGGCGGCGATCGAGGAGCGGCTGGCGGCGATCGACCAGCTGCAGCGAATCTCCCAGGAAAACCTGCGGCTGCTGGAACAGCAGCGGCTGTTCCTGCTTGACGCCTCGCACGAGCTGGGCACGCCGATCACGGTGGCGCTCGGCCACGCGGAGCTGATCGAGCAGGCGGTCACCGACGAGGTGGTCGCCGAGGATGCCCGCGTGGTGATCGGCGAGCTCGGCCGGCTGCGCCGGCTGGCGAGCCGGCTGCTGCTGCTGACGTCGGCGGGCACCCCCGGCTTCCTCAACCTGGCCCCCGTCGCGGTCGACACGGTCGTCATGGAAGCGCTCGACCGGTGGGGGTACGCGCCGCGCCGCTGGCGGCTCGGCGAAGTGGCCGAAGGGACCGTGCTCGCCGACCGCGACCGGCTGGCGGTGGCGATGGACGCCCTGCTCGAGAACGCCATCGCCCACACCGAGGCGGACGACCTCATCGAGCTCAGCGTGCGGATCGCGGACGGGCACGCCGTGCTGGCCGTGACGGACTCCGGCTGCGGCATCCCGGCAGAGGACCTGAACCGGATCTTCGGCAGGTTCTCCCGCGCGACCCCGTACCGCAGCCGCGAGTCCGGCGGCTTCGGGCTCGGGCTGCCCGTCGTGGCGGCGATCGCCGAGGCCCACCACGGCACCGCCCGGGTCAGGAGCACCGTCGGCAGCGGCTCGACGTTCGAGCTGGTCGTGCCGACAGCCGGGGAAGCTGTCGGCGGCGCGGAGTCATCAGCGGTACGTTCTGGAAAAATCTTTTTATCCGAACGTAAGGTTCCGGCTCTCCAGCCCCCGCTCAGAACCCATGGAAGTGCGGGCCGCCCCGGGAGGGACCCCAGGCCCCCTCTCGCGGAGCCCAGCCGGGCGGGAACCTGTGGCCCAGGCCGCTGCCGCCTCGACCGGAACCGGGAACCACCGGACCCGGCCGCCCGCCATGAGACGTCGCGTCGTCCGCTCCCGCGCCGGCAGGCCCGGACGCCGACGCTGAGGGGTGCGTCCCGCCAGCCGGCGCCGATCGCGGCGTGGCCGCCGGAGCGGAGCGAGCCCTCGTCCCGGGGCTAGGCGCCCCGTGCGGGTGTGCCGCCCGGCTCGCGGCGGGGGCGGTCGCCGCGGAGTTCGCGATACTAAGCGCATTCGGCGCGGTGGCCGGGTGGCCGCTCCCGGCGAGCACCGCCACGATCGCCCCGACCGCCGCGACGGCGACAAGCGTGACCGCACCGGCGATCATGCCCGCGCGGAAACTGATTTCCTCAAGCCAGGCGTTGATGCCCGCCTTCAGGCGGTACGCCCCGGTGCCGCTCACAACATCGGACGATACCGATGAAATAACGGGCGAGCCGGAATACGCGTATGTCGGTGCCTATATTCTCAGAACCCCACCGGCTGGCGGACCAGGACGATGTGGATGCGGCCGGGCAGTTCGGTCTGGATCTCCAGGAGCTTGCCGACGAAGCTGTGCTGGCCGTAGGCGGCCTGCGCGCGGGCGTCCTCGAGCTTGAGGGTGTGCTGGTAGATGCGCTCCCTGGCGGCGTCGAGCGTGGGGACCAGCTTCTGGGCGCCCACGACGAAGATGACGTTGGCCGCACCCCACGCGTAGGAGGCCAGCTGGCTGCCTGACGCCGACGCGATGACGAGCGTGCCGTCCCTCGTGATGGCGTGCACGCTGCCGAGCGCGTAGTCGGGCTGCCCGCCGATCGCCTTCATCTGCTGCGCCTGGGTGGCGAAATCCAGGGCGAACATCTTGGTGCGCGCCGACTCGTACGGCCCGCCGTCGTTGACCGCGGCCGCGATGCCGGTCTCGTCCAGCGTCACCGAGGTGTTCGTCATCACCGACGAGCCGCGCGGGATGCGGGCCAGCACCGCCTGTCGTGCCGCGTCGAGGTCGTCGACGACCTCGACGCTGAACCCGTGCTCCTCGAGCGCGGTCACGGTTGCCGCGATCGTGTGCTCGTCGGGCAGCGCGGTGAAGCGTTCGGCTGTCTGGGGCGTGGTCACTGTGTCCTCCGGGTGCGTAGGCGTCACTCTCACTGGGTCATCTAAACGGACTTTACCCCGGTTAGTATTCCGGCCGTAGAGTGATCCCGTGGAACGGGTGTCCTGGGGACCGCCGCACGCGGAGCGTGCCGACGCGGTCCGCAACCGGCTTCGGCTGCTGGCGACGGCCCGGGAGATGATCGCCGAAGACGGCGCGGACAAGCTCACGATGGACGGGCTCGCGGAGCGGACGGGGGTGGGCAAGGGGACGGTGTTCCGCCGCTTCGGGACCCGGGCCGGGATCTTCCGCGCGCTGCTCGACGAGGAAGAGCGCGCCTTCCAGGAACAGGTGCTCTCCGGGCCGCCGCC
>Ga0210395_10004325_pt1 | contig 10937 bp, 10 predicted proteins | sample IncBWH4OmetaG_FD_150861 | JGI IMG/M metagenome (GOLD analysis project Ga0210395, IMG submission 150861) | Forest soil microbial communities from Barre Woods Harvard Forest LTER site, Petersham, Massachusetts, United States - Inc-BW-H-4-O ...
GAGCCGGCGATCGTGCGCAGCGCGGCCACGACCTGATCCGGGCGCTCTTCCAGGTACCCCAGGTAATGGCCGCAGACGGGATCGGCGGGATAGCGGGACCGGTCGGCGTCCGCACGGGTCAGCAGCGCGCTCGCGACCATGTCGGTGGCCGAGCCCTGTTCCGGCAGCACCGGGAGATGTACGTGCCGGACCTGGTCGACGGCCTGCAACGGAGCCGGGCCCTCGGCCCGCAACTCGGCGCTGCTGCGCAGGTCAACGACGGTTGTCAGGCCGATGTCCCGGACCAGCCGCGCTACATCGGCAGCCGAAAGCTCCTGCAGGTTGTCGCCGCGCAGCAGCCTGCCACCCGCCGTCTCGCCACCGTCCACGGTGGCCAGCCCGCCCAGGTCACGGACGTTGACAGCACCCTCAAGCTCGATCCACGGCATGCCACCATCCTCGCAGCAGCGGCTCCGGAACCGGCGGGCGGACGACGCCACGGTCATGGCGCGGTCCTGCCCCCGGCTCCCGGTCCCAGCCGGAGTAGCATCCGCCGCAGGTGCCAGATGCGTGGAGGGTGACCGGTCCATGACGTTTCTCCTGCCGTCGTCCGACGGCGTCGCCGACGAGGTTGCCCGGCGGCTGCCGCAGGCCACCATCGCGCGGTACGAAGACGGCGGCTGCGACCTCGGCGAGGTGGACTTCTACTGCCTGCCCTACATGGGGAACGGGCGCAGCGTCGCCATGATCGCGCAGTTGCCCAGGCTGCGGGTACTGCAGAGCCTCAGCAGCGGCGTCGACAACATCCTGGGCTCGGTGCCGGAGCACGTGACCCTCTGCAACGGAAGCGGGCTGCACCACGAGGAGAGCACCGCCGAGCTGGCGGTCAGCCTCATCCTTGCCAGCCTGCGCCAGCTTCCCGCCTTCGTGCGGGACCAGACGCGGCACCAGTGGCACCACCGGCGCACCGACAGCCTCGACGGCAAGCGGGTCCTGCTGGTGGGTTACGGCGGCATGGGGAAGGCCATCGAGCAGCGGCTCCGGCCGTTCGGCGCCCTGATCACCCGGGCATCCCGCACCGCCAGGGACGGCGTGGCACCGCTGTCGCAGCTCCCCCGGCTCGCCGCGGACGCGGACATCCTCGTCGTGTGCATCGCACTGACCCCGGACACCAGCGGCCTGATCAGCGGGCAGGTGCTCGCCGCGCTGCCGGACGGGGCCATGGTGGTGAACGTGGCCCGCGGTCCCATCGTGGACGCGGCCGCCCTGGCCGGGCAGCTCACCAGCGGGCGGCTGCGCGCGGCGCTCGACGTCACCGACGTCGAGCCGCTGCCCGCCGACCGGCCGGAGTGGGCGCTGCCCAACGTGCTGATCACCCCGCACATCGGCGGCGACACGTGGGCGTTCGCCCGGTGCGCCCCCGGCTTCGTCGCCGGCCAGGCCGAACGGTACCTGGCCGGCCAGCCACTGGCCAACATCGTCAAGCCCGCGGGCCAGCGGGCCTAGCGGCCGGCCAGGCCGGGCTTAGCGATAGGCGCGGCGGCGGCCTCGTTCCAGGCCGGTCATGCGCAGCACGAGCAGCACCACGATCGCGCCGAGTATCGAGCCGATGATGCCGACGAGGTGGAACCTGTGCGGCGCCAGCTTGTGGTACTGGATCAGGTTCCAGATGAAGCCGCCGACGAACGAGCCGACGATGCCGAGCACGATCGTGCCCAGGATGCCCATGGGGTCCCGGCCGGGGACGACAAGGCGGGCGACCGCCCCGGCGACCAGGCCGACCAGGATCAGGATGATTATGAATGTCACCATGCCGCCCTAGCTACCACGAATCCGGCGGATCATGCGGTGCCGGGCGGTCCGGCCGGGCGGGCCCCGTCCGCGGGCCCGGTGGGAGCCGTCCGGCCCGGCGATTGCGGGGCCGGCCCGGCTGACCGACCGACTGGTATCTGATTTCGCCGGTAAATGTCAGGAAGAAATTGGCGCCAGTAGGCCGCGATCTGGTCTCATGTCGTCTGCACCAATGCCAGAAGCGGCAAGGCTACGTTCAATACTGATATGCTCCGGGTAATGTGTCAGGCAACTCGGGGATGCCATAACGGATCCGGGCCGGTGTACCTGCACGGGGCGTCTCAGCAGGTAGTTTGCGAGATTCGCCCGAGTACCACCTTCCGCGCGTAATCCCGCCACGCGCATGGGAATACGAGCAGTTATTCAGTCTTTACCCGTGCGATTCAGGCGGTTATTGGTCTTTATGAAGATTGCATTGATGACGGAAGGTACCTATCCGTTCGCCTTTGGCGGGGTGAGCGTCTGGTGCGACCAGCTCATCCGCGGGATGCCCGGTTACGACTTCCACGTGGTCGCGCTGGTGGGCACGGCGGCCGAGCCCCCGGTCTGGGAGCTACCCGGCAACGTCGTCTCGCTGGTCAGGTTGCCGCTGTGGGGCCCGGCGCCGGCGCCCGCGGGCGGCCACCGTGGCGGCGCCCGCCGCGCCGGCCTCCCGCTGCGGTTGCTGCGCCAGCTGATCGAGATCCTGCTCGACTCCCCCGCGGGCGCACCGGACCGCTTCGCCGGGGTGCTCCGCGAACTGCACGAGTACTCGTCGCGGCACGGGTCCCTGAGCACCAGCCTGGGCAGCGACCGGGCGATCCGGCTGCTGGCCGGGGCCTGGCGGGACAGGTGGCCGCAGGATGGGCGGCCCGTGCCGACGCTGCACGACGCGGTGACCGCGCTGCAGTTGCTTGACCACTCCCTCCGCCCGCTGTCTTACCAGCCGGTCCCGGCGGACCTCGGGCACGCGGTGGCCAACGGGCTGAGCCTGCTGCCGGCCCTGGCCGCGAAGTGGCAGCACGGCGTGCCGGTGCTGCTCACCGAGCACGGCGTCTACCTGCGCGAGCAGTACCTGCAGCATCGCAGGAGCCCGTACCGGTGGCCGGTCAAGGCGCTCTACCTGAGTTTCCTGCGCCAGCTCTGCACGACCGGCTACCAGGAGGCGGCGGCCATCACGCCGGGCAACGCGTACAACAGGCGGTGGGAGGAGCGGCTCGGCGCGGAGCCGTCGCGGATCAGGACCGTGTACAACGGCGTCGACCCGGCGAGCTTCCCCGCCGTGGACGGCGAGCCGGGCGTGCCCACCATCTCGTGGGTGGGCCGGATCGATCCGATCAAGGACCTGGAAACGCTGCTGCGCGCGTTCGCCCTGGTGCACAGGGAGATCCCGGCCGCGAGGCTGCGGCTGTTCGGCTCGGCGCCGCACGGGGGCGAGGCCTACCTGCAGCGTTGTCAGGTGCTGGCCACCGAACTCGGCATCGCCGGTGCCGCGACGTTCGAGGGCCGGGTGGCGGACATCCGGGACGCCTACCAGGCCGGCCGCATCGTGGTGCTGTGCAGCGTCTCTGAGGGTTTCCCTTACAGCCTGATCGAGGCGATGACCTGCGGCCGGGCCTGCGTGGGCACCGACGTGGGCGGTGTCACCGAGGCGCTCGGCGACACCGGGCTCGTCGTCCCGCCGCGCAGCCCCGAGCGGCTGGCCCGGGCATGCCTCACGCTGCTCCGGGACGACAGGATGCGGCGGCGGCTCGGCTCGGCGGCCCGGGCCCGCGCGCTCGAGTACTTCACCGTCGACGAGGCGATCAACACCTTCGACGAGATCTATCACTTCCTCGGCTCCGGGCAGCCTATGCCGGTGGCCCCGGCAGCGGCCACGGCCCCGGCGGTACCGGCGGCACCGGCGGCTGGCGCGGCCTCAGCGGCCGGCGCGGCCGCGGAGGCTGACACGGTGCCCATGACGGCCGTGCCACTGGGCGCCGCCCCGTGAGCGCGGCCATCGTGGCGGCCAGGCAGCGGGTTGGCGGGACCCAGTGGGTGTATCACCGCGGCGGCACACCGCCGGGGCCGGCCGGAGGCGGAGCGGGACCCCCTGACGTGGACGAACTCTGCGCCCAGTTCACCCTGGTCTGCGAATCCGCGGTGGATCCGCTGGAGATCTGCTGCGCGCTGGAGTTCGAGGGGTGGAGCGACAAGGCGGTCCGGGACCGCTACGGGGTGCCCGATGTGTTCGCGCTGGCCGAGCAGTTGTACCTGCGGGTACCGCGCCGCCCGGCCGAGCCTGACCAGGCGCCGGATCCGTGGCAGATCGCCACGGCCAGGCCGGCCCTGCACGGGCTGCTCTACGGGCTGCCCACGGTCTGCTTCCCGGCCGCCGCCGGGCTGCTGACCGGGCCCGGGGTGGTCACCCTGCTGATCGTCGTGTCGCTGGTCTCCTGGGCGATCAGTCAGTCCCTGGCCTATCTGGGCTACCTGCGGCTCGGCCAGGCCGGCCCGGTCCCGGCCGGGCGGCTGCTCCGGGCCGGGCTGGCGGCCGGGCTGGCCGGGGTGCTGCTCGCCCTGGCCGTGACCGCCATGGCGCTGCCGGTCCGCGTCGCGGCCGCCAGTTTCGCGGCCGGGCTTGGGGTGTACATGCTCGGTGCCACGGTGCTGATCGTGCTCGGTGGCGAGCGGCTGCTACTGGCCGCGGCAGCTCCCGGGGTGCTCGGTTCCGCCGCGTTCCTGCTGCTCGGCCGGCCGGCGCCGCTGACCCATCCGGCCTGGGCGGCCCTGGCGGCCACGCCGCTGCTCGCCCTGGCGCTGGCAACCCGGAGGGCCGGGCGCACCAGCCCCGGCCGCACCAGCCCCGGCCGCGGCAGGCACGCGGCGACCGGGAACGGTCCGCCGCGCCGCGGGCCGCGTACCCGGCGGCGGGCGGGCTGGCTGGTCACCGGCACGGAACTGCGCGGCGCGCTGCCGAGTGCCGGATTCGGGCTGGTGGCCGCGGGACTGTTCGCCTTCCCGGTGGCGGCCGGCATGCCTGGTCATGCGAGCGCCGGCCTGCTCGTCTCGCTGCCGCTGGCGATGAGCATGGGCGCGGCCGAGTGGATGCTCATCTGGTTCCGGCGGCGCACCCAGCGGTTGCTGCGCAGCACCAGGGAACCACGGGCGTTCGCCACCGGATCGCGGCTGGCGCTGCTGGCCGCGCTGCTGCTGTACCTGGCCGTGACCGCCGCGCTGACCGCTGCGGTCACGGCGGTGGCCGTCGGGACCCGGCTGGCCCACCCAGACCTTGGGGTGCTGCCGCAGGTCGCCGCCTACCTCGCGGTCGGCGGCGCCATGTTCACCGCCCTGCTGCTGCAGGCATTCGGCAGCCGGGTTGTTCCGCTGGCCTGTTGCGCGGTGGCGCTGGCCGCCGAGGCCGCGTGCCGCGGCGCCGGGGTGGCCGCCCAGTTGGTGGCCTGCACGCTGCTGCTCACCGGGCTCGCCGGGTACGCGGCCCTGGTGCTGAGCAGCGCGACACGGCACGCCTGCTAGACCCCCGGGCCCGCGTGGGCCCGAGGAGAAAGGAAGCTCCATGAGGGACGAAGTCGCCGTGACGGGGGCCGAGGGATTCATCGGCTCCCATCTGGTGGAGGCACTGGTCCGCCGCGGCTACCGCGTGCGCGCCATGGTGCTCTACAACATGCTCAGCTCACCAGGCTGGCTGGACGAACTGCCCGCCGAGGTGCTCGATCAGGTCGACATGGTGTTCGGCGACGTGCGCGACCCGGCGTCAGTGCGCCAGGTTGTCGACGGTGTCGCGGTCGTCTACCACCTGGCCGCGCTGGGGTCGGTGCCGTACTCCTACCGCGCGCCGCGGTCGTTCGTGGACACCAACATGATCGGCACGATGCACGTGCTGGAGGCGGTGCGGGCCTGCGGTACTCCCCGCCTGGTGCACACCTCGACCAGCGAGACCTACGGCACGGCCCGCTCGGTCCCGATCACCGAAGCGCACCCGCTGCAGGCGCAGTCGCCGTACGCGGCCTCCAAGGTCGCCGCCGACAAGCTCGCCGAGTCCTACTACCTGAGCTTCGGCACGCCCGTGGTGACGCTCCGGCCGTTCAACACCTTCGGCCCGCGCCAGTCGGCCCGTGCCGTCATCCCGGCCATCATCATCCAGCTCGCCGCCGGTTCCCGGCAGCTGAAGCTGGGCGCGCTGGACCCGACCCGGGATTTCACCTATGTCAGCGACACCGCCCAGGCTTTCGTGGACCTGGGCGAAGCACCGGCGGCGGCGGTTGTCGGCGAGCTGTTCAACGCCGGCACCGGCACGGACGTGTCGATCGGCCAGCTGGCGGCGGACATCGCCGCTCTGATGAGCGTGGATGCCGACATCAGCGAGGATCCCCGCCGGCTCCGGCCGAAGGACTCCGAGGTCATGCGGCTCTGCTGCGACGCGACCCGGCTGCGCGACCGCACCGGGTGGGAGCCGCGCTACACCCGTGAGCAGGGACTCCAGCAGACCATCGAATGGCTCCAGCGACCGGCCAACCTCGCCCGCTACAACCCGGACGAGTACAACCAGTGAACAACGGAGGCGATATGCACGCGGTCATCCTCGCCGGGGGCAAGGGCATCAGGCTGCGGCCCTACACGACGAGACTTCCCAAGCCCCTCGTGCCGATCGGCGAGGAGCACTCGATCATGGAAATTGTGCTGAGCCAGCTCGCCTGGTCCGGCTTCAGCCGAGTCACCCTGGCCATCGGCCATCTCGGCGAGCTGATCCGGTCCTACGTCGGCGACGGCAGCCGGTGGGGCGTGCAGGTCGACTACGGGATGCCCGAGGAGATGCCACTGGGCACCATGGGCCCGGTGCTGCGGGTGCTCGACCGGCTGCCGGAGAATTTCCTCGTCATGAACGGCGACGTGCTCACCGACCTCGACTACGCGGACCTGATGCTGCGGCATGCCGAGTCGGGCTCCCCGCTCACGGTGGCCACCTTCCAGCGCCAGGAGCGGATCGACTACGGCGTGCTGACCACGCGGGATGGCCGAGTGGTGGAGTTCGCGGAGAAGCCGACCATCGACTACCGGGTCAGCATGGGCATCTACGCGTGCAGCAAGACGGCACTCGCCGGCTACACCCCCGGCCTGCCGGTCGGCTTTGACGAGCTGATGCTCGACATGCTGGCCCGTGGCATGTTCCCGGCGGAGTACCCGTTCGAGGGCTACTGGTTCGACATCGGCCGGCCGGACGACTACGACCGCGTCAATGCCGAGTTCGGCTTGATCAAGGGAAGCCTCCTCAAGGAGGCCTGAGCATGCGCCTGTTGATCATCGGCGCGGGCGGCTTCCTCGGCACCCACATCCGCCGCCGGGCCCGCGCGGCCGGCGTCGACGTGGTCACCGCAGGCCGCTCCCCGCTGCCCGATTCACCGTGCCACCAGCGGGCCGACCTGGGCGCCGACAGCCCGGCCGCGATCGACGCGATGCTCGCCGCGGTGGCTCCCGATGCCGTGGTGAACTGCGCGGGGACCACCACCGGCCCGCCAGCCGCGCTGGTCGCCGCCAACATCGACGGCACGTACGCGCTGGTGACGGCCATGCTCCGGGCCACGGCGGCCCGGCTCGTACACCTGGGCTCTGCCGCCGAATATGGTGCCGCCGAGCCTGGCATCCCGGTTTCCGAGGAGGTCGCGGCCAGGCCGGCCGGCTTGTACGGGGTGACCAAGCTGGCCGGTACCCGGCTGGTCGGCACGGCCGCGGCAGCCGGGCTGGACGCCGTGGTGCTACGGATCTTCAACCCGGTCGGCCCGGGCGCGCCGGTGGCCACCCTGCCAGGGCGCCTGGCCAGCGAACTGCGCCGGGCGCTCACGCACAGCACCGACGTGCGACTCGGGCCACTGGACGCCGTCCGGGACTTCGTGGACGCACGGGACGTTGCCGACGCCGTGCTCGCGGCGGTGACCGCCGGGGCGCTGCCGCATCCGGTGCTGAACGTCGGCAGCGGCCGCGGGGTGCCGGTGCGGGCCATGGTCTCCGGGCTGATCGCGGCCAGCGGCTGCCCGGCCACTGTGCACGAGGACGCGCCGGGCCAGCCCAGATCGCCGGACATCCCCTGGCAGCAGGCCGATATCAGCCGCGCCGGCGATGACCTGGGGTGGCGGCCGCACCGCGATCTCGCGACCTCGCTGGCCGACCTGTGGGCGGCGACCGGATGAGCGGGCGCGCGATGGACGGCCCGGACCTGGGCATGCCGCGGCTGATCGTGCCCGCCTACTTCCACCCCGCCAGCCGTCCCGCCGAGTGGGCCTGGCTGGCTGAGCAGGCGGAGCAGGTCCGGCTCGTCGTGCTCAACCTGGCCAACGGGCCGGGCACCTCGCCCGACACCGCGGTGCCACCGGTCCTGGCCCGGCTCCGGGCGGCCGGCGTTCCCGTCGCCGGGTATGTGGACACCAACTACGGCCTGCGGCCGGCCGCTGTGGCCCTGGCTGACCTCGGCCGCTACCTGGACTGGTACCAGGTAGCGGGGGTGTTCTTCGACCGCGCGGCCACAGGCGAGGAGCATGTCAGCCACTACGCCGACCTGGCGCAGGCCGCGCGCCGGCTCGGGGCGCGGGTGGTGGCGCTGAACCACGGCGCGCATCCCGTGGAGGCCTACGCCGAGCACGCCGACCTGCTCGGCACGTTCGAGGGGCCCTGGCCCGCCTACCTCGACCTGGCCATCCCCCGCTGGGCGAGGTCGCGCCCGGCGGGGCAGTTCTACCATCTGCCGCACTCCGTGCCGGCCGAGTCGTTCCGCGACGCACTCTGGCTGGCCGCCCGGCGCAACGCGGGCTGCGTGTACATCACCGACCGGGGCGGGCCCAACCCATGGGACCGGCTGCCGGCCGGCCGGCTGAGCCAGCGGGCGAGGTGATCAGGCCGGTACGCGGCCTGCTGCCGCGCCGGGGCCGGCCGCGGGTGCTGCTCGCGCTGGCAGGCCCGCTGCTGTTGGCTGCCGGCCTGGTGGTGATCGGGACGCTGCCCGGCCCGGGCCTGCGCTGCCAGCAGATCAGCGTTCCGGCCTACTTCTATCCGGGGGCCAGCTGGGCCAGAGTGGTCGGCAGCTCGCCGGTGCCCGCCCTCATGATCCTGGATATCACCAGTTCCGGTGCGGGCAGCGTACCGGTCCGGGCCTACCAGCAAGCCGTCGCGCGGGCGCAGGCCGCCGGGATCACGATCCTGGGCTACGCCAGCACGGAATACGGGCGGCGGCCGGCCGCGGCGGTGGAGGCGGATGTCCGCCACTACCGGGCCTGGTACAACGTCACCGGCATGTTCCTTGACGAGGCCGCGACCGGCAGCGCCGAACTGCCCTACTACCGGACGCTGACCGACTTCATCAAGGACACCGACCCGGGCGCCCTGGTGATGCTGAACCCCGGCGCCTACCCGAGCAAGCGGTACATGTCCCTGGGTGACGTGGTGCTGGCCTACGAGGGCCCCTATGCCAGCTATGCCACCCTCCGGGTGCCGGGCTGGGTGGACAGGTATCCAGCCGGCCGGTTCTCGTATGTCGTGTACGCCACCCCGGGCCCGCGCCTGGCCGAGGCGCTCCGGCTGGCCGCGCTGCGGCACGCCGGCTACGTGTACGTGACCGACATGGCCGGCCGTAACCCGTACCGCGCGCTGCCGGGCTACTGGGCCACCGAGGACGCGCTGGTGGCGGCATGTCAGGCCAAGGCCCCGTGACGAAGGCACGGGGCCCTGGCCGCCGGGCCCCGGCTGCTCCACGGACCTTTCAGGCCAGCGCCCCTGGCGGGCGCTGGCCTGAACGGTGCTGGGCGGTGACCCGGTTCCCCGAGGGGTAGCACGGGGAACCGGGTCACACGTTTACTTGCACGGGTGGTGCTGTCCGGCAAGTGCCGAGCTGAACAGCGTCCCGTCGATGCCGCCGGCGATGTCGGCCGGGCAGAACTTCTGCAGGTCCTGCACCCTGCTGCTGCCCCAGTCGTCGGTGTACTCGGCGTTCAGCACCAGCTTGTGCGCGGCCAGGTACGGCGCCGTCACCGTCGCGCAGGTGTGGTAGTAGTTGCACTCCTCGGTGAGCAGGAAGTCCGCGACCGGCTCCTGCATCTTGGCGAAGGACGCGTCCTGGTCGCCGTTCTTCTGCGCCCAGGCGAGGCCGAGGCTGTGCGCGTAGGTGCCGAGGGAGTTGTCGTAGGCCGCGTTCTGCGCCTCGGTGATGGAGAAGCCGGTGTTGTCGGTGTAGGAGTCGCCGATGTCCGGCTCGACCGCGTCGAAGCCCTTGGCGGCGCACTGCTGGCGGATCATCGACTCGACGATCGAGACCGTGGACGGCGCGTTGATGTTCAGGTAGTACTCGGGGTACCCGCCCATCTTGGCGCCCAGGTCACCGGCCGTCTTGAGCTGCGCGTAGTAAGTGACGGGGATGCCCTCGTCGGAGGCCGCGTAGTAGTTGCCTGCCGAGCCGATCTCGATGTAACAGATGACCTTGTCGCCCAGGGCATGCAGGGCGGTGACGGTGGACGCGGGGTTCTCGATGCCGTCGATGTCGTAGACGGTGGGGTTAGCAGCCACGGCCCCGGCGGCGTTCGTCGCGCCGGTGCCCATGTCCGCCGCGTTGCCGACGCGCAGCGGGTGGTCCAGTTCCCATTGCCATTCCGGGCCATTGTTCGGGCCCGAGTTGGTCGGCTGCCACCAGGTGGCCGCGGCGGCGCGGGTGGCGTGGGTGGCGGAGGAGTGCTCCGCTGCCATGGCGGGGCTGGCGGCGGAGGTGGTGGCCAGCAGGCCGAGCCCGCCCAAAATGATTGCTGCAGACTTCATGGCCCTGCCTCTTTCTATAATTCTGCGGTTATTTCGTGCGGACAATCACCATCCTGGTTTCTGGTGGCATTGATTCTCAGAGGCGAAGATCCTGTCCCGCCCGGGCAGGATCCTCGGGCCGATGGGCCGGAGGGCACCATGGCAGGGGGCAGCACGGCCCGGGCCTAAAGGCCCAGGTCACGAAAAGAAGGAGACGGCCTTACTGCCCGGCAGAGCCGGACGGCCCGGGGCGGCGGCTGGCTCAGATCATTTGCTATTCGGTGGTCCGGCGCCGGAAAAACCAGGATGCGAGCGGCGCCGCCACGGCGAGGATCAGCACCGACCAGGCCAGCGAC
>Ga0210395_10004327_pt1 | contig 10931 bp, 7 predicted proteins | sample IncBWH4OmetaG_FD_150861 | JGI IMG/M metagenome (GOLD analysis project Ga0210395, IMG submission 150861) | Forest soil microbial communities from Barre Woods Harvard Forest LTER site, Petersham, Massachusetts, United States - Inc-BW-H-4-O ...
GTCCGGGCGGCGCTTGACTGTTAAGTCGAGAGGAAGGGTACACGATGAGCACCAGCTATACCGTGCGGCCGTCCGAAGATTGTGGCTGCGGCAATCCCAGCAACGATGAAGGTTCCCGCCCGCGCAAGTTCGAACAGCTTATTGGAGATAGTCCGGCTTTGGAAGCGGTGCTCGATGGTGTCAGACGGGTGGCTCCAACGAGCTCCACCGTGTTGATCCAGGGCGAAACGGGTACAGGCAAGGAACTGATCGCGCGTGCGATTCACAACATCAGTCCACGGTGCGGACGCCCGTTTATCAAACTGAACTGCGCTGCCATCCCTCTGGACCTGTTGGAAAGCGAGTTGTTCGGCCACGAAAAGGGTGCATTCACGGGCGCCATTGCGCAAAAGCTTGGCCGTTTCGAGTTGGCCGATAAGGGTACCCTGTTCCTAGACGAGGTTGGCGATATCCCGCCGTCCCTGCAGCCCAAACTACTCCGCATCCTGCAAGAACAGGAATTCGAACGTCTGGGAAGCAGCAGAACCCATCAAGTCGATGTCCGGCTCGTCGCTGCCACCCATCGAGACTTGGCGAGCATGGTGAGAAACGGCGATTTTCGCAGCGACCTTTATTTTCGCCTGAATGTGTTTCCGGTTCAGTTGCCGCCCCTGCGGGAACGGCGCGAAGATATTCCGGCCCTGGTCGAACATTTTGTCAATATTCTTGGACGCAGGGTGGGCCGGCAAATCGACCGTATTCCCGACGAGACGATATTGGCTCTTTGCGCGTACGACTGGCCCGGTAATATCCGGGAGCTGCAGAATCTGATTGAGCGCGCAGTGATCCTGTCTGAAGATGGTGTGCTTCCAAATCCTTTGCTGAGCGCCGGAACGCTGGGCATCAGCGTTTCCCCAGCTCCGACGACCCTGATCGAATCCGAACGCGCCGTCATTCTTCGCGCACTTGAAGCCGCAGGCTGGGTGATCGGAGGACGGGATGGTGCAGCGATCCGGCTCGGTGTGAAACGGACGACTCTGATTTACAAGATGCAGAGGCTCGGGATTTCCCGGCCCTCTCTCGATGGCAACCTTAACATGGACGAGCCGCCAGAACAGGCAGCAGAGTTGCCATCACGGCTGCAATAACTCCAGACAGCGAGCGTTGACGCTTCACGATGTTTCAATGGTATCCGCGAAGGCAGATGGAACGGGAGAGACACGCCTCGCATCACATGTCGAAAGAAAAAACATAGGCAACACTTACTCCGCACTCCAAAAACCCTCATCGAGTCGCCGCCTCCACAATCGAGCGGGATCTTACCCCATTGACACATGAATATGGCACCCGAGCGGCTATCGGCACGCTGAGATAGATATGCAGGTATCAATTGTCCAGGCAGCCCTTTCAACGATTGCCTCACCAACTCCACTCATCGTGTAGTAGCCCTAACTTACTTCGACAGATCGGGCAGTAACTGTCTCACCCCTTGCCTCTTTTGTCACTCTATGTCGATCTTCTGACACTGCAGAGAAAGCCTGGCGGGTCAGCGCTCCGATAACCGAAGCTTTTGAAGGAGAAACCAGAATGGCACGAATCGTGCTAATACCTGTTCAAGTTGATCCAATCGTGAGCCGCCAACCTCGCAACCGCCGAGGGGAGTACAAAGCAACATATGTGGATTGTCAAACTGGCACTGAACCGACCGTACACATTTATCGTCCTCGCTCTGCTTTTGTTCCTGGCAGCTCCAGTAATGTTGCTGCGAACACCCGTGGATATCTTTCCGGAGATCAATATTCCGGTCGTCAGCATCATCTGGACCTACACCGGTCTGGTTCCCCATGAGATGGAAACGCGCATAACATCGATCTATGAAAGGGCTCTCACGACGACAGTTGGAGATGTCGATCATATTGAATCGGAATCTCTGAACGGCGTCGCAGTCGTCAAGGTTTACTTGCAACCGCAGGCGAATGTAGACGGGGCAATTGCTGAAGTTGACGCTGAAGCGCAAGCAACGATGAAGCAGCTTCCTCCCGGAATCACGCCGCCCCTGGTGATCCGTTATAGCGCTTCTACGGTGCCGATCCTGCAGTTAGGGTTAAGTGGAAAAGGGCTTTCGGAGCAACAGCTGAACGATCTGGGCACCAATTTCATTCGTCCTCAGCTCTCAACAATACCTGGCGCTGCAGTCCCTCTGCCCTATGGCGGAAAAGTACGGCAGATCATGGTGGACATCGATTCATCGCGGCTGAAATCGGAGGGCTTGTCGCCTTTGGATGTCGTGAATGCGATCAACGCGCAAAATGTTATATTGCCTTCCGGCACCGCCAAGATCGGTAATGCCGAATACAACGTTGGACTGAATGGAACTCCGGTCACGGTGCAGGGATTGAATAACCTCCCGGTAACAACGCTCAACGGCGGAACGATTTTCGTTCACGACGTCGCCAATGTTCGCGATGGCTTTGCCGTGCAGCAGAACATCGTGCGCCAGGATGGACAGCGCGGCGCTCTCCTGACGATTGAGAAGTCAGGCAATGCGTCGACCCTTGCAATCATCTCCGGCATTCGCGCGGCTCTTCCCGGCATCGCAGCTACGCTGCCTTCGCAACTGGTAATTCGGCAACTCGCGGATCAGTCGATCTTTGTCAAGGCGTCTCTGAGCGGAGTGGGGCGCGAGGGTTTGATTGCAGCCCTGCTCACATCGATCATGATTCTCGTATTTCTCGGCAGCTGGCGCAGCACTCTAATCATATGCATCTCCATTCCTCTATCCATCCTCACATCGGTTCTCGTTCTCAGCGTGCTAGGACAGACCATTAACATCATGACGCTCGGAGGACTGGCGCTCGCCGTTGGGGTTTTGGTAGACGATGCAACCGTCGAAATCGAGAATATGCAGCGCAACGTTGCGATGGGCAAGGACCTGCGGCAAGCGATCCTCGATGCCGCTCATGAGATTGCCGTACCGGCATTTGTATCCACTGTCTGCATAAGCATCGTATTTGTTCCGATGTTCTTTCTCTCCGGTGTGGCCCGGTACTTGTTCGTGCCGCTTGCCGAGGCCGTCGTCTTCGCTCTCTTCGCGTCCTATTTCTTTTCACGAACGATCATTCCGACCCTGGTCATGTTTCTCTTGCCCAAGGAGGTTGAGGAACACCGTCATCCGTCAGCAGGAAAGCCGATAGGACGATTCGCTCGGATTCACGAACATTTCGAGCACGCATTTGAGGCGCTTCAAGCCGGATACGTTCGGGTGCTTAGTCAATGTGTCGAGCAACGCAAGATCTTCGTGAGCTGTTTCTTGGTGTTCTGCCTACTCAGTCTCTTTCTGGTGCCTCGGCTTGGAGAGGACTTCTTCCCATCCGTCGACGCCGGACAATTCCTTCTTCATGTTCGAGCAAAGACCGGCACGCGCATTGAGGAAACAGCCCGTGATGTGGATGAGGTTGAACGCTACATCCGCAACCAGATCCCCGCGAACGAGCTGACCGGAACGCTGGATAACATTGGTGTACCAACTAGTGGCATCAATCTCTCATACAACAACACTGGGACGATTGGTAATGCGGATGCCGATATCCTTGTATCCCTCCAGCCCAATCATCACCGCACGGCGGACTACGTCGCCCGGTTGCGAGAACAACTCCCAAAGCGATTCACCGGGATGTCCTTCTTTTTCGAGCCGGCTGACATTGTTGCGCAGACACTGAATTTCGGAGTTCCCGCGCCAATCGATATTCAGTTCGTGGGGCAGGATGTCTCCGACAATTTCAAGGTTGCTGCGCAAGTTGCGCAGAAGATGCGCACGGTTCCCGGTGCTGTCGATGTGCACATTCAGCAGGCGCTCGATCAACCGCGTCTGCAATACGACGTGGACCGAGTGCGGATCCAGCAGTTAGGACTCACAGAACGCGACGTTGCCAACAACGTGCTTATTTCTCTGAGCTCAAGCTTTCAAACCACTCCGAATTTCTGGCTCAACCCGCAAAACGGAGTGTCGTACAACATTGCAGTGCAAACTCCGCAATACAAGATCAACTCGGTCGATGCGTTGAACAACATCCCTGTCAATTCCCCGACCGCGCCTGCACCTCAGCTCTTCGAAAACCTTGCCAGCATGACGCGGGAGAGCGAACCTGCAGTCGTCAGCCACTACAATGTGCGGCCCGTCATCGACATCTATGCAGGTGTTCAGGGACGCGATCTGGGCGGCGTCGCCAGAGACGTTCAGAGAATCACTGCGAGCGCAGCAAAGAGCCTGCCCCGCGGAAGCACGCTGGTGATTCGCGGCCAGGTTGCGACCATGCGCTCGTCCTTTGTGGGCCTGTTTGCCGGACTTGCCTTCGCCGTCGCACTGGTCTATCTGCTACTGGTCGTCAATTTTCAATCATGGACAGAGGCGTTCATCATCATCACCGCGCTTCCGGGAGCCCTGGCAGGCGTCGTCTGGATTCTCTTTCTCACGCAGACTACCTTGAGTGTCCCGGCGCTGATGGGAACAATCATGTGCATCGGCGTTGCCACTTCAAACAGCGTACTCGTCATCACGTTCGCCAACGAACACTTCACCCAGAGCAGAAACGCATTCCAGGCCGCGCTGGAGGCTGGTGCAACGCGACTGCGCCCAGTGATGATGACCGCCCTTGCCATGATCATCGGAATGATTCCCATGGCTCTTGGGCTAGGAGACGGCGGCGAGCAAAATGCACCGCTTGGCCGCGCTGTTATTGGCGGGTTACTCTTCGCCACCGTCGCCACTCTCTTCTTTGTCCCGATCATTTTTGCCATGATTCGGCAAACCGGAACGCAACCTATCTCGAATTCTGAAGAAGTCCACCAATCCTGAGGTGCCTATGACACGTGAATCCCGTTCTCAGCAAGACGCAAGACATATCCCGGGCCGCAACCGCATCTTATGGTTTCTCGTGGTCCCCATCGCACTTTGTTGCTTCGGTGCGATTACCTTCCTTGTACGCGCGCAGAGTGAAAGGAAACTTGTTGCAACTACGCAAGCGTCGGCAATCGAATCCGTATCCATCATCCATGCTCAACCGAGCCCGCTCGAGACCGACCTTGCGCTTCCGGCGACGCTTGAGGCCTTCTCTGACTCGCCCATTTATGCGCGAACCGATGGCTATGTCAAGCGCTGGTATGCAGATATCGGTACGCAGGTGCACCAGGGGCAGCTACTTGCTGTGATCGACTCGCCGGAGGTGGATCAACAGTTGAATCAGGCTCGGGCTTCTCTTGCTCAGGCGCAGGCCACTCTGAAGCTCGCCGGTATCACAGCCGCTCGTTATCAGGGCCTTATCAATACCGATGCGGTCTCTCAGCAGGACGTAGATGTCAACAATCAGAACCTTGATGCGCAGAGGGCGAACGCTCAAGCAGCCAGCGCCGCTGTGAGCCGCCTTGAGCAGATGCAGGGCTTCGAAAAAGTGACGGCTCCCTTCGATGGCACCATCACGCAGCGCCTGACCGATGTTGGCGATCTGATCAATGCAGGCAATGGGGGTACGGGGCACGAGCTCTTCCGCATCGCAAAAATCAATGTCATCCGTGCGTATGTCACTGTGCCGGAGACCTACAGTGCGCAGATCATTGACGGTATGAAGGCAACACTTCACGTCACGGGGCTTGCCGGTCAGCAATTCAATGGAAAAGTTATCCGCAACAGCCATGCCATTGCGATGAACTCGCATACGCTCCTTGTAGAGATTGATGTTCCGAATCCTTCCGGACGACTGATGCCTGGAGCATACGCCGAGGCGCATATCCGCGTTCCTGTCCCGGTACGGTCCATGCTCATCGCGGGCGGAGCCGTTCTCTATCAATCTGCTGGACCACAGGTAGCCCTTGTGAACGAGGCTGGCCAGGTTGAGCTTCGGAGCGTAGTTTTGGGGCGAGATTTCGGGAGTTCGATAGAGATCACGCGTGGAATCAATCCTGGCGACTCTATCATTGCAAGTCCACCCGATTACCTGGTCAACGGCATGAAGGTCTCGATTCACGCGGCCGCCAGCGAGCAGAAGAGCTAGGAAGTGACTATGCCGAAGTCTGCAAATGCGTACCATCATCCTTACCGGACAGCATCCGAACTTGGATTCGCGCTCGGGCTCGGGGCTCTTTCCGTGGCCCTCTCCGGATGCATGGTCGGGCCCAATTACTCCAAACCTTCAGTACCCGTCGCTCCGGCTTTCACAGAGCCAGCTCACCCGGCTGCTGCGACAACTGGTCCTCCGGCTATCGCTTATCACGATTGGTGGAAGGTCTTCCACGATCCGTTGCTCGACGGACTTGAGACGCAGGCTGACGCGGCGAACAAGGACATTAAGATTGCTGTCGCCCATGTGGATGAGGCGACGGCCGCAGTGAAATCTGCCCACTCCTATTTGTTGCCCACGATTGCCGCTGAACCCAGCGTCTCTCGCAACCGCGAGGCGCAGGACCGACCCAACAACGGAAACACACAGGGTTTGGCGGCAACTTACAACGATATACAGCTGCCTTTGGTTTCCAGCTATGAGATCGACGCATTTGGCCGTGTTCGTCGATCGCTTGAATCCGCAAGGGCAACCCAGCAGGCAACGGAGGCCGACCTTCGTTTTGTAAGGCTGTCGGTGGAAGCGACAGTCGCGATTGACTACTTCAATCTGCGCGAGAGTGAACAGGAACTGAGTATCCTTGACGCCACGATCGCTGACCTCGCCCACGGTGTCAACATCACCTCAACCCGCTATCGCCACGGATTAAGCGGGGTACTTGCAGTCGACCAGGCGCAGACGCTCCTCGATCAGACTAAGGCGCAGCGACAGGCATTGGAGATCGAGCGAACTCAGCTGGAGCACGCGATGGCGGTGTTACTGGGCCGCGCGGTCGAGGGTTTCTCTCTTCCGGAATTGCCCCCCAACCCAACCCCTCCGGACATTCCCGTAGGCCTTCCGTCGGACCTGCTTGAAAGACGACCCGATATCGCCGACGCCGACCGGAACGTCGCGGCAACGACCGCACAAATCGGTGTTGCCAAGGCTGCATATTTTCCGCAACTCTCGCTGACGGGTGTCGCGGGATATGAGAGCACTAGTGTTGCGAATCTCTTGAATTGGCAGAGCACAGTTGCTACACTCGCAGCCTCGGCTGTGGCGCCAATCTTTACCGGGGGCAGACTGAAGGCCGGTGTCGAGCAAGCCCAGGCGACGTATCGAGGATCCCTCGCAGAGTATGAGAAAACCGTGCTGACCGCCTACCAGGAAGTCGAGGATCAACTCGCAGCATTGCACTTCCTGGAAAATGAATCACAGTCTGAGGCCAGCGCGGTATTAGACGCCAGAAAAGCGGAGCAGATCGCCATGCAGCGCTACAAAGCTGGTCTAGTCGGATATCTGGACGTCGTCTATGCCCAGCAAAGTGTGCTGACGAATGAGCAAACTGCTTCACAGATCAGCGGGCAACGGCTGGTTGCCTCGGTTGTTCTGATAAAAGCTCTTGGTGGCGGATGGGCCGGAGGGGATACGCCATGATGTCGAGCCGGAATTCTATTTCCCGTACGATTTCGATCGCTTGCGCGATGTCCTTTGGAATGCTTGAATGCGTGCGGTTGACGGCACAAGCCATCGCTGCTCCAGCCCTCATCGCTTCGGCGCCTGTTCTTTCTAATCCGCCTGAAGCGCGCTCACCGATGATCCTGAGCGCAATCAACGATCCTGACACTGGCAAGGCGGCGTTTTCATTTAATGGCCACGAAGATCCCCCGGTGATTCGTGCGGTCCCTGGAGAAGATATTAGGCTGACCTACGTGAATGCGATGGCTAGAGATTCGCACGAGAAGTGCATCGAAGGGCCGTGCATGAACATGACGAATCTGCATTTCCACGGCCTGCACGTGTCGCCAGAGGCACCTCAGGACGATGTGTTAACCATGATGGCGATGCCCGGGCAGTCTCTGCACTATGTCGTAAATATCCCGAAGGATCAGCCCCCTGGGCTCTATTGGTATCACACGCATCCGCATGGCGAGAGCTATCAACAAGATCTCGACGGGATGTCGGGAGCGATCGTGATCGATGGCATAGAACGCTATGTTCCCGAGCTTCAACAGATGCGGGAACGGATACTGGTGCTGCGAGACAAGTTAGTCAGCAAGGACGATCCCACTTCCTCTGCATTGATGCGCGAAGTTGAACTCTCCACGAAAGCCTGCAACTCCTCTACCGGTGCGCCAGAACGGATCTTCACAGTGAACGGCAACGTGCGTCCGCAAATCGCCATCACTCCCGGAGAGCGTCAATTCTGGCGAATCGTGAACGCCTCGCCGGACCTCTACGCGGACTTGCAGGTCGACGGAGAACAACTAGAAATCGTTGCGCTCGATGGAATGCCTCTGGCTTTCCACGATCCGGCGCGGGGGGTCGAATTTGCGTCCCACCTGCTTATTCCTCCGGCGGGCCGAGTGGAAGCAATCGTCACCGGACCAAAACCCGAAGCCAGAGCATCACTTCGAACACTTTGCTTCGATACGGGTCCAGATGGAGATCCTAATCGAGCAATGGTGCTTGCGGACCTGGTGAACATACCAGAAACCGGTCCAATTCGTACAACTCCAATTGACGCCGCCCCGCCGCTTTACAAGCGCTTGTCGACAACTATCATCGCGCGGGTAGAGGGCAGCTCTCCTGACTTTGTCGTTAACTTCACCGAGGACAAGAAGGGCTTCTACATCAATGGCCGGAAATTCGTCATGTCGGATCCACCCATGACAACCGTATCGATTGGCGCCTTTCATCATTGGCGAATTACAAACGACACGCACGAGGTGCACCCTTTTCATATCCATCAGGTTCATTTCCTTATCTATGCCCAGAATGGGGTTCGGCTCAAACGGTCGCAATGGCTGGACACGGTCAATGTTCCGGTCGAAGGAAATGTCGATCTAATCATGGATTTCACCGATCCCCTCATCCGAGGCGTTTCGCTTTTTCACTGTCATCTGCTGAGCCACGAGGACAAAGGCATGATGGCTAAAATCCTTTTCAAGTGATTTTCCGAGTTTCAAGGGTGAAGACCTTGAAAAACCCGCGGCATCGAACGAGGGAAGAGATTGCGTGGGCCCGTGGACAGGAGAGGGTCATCCATCATGAATGTTCCTAATTTGAGCAGTCCTTTGCACACGACGAATGATCCCATGTTGGAGGTGCCTGTCGAAAGGGTCACGGGTCAGTCGTCACAACATGTGATGGACATTCTCGCGATCGAAGAGCCTCTGGAGATCCAACTCACCTTTGGACCACGCGACTCGCGGCAACTCCGATCGATCTCGGTAACGATGCGGACGCCAGGCAATGACTTCGATCTTGCAGCCGGCTTTCTCATGACCGAAGGAGTCGTCCGAGACGCGAACGACATAGAGCAAATTGCATACGCAGGAGAATCTTTCGATGAGAACGAGTTATTCCCCCAAGGGATGGATATGCTTAAGCTCGGTTCGAAACAGAATACTGTTCGAGTGGATTTGGCAACGAATGTCACGGTGAATCTAGCGAGCCTTCAACGCAACTTTTACACGACGTCAAGTTGCGGTATCTGTGGGAAGGCATCTCTTCTCGCTTTGCGGACTGTTTGCCCACCACGAACCCCGAATCGTTTTAGAGTCAACGCGGAGGTTCTGTATCGTCTCCCAGAAAGCCTCCGCGCATTTCAGGGAGTGTTTGATCGCACGGGTGGGCTCCACGCGGCGGGGCTGTTCGATGCAGCCGGTAGTCTATTGGCGCTTCGGGAAGATGTAGGTCGTCACAATGCGGTGGATAAGATCATCGGTTCTGAATTTCTCGCGGACCGTATTCCCTTGCGGGATCGTTTGCTTTTGCTCTCTGGGCGCGCCAGCTTTGAACTTCTTCAGAAAGCCTTGATGGGCGGCTTTCCATTGGTGGCGGCCGTTGGAGCTCCATCGAGCCTCGCCGTGCAGATCGCGAAGGAATTCGACATTACCCTCGTCGGTTTCCTGCGAGAGGGCGATTTCCATATTTACCATGGCAGCGAACGCGTCGATGGGTATACCTCGACGGTAATGGGGGTGCGGGAATGAAGTTGCGAATTAAGGGAGATTCATTGCGCCTGAGGGTATCGCGTTCGGAAGTGGCGCGCCTTTTAGAGGGTGACGGATTGGAGGAGACGATCCACTTTGCGCCCGAGACGGCCGCCAGGTTCACGTATGCCCTGCAACCCGAACCGTCGGTTAGTCGGCCGATCGTTCGATACGCAGACAACAGAGTGACGATTCTAATCCCTGCGGACCAAGCCAACGCGTGGGGCGCTGGTGATCAGGTGGCGATCGCCGAAGATATCGGCCTGGGAAGCATCGGATTCCTCGCGCTTCTAATTGAAAAAGATTTCGCTTGTCTAGATCGCAGTGAAGACGATAACCAAGACACCTTCCCAAATCCGAATGCGGGCACAAAATGTTAGCCTCTGGCGTCGCCCCGTTGTTCCTCTCTTGACCTTTCTCCAGTCAACGATTCGGTCGGATCTGTTTCCAATTTCTACATCAATACGTGTTTTATCCTGACTCGCCGTGTCGATCCGCTGACAGAAATCTTTTTGTCGGTGCCATTGCGCGCACAGATGCCTTTGAAGGTATGAGGCCGAGATTATGGCACAAGACATGCTTGTTCAAGAGCTGGGGAGATGCCGTAATGCAGGAATTCTATGCTCTCTTTGTCGTGTTGTGCCTATGGAGCAGACGTTCTCTGGCGGGTGAGGTTGTTGCCGATTACGATCACCCGGGCCAACGAGAACGAGCGAATGGACGGTTACCCGGGAGGGAATGCGACGGATTTCCTCAAGGACCTCGCGTCACACCGACCGATCCGTTGATGATGCAACTCGGCAGCGCTTGATTGGAATACCCGCTCAAAGGACAGACTTGTGCGAAGTGCGATCACGTTACT
>Ga0210395_10004330_pt1 | contig 10929 bp, 10 predicted proteins | sample IncBWH4OmetaG_FD_150861 | JGI IMG/M metagenome (GOLD analysis project Ga0210395, IMG submission 150861) | Forest soil microbial communities from Barre Woods Harvard Forest LTER site, Petersham, Massachusetts, United States - Inc-BW-H-4-O ...
GATTTTCCGACCGGCACGTTCGCCGGCCCCTGCGAGAGGACCGGCTCTGCCGTTGGGCACCGTTTCGATGCGCCCCAGCTTTCAGGACCAGCGCCGGGCAACATGCAGCCACCTAGGAATTGCGATCTCGGCGACAGGCGACGAGCCGGCGCCGTATTGGAAAGAGCGTCAAATCATGGCGCTCCGCGATCAGGCCCCAGAGGCCCCTCGGAGCAAACAGCATGACGAGAATCCCGAGCGTCCCAAGAAGGATGAGATACCAGGCGCCGAAGTCGGCGAGATATTGCTGCATCAGATAGAAGATGACCGTGCCGACGATCGGACCCTCCATCGTTCCGATACCGCCGATGACGACAATGAAAATCACATAGGCTGTCCAGTCGAGTACCGAGAAGGCAGCGTCCGGTGAGATGCGGGCCTTCTGCAGATAAATGAGTGCGCCGACCATACCGGTTACGCCGGCTGTCGCGACATAAACGGCAAGCTTGGTGCGATAGATGTCGACACCGAGGCCCGCAGCCGCAGTTTCGTGATCGCGGATCGCGCCAAGCGCAAGACCTCGACGCGACCGAAGCATGAGATAGACGAAGATGAGTGTGCCAACCATCAATGCAAGCGCCACCCAATAAGAGATGATATCGCGAGCGGCCGGCGTGCGCACCTCAAGCACTGCCTTGACCCATTCGATACCCGGCACCGCCGACGTTACTGATGGAGCGAGTGACGTTCCGGTGCCGCCACCGAGCGACTTGAACTGGGCAAAGGCCAGCCGATAGACCTCGGCCACGACCCACGTGCCGATCGCAAAATAAGCGCCACGCAAGCGGAACACGATAAACGCCGTCGGTAACGCAAACAGCGCGGATAACAGGCCTGCAAGGGGGATGGCGAGCAACGGGTTGATGCCGCCAAGAAGCGTGAGCGCGAATAGAAGATAGCCGCCAAACCCGACAAAGGCCTGCTGCCCAACGGAGATGAGGCCGGCATAGCCGGCCAGCAGGTTCCAGCATTGCGCAAGTGCAAGCATGTAAAATGGGAAAATCAGATCCTGTATGATATTGCGGCCGGCGACGGCAGGAAGCAGCGCCAATGCCAGCAAGGCGCCAAAGGCAGCAACCAGAGTAGCGCGCGAGGCGCGTCCTGCCGTCTCTATCCGGAACGTCAGCGCGGGTTTTGGCTCTCCATCATCCATCACGCACCTGATCCGTCGAGCGCGCGAGGAAACAAGCCACGCGGCTTGAGGACTAGGACCACAAGAAAAGCAAGATGGCCAGACAAGATCTGCCATTCCGGATCGAATTGAGCCCCGACGGTCTGTGCGAGGCCAAGAACAATTCCTCCAGCCAAAGTCCCCCAGAAACTGCCGAGGCCACCGATAATTACGGCCTCGAAGGCATAGAGCAGCCGGGCGGGACCGATGCTGGGATCGAAATTCGCCCGCAGCCCAAGGTAGAGTGCCGCGATTCCGATCACGACAAGAGCAAGACCCATGGCCAACGAAAAGATGCGGTTGACATCGATGCCCATTAGTTGAGCGATTTCCAGGTCATCCGACGTCGCCCGGAAGGCGCGTCCAAGCGCGGTGTGGTAGAAGAAGAAATTGAGCAGCACGATGACCGCGATCGCAGACAATAGTGTCAGTACCGGCACGACGCCTACCGCCACGCCGCCACCGAGCGCGAATGACGCCGTCTCTATGGCGCCAGAGCGCAGACGCTGGCTATCGGCTGAGAAGATCTCCAGGAGCCCGTTCTGGATGATGATTGATAGGCCAAAGGTGACCAGGAGCGGTGGCAGCAAGTCGCGGCCGAGAGTGCGGTTCAACAGGATGTGCTGAAGCGCAAAACCGACGATGAACAGCAACGGAAGGGCGCACAACGCCGCAACGAACGGATCCAGGCCGAGCTTGCCTGCAATGAAAAGGATGACAAAGGCTGCGAGCACGATGAGGTCGCCATGCGCCAAATTGACCAGCCGCATCACTCCGAAGATGAGTGAAAGTCCGGACGCAAACAACGCGTAAAGGCCTCCCAACAGGACGCCCTGGGTCAATGCATTAAGCCAATCGGTCACTTCATGAACCAAAATAAGCGCGATGAATTTGGTCGCGCGTTAGCTCCCGCGGACGACCCGAAAGTGAAAGACGGCCCTCCTGGAAACAATAGACGCGGTCCGCTGCCTTCATCGCTTGAACGATATCCTGCTCGACCAGAACGACGCTAGTGCCCTCGGCCTTGATTTGCGGAAGTGCGCCGTAGATGTCGGCGATGATGATCGGCGCAAGCCCAAGGCTGATCTCGTCGCACAAAAGGACGCGGGGATTGGACATCAGCGCGCGTCCTATGGCGACCATCTGCTGCTGCCCGCCCGACAGGATTGGTGTGCTGGAGTTTCGCCGATCCCGCAGGACGGGGAACAACGAATACACGCGGTCCAATGACCATGGCCCCGCCATCCTGCGGCCGTAACCGCCGATCATCAGATTCTCTTCCACGGTGAGCGAGGGAAACAGCCGCCGCCCCTCCGGCACGAGGGCGATGCCCAGCTTGACAATGTCGAATGCGCTTAGCGAGCCAATCGGCTTGCCGTCCAGCAGGACACCGTCAGCGGGTCGCCGAATGAGACCCGCGATTGCCTTCAGGAATGTGGATTTCCCCGCCCCGTTCGCGCCGATGATGGCGATTGTCTCACCCGCGCCAAGCGTCGCGTCGATGCCGAAGAGCGCCTGGAAGTCGCCGTAGAAGGCCGTGAGTCTTCTGGTCTGCAGAAGCGTCATGCTCACGCCTCGATACCGATGTAAATCTGATGCACCTGCGGCAGTCGCATCACCTCCTCCGGCGAACCTTCCGCCATCTTCCGCCCGAAGTTGAGAACGACCAGGCGATCGATAACGGCCAGCAGGGCATGCACGACATGCTCGATCCACAGGATGGCGGTGCCGGTCCGGCGGACCTCGCGAATCGTGGCGACCAGTTCGGCGCACTCGCCCTCGGTCAGCCCGCCGGCAATCTCATCCAGCAGCAAAAGGCGCGGCGCCGTCGCGAGTGCGCGGGCCATTTCCAGCTGCTTGCGTTCGAGCAGCGTCAATGACCCCGCGGGCGCATTGGCGCGCTTCAACAAGCCCAGCCGTTCGAGGATTTCGCCGCAGGACTGCGTGACCTCGCGCTCCGTTTTGCGGCGGGCGTACACCGCACCGACCAGAAGGTTCTCGAACACAGTGAGCTTCTCGAAGGGCTGTGGAATCTGGTGGGTGCGAGAGATGCCAGCCCGGCACCGAGCCTGCGGCGGCATGCCTGCAAGGTCGCGCCCGTCAAAGCAGATGGTTCCGCCATTTGGCGAGAGACCGCCCGCGATCAGGTTGAAAAGCGACGTCTTCCCAGCACCGTTCGGGCCGATGATGCCTACCGCTTCGCCCGATGCGATCACAAGATCAAGATTTTCGGCGACAATGATTGACCCGAAGCTCTTCCTGAGGCCCACGACTTCCAGCAGCATGGTATGTCGACACGCAGCGCTATCAGGTGATGGCTTCCATCTTGCCTCTGACCGGGATCGCCGGCGCGGTCCGGTTATCGGTGATGACGATGTCGTATTTACCGTCCTTCAGGCGCCACTGGCCGCCGACCAGAGGCGTTTTGGCGATGTTTCTGGCGGCGAAGGGTGGCAGGTTTGCCCCGTTCCACTGCACTTTGCCGACGACCGTATCGAGATTGGTCGCTGCGATTGTCGCGGCCACGGCCTTGGAGTCGCGGTCCGGCGCCCGCTTGAGCACATCGACAGCAACTTCGAACAGCGCGTGGACAAAGCCGATCGGTTGCGTCCACTGCTTCCTGGTCGCGCCCTCGTAGGCACCGGCAAGATCCTTGGCGCTTGCACCTGTGAGCGACGACTTGAAGGGGTGATTTGGCGACCACCAGACCTCCGAGGACAGGTTGTTACCGTCCTTGCCCAGCGCTTCGACGGCGACCGGAAACAGGATCGCCTTGCCGACGGACGCAACCTTGGGTTTGAAGCCTTGCTGCAAGGCCTGTTTCCAGAACGTCGTGAAGTCGGGCGGCAGCATAACGCCCGTGATGATCTCGCAATTGGCCGACTTGAATGCGCCTATCTGGGCGGAGAAATTGTCCGTGAGATTCTGGTAGCGGCCGGGATCGGTAAGTTTGTAACCCGCCTTTTCGAGTACCGGCGGAAAGCCGACGACCTTGTCGCCCCAGGCATTGCCGTCGCCGTCGTTCGGAAACAATCCGCCGACGGATTTGTTGGTCGCAACCTGACTCCACATGTTGGTGAAGACGGCAATAACGTCTTCAAGCCCCCAAAAGAAATGGTAGGTGTAGTTGAAGCCTTTCCACGCCGGCGGACCGCCGGCTGGATTGGCCTGACGGCCGATGAACCAGGGTTGCCAGGGCGCCACCGTCGAGATGCACGGTGTCTCTTCGATTTCGCATTGTGTGGACACCGGATTGGTGGTCTCAGGCGTCGAGGCGACCAGCATGAGATCGATCTTGTCCTGAACGATCAGGTCCTTGGCGACCTCGGCCGCTCGGTTCGGATTGGACTGGCTGTCCTTCACAACGACCTCGACCGGCACGGTAGCATTGCCGAATTTTATTCCCCCTCTCGTTGCTTCCTTGAAATTGGCGAGGATGAAATTGTCGGCCTCGGCGAAAGCAGCGAGCGGCCCCGTTTGCGGGCTGACATAGCCGAGCTTGATCGCACGTGTCTGCGCGATCGCAGGCGCCTGAACTCCCATCGAAAGCGCGGCTCCCGTTACAGCCGAGTATTTCAGCAGCGTCCGGCGGTCGATCGAATCGCGATAAGTCGAAATGGTCTTCTGGCCGTTCATCTGCGCGTCCTCCCATCGGGATGCGCCGGTTGCGCCTGGGGATCGTTTGACACCAGCGCCGGCGTTCGATATTCGAACATACGTTCGTTAGTCGACCAGCTTCCGTCAGAGACCACGTGAAGTCAACACACCGTGACGGGATGAGATCACCGATGCAACAAAAAGGCGACCCCGACGATAAAGAATTCATGGCGACGCTCGCGAAGGGCCTTGCCGTGCTTGGTGCGTTCGGGCGGCAGCGTCCGACCATGACCCTTTCCGAAGCCGCCCAGGTCGCCGATCTATCGCGGGCAACCGCTCGCCGCGTGCTGCGTACCCTCTCGATGCTGGGCTATGTCGAGCAGGCCGGCCGAACGTTTTCACTCTCGCCGAGGATTCTGGACTTCGGCTTTGCCTATTTGTCGACGCAGAGCTGGATCGACCGCGCGCTGCCGCTGATGCGCGAACTCAGCGAGCGCCTCAGCGAATCTTCTTCGGCCGCAATCCTGCAAGGCAATGACATCGTCTATGTCGCGCGCGTGCCGGCACGGCGGATCATGTCGGCAACGCTGTCGGTCGGCAGCAGGCTCCCGGCCCTGCACACCGCATTGGGACGAATCCTGTTCGGGTACCTCGACGAAGCCGAAATCTGGCGGCGGTTGAAATCGCAGCGCATCGAGGCCCACACCCCGCAAACCATCACCGATTTGCAGGCGTTGTTCGACCGCATTCGCGCCGACCACGAACAGAAATTCTCCCTGGTCGATGAAGAACTCGAGCGCGGCCTTCGCGCCTTGGCCGTGCCGGTCCTTGACCGAACCGGACAGGCCATCGGCGCGATCAATTTGTCGACCCACTCAACCCGCAGGACCCGCAACGAAATGCGGGAACAATTCCTCCCTGAATTAACCCGCATAGCCGGACAGGTTTCGTCCATGATCATCTGATGCAACGTCCGCTATTGCCATTCGGAGGAGCCGACCGTATCGTCGTCGGCACGTTCGAAATACGGACAATCGTTCGATTATCGAACATTTGAGGGGAGATACGCAAATGGCAGGCAAAGCGCAGAGCGGCGCAGCATTGGCAGTTCCACCCGAGCATACGGGCAACGTCAAAGTCGCACGCCCGCAAACCGGTCAGGAATACCTCGACTCGCTGCGCGACGATCGCATCGTCTACATCTACGGCGAGCGGGTCAAAGACGTGACCAAACATCCGGCCTTCCGTAACACAGCGCGCATGGTCGCCCGCCTTTACGACGCGCTCCACGACGAGAAGCGCAAGGACAAGATTTTGCTGCCGACCGAGACGGGAAATGGCGGCATGACACACGCCTTCTTCAAGGCGCCGAAGAACATCGACGATCTCATCGCCGGCCGCAACGCAATCGCCGAATGGGCCAGGATCACGTACGGCTGGATGGGCCGCGCCCCCGACTACAAGGCCGCGTTCCTCGCCACCCTTGGCGCGAATTCCGATTTCTACGAGCCCTACCAGGACAACGCCAAGCGCTGGTACAGGTTCAGCCAGGAGCGCGTGCCGTTCATAAACCACGCAATCATCCATCCGCCGGTCGATCGCGATCGCCCGCCGAATGAAGTCTCCGATGTCTGCTGCCATGTCGAGAAGGAAACAGATGCAGGCCTTATCGTCTCGGGCGCCAAGGTTGTCGCGACAGGATCGGTGTTGACGAATTACACCTTCGTCGCCCATCACGGGCTCATTCCGCTGCAGGACAAGAAATTTGCCGTCGTGTTCATGGTGCCGACCAATGCGCCCGGCGTGAAGTTCATCTGCCGCACATCCTACGAGATGAGCGCCAGCGTGATGGGAAGTCCGTTTGATTACCCGCTCTCGAGCCGGCTCGATGAGAACGACGCCGTGTTCGTTCTCGACAAGGTGCTCGTGCCCTGGGAGAACGTCTTTGTTTATGGCGACATCGAGAAGGCGAACAATTTCTTCCCGAGGACGGGATTTTTACCGCGCTTCGTCGTGCACGGTTGTACCCGCCTTGCCGTCAAGCTGGACTTCATCAGCGGACTTCTGTTGAAGGCCACGGAGGCCGCCGGTACCAAGGACTATCGTGGCGTGCAGGCCAATGTCGGCGAGGTGATCGCCTGGCGCAATTTGTTCTGGAGCCTGTCGGACGCCATGGTCCGCGATCCCAGGCCATGGATTGGCGACTACGTGTTGCCGAATATGGATCCCGGTAACGCCTATCAGATCATTGCCACGATGGCTTACACCAAGGTGAAGTATCTGATCGAGCAGACAGTTGCCTCCGGCCTGATCTATCTCAACAGTCACGCGAGCGATTTCAAGAACAGCGAAATCCGCCCCTACCTCGATCGCTATCTGCGCGGCTCCAACGGATACAAGGCCGAAGAGCGCGTCAAACTGCTCAAACTGCTGTGGGACTGTCTGGGCAGCGAATTCGGCGGGCGTCACGAACTCTACGAGATCAACTACGGCGGTTCGACCGAAGAGATCCGTCGTTATTGCCTGTTCGGCGCACAAGCCTCCGGTAACGCCGACCGGTTCAAGGGATTTGCAGAAGATTGCATGGCCGAATACGACCTCGATGGCTGGAAGGTACCCGATCTGACTGACCCGGGAGAACTGAGTTATCATTTCCTGCAAAAGTGAGTGAGGCCGCGATGGATTCGGTGCGATTCCGGTCAGTCATGGGAGCTTTTCCAACCGGGGTCGCCGTCGTAGCGACCAAGTGGAACGGAGAGCTTTTTGGAGCGACCGTAAATTCGCTGACGTCGGTCTCGCTGCGACCGTGCATGCTTCTGTTTTGTGCAAGCGAAGGCAGCACGACGGGCGCAGCCATTCGCAAACGAGGGCTATTCTCGGTCAACATTCTTGGCCAGCATCAATCGGATCTGTCCGGTCGCTTCACCGGAAACCTGAAGAGCCGATTTGACGATCTTGCGGTTGCATTCAGCGCGGACGGGCTCCCCTTGCTGCAAGGCGCCGCAGCTCAGATCTGTTGTCGGCTTGCCGCGGTACATAAGGCAGGCGATCACGAGATAGTCCTGGGCGAGGTGATCTCGGGTCAAGAAATTGCGTGCAGTCCCCTCGTCTTCCACAAAGGATCCTATGGAAGCTTTCAACGCGCATGATTCGAGTTGCTGACTGACCGTCCGCGGCAAGAATGATGTGGGCGGCATGGGCCAGGGGAATTTCACCACTTCATTTCATCGGCGATTGGCGATATGTTCCAACAGACGTCGGCACGTCTGCTGCAGCAGGAGTCGCGCGGCTGGGAGGTAGCCATGGCAGCGACTCTGATCGGCAAGCGCGCCGTTGTGATCGGCGCAGGAATGGGCGGGCTTACGGCCGCGGGGGCGCTCGCCGACCACTTTGATCAAGTGGTCGTTCTGGAACGCGACACTCTACCCTCACAGGCCGCTTATCGCGCTGGAACGCCGCAGGCGCGCCACGTCCATGCACTGCTGCTCAGCGGCCAGCGCGCTCTCAGCGAACTCTTCCCAGGTTTCGATCAGGATCTTGAACAGGCAGGTGCCGTGCCTCTGAGGACCGGTCTTGATGTTCGCGTCGAGCGGCCCGGCTACGATCCCTTTCCGGAACGCGATCTCGGGTGGTTAAGTTACGCGATATCACGCCCGATGATCGAGCACGCCGTGCGACGGCGGGTGGAAAGTCGATCGAACATTACGCTGCGTGAGCGCTGCCGGGTCACCGAAATACTGGCGTCTCCAAGTGGAGAGACAGTCACGGGCGTGCGCTGCGAGAACGGGAACGGGACAAGCGAGACGATTACGTCGGATCTCGTCATCGACGCTTCCGGACGCGGCACCCCCACTCTCGCTCTGCTGCAATCGATCGGGTTGCCACTACCCGAGGAGACCGCAATCGGTATCGACCTCGGATATGGCACATGCATTTTTGCAATCCCGGACGACGCCTCGACCGAATGGAAGGGCGTCATGACCTTCGGCGAAGCGCCCCATGACAGCCGCGGCGGCCTGCTATTGCCGCTGGAGGGCAACCGTTGGATGACAACGGTTGGCGGGCGTCACGGAGATGTTCCCTCCGGTGATGCTGAGGAGTTCCTGACTTTCGCGCGGTCACTTCGGACGCCTACCATATACAACGCGATCAGGCATGCCAGGCGTCTGGAGGGGGTCGCGCGCTATGGCTTCCCCGAGAGCGTGCGGCGCCACTTTGAGCGGCTCGATGCCTTCCCCGGCGGGCTCCTGCCCATCGGCGATGCAATCTGCCGTTTCAATCCCGTCTACGGCCAAGGTATGAGCGTTGCCGCCCTGGAGGCGCGCCTGCTGCAAGGACTTCTCGAGAGGCTTGCGGGAGGCAGCGTTCCAATAGCCGGGCTGGCGCCAGCCTTTTTTACCGATGTGCAGTCGGTGATAGAGACGCCGTGGGCGGTTGCTCAATTCGACTTCGCATTTCCGGATACCCGAGGGCAGCGTCCGGCAAATTTTGACACCACGCTGAGATTTGGCATGGCGCTGACTCGGCTTGCTGCCGAAGATCCAGCCGTTCACAAGCTCATGCTCGAAGTCCAACATCTGTTACGGCCACGCAGCGCTTATACCGATCCCGTCTTGATACAGCGCGTGTTCGCGAAGATGGCTCAAGCGTAACCCTTTCAAGCGTGACGCCACGTGCAGAGGCAATGCCACGCGGGTTTTCCAGAAAAGCGAGTTGGCGGATTTTTGAAGGTCGGTGTCATCGGGCGCGGGCGCGGGCCGCCCTCGCCGCAGGCAGCATTTCAGCCTCGATCAGCGCCTCGCGAATGAGATCGATCTCGGCGCGCGAAATCTTGGTAAGCGGTGGCCGGACCACCGCCCGTGGCAGCTTCCCAAGCAGCACCAGTGCTTCCTTCATCCGATTGTGCATGTCTACGAACGGGTCGGCGTAAAAAGCGCGTGCCAACGGATAGATACGATCATTGATACGGCGCGCTTCGGCAAGATCATTGGTTTGGATCGCGCGGAACAGCCGGGCCTGCAGGTCGGCGATTACGCTTCCGGCGCCGGACAACAGACCTTTACACCCGAGAACAAGCGAGGAGAACAGCCACGCGCTGTTGGTGGAGAGTACGTTGACCGGCCGGCTCAGTCCTTGCAGCGCGCGTATCGTAACCTCGTGCATCAGCACCTCGGGAGTCCAGTCCTTGATCGCGCGCAACGTGGGAATTTCATGCGCGAGTCTCAGTAATGTGTGCAGCGGATAGCCCTGGCCGGTGGAGCGCGGATATTGGAACGCGATCAGCGGCAGGTCCGTGGCGTCGGCGATGCGGCGGAAGTGAACAAGTACCATTTCATCCGACTGGCCCAATGTGAAGGGCGCCGGCGGAAACACCAACAACGCCGAGGCACCACCGACTGACGCGCAGCGGGCAATCGCCGCAGCCTCGATGCTGCCATCGGCCCATACGCCGTGGACGATCGGTAGACGATCGCCCACCGTCCAGCCGGCGATCTCCATTACCCGACACTGCTCGTCGGCCGTGCAGGAGGCGACTTCGGTTGAGTGAGCGTTCACAGTAATGGCGGAGAGGCCTTCGACCTCCGCGACGTCCTTCAGATGAGCTTTGAAGCTCGCCTCGTCGATCGACAAATCCTGATGAAACGGCAGCAGGACAGCGGGGATGACGCCCGCAGGCTGGTCTCTGGGAAAGCGCGGCATGGTTGGAACCTCCTCAAAACCGGAGCAGCGATGATAGTACATCGTCATGGACAGGATGCGAGCTGCCGCTACTTGCCGACATTGGAGAAAGCCGTTTCGAGAATGTCACCGATCGGCTGCCATGTGCGACCGTCGAACTGAACCAGTCGCAGATATTTGATCGGCCGAAAGTTCCAGGGCCCGGTGCTGATTTTGATCCCGGGCAGCAAAGCGGAGCCCTGATAGTCTTTGAGGGCCGCGGCTTGCTTCATGACGTTCTCGCGAGAAAAATCATTCCCGCACTGTTTAAGCACTTGCACCAGAGTCTCGGCGGCCGCGTAGCCGAAGACGGCGGCGCCGTCGTCTTTGCCGCCGGCCCGGCTGTATTTGTCGACAAACGCTTGCCAGTCCTTTGCGGCTTGTTCATCTTTCCAGGCCGGATC
>Ga0210395_10004332_pt1 | contig 10928 bp, 7 predicted proteins | sample IncBWH4OmetaG_FD_150861 | JGI IMG/M metagenome (GOLD analysis project Ga0210395, IMG submission 150861) | Forest soil microbial communities from Barre Woods Harvard Forest LTER site, Petersham, Massachusetts, United States - Inc-BW-H-4-O ...
AACTCGGCGATCATTTCGGCTGAGAGATTATGCGGCGGCAGCGAGCAGGCGGAGTCGCCGGAATGAATGCCGGCCTCCTCGATGTGCTCCATGATGCCGGCGATATAGGTATCGGTGCCGTCGGCGCGGCAATCGACGTCGACCTCGATGGCGTCGGTGAGATAGCGGTCGATCAGGAGCGGCCGGCGATTCGACACCGCAAGCTCCGACGGCCGGTCGAGATCGGCGGTGAGCCGCACCAGGTAGCGATCGATCTGGCTCCCGTCATGCACGATCTCCATGGCGCGGCCGCCGAGCACATAGGACGGGCGGATCACGATCGGGTAGCCGATTTCGTCGGCGATCGCTTTGGCCTTTTGCGGCGACGTGGCGATGCCGCTTTTCGGCTGGCGAAGCTTCAGCCGGTCGAGCAGTTCGCGGAAACGGTCGCGGTCCTCGGCAAGATCGATGGCGTCGGGCGAGGTGCCGAGGATCGGCGCTTTGGCCTTCTCCAGCGGCTCGGCGAGCTTGAGCGGCGTCTGGCCGCCGAACTGCACGATGACGCCGTGCAGCGTGCCGTTGACTCGCTCGGCGTCGATGATCTCGATCACGTCCTCGGCGGTGAGCGGCTCGAAATACAGCCGGTCGGAGGTGTCGTAGTCGGTCGACACCGTCTCCGGATTGCAATTGATCATGATGGTTTCGTAGCCGACTTCTTTCAGCGCGAAGGCGGCGTGACAGCAGCAATAATCGAACTCGATGCCTTGGCCGATGCGGTTTGGTCCGCCGCCGAGAATGACGACCTTGTTCTTGCCGGAGGGCGCCGCCTCATCGGCGGTGCGGCCGGCGAACGGCGTCTCGTAGGTCGAATACATGTAGGCGGTCGGCGAAGCGAATTCCGCCGCGCAGGTGTCGATCCGCTTGAACACCGGACGCACGCCGAGCGCCCGGCGGCGATCGGCGACATCGTCGGCCGTGAGCCCGGTCAACCGGCCGAGCCGCGCGTCGGAAAAGCCAAACGCTTTCAGACGCCGCAGCGACGCGGCGGTCGCCGGCAGTCCGCGTGTCCGAATCTGCGTCTCGGTTTCGATGATGTCGCGGATCTGCGCCAGGAACCACGGGTCGATGTGGCAGGCGGTATGAATGTCCTCATCGTTCATGCCAAGCCGCATGGCTTGCGCGACTTTCAGGATGCCGTCGGGCGAGGGCGTGCCGAGTGCGGCGCGTATGGCGTTCTTGTCGTCGCCTTGGCCGAGGCCGGGGATCGTCACTTCGTCGAGGCCGGTCAGGCCGGTTTCCAGCGAACGCAGCGCCTTCTGCAGGCTCTCGGCAAAGGTGCGGCCGATCGCCATCGCTTCGCCGACCGATTTCATCGACGTGGTCAGCACCGGCTCGGCGCCGGGAAATTTCTCGAACGCGAAGCGCGGCACCTTGGTGACGACATAGTCGATGGTCGGCTCGAACGACGCCGGCGTGGCGCCGCCGGTGATGTCGTTTTCGATCTCGTCGAGCGTGTAACCGACCGCGAGCTTGGCGGCGACCTTGGCGATCGGAAATCCGGTCGCCTTCGAGGCCAGCGCCGACGAGCGCGAGACCCGGGGATTCATTTCGATCACAACCAGCCGGCCGTCGGCCGGATTGACGGCGAACTGCACGTTCGAGCCGCCGGTCTCGACGCCGATCTCGCGCAGCACCGCGATCGAGGCGTCGCGCATGATCTGATATTCCTTGTCGGTCAAGGTCAGCGCCGGCGCCACCGTGATCGAATCGCCGGTATGCACGCCCATCGGGTCGATGTTCTCGATCGAGCAGACGATGATGCAATTGTCGGCTCTGTCGCGCACCACCTCCATCTCGTACTCTTTCCAGCCGAGCACCGATTCCTCAATCAGCACTTCGGAAGTCGGCGAGGCGTCGATGCCGCGCTCGACGATCTCGATGAACTCCTCCTTGTTGTAGGCGATGCCGCCGCCGGTGCCGCCGAGCGTGAACGACGGCCGGATGATCGCCGGCAGGCCGATATCTTCGAGCGCCTGCAGCGCCTGGATCAGCGTCTTGACCTGATGCGAGCGCGGCGTCGCAAGCCCGATCTTCTCCATCGCCTCGCGGAACAGCTTGCGGTCTTCGGCCTTGTCGATGGCGTCGGCGGTGGCGCCGATCATCGTGATGCCGAACTTCTCCAGCACGCCCATGCGGCGCAGCGACAGCGCGGTGTTGAGCGCGGTCTGCCCGCCCATGGTCGGAAGGAGCGCGAAGCCGCCGGGCAGGACGTTGCGTTCCTTGGCGATGATCTTGGCGACGATTTCCGGCGTGATCGGCTCGATATAGGTGGCGTCCGCCAGATCCGGATCGGTCATGATGGTCGCCGGATTGGAATTCACCAGGACGATCCGGTAACCCTCGGCCTTGAGCGCTTTGCAGGCCTGCGTGCCGGAATAGTCGAACTCGCAAGCCTGGCCGATGACGATCGGTCCCGCGCCGATGATGAGGATCGAGGAGATGTCGGTCCGTCTGGGCATCAGCTTCAGAAAAGTCCTGTAATGTTGCGGGAAGCACTCTGGCGGCGAAGGAAGTGCCGCCGAAAACCCTCTCCCCAACGGGGAGAGGGTAGGGTGAGGGGGCTCGGCTGATGAGCAAGATTGCCCGAGCGCTCCGCCGCCGTTCGACGGAGGCGGAAAAATTGCTGTGGTCCAAGCTGCGCGGGCGGCGGTTCGAAGGCATCAAATTCAGGCGACGGGTGCCGATCGCAAATTACGTCGTCGACTTTGCCGCGCTTGATTTGAAATTCATCATCGAAGTAGACGGTGGCCAGCACGATCTGCGCACGGCCGAGGACGCGAAACGTACGCGAATTCTTGAGGAATGGGGCTATCACGTCGTTCGCTTTTGGAACAACGATGTACTGAGCAATATCGATGGCGTTCTCGAAGCGATAATGCAAGAGCTTCAACTCATCCGCTGAACCCCCTCACCCCAACCCTCTCCCCCCTTGGGGAGAGGGAGACAGGAATGGAAGGGCACAAAAAAAGGGCGCGCTATCGCGCGTCCCCCAATCCGGCGCCAAGTCTAAAGACCCCGCGCGAGCGGTCTTTAGACGAGAAACGCCGGGCAGGGAAGGCCCTGGTCGGAACAGCGCACAGCTAGCCGATCACGCCAAGAAGGCGTGCTCGTGGGCGTTTGTCTTAGCGCTACTCCTTCGCCTGTTCGCCGCCGTCCTTGCCCGAAGCTTCGGCGTTCAGCGAACTCACGGCCCGATAGGCGTTGACCAGGCCGGCGCCGAAGCCGAGTGGCTTGGCGGTGCGCCCGAGCATCTTTCGAATGTCCGCCGGCGTGAGCGACGGCTTGCATTCGAGCAGCAGCGCGACGAGCCCGCTGACATGGGCGGTCGCAACCGAGGTGCCGGTGGTGAGCTGCAAGGCGTGGTCGGGCGCGAGCGCGAGAATGTCGACGCCAGGCGCGGCGACCGCGATGTAGGAGCCGCGATTGGCCATCGCGAACAAGCCGTCGCTCGAATCGGTCGCGGTCACGGCGATGACGTTGGGATCGGCCGCGGGATAGAGCGGCGGCGACGTCGGTCCGGCATTGCCCGCGGCCGCGATCAGCACCAGGCCCTTCTCGAATGCGGCCGCCAGCATGGTGTGCAATGTCGGGTCGGCCGGGCCGGCAAAGCTCATATTGACAATGCGCGCGCCATTGTCCGCCGCCCATTGCAGGCTTTTGTAGATGGCAAACGAGGTGCCTTTAGCGTCGCGATTGTCGTCGAACGCCCGCGCCGCCAAGAGCTGCGCGCCCGGTGCGATGCCCATGAGCTTGAGATGCGCGGCGATGGCGCCGGCCATGGCGGTGCCGTGGGTATGCGGTTTGTCTTCGCCGCCCAGCCCGTCGAAGCTCTTGACGACGGCCGCGTCGAGGTCGGGATTCTTGGCGTCGATCTCTGAATCGATCAAAGCGACCAGAATGCTTTTGCCGGTCGCGATGTGATGCGCCTGCTCGACTTGCAGCTTGGCCAACACGTATTGCGACGCGTAGTTCTGCGACTGTGCCGCAAGCTTCGGCACATCCTCCTGCAGCGAGAAGATATAGTTGGGTTGCACCCTGGTGACGAGCCGATCGTCCTCCAGCGCGCCGATCAGGTCGCCCACCGGCCGGCGGCCGTTGATGCGCCAGCGGTAAAGCGTAGAGCCGCTCAACGGCAGGCTTTGCGATTCCAGTTGGGTCAGATTGTAGCGGCGCGCCAGCTGCTCGATCGCCGCCGGTGTCGCCGTCGACGAAAAAGCGGTGATGACTTCGTCGAGGACAAAGCGCCGCTCGCCGCGCGGCGGCATGCCGCCGGCCGCACCGCCGCCGCCACCTCCGCCGCCACCGCCGCCAGGCGGGGGCAGATTCGCAACGCCCTGGCCGGGAGGACCGGGCGGGGTGGGGACAACAGGAACGACGACGCCGATGCCACCACCCGGATAATTCCTGCCCGGATCGCCCTTATAACCGTTTCCGGTGCCTCCCCGAGTCCAGCCGCCGGCAGTGCCGCGGGTCCAGCCGGAAGGCCGGTCTACGCCGCGCCCAACGCCCCGACTTGGCGTCGTCGAGTAACTTCGGCCCGCGCCAAAACTTCGGCCACCGCCGCCGCGGACCCCGCCGCCAAAGCCGCCACCCATGTGGCCAAAACCAAAGCCAAAAGCCGCGGCCGGGCTCGGCGCGGCGACATCCGACACGGCGAGGACCGCGCCGCAGAGCATCACCAGCACGATCGGTCGCAGCGTCCTTGCCTTGGTTGTCATGGCGAACTCCTGTTGCGTGGCGATTTACTCCGGAACCGCGATCAAGCCGATAACGGGGTCGATTTGCAGCGTTTTGATGGTGCGCGTGACATCCGCTTTCGGCAGCTTCTTGGCGGCGATGCGCACCCTATATAACCCGCCCGCCGACGGCCCGTCGGCAATACTGAGCTTATTGGTTTCCAGGAACTTGGTGATGTCGGCGGCGCTGGCCTGCGGCTTGAATTGGATCACCGCATAGGTGCCGTCATCGGCGCTGGTCTGGTGCGACGACGCCGTCTGGTAGCCGCCGGCGCTCTGGTCCTTGATCACGAAGCCGCCGATCACCGCCGCCTGCAGCATGATTGCCAGCGCCGCCGCCGTACCCGCATAAGCCAGCGTCCGCGGCGACAGCGAGGCAAAAAACATGCGCAGCCGCCCGCCGAGATCGAATGACATCGCCGGATGTCGCGCCGGCTCGGCGTCGATCTTGGCGAACAGCGCGTCCATGGCGCGCACCGACGGCGCGCCGAGCGATTCGTTGAGCGCAACGGTTTGCGCCAGCTCCTCGCGCACCAGTTCGTAGCGGCGGGCGAGCTCTGGATCGCTGGCCAGCGCCGCTTCCACCGACTGTGCCTCGCGCAAGCTCAGCGTTCCCGCCGCATGCCAGGGCAACAGCTCTTCGATATCGCCGCGCTCGCTATCATTCACCGTGTTCATGGCCAACCTCGATCGATTCCCTGCTCCTTGAGGAGCTCTGCTAATTTCTTGCGCGCATAGAACATGCGCGTCTTCACTGTCGCTTCCGGGATGCCGACAATTCCCGCGGCCTCCTCCACCGATTTCTCATGGTAGTAGACGAGGTCGATGATCTCGCGATGCTCGGTCGACAGTCTGTCCAGGCATTGCCGCAAGGCCGTGCCCTTGTCCTTCTTCGCCAGCGCGACCTCCGGATTATCGGCTAGATCCTCGATCGCGTCGGCCGTCTCGTCGTCCAGTTCCTCCTCGTTGCGGCGCCGCAGCGTCGACAGCGCCTTGAAGCGGGCAATGCTCAGCATCCAGGTCGAAACCGTCGACCGGCCTTCGAACTTTCCCGCCTGCCGCCAGACGTCCAGAAACACTTCGCTGATCAAATCCTCGGCCGTCGCTTCGTTGCGGACCATCCGCAACACGAACCGATAGACGCGGACATGATGGCGCGCGAACAGCACCTTCATGGCGAGCCGATCGCCGTCGGCGATGCGTCCGATCAATACCTCGTCCGAAGTCGTTTGCATCGGCAGGCTATCGGCTCATGTAGTAGGTCGCGGGCGGCGGCGCGCCGGTTCAAGTCAAATCGATAAAAATGCGCGGCTTGCCAGCCTGCACCGGCCAGTTTCGTCCTTCGGACGCCGCAGGGCAAGCGAACGGGCCGCAGGGGCATTTTGGCGGCTTTTTGCGGCCCTGCTCTGTGCCGACCGTCACCGGCCAGGCGAACCGCATGGCCAGCCGGCCGCGTACTTTAACTGTATAGCCGCTGCGGCGACCACGGCTGGCGATCACGGTCTGAACCTTTCTCCGGAAGCCGCGACCAATGGGTATCGGAAGTTTTAAAGCGCAACTTCAACCCAACGGAGAACGACCATGTCACGCAAGTTCATCTTCTCTCTCGCAGCGGCGGCCACGATCGCGGCTGCTGCCACCCTTGCCTCCAGCGCGGCTGATGCCCGCGGGTTCGGTGGTGGTGGTGGTTTCGGTGGCGGCCATTTCGGCGGCGGCGGCGGCTTCGCCCGCTCCAGCGGCTTCGGCGGCAACCACTTCGCCCGCAGCAGCTTCGGCGGACGCAACTTCGGCGGACGCAACTTCACCCGATTTAACCCGATCCGCGGCGGCTACCCCGGCCACAACCACTGGGCCTGGCATCATCATCGTCATTGGTTCTGGCGCGATGGCCGCTGGTTCTACGGCGACGGCGACTACGGTGTCGACGGCGGTGTCGACGCGGCGGTTGCTCCGGTTGCCACGCCTGGTCCGTGCACCTGCCTGACCAAGACCTACACGCAGGACGGCCTCGTCGTGTTCGCGGACGTCTGCACCAAGGAAGCGGCCAGCGCGCCCGTCGGTGGTACCGAAGTGACGCCTCCGGCCAAGACCTCGGAAGTGACTCCGCCGCCGGCTCCTCCGACGAATGTCGCCGACGCCTCGAAGGCGCCGACCACCACCAACTACGCCGGCAAGACCTACCAGGACTTCCTGGCGGCCAACGGCCAGACGCAGAAGAACTAACGACCCTGGCCTACACAAACTGAAACAGCCGCCTGCGAGAAATCGCAGGCGGCTTTTTTATCGACGCGCATTGCTCCGTAGGGTGGGCAAAATCGTCACTCCAGCCGGAAGCAATGCACAGCAGCGCGAACGATTTTGCCCACGCGGTTTCGGCATTTCGGCACCGCGTGGGCATCGCGCTCAATGTCGGTGCTAAAAGATCCGATCCTGAGCAGGCGCGATGCCCACCCTACGGCTGCGCAGCCCTCATGTCCGGTCGCCGCCCGGTTGTCATGAATCTGTTGGCGAACGGGTTGTCGATGTACTTTTTGTGCCGACAAGTCCTTTTCAGGTAGACTTCAAATTATTCAGGAGCACTGACACTGTGCGACGGATGAAGCTTTTGCTCACCGCCATGCTGGCCACCGGAGCCGGTCTTGCCGTCGTCGCTTCCGCGCATGCGCAGGCTCCGCAGCGCACGACGGCGACCTACGAGGATTGGACGGTGCGCTGCGAGACGCCGGCCGCCAGTCCGGCGCAGAAGTCGTGCGAGATGGTGCAGACGACGCAAATGCAGGGGCAGGCCGCCCCGGTCACGCAAATCGCTATCGGACGCCCCCTCAAGACCGATCCGCTGCGGCTCGTCATCGGGCTGCCGGTCAATGTCTGGCTGGCAACGCCGGCGAAGCTCGTCTACGACGACAAGCAGCCGGGCCTCGCGGCGGCCTTCACGCGCTGCGTGCCGCAAGGGTGTTTTGCCGACACCACGTTGAGCGACGATATGATCAAGCGGCTGCGCGCCCGCACCGAGGCTGGCAAGCTCGAATTCAAGGACTCGACGCAACGCGACGTCGCCTTTCCGGTCTCGTTCAAAGGCTTCGGCCAGGCGTTCGACGCGTTGATGAAAGAGTGAGGTGCGGCACGCCGCTACAAGCCGCTGACGCGGCTTGTTTGGTCGCTCACCACGCGTACCGCACCGTGCCGGTCCCGGCGTAGGTCTGCGAGCTGCGCGCGAACTCGCCCTCGAACTTGGCGAGCAGCGTCCATTGCGGCGTGAGGAAGAGCTGCGCGCCGGCGGTGGTCAGCGCCGAGTCGCGCGGGATCGGTGCGCCATTGACCGTGAACGTGCCGCCCGGCAGTGCCTGGAACGCTGCGCTCAGCGCCGGGTTTGAGACAAAGTCGTGCGCCCATGCGAGGCGGCCGAACAGAACGAGCGGCTTGTTGTACACGACCGTCGGATCGTCAAAGCGCGCGCCGAGCTCGGTGCGCACGTCGGTCGCGTTCATCGACGCGTTGTTGAGACCAAAGCCGCCGCCGGTCACATCGGTCTCGCTGTAGGCCGGGGTGTGGAAGGTCTGCGCCTGCACCGCGCCATACGGCGTCACCGCGAACGCCGGCCGCACCGCGTAGCGATAGCCGCCTTCGAGCCGCGCGCCGAAATTCTGGCCGGTAAAGGTCGCATTGAGCTGATCGCCAAGAGCGCTGCGGCTGGTCGAGAACCAGTGATTGGAGAACGCCAGCGCGCCGGCGACATAAGCCGGGCCGAACCAATGGCTGCCGTAGGCGCCGACTTGCAGGGCGTCGCTGCGTCCCGTGCCGAGCGCATTGGCCAGGCCCCAATTGGTGCCGGCGCCGGCGAGCGCGAAGCCCGCGACCGTATTGGGCGTGAAGTGATAATCCATGCCGCCGGCAAAACCGAAGGTGCTCGCCCTGACATTGTTTGATCCGACCACCGGATCGCCATTGGTCGTGCTGGTGCCGCCATAGGCCGAGCCCCAGGCGGTCCAGCGCTGCTCGAAGCTCGGCGGCGGCGCCTTGGTCAGGATCGAGGCATAGGCCAGCGCGATCTCGGGCGGCAGGTTCGCTTCCTGCTCCGGCGCAAAGCCGATGGCGGCACCGCCGAGCGCAGTATTGCCGCGGCCATTGACGAACGGGTCGAGCATCAACTGCAGAAACTGATTGTCCAACTGAAACGCCGCCCGCTCGGCGCCGGTCCCGACTTCGCCGTCGAGTTGGGTGAGCGCATTGGCCAGAGCCCCGCCGGTCAGGCCGAAGATCGGGACGAAGCTTGCCGTCAGCGTGCCGCCGGAATTGACGAAGTTGTTGAGCGCGTTGGCGACGTTCTGCTGATTTTGATTGAGCGTCGTGCCGGCACCGAGCGACGCCGAGGTGAGGTTGAAAAAGGCGTCGGTCGCGGTGTAGCTCAGATTACCGCCGAAGTTCGGATTGCTGAGAGTGAGGCCGCTGAACGTCGTGCCGCCCAGTCCGCCGGCGGCGTGCAGGATGTCGTAGCTCTTTTTGGCAAAGCCGCCGGGCAGGAACACGATCTGCGCGGTGCCGGCGAGCGAGGCGGTGCCCGCGACATTGGTGCTGGCGGCAGCCGTCGGCGTGATCTGCACCAGATAGATCGCGCCGGATTGGAAGGCGAGATTGCCGGTGATCGTGAGTGTGCCGGTCGGGTTCGCCGCATTGCCGGGCTTGAGCGTGCCGCCGCTCATGATCGTGGTTGTCACCGGATCGACCGTGCCGGTGCCGCTCAGTGTGCCACCTGAATTGACCGTCACGCTCGAGGTATTGGCGATCGAGCCGTCGACTTCCAGCGTGCCGGCATTAACCGTCGTCGTGCCGCTATAGGTGTTGATGCCGGTAAGGATCGTCGTGCCGGTGCCGTTCTGCCGCAGGGCACCGCCCCCAGAGATCACGCCGGCAAAGCTGAAACTGTCGGACCGGTTGAAGATCAGGCTACCGTTGTCGACGACGTTGCCGACGATCGATCCACCGGCGCCGCCATTGCCGAGCTGCAGCGTCTGGCCGGCATCGATGGTGGTGCCGCCGGTAAAGGTGTTGGCGCCGGTCAGGGTCAGGGTGGTGCCGCCCGTGCCCGTCACATGCAAGGCCAGCGCGCCCGCGCCGTCCTGGATCACGCCGGCAAAGGCCGAATCGGCGGGGTTGAAAGTAACCAGCGTCGTCGCCGCGCCGCTGTTGGTGATCGTGCCCGCGCTCGTGCCGGTAAGGTTCGTCACTCCGCCGAGGGTGCCGTTGACGTCGAGCGTTGCCGGCGTCGTGCCCGAGCCGACCGTGAATCCGCCCTGCATGTTCAGGATCAAGTTCGCAGTAAGGTTATTCCCCACCTTCAAGGTTCCGCCATCGACAGCGCCGGCGGTGCTCGGAACGACCGCCGTCGTCGGAGCCTCCGCCAAAACAACCGTGCCGGTGTCGGTCGCCGAACCAAAGTGCACAGTGGTCCCGGCGCCGCCGAGGACCTGCAGCGTGGTACCGCCCAAAGTCAGCGTATTGCCCGCCGTCGCCCCGAACGTCGGCGAGAAACCGGCATTCGTGGTGATCGAATTCGTGAGTGTCGCGGTTACATTCGATATCAGGCTGCCGCCGTTCATGCTGATCGGGCCGGTCACCGCACTGGAGCTGCTGAGCAGCAGAGTGCCGTTCGGGCCAATCGTGATCGCGCTCGCCGTCAGACTGCCGCCCGACTGCAGATCGACCGTGCTGCCACCGTTGATGATGAGGCTATTGCCGGCATTCGCTGCGGCGCCATTGATCTGTGCCGTGCCGCCGTTTCCGACGGTCGTCGTTGGCGTGGCGCCGGTCGGCACGCCGGCGCTCCAATTGCCGGCAGTGAACCAACTACCGGTGGCGTCCGTCCAACTTGTTTGTGCGCCGGCGGGGGTCGCAGCGAAGCCAACGGCAGCGACCGACGCTATAGCAGCGATCAGCCGCAATGATCTCAGCAGCGCGCGCGCGTGCAGCCGCATCTTCCGCCCCCGCTGCCGGCACATCGACATGAACGCGCATAACCGCGATCATGCGATGCGGCTACCCGGCAGGCCCCCCGTTAGAATCGCCAGTCCATCGCCTAGTTCGGGATTTTACGGCGGTTGCGGCGCCCGCGACAGTTGCGAGGATCGATTTTCGCGGCCCAGCGGGCGATTTCCG
>Ga0210395_10004335_pt1 | contig 10927 bp, 8 predicted proteins | sample IncBWH4OmetaG_FD_150861 | JGI IMG/M metagenome (GOLD analysis project Ga0210395, IMG submission 150861) | Forest soil microbial communities from Barre Woods Harvard Forest LTER site, Petersham, Massachusetts, United States - Inc-BW-H-4-O ...
GTCTTCCTCAAGCTCGGCCTCAGCTGCTTCGGCGGGCCGATTGCGCATATTGGTTACTTCCGCGAAGAGTTCGTCGTCCGCCGCCGCTGGCTCGACGAGCAGGCTTTCGTCGACCTCGTGGCGCTCTGCCAGTTCCTGCCGGGACCGGCCTCGAGTCAAACCGGCTTTTCGATCGGCCTGATACGGGCGGGCTATGCTGGCGCGTTGGCGGCATGGACTGGCTTCACCCTGCCGTCGGCGATCGTCATGGTTCTGTTCGCTTACGGCGCCGGGGCGATTGGCGGTTCCCTCGGCACCGGACTGCTTCATGGCCTCAAGCTCGTGGCGGTCGCGATCGTGGCGCAAGCCGTCTGGGGGATGGCGCGCACGCTATGCCCCGACCGCCAGCGCGCTTCGATCGCGGCGTTGAGCGCGCTGCTCATTCTGTTCAGCACCTCCTCGATCGCTCAGATCGGCGCCATCGCGCTGGGCGGCGTCCTAGGCCTGTGGCTCTGCCGCGGCGCGCCGCCGCCGGCGGAAGGGCAAATTCGTATTCCGGTCTCGCGCCGCGCCGGGCTCGTCGCGCTGACGGCATTTTTTGTGCTGCTCGCCGGTCTGCCGATCGCGCAGCATCTGACACATTCTTCCGGCGTCGCGCTGTTCGACGCTTTCTATCGTTCCGGTGCGCTGGTCTTTGGCGGCGGCCATGTGGTGCTGCCGCTGTTGCGCGAGGCATTTGTTGCGCCCGGCTGGGTCAGCGACGATGTGTTTCTGGCGGGCTACGGCGCAGCCCAGGCGGTCCCCGGACCGCTCTTCACCTTCGCCGCCTATCTGGGCTTTGTCGTCACACCGTCGCCGCACGGCCTGCCCGGCGCGGCGTTGGGTCTGTTTGGCATTTTCCTGCCCGGCATGCTGATCCTCGTTGGCGCGCTGCCGTTCTGGGATAAATTCCGCAAGCGCGAGAGCGCCCAAGCGGTGATGCGCGGGGTCAATGCCGCGGTGGTCGGGCTCCTCGGCGCCGCCTTGTACAATCCGCTCTGGACCACGTCGGTCAAAACGCCCGGCGATTTCGGCATCGCGCTGGTCGGCTTCGTTCTCTTGACGGCATGGCGGGCGCCGCCGCTGGTGGTCGTGATCGTCAGCGCGCTCGGCGGCATGGCGCTTACGCTGATTAATTGGTGACCACGACATGACCGCTGGAACCATCCGCCCCTATTTTTCCGGCCTTTCGCGGACCACCTTCCTTTTCACCTTCGCCAGCTTGTTTTCCGACATCTCCACCGAGATGCTTTATCCGGTCCTGCCGGTTTTTCTGACCCAGACGCTTGGCGCCGGCGGCAGCATCGTCGGCCTAATCGACGGCTTTGCCCAGGCGGCGCAGAACATCGTGCAGGGATTTTCCGGCACGCTGGCGGACCGGCTGCAGCGGCGCAAGCCGATCGCGCTCGCCGGCTATTTTCTCTCCGCGATCGGCAAGCCGCTGATGGGGCTCGCCAGCGCCTGGCAAATGGTGTTCGGCGCGCGATTGCTCGACCGGCTCGGTTCGGGCGCGCGCTCGGCGCCGCGCGACGCGCTCATTGCCGGCTCAGTCGATGAAGCCAACCGCGGCCGTGCCTTCGGGCTCGAGGGCGTCGGCGATAATGCCGGCGCGTTTCTCGGACCGCTGCTCGCCTTGTTCCTGCTCTACGGGCTCCATGTCGGCATCCGCTCTATCTTTTATCTGGCGGTCATTCCGGGCTTGCTCGCCTTCGTGCTGGTGCTATTCGTCAAAGAGCAGCGCGCGACAGTCACGGCCGAAGCGAAGATCGGGGTCGGTCCGCGCCAGCTGCCGCTCGACTACTGGAAATATCTCGTCGTGATCGCGCTGTTCGGGCTGGGCAATTCCAGCAACGCGTTTCTTATTCTGCGCACACAGGATATCGATGCGTCGCTCGACCAGACCATCCTGATCTATGCCGGGTTCAATCTGGTCGCCACGCTGATCTCCTATCCGGCCGGATCGATGATCGACCGCTGGGGCGGCAAGAACGTGCTACTCGGCGCGTTTGTTATCTTCTTGATCGTCTATCTGGGTTTTGCGTCGACGCAGAACATCGCGCTGATCGCGGCGCTGTTCGCGTTCTACGGTTTGTACCAAGGCATATTCCGCGCCGCCGGCAAGACGATGGCCGCAAGCCTGGTGCCGGAAGAGCTGCGCGCCAGCGGGGTAGGCTGGTACAACACGACCGTCGGGCTTTTGCAGCTCGTCGCCAGCGTCGTTGCCGGCGTGCTGTGGGACCGCGTCGGCCACACCGCGGTGTTCTACTACGGCGCCATCTTCGCCGCCGTCGGCAGCGTTGCGCTGGTGCTGCTCATCCCGAGAACGCGCGTGCCCGCGTGATGGCGGGGTTCGCGCGCTAACCCACCGGCTGGCCGATCTCGTCGACCTTCACCGCGCGCATGCGCTCGTTATAGATTTCGACGTTGAGGCCGCAGACTTCGAAGCGGGCGAGATAGCCCATCAGGAAGCCGTTGACGCCCATGCGGTAGAGCGTGCCGACGTCGCCGGCAATGAGCGCGCGGCGCTCGTCGTCGGTCAGGTCGAGCGGCGCCAGCGCCTTGGCCGGGTCGGCCTTCATGGCGGCGCGGAACGCGTGGTCGCGCAACACCTCGCGGCACAGATAGTTCACGGCGAAGATCGTCATAGGGACTCCAGTCCAGTTCCGCGCTGACCGAAGCCCATCTGTTGCACAAGCGCACGCCTGCTGCCAAGCATGCCGGCGGAGCGCCGTAGCTTTGCTGACAAAGCCCGGGACCAGGGGGTCAAATCGCGGTAATCGTCGGCGTGCGGCGAGCGGCGGGATAAATCGATCATGAGCGACGTTGTAAAGCCGACATGGATAAGCCGCGGCCGCGACGCGTTGACGACCGCGCGTCGCTACTTCCCCGGCGTGCTGGTCAGCCTGGTCATCGCGGTGGCCGCCACTTTCTTGTCCGAGCGCTATGGCGGGCCGGTCATGCTGTTCGCGCTGCTGCTCGGCATGGCCTTCTATTTCCTCTCGCAAGAGGGCGCCTGCGTGATCGGCATCGAGTTCGCCTCCAAGCGCATCCTACGGGTCGCCGTCGGGCTTTTGGGCGCGCAGATCACCATCGGGGAGATTCTGAAGCTCGGCGTCACCTCGGTGGTCCTGGTGATCGTCGCAGTGACGCTCACCATCCTGTTCGGCATCGTGATCGCGCGCGTCATGGGCATCGCCCGGCCGTTCGGCATTCTCACCGCTGGCGCCGTGGCGATCTGCGGCGCGTCGGCGGCGCTGGCGATCTCCTCGGTGTTGCCGAAAGGCGAGACCCATGAGCGCGACACCGCCTTCACCGTCATCGGCGTCACCGCGCTGAGCACGGTGGCGATGATCGTTTATCCGCTGATCATCGCGCTGTTTCGTCTCGACCACGCCGCGATCGGCGTCTTCCTCGGCGGCACCATCCACGACGTCGCCCAGGTGGTCGGCGCCGGCTTTTCCGTCTCGGAAGAGACCGGCAATGTCGCGACCTTCATCAAGCTTTTGCGCGTCGCCATGCTGGTGCCGGTGGTGATGGTATTGTCGTTCGTCTTTCACGCCCACAACACGTCCAAGGAAGGCCGCAAATTGCCGGGCTTCCTGATCGTCTTTGTCGCGCTGGTGATCATTGGCAGCCTGGGCGTCATCCCGGCGCCGTTCCTTGCCGTCCTCAAGAGCGTATCGCGCTGGTGCCTGGTGACGGCGATCGCAGCGCTCGGCATGAAAACTTCCCTCAAGGCGATGGCCGATGTCGGCGGACGGGCGATCGCGCTGATCGTCGCCGAGACGGTGTTCCTCGCGATCTTTGTGCTGACGATTGTGGTGCTGCTGTACTGAGGACCGACGACACGGGGCATCAGCAAGCGTCGCCGAAGATTAGTGAGGTATTAAGTATGCGCCGTCGGCAAGCGAAGAAAAAGCCAGGCGTTTACCGAACCTTTCCATCCGAGGTGGCTCATCCGCGTGGAAAGAGGACTCCCGATGGACGAAGCGCGCACATTGGCATTTTTAGGATGGACGATCGGCAGCATAGTCGGCGCAGCATTCGTCCTTAATGCCATCGCGTTGTCCCTTCTCTAAAAGTCAGCATTTCGGACCGCTGCACCTCCTGTGGTGCGGTTGCACTGAGGTCGGTCGGATTGCGGCGCCTTCGGGGTTGAACGGGCGGCGCTCTGACTGAAAGGGCGCGGCTGCCGGAACAACTGGCAAATTTGCGCCGATCTCTCACGCGCCGAGCGGAACTCGAAAGCCGCCGTTGTTTGACCGTCCACGCGATGTGCCAAAAGGCACAGCTTGAATCGAGGAGTAGCACTAGCTTGCGATCATCGGTGTTCGCGCCGGTCGACAACGGGAGTGGCCCCAATGCTGGCAGAGATCTTTATGGTGCGGCTGGAGGCTAGGGCGCGGTTGGCAAGCGAGGCAGTTTGGCCCGGCGGTGGTCGCTTCGTGCCCTTCGTTCAAGGCAGCAACGTCGCCTTCAAGGAGCCAGCGACGCGCCTGTGCCATCCGGCGGTTATGGTGAGCCCGGATGGGAACTAACCATCGACCTACTCATTAAAAAGGCAGCACATCGAGAGACAAAGACAAAAGCGTGTAGCTCTGGGAGGGACCGATGAAGTTCGCGCGATTGGCTTTTCCGTTGATCTTTTTTGCGCTCACAACTCAAGCCGATGCCCTATGCCGCCCCGGCACCGTGGTCGCGTGCACCTTCCTCGGCAAGCCGGGAACTATGAAATGCATCGGGGATGGGGAATTTGATGATTGTGTACCGAATCCTCCACCGCCGGTAACTGAGATCATTTTTGGAAAATACCTCATTTTGACTGTGATCTACGCGCCTCCCGGCACAACGGCCCCGCAAACCACGACAGGCGAACAAAGTTTCAGTCAGGTGAGTTACGAATCGGACAGCAGCACAGGGACTACGACAACGAATTCCAGTTCTTTCAAGACGGACTATAAGGTTTCAGTAAGCGTGGGATGCGAACTTTGCGTACTTGGTCCCAGTGGCGGCGTGAGTTTCGAATACACCCACAATGAAACGGACAGCAATGCTCTCAATATAAATAAGAAAACAACATCAATACTCACAGACCCTGGGCCCGTCGAGGACGCCGTCGACCACAACTTCGACCAAATATGGCTGTTCCTCCATCCGAAATTTGACGTGACCATCACCGGCAAGCAGATTACTTGGGCGCTGGATTCCGATCAGTCGGCGGGCGTTCCGCAGTATCTTTATGCTGGTGCGCTAAAGGACCCCTCTAAGATACCGGCTGGAGTTTTGAAAGACCTTCAGGCCGCCGGAATCACACCGGATAATTACAAGGCAATCCTGGGGGCGGATCCGCTCGCGCAATGTCTGCCGGCGGTGGTAGAAGCGGCGCGGTCGCCAGGACCGCCCGGCGGGCCGCCCTTGCCCATTCTGTGCCGTACGCCCGCCCCGACATCACCGCGATATGTCCCAGCAAACATCAACCTCCCTTATGACCCGCCCTTCGCTCCTGGGAATCCGGTGCCCCTACAGACATACTCGATCGACAACTCAACTGTCTCAATGCAGACGGATACGCATGAGTACGACTACGCGGAAGGTATGACGGCAAGCGGAGGTTTTGACTTGGCGCCTGGGGTCAACGAAACGCTCACCATTGAAGGCACCTGGACGTGGCAGGACATCACGACAAAAGTGACTCAGACCGGCACAGAGCAGAAGGCGACCTTGATCATGGGCGGACCCGCTTTCGGCTACACCGGCCCAGCCAACATGGACGTCTATTATGACACGCTTTACATGACGTTCGCCTTTGTGCCGAGTGAGCTCTCGCCTGACGCCCTGCACGGGGTGATCTCGAGCGGCCAGGGAAAACCCGTCGTTGGGCAGCTCGTCACCGCCGCCGCGGGCGGCGTCAAATACCGCACCTACACCAACGCCAAGGGCGAATATCATTTCTCCAGGCAATTCGCCGGTCCGATCGATGTTCAGACCGGGCCAACCGCCCTCCACCTGCCTGGGCTTGAAGCCGGCAAGAGCGTCGATCTTCGCTTGCAGTAGTCCTCTCCGACGCACCATGGCCGCCGGGTCTCGCCCGGCGGCCGTCATTTTTGGCCTTCGCAGTTGCGTGGAAAATCTCTCGACCAAAAAATTTGTTGTTTCAATGAACGTCAGTTCATCAGCATGAAATATTTGTAATTGGCGCGAGCGAGAGCGGCCGTCTACGTAGCCGCCCAAGCAAGTAGTGGTTATTTGCTCGCCTTAACAATCCGCAGGAGAAACGTAATGAGTAAAACGATGTTGGTGCTGGCAACCGTTGCGATGCTCGGTTTGAGCAGCGCGGCCTTTGCCGAGAGCGCCGCACCAGCAATGAAGCAAGGGGCTCAGCCCACACACTCGCAGGCCTCGGTAACGCACAAGAAGCGGCTCAGCCATCGGGTCGCTGCCAGGAAGTCTGCTGTGGCATACCGCCACAACCCGCATCATCAAGTCCGGCACACGTCACATCAAGCCAACGGCAAGAACAGCCTGGTAAAGCATGCGACCGCCAACAAGAAGATGCGAACGAAAGCTTCCTCGTAGTATCGCGTCTGAAGCCAGCTAGGTGGCCCGATGATCGGGCCACCTAGTTTTTTGCGGGGTTTGTCGATCAGCGACGGGCGGGGTGAGCAGAGGCCAGAGCGGGCAAAAAGCCGTTTTTTCAACGTAGAATTCGCCAGGATTGGCGGAGAGGGAAGCCGCCAACTGAGGCAGCCTAGCGGTATTTAACCGCAATGGTTTCCGTGCGCTTGCAATCGTCACAGATATACGTGCGCCTGTCTCTGCCCGGGCCATCCTGCATGATGAGATGGACGCGCATCCGTGCACTGCATTGCGGGCAGGTAAGACTTACCAGCCCGGTGCCGAAGATCGTTTCTATTTTCGACATGCGCGCATCTAAAAAAATCCGGGCGTGGGGTTTAGCCGGCGCCTAGTGCGATGTATCCGCGAGCCCTATTTGTGCGTCGATCGTGGTCGCCATCACCGTCGCCGTAGCGGTGAGCAGGCCAAAAACTAAGGCTAAAGCAAAAAGAGGCTTCGCACACATCCCCGTTGTTGAGGGAACTTTGCCGTGCGATCCCTTAGGAGTATGTGATGGCAATCACCAAGTTAGTGTTTTGCAGTCCGCCGGCTGCTGCCGTTGAATGAGTCCAACTTTGTCCCCGCCGTATCTATGGCGCACCTATGGGGCGTCGACGCACTAAGAAATTTTCGGAAATCATTGATATTATTGGTGAGCCCGGATGGGATCGAACCATCGACCTACTGATTAAAAGTCAGTCGCTCTACCACTGAGCTACGGGCCCGCGCGGCCACTGCATACGCAAAAGCGCACCGCTTTACCAGCCTTGCGCGCGCTGAGGCTCGGTGTGGCCGGTGTCAGCCGCACTTGCCATGCCCGCGCAGCCGCCTGTCGCACCGAGGCCGCCATTTGCTACACTGCAGCCTGCCGCTTGCGACCCCCCGAGTGAGGACATCGCCATGCCCATTGTCAATCGCGTCGCCGACCTGCATGCCGAAATCACAGCTTGGCGGCGGGATATCCATGCCCATCCGGAACTCCAATATGACGTGCACCGCACGGCGGCGTCGGTCGCCGACAAGCTCAAGAGCTTCGGCTGCGACGAAGTCGTGACCGGCATCGGGCGGACCGGCGTGGTCGGCGTCATTCGCGGCCGCAAGGACGGCGGCAAGGTGGTGGGGCTGCGCGCCGACATGGACGCGCTGCCGATCGAGGAAGCGACCAATCTGGCCTACAAGTCCACCGTGCCGGGCAAGATGCACGCCTGCGGCCATGACGGCCACACCGCCATGCTTCTCGGCGCCGCCAAGTATCTCGCCGACACCCGCAACTTTGCCGGCACCGCGGTGATGATTTTCCAACCGGCGGAGGAGGGCGGCGCCGGCGCCAAGGCGATGCTGCGCGACGGCCTGCTCGACCGCTTCGGCATCCAGGAAGTGTTCGGCATGCACAATTATCCCGGCATGCCGGTCGGCGAATTCGCTATCCGTCCGGGCCCGATGATGGCTTCCACCGACTCGATCCTGATCAATCTCGAAGGCAAGGGCACGCACGCGGCGTTTCCGCATATGGGCGTCGACACGGTCCTGGTCGGCGCGCAGATCGTCAACGCGCTGCAATCGATCGTGGCGCGCAATGTCGATCCGCTCGACGCCGCCGTGATCTCGATCACCGTGTTCCAGGCCGGCGAGGCCGACAATGTCATTCCGCAATACGCCAAGCTCCGCGGCACCGTGCGCTGCCTGTCGGCCAAGGTCCGCGAGCAGCTGCGCGAGCGAGTACGCGAGGTCGTCGAAGGCACCGCGCGGCTCCACGGCGCCACGGCCAACCTGACTTACCGGAGCGGCTACCCAATCCTGGTCAACGACGAGGGCCGCACCGCCTTCGCCGCCTCGATCGCCGACGAGATTGCCGGCAAGGACAAAGTCAATCGCGACGCGCCGCCGCTGATGGGCGCCGAAGACTTCGCCTACATGCTGGAGGAGCGGCCGGGCGCGTTCATCTATGTCGGCAACGGCGACAGCGCGATGCTTCATCATCCGGCGTACGACTTCAACGACGACGCCATCCCGGTCGGCACGTCGTATTGGGTGCGGCTCGCCGAGACCGCGCTCGCGGGGTAGGTGACTGTAGAATTCTCGTCGTCACCGCCGGGCATAGCCGTTTGAAGAACGGCGTCGCTCCGCTCGCCTATGACCCGGCGGTCTATTCTGAAGTGCAGCTCCGCATGGATTGCCGGATCAAGTCCGGCGATGACGACAAGAGGGCGCAGCTAGCTCTTCGCCCGATCCGCCACGAGCATGGATTGCAGGATCTGCTCGGAAATGTCGCGCACCGCCGCCGGCGAGTGCGACAGGAACAGCGTGTTGGTCTTGTCCATTTCGCCGATCGATTTGATGGTATCGAAATATTGCGTGACCAACACCAGCTGCATGACCTCCGAGGTGGATGCGCCGGCGACGCTTTTCTGAAATTGCTCGATCGAGCCTTGCAAGCCTTGGATGATCGCCTTGCGCTGGTTGGCGATGCCCTCGCCCTGCAGCGCCTTGCTCTGCGCTTCGGCTTCGGCCTTCTTCACCACCAGAATCTTCTCGGCCTCGCCGCGGGCATTGGCGGCGACCTGCTCGCGCTGCGCGGCGTTGATGTCGTTCATCGCCGACTTTACCTTCGCGTCCGGGACGATGTCGGTGACCAGCACATTGACGATTTCGTAGCCGAAGCCGGCCATGTCGGCGTCGAGCTCCTGCTTCACCGCCGCGGCGATGCCGGATTGGCTAGCGAACACTTCGTCGAGTGTCATGCCCGGGACATGGCCGAGGATCACCTGTTCGACATAGGCCTGAATCTGCTGCACCGGATCGGACAGCCGGTAGAAAGCGTCGAAGGCTTTTTCCGGCCGCACGCGGTTCTGCACCGAAATTGGAATGGTGACGAAGACGTTGTCCTTGGTCTTGGTCTCCATCGTCAGGGTGATCTGGTTGACACGCAGACTCATGCGGCCGGCAACGCGGTCGATGAACGGCCATTTCCAGTTCAGGCCGGCTTCGGCGACGCGAAGAAATCTGCCGAATCGGGTGACGATCGCGACCTGCGCGGTGTTGACGGTAAAGAAGCTCAACAGGCAGGCGAAAAGGAAAATGACAACCAGGACCCAGAACACGACCGAGCCAAACAGCGCCATTTTGTGGCCTCCTATCGCCTTGTTGGATTAGACCGGTGTTACGCGGACCATGATTCGCCGCCCAAGCTTAGACGCGCTGCGGCGTTCGCAGGTTCAAGCCTTGGGTCTACGCGTTATTGTGCCGCTTCGATATGATTTTCGCTCGGCAGCTTCGGCGGCTCGGCAATGACTTTGGAGATGACTTTGGACCTGGGCAGGTACTCGGCGAACCGCGCCTCCAGGCTGCGCCAATAGGCGAACGAATTGAAACGGCTGCCTTCGATCAGCCCCATGGCGACCGCCGACAAGAACGGCAAGCTCTGCACCAGGAGGACAAACGCGAAGATGTTGATCTCGCGAACCTGCCGGCCGTTGGCGACAAACAGCGCCAGCGCGCCGGCGAGCAGAAGGCCGGCGACCACCGCTTCCCAGAAGGCTGGGAAATCCGAGCCCTTGCGGCTGTTGCCGCCCTTCGAGGTGCGCAGGAACGGCAGTCGTTCTTTCACGACGCCGATGCCAACCGCGCGCGCCACGGTCCATTGCACCGACATGGCGGCGATCACGGCGCCCAGCATCTGCGCCGGCGTCGCTCGCACCCGCAGCCGGTACAGCGTGACAAAGTGCGCGAACGACACGGTGAATGCGGCAAGGATCGGCACGGTCAGAATGCGATCCGGCACGGCGCCGAAGTGGTGGAGCCAGAACAGCACGGGCGAATCCACCATCCAATCTTTCAGCGGGTAGATGCCGAACACGACCAGCGGCACCCAGGCGATATTGAAGAGCGCGACGACGACGCCAATGCTTTCGGCGCCGAGCCAATTGAGCCAGCCGAGACCGTACTCGCGCTTCTGCTCCGGCGAGAGGCCGTCTGACCATGGCAACAGCGCCCGCCAGTGCTTGCGCAGGATTTGCAGTCCGCCGAACGCCCAGCGGTGCCGCTGGCGCTTATAGGCGTCGAAGGTGTCGGGCAGGAGCCCGTAGCCGTAGCGGCGGTTGGTGTAGTGCGCGAGCCAACCGCGTTCGAGCAGCGTCAGCCCGAGATCCGCGTCTTCGACGATGGTCTCGCTCGACCAGCCGCCGATCGACTCGATGGCGGTGCGCCGGATCAGACACATCGTGCCGTGGACGATGATGGCGTTGAATTCGTTCCGCTGCACCATGCCGATATCGAAGAAGCCGGCATATTCGGC
>Ga0210395_10004342_pt1 | contig 10922 bp, 8 predicted proteins | sample IncBWH4OmetaG_FD_150861 | JGI IMG/M metagenome (GOLD analysis project Ga0210395, IMG submission 150861) | Forest soil microbial communities from Barre Woods Harvard Forest LTER site, Petersham, Massachusetts, United States - Inc-BW-H-4-O ...
TCGAGTAGCGCTCGAGTTTGCCGGAGTGGTTGCCGCTGCGCGAGCCGACCACGCTCACGTCGGCGACGCTGGTGCCGGGTTCGCCCAGGAAGCTGATCTGTGTGTCTGGCGAGGCGTCCTCGGTCCCCGGCAGCGGCGAGATCGCCACAGCGTTGGCCTGGGCCTCGGCCCTGTCGGCCGTCGGCGTTAGCCTGTCGAGCGCGGCATGCGAGGAGCTTGTTTCGCCGCACGCGGTCAGTCCGACGCAAAGCGTCAACGCCACCGTCGTCGTTGCCATCGCCGCGCGCACCGCGCGTGTCCTCGTCGTTGTCGCTGCGCTCATCGTTCCCCCTGCGAAGTGAATGGCCGGGAAGCTCCGATCACCCGGCCCTTGGCGTTCAGCGCCTGCACCTCGAAGCTGTTGTAGCTCGCCGGCATCGGGATCGCCGTCTCGAATCCGGCCCTGACGGCGCTTGCCACGGCGGTCAGTTTAGCGGCCGAGGATCCGGCCAACACCCGCCAGGAGGCGAGCTCGGTGGCACCGTTCCAGCTTGCGTACACCGTCGTCCGCGCACCGGCTTGGCGCGCGGCCCCTGCTGGAGCGGTGAGAGGTAGGCCCACCCACGGCTCCAGCGTCTCGCGGTAGCTCAGGTCGGGTCCGGGGAAGTTGGCCTCCAGCAGCAGCTGGCCCGAGGCCCCGTACTCCGAGAAGTACGGTTCCGAGCCCCAGCCGACGAATGTGTCGCGGTTGGCCAGCGGTTGCGTGTCGCCCATGTATTCGGTTTCGAACTTGTCCCCGCCGGGGAACTGGGCGAGCCGCGTCGCCGTGCGTGTGTCTTGGTTCACCTCGAGCACGAGTCCGCGCGAGGGCCCTGTCGCCGGGACCGATGTGCCTCCACCGGTCAACTGACAGCAGTGGTCGTCGAACATCGTGATCGTGGAATCGGAATGCCCACCCACCCCAAAGGCGACGTCGTGCTGCCACTGGAAGTCGGCGCCGGGACCGAACGTGAAGCTCGATTTCTTGCCGCCGAGCGTCCATCCGATCTGGCCGCTTGCACTATTGACCAGATAGGCGGCCCAGGTGTTGCGCATCGAGACAAGGAAATCGCCTTTGCCGGTGAGGGCGATGGAGTTGACGTGGTAGGCGTCCCAAGGGAACCCGTTGGTAGGCACGCTTGCGTAGGAATCCTCCAGCGGGATGTGATCGAGTGCGTCCCAGTTGCGCAACAGCTTGCCGGTCTTCAGGTTGTACTCCTGCACGGCGGAGTCGATCAGCGCGCCGTTGTAAGCGCCGCCGTAGCTGGAGAGGTCCTTGGCTACGTTCTTGTTGGCTGTCACCCAGGCGTCTTCGCCGCTGACCACCAGCTCGTGCAGTGTGAGCACCCAGCCGTCGGCTCCTTTCAGTCGTGCGACCGGCTGGTAGTGCTGGTTGACGACCACGTCTTCGCCGCTCTCGGTTTGGCCGGTGTTTGTGACAACCCCCTGCCACCAGGCGAGCGCCGGCTTGCCTTCGTAGGTCTGCAGGCTCAAGTTGGAAGCGACCACCTTTTCCGGAACGGGCTGGAACCAGACGGGCTGCAGGTTGTGGTCGAGGATCAACGGCCCGCTCTGGCCGATGAGCGGCGGGTAGTTCAGGTTGTAGAAGTTGGCGGTGAAGATGTAGCCGTTTGCCATCTTGCTGGTGCGGGTCGGAGCGTCGCTGTGGAGCTTGGGCGGGTGCAGCGTCGGCTCGGTGACAAAGCTGTAGGCGCCTTTGGTGGTGTAGGCGCCTACCGGAGCGCCGTGCGAGCCGGCGAGGGCGAGGTCGAGCGCGACGAAGGCCACGACGACGAGCGCGATCGCTATCGCGAATCGCCGGGCGGCGCGTCGAGCCTCGATAGCCGCTCCGCCAGCCGGTCCTGCTCCCTCGTCGGGCCCAGCTCCAGCGGTCCCCGCCGGCGCGGTCTTGGGCAGTGCCGTGAACGTCACCAGGGCCGCCGCCGCGGCCAGAGCTGCGCCGATCTGGTAGGCAAGCCGAAAACCGTCGGTCAGCGCCTGTGGCACGAGTGCGCCGGTGCCGATCAGGTGACTGGAGCGCTGCGTTGCCAGCGTGACCAGGACCGCCAACCCGAGCCCGCCGCCAATCTGGCGGGAGGTGTTGACAAGGCCCGAGGCGAGCCCGGCCTGCCCCTGCTTGGCGCCCTGGGTGGCGGCGATCGTCGAGGGCACGATCGACATCGCGATGCCCGCGGCGGTCAGTAGTCCGGGGATCATGATGTAGACGATCGGGCTGCCGCTGGACCCAACTCTCGCAAGCAGCAGCATCCCGCCCGTCAACATGATCAAGCCGCCGCCGAGCACGGGACGCACCCCGAAGCGGCTGACGAGCTTGCCGGTGCGCGAGGCGACGAACATGATCATCAACGTCATCGGCAGGAAGATCAGCCCGGTGTGCAGCGGCGAGAGCCCCAGCACCTGCTGCAGATAGAGCGAGCTGACGAACCACATCGGAAACAGCGAGGCGCTGAACAGCAGCACGATGTTGTTGGCGATCCGCAGCGGCTTGGTCAGCTCCTTGAAGGGGATCAGCGGATCCTTTGCCAGGCGCGTCTCGATCAGGCCGAACACGCCGAGCAGGGCGATGCCGATGACGATTGGCCCGAGTGCCGCGAACGTGTCCCAACCGGCCAAGCCGGCTTCGACCACGCCAAACACGAGAATCATCTGGCCGATCGTGAGCGTCAACGCGCCGGCAAGGTCGAAGGTGCGCCCCGGAGTTCTGCGGCGCTCGCTGACGATGACGTAGGCCAGGGCCGCTGCCGCGATCCCGATCGGGGGGTTGATCAGCAGCACCCAGCGCCAGCTGAGCTCCTGCGTGATCAGCCCCCCGAACAGCATCCCGGCGGCGCCGCCCAACCCGTTCATCGCCGCCCATGCTCCGATAGCGCGATTGAGCTTCGGGCCGGGTGCGAATGAGGAGGTGATGATCGCCAGCGAACAGGCTGCCATCAGCGCGCCTCCGATCCCCTGGGCCGCGCGGGCGGCGATCAGTGTGGTGCGGTCGGCCGCGAGTCCGCCGGCCAGCGAGGCGAGCCCGAACAGAAGCAGCGCCAGCACGAACATGCGGCGCTGGCCGAAATGGTCGGCGGCGCGCCCACCCAGCATCAGGAAGCCCGCGAAAGTGATCGCGTACGCGTCGACGATCCATTGCAGTTCGGGCGCAGTGAAGTTCAGGCTCAGCTGGATCGAGGGCAGCGCAACGTTGACGATGCTCAAATCGAGGATCACCATGAACTGCGCCGCGCAGCAGACGCCGAGCAGCCAAGCCTCGCGCGAGCCCAGCCGGCGCTTTGAGGGCGCGGCTCCCATTGCTTCCGGGCTTGTCGGGGTCACGGTGCTCATGGCAGCGGCGGTCTCGGTGTCGTGGCTTGACTACCAAAGCGCCCGTTCGGGGCGCGGGGTGTGGGTGCTGGCATCCTGATAAAGCGCCCGTTCGGGGCGCGGGGTTTGGGTGCTGGCATCCCGATTGACGCACACCCCCCCCGCGCGCGGGGGGTATTGCCAGTGCCTGGTAGGGTGGGCGCCGAAGTCCACGCCCGCATGGGCAACCCCCACGTTGGGGGCAGGCAAGAGAGCGACGACAGGAGGCCGGCCGATGAAACGAACGTCACTGGCCGCCATGCTAACGCTGCTGGCCGTCCTCGCGGCCACGTTGGCGGTTGCAGGGTGCGGCGGCAAAACAACGAGCAGCTCGACCTCCACGTCGACGAGCGGGACAACCGGCACGACCGAAACCGCTCCGCACAAGCACTCGACAAAACCGGCTTACTAGGCACCGTTGTCATCCTGACTGTTTGGCTGCAGGTAGCGCGGCGGCGTAGGCGATGGTCTTGACGGGCTTGGATTCGCCGAGCACATGGCCCGCGGCGTCGAGGGCCTGCACGGCCGCGTAGGCGTACTTCTTCGGCAGGGTCGTAGAGCTTTCAAAGCCGCTCGAGGGGCTCTCCGCTTGTGTCTGCAGCGAGTCGGCACGCTGCCCGGCGAGCACTCGCCACGAGCTCACCGCAGTCGCTCCGTTCCAGCTCACATGCACGATCGTCTCTTCGCCGGTGTTGTTGAGGTTGGCGAGGATCGCCGGTGGGCTGGAGGGCCGCCCGCTCCAGGGGAAGCGGAAAGCCCGGTAGAAGGACATGTCGTATGGCAGGTGGGCGTCGAAGAGCAGCGAGCCGCCCGGAGCAAACTCGCTGATCGCAGGCACACCCCCGTAGCCGACCACCGCGTTGCCGTCGGAAAGCGTTTGCATGTTGCCCTGGCTGGGTGCGAGCAGCGCCGGGTTGGTGTGCGTGTAGGCCGAGATGAGACGCGCCTGGTGGGTCCTGACGTCAAGCGCGATCAACAGGCCGCGCGACTGCCTGTGGATGGGCGGGTTCGAGCCGTCGTCGAAGAAGGTGACGTCGCCGCTTGTGAGGATGCGTCCGTCGTGCTGCCATGCGGTTTCGGTGCCTGGGCCCATCTTGAAAGAGCTCTCAAGCCCGCCCAGGCGCCAGAGGACGTCGCCGCTGCCGCCTTCCAGCTGATAGCCGGCCCAGGTGCTGCGCGCCGAGATGAAGATGTTCCCGGGCCGATTGGCGTTCCCGTACTGCACGTCGATCGAGTTGATGTGAAACCAATCCCACGGCGTCGCCGTCTTCGGCGCTTGCACCTCGGACTCCGAGGCGCCAACGTGGTCCAGACTGTGCCATTCCCAGCGCACGAGCCCAGTCCTCATGTCGATCTCCTGTACGGCGGTATCCAAGATCACGCCATCGCTGACGCCCCCAACCGGCTTGAGATCGCAGCGGATCGCATTGAAGGCCGTCGTATAGGAGACGTCGTCGGGAGCGATCTGAAAGTCGTGCAGGTCGGCTTGCAGGCCGTTGCCGCCGGCTACCTTCGCGACGGTCTGGTAGCGAGAGTTCAGGACGACGTCTTCGCCCTGGCCGAAGCCGAGCGAGAGCACCTTGCCGTGCCAGAAGGTCAGATCGCGCCGCCCTTCGTAGCTCTGCACGTTGAGGTCCTCGGCGGTTTCGCCAGCCGGCAGATGGTCAAACCAGATGAGCCTGCCCTGCGGGTCATAGATCAGCGGCCCGTACTGGCCTGGGCCTGGTCCGTTGGTGGTGAAGACCTCACCCGCTGTGGGGTCGCGATCGGGAACTGTGACGCTCAGGACGGGAGCTTGAACGCCGGGGAGCGTGTCGAAGCTCTGGTAGTCGGCCGGCGCGGCCTGTGGATTGGGGAATGGTGGCGCGCCGACCGTCGAATATGGGCTGTCTACTCGAAAGCCGAAGCTGACCGGCTTGCCGCCGTTCGTCGCGCTGGCGTTGGCTGTGCCGCCGCGGCTCGCTCCGGCGCCGCCGGCGTCTATCCTCGCGCCGACCGTCACCCACTCACCGGCGTCGAACGGGGTGTCGGGCAAGAAGCTCGCGCCGTCGCCCTGCGAATAGGCCTCGAGCCGGCCTGCGTGGCGGCCGCTCCGCTGTCCGACGACCGAGACGTCCTCGATCTGCGCCGGCGCCACTCCCAGGAAGCTGATCTGCGTGTGTGGGTTGGCGGTGTCGGTCCCGGGCGCGGGCGAGACGTCCACGTCGAGGCCGCTCAGCTTGGCGCTGTGGGACAGCGTGCTCGGCAGGCATACCGGCGCGCTTGCGCTTGAAGAAGCGGCTTTGCCACCGGAGCCCGACAGCGAGCCGGTGGCCAGCACGACCGCCGCGGCGATCGCGACCACGGCCGCGAGCAGGGCTGGGATCAAGCGGGTTCTGCCCATCGCAGACGGCCGCTAGCGCCCGGAGGAGTGAGGGACTCGGGGCACTAGGCGGTCGTCGAGCCAAGCGCTTCGGTCTGCTCGGCGCGCCATCCCTGCAACGCCGCCAGCGCCCCGTCGATCACTCGACCAAGGAACGTCTCGCGGTCGTTGACGTGCGGTAGCGGCTCCTCGGGCGTCGGGACCTCCAGGAACTCGCACAGCGGCTCCCAGCCTTCGCTCACGTTCCACACGAGCAGGCGCTCGGGCGGCACGGTCGCCTTGACCAGCTCGTTGTGGCGCTCGAACCCGGCGATCAGCTGCTCGGGCAGCTCGTGTCCGGCGGCGAATGGCGCCTGCTCGATCCAGAACATGCGCTCGACCAGCTTCAGATAGCGAGCCCAGCGCGGATCGACCTGGCCGCGGGCGCTCGAGAGCAGCCGGATCAGCGACTCGCCGTAGCACATGTTCCAAATCGTCTCGCGAAAGCTGGGCTCCCACTTCTCGGGGTCGCGCACGCTCAGCAGCACCTTGGCGTCGGGGTAGTAGTCCATCAACTCGCGCCAGAAGTAGCCGCCGGGCCAGTCCACCGTGGCCTGGGAGTTGGCGAACACCTCATTCCAAGGTTCGCCGCCGTCGAGCGCGCGATTCCACACGTCCACCTGGTCGAGGTCGGCGATCACGTTGACCCAGTGGTAGCAGGGCTCAAAGCCCAGCGTCTCGAGCGCCACCTTCTGCGTCAGCGTGCCCGTGCGCGGCATTCCGGCCCCGATCAATCTCATCTACTTCCCTCCAGGCTTCATGGATTTTGTGGTCCCTGCAGGCTAATCATGGACGCCTGTCGAAGGGTTTGTGAAGAAACATGTCGATAGGATGAAGAGTCTATGAAGAAAAACCACGTGGTGGCCGCTCTTTCAGGGGTGCCGACGGGTTGCTCACGTATGCTCGTTCATCTGGTCCGCCCACCAGTCTGCCCATGAACCCCCCAGCGAGTCCAAGGGATCCATCATCTTGAAGGCTATAGTCGATCTCCCCGGTTTGAGAGCGCAACCGCTCGACTGGGTGCAACCAAGCGCCAGACTGCCACACATCAGCCGGCTCGCCCTGGCCGGTCCTGAGACCTCGTTCAGCCAGAGTGACGTGCTAGGCCTGCTCGGCCTCACAGACGACGAGTTCGCGCAGCGCATCTTCAGTCGCTGCGGCGTGCAGCGGCGCAGCCTGACGTTGACCGACGAGTTCCTCGCGACCACAGTGCAGGGGCGCACTCACGCGATCGAGCGGCACCTGCTCGACTACGCCGTGCGGGCGATAGACGAGTTGGAGGTCGATCCCGCGGAGATCGCCGTGGTCGTTAGCGCCACGCTCTACTCGCTGGGAGGGCCGACGATCGCCCACCGGCTTGTGGACCACTACGAGATGGATCCCTCCACCGACAAGTATCACGTCGTCGGCGTCGGCTGCGCGAGCGCGGTGCCGCTCGTGCGTCTGGCGTCCCAGGCTCTGCGCGAACAACCCGGCAAGAAGGCGCTCGTGGTAGCCGCCGAGAGCATGACCGGCATCTTGATGGGCGCAGCCGAGGACGACGAGCGCAGCAAGACCGTCGGTTCCTCGATCTTTGGCGACGGCTGCGCCGCGGCCCTGATCGAGTTCGAAGGCTCGCCCGCGGGCGCCGATCCTGCCGGCCCTGTGGTGCTCGCCTCCAAGGTCCACCAGGTGGCGGGCACCTTGGGCGCCGTGAGGATGGAGTTGACGCCGCAGGACAGCTACCTGCACCTGATCCGCGAGCTGCCGGACGTGGCCAGCGAAGGGCTGCACGATCTGGTCGAGGATTTCCTGGTGAGCAACGGTCTGGAGCGTGGGGCGATCGACCACTGGCTCGTACACCCGGGCGGGCGGCGCATCATCGAGAGCGTCCAAGAAGCGCTCGACCTCTCACGCGAGGATGTGGCTGCCAGCTACGACGTGCTCGCCGAGCACGGCAACATGGGCACGCCTTCGATCTTCTACGTTATGAGCCGCGCGGTGGAGCTGCGCCGGCCGCTGGCGGGCGAGCTCGGCTTGATGGTGACCGTTGGGCCAGGGGTGACAGTCGGATTGATGCTGCTGCGCTGGTAGTCGGTCCGGGCCTCTGCGCTCGCCGTCTCGGCCGACGCGCGTCCAGGCCTGCCTGATTGCCTTCTCCGAAGAGGCGCGATCCCGGCGCCGGGCTAGGCCGGCGTGAGGACCGCGTCGTTGTCGTAGATCTTGATGATCGTCACTGCGCCCTGAGGCGCCGCGGCCAGGCAAAGTCCGCACAGAACGCACTCGTCGAGGTTCTTCTCGACGATGCTCACACCGCTGTCGGCCTGGGCGAAGATGTCAACCGGGCAGGCGTCGCTCAACTTGAGTGCAAGCTCCGCGTCGCCGGCTACCGCGTCGTCGACTTCGACGGCGATGAAGATTCCATCGGCTCTCATACCGGGCTCCCTTGCTCGATCTTGGTGCGGATCATCCCGGGGATGTCCTCGATCCGCTCGGCTACCGTGATCCCGGCCTGGGCCAGGCGCGCGATCTTCTCAGACGCCGTGTCCTCCTTGCCTTCTACGATCGTGCCGGCATGACCGAAGCTCATGCCGGGCATCTCGTCCATGAAGCGCCCGGCCATGAAAGCGACGATCGGCAGGCGCGATTTGTGCTCTGTCACCCAGCGCGCCAGCTCGGCCTCCATGCGCCCACCGGGCTCGGTGTAGATGACGATGCCCTGCGTTTGAGAGTCGGCCTCGAACAGGGGCATCAACTCGGCGTAGGAGGAGCCGATGATCGCGTCGCCGCCGATCGACACCGCCGTCGACTGGCCGAGGCCGGCGGCGCTGAGCGTCGAGGACATCTCGGTCGTCATGCCGCCCGAGCGCGAGATCACGCCGATCGGACCGGGCGTGTAGGCCTGCGCGGCGTTGCGTGCGGGGCCGCCGATGCCGCCCATCTTGATCACGTCGGGGACGATGATGCCGAGGCAGTTGGGGCCGATGATGCGCGCCCCCCTGAGCGTGGCCAGCTCGACCATCTCGGCCACGTCGCGGCGGGGGATGCGCTCGGTGACGATCACGATCAGCTTTATGGCGTTCTCGATCGCCTCGAACACGGCGTCCTTGGTGAAGGCGGGGGGGACCGTCACGACCGAGCCGTAGATCGGGCTGCCGTGGTGGGCTACCGCCTGGGCTACCGTGTCGAACACGGGCACGCCGTGCACGTCGCGGCCGAGGCGTCCCGGGGTGACGCCGCCGACGACCTTCGCGCCGGCGCCGTAGTCAAGGCACTCGCGGGTCAGGTTGACGGCCTCGCGGCCGGTTATCCCCTGCACGATGAAGGTGGTGTTTGCGTCGATCAGGATGCTCATATTGAGAGTGGGGTTGTGTTTTTGGGATCGTCCGCGCGTCTCGGCCTCGCGCCGAGGCCGTGGGCGCGGGACGTCCTGTCCCGCGGCAATGCCCTCGGGTCCGAATCTGGGCTCATGCGGCCACTCCTTGGATCTTCTCTACCGCTCTGCGTGCGGCCTCGTTGAGCGACACGGAGCGGTCGGCGTAGTCGACGCCGTACTTCTCGAGGATCTTGAAGCCCTCCTCCTCCCAGGCGCCCGGGATGCGGAAGATCGCGATCTTCTCGGACGGGTCCATGCCGAGCTCAAGGCAGGCCTTGATCACGCCGCGCGCGACTATGTCGACGCGTGTGTTGGAGACGATCGACATCATCACGGCGATCTTGTCGACGCCGGGCTTCTGCAGGACGAGCTTGGCCAGGCCGCAGGCCTTGGCGACGGATGGGTTGCCGCCGATCTCGCAGTAGTTGGCCGGCTGGCCGCCGTGGGCCCTGACCGCATCGAACAGCGTCAGCGAGCCGCCGCCGGCGCCGATCACGAGGCCGAGGTTGCCGTCGAACTCGGTGACGTTGCCCGCCACGCCGCGGTGGTCGGTGGCGTCGACTTCCTCGCCCGCCAGCTCAAAGGGAGTTGCCTCGCGCGCTTGGCGGGTCTCCTCGTCGCCGATGCCGAGATCCTTGAGCAGCTTCTTATGGCGGCCCCTGGCCTCGTTCTCGATGTCCATGTGCGCGTCGAGCGCCACGAACGAGCCGTCCTTGAGCTGTCCCAAGGGATTGATCTCCGCCAAGGTCATGTCGTTCTCGACAAACAGCTTGGCCAAGCGTGTGACGATCGGGACGAGCTTGTTCAGGGCCGAGCCGGTGACGCCCGTGGAGGCGATCACCTCCTTGGCCTGGAAGTCGCTGAGCGGCAGGATGTTGGAGAAGTGCCGGCGCCCCACCTTGTCGGGCTGCTCCTCGGCCACCTGCTCGATGTCGATGCCGCCGACGGGCGAGAAGATCATCACCGGCTGCTTGCGCGTGCCGTCCCACACGACGCCCGCGTAGTACTCCTGGGCTACCTCGGCCTTGGGATCGACGAGCACGCCGCGCGGCATATGGCCGTTGATCTCCAAAGCGAGGATCTCGCGCGCATATTCCTCGGCCTCGGCGGGCTCCTCGGCGAACTTGACGCCTCCCGCCTTCATGCGTCCACCGGTCAGCACCTGGGACTTGATTACTGTGGGGCCGCCGATGCGTTCGGCGATCCGCCTGGCCTCGGCCGGGTCGGTGGTGAAGCCGTAGTCGGTGACGGGGATGCCGGCGCGCTTGACTACCTCGCGCGCCTCAAACTCGAAGAATCTCATCGCGTCCTTGATGGCTTGGAGGGACGGGGCGGGGGAACCCTACACGCAGGTCTACGTCTCGTGCGTTGCACTGCCGCCTTCTGGCATGCAAACTCCATGGCCGGAGGCAAGTCGGAGTCAGCAGTCGGCCAGAGCCCAGAGCGTGTGTACGCAGAGCTTAGGCGATCAGGCCGAAGGTGGGATGCTGGGACGCGATCGCGCTGCCGCCCGCATTGCTCGCCTTTAGCGACAGGCGGTAGGAGCCGGGCGAGAGCGGCTTGTTGCCGTCGAGGATGCCTTCGAAGTGGATCTTGTCGAGGCCCGCATGCCCGGAGCGAACGACCCCGCCCCCCACTGGTGTCCACAGCGTGCAGCGTTTGCCTTTGGTGTGGCGCTTGGACTTGGCCACGCAACGTTTGCCCACCGTCACACCGGGTCGGCTCTGCTGGAAGTCGAGCGTCACGCTCGCCGCTTCGGAGAGGTCGAAGGAGATCGTGGTGGCT
>Ga0210395_10004348_pt1 | contig 10914 bp, 7 predicted proteins | sample IncBWH4OmetaG_FD_150861 | JGI IMG/M metagenome (GOLD analysis project Ga0210395, IMG submission 150861) | Forest soil microbial communities from Barre Woods Harvard Forest LTER site, Petersham, Massachusetts, United States - Inc-BW-H-4-O ...
TACTTCACTTACTTGCACACCAAAACCCCGGCTTTGACCTGGCATCGACAAATCGCGAGCATCGAAGCGGGGAAGGTAGAGGCAGCGTCCCTGCTCGGGAGGGGGTTCCGGCGGCAGCGGCGGTCCCTTTCCATTAGCTACCAGCCGGATGTGATCCATAAGGTAGCGACCAAGTGCGCCGGACGTCGCGCCCAGCCCGGCCGGGCTTCGCGGTGAGCGTGAGAGGAGAAGCAGGCGAGTTGACTCTAACGCTGAGGCGCAAAGAAAAACCAATGGAGCACAAGCTCGCTGTTCGGTGCCGCTTTGCTGGTCGATCCAGACGACGCCACGCACACGACCTGATCCGTCTACTTCGATCTCCCGCGCGATCGCGCCCCTGCGGACCAAAAGGCGTCCGGTCTGGGCGGCCGCCTCGAGGAAATCCGGCGGTACAGCAAAGCGCCCCAGCAGCGGACGCGCGCCAGCCCATCGCGCAGAGATTGAACGCTGCAGTGCAGCCTCGATCGGCGTGGGTTCGAGCACAATCGAGAGCTCACTATCGGGAAGCCACGGAACATTGTCGCGCCTCCCGGCGAGCCCGAGTCTGTGCTCCGCCAAGGCGTACCAAGGGTCCAGTTCACCGGACTGCAGTGGCCAGGGCGGACTCAACCCGTCAGCCGGAGCGAGGTCGTCAGGACCCAGTCGGTAATATTGGCGGCCATGCGCGGGAATGTGCAAGCGCCCACCTAGCCCCCGGACACGTAACCAGACAAAAGGACGGTCCGCCGGGGTAACATAAGGACAGTCAAGGTCATCGACGAATGCGTCCGGAGCGAAAGGATGAGCGTAACATTGTGTTTGGATCCATTGCCGCCGCCGATCGAGGGCCGCGAGAGCGGCGGTACCGAGAAGCCGACGGGTTAGCCCACGGCTCAGCCGGCGGGAGAATGAACGGATCGGCGATCGAACCATGCCGGCGTCGAGCACTAATACGCGCAAACCCGCCTCGGTCAGCAATAATGCCGCCATGCTTCCCGCAGCGCCAGCTCCAACCACCACCGCATCGTAACGGCCCGTCGCGCGCGCGACCTCAAGCGTAGTGGCCCGAAGTGCAGCAGCGAGCGCGGGACCAGGAGGCATCACCGAGCTCATGCAACAGACGATCGCGAGGCGCGCCGGACCGGCCAGAAGTCAAATTGGTGCGGCGTCATTTCAGCGGTTTGTCATGGTCTATTAAGAGCAGTGCTCAACGGCGGCAACACGGAGGCGTTTCGTCGGGCGCGCACTGGTATCCCTCGAACAATGTCGCTCTACTTTCTTCACGGCGGCGATAATCTCCACCATGTCCTCGGCCGTACCGAGAAAAATATTTTGCGGGATGTATACGGTTTCTCGAGCAGCCTGATCCGCGACCGGTGTAGGCAGCCGTCGGAAATATTCGGGACGTTTCTTCATCAGATTTTGTATCATTATCTGATCTGAGAGAGTGGCATCGAAGGCGCGGTAGAGTGGCACTCCTTCAGCCTGGATCAGCTCAATAAAATCGTCGATGGAAATACCGCCGCAATATTCCTGCCTGTAGCGCATCGCGAACATATACATTCCATGAGCACGGACCCCGGCATCCAAAGCCAAAGGTTCGAGGCAGGCAACATCCGTCATTAGTTCGCGCAGATACTGAAAATTCTTGCGTCGAACCGATTGCATTCGATCGAACACCCTGAAGCGATGGATCAGCAAGCCGGCTTGGTACTCGGTTACGCGACAGTTCCAACCGAGAGTCACGTGAGCCCATCTGTCGCCCGCAATCCCTGACCGTCCGGTGTTATGCATCGAATACGCCCGTTCAAACACCTGTTCGTCATTGGTGGTCAGGGCGCCTCCTTCGCCCGAAGACAGATTTTTGAACGACTGGAAACTGAATCCGGCGACGTCTCCGAGCGAACCCACTGGCCCATCTTTCCAAACCGCGCCATGGGCTTGCGCAGCGTCCTCGACGATCTTCAATCCATGCTTGTCAGCAATGGCCCGAAGTGCAGTCATCTCCACCGGTTGTCCGAATAAATGTACCGGCAGGATGGCGCGGGTCTTGCCGGGAATAATGGCTTCTTCCACCCGCTTCGGATCCAATAGCAGCGTCCCTGGATCAACATCGACGAACGCCACACCGAACCGACGGTCGAGGGCGGCCGTGGCGCTCGCGATAAAGGAAAAATTCGGCACGATGATCTCGCCCCCGTAGTCGAGCCCATCGTGATCCAATACGGCTGCGAGCCCAATGCGCAACGCGTCAGTGCCGTGCGACAGCAAAAACCCAAATCGGCAACCACAGTAGTCTGCCCACTGCTGTCCGAATTGCTCCGCCAACGGCTGGGGTATACCTTCGATCCCTCGGACGAATATCCGGCGAAACATGCCACGCATCTCGGCGTGCCACCGTATGAAATTCCCGTCATCGACGGAGGCCCAAGGACGCAGCCAAACATCACGCACCGGACGGCCCCCGTACCGCGCGAGAGCGCCGGTGAGCCGGGAAGACGGCGGAGGCAGGTAGCCGATCGCCCGCCGCGCAACACTTGTGAAAATTTTTCTTATCGGTTGCGGCGCAAGCCGAAGAGTTCGTTTCATGCGTTCAGTTTCGCTCACTCAGACCCGAATGCCGACGTGAGCGTTCCACCGAACTCACCAGATAGATCGCTAAATGGCGGGGCTCATCGAAGCCCTCGTTCGTCGCCCTGATTGATTTTTACTGCTGATTTCGCCCGTGTTCAAGCTATCCCGCCCCGCTTCGGAGTGCTTAACCTTACTCGATTTGGGAAAAGGCCTACGCCACCACAGAACTTATCACTTAAAAACCGCGGAGAGAATTGTGGCGCCACCTAAGAGGGACGGCCGCCGCCCCAAGCGCTTGGCAGTTACCTCCGCCGACGTGGCAGTCCCATGGATACGCCGAGCTAATTATGGACAGATGTTCGGGTCGATGCGCGGCTGCATCGGCCGCAAGGGAGTACCGCCGCCGTTAATGTTGTTCGAAGCTTGGTTGCGCATGATGCGCAGATATGGCTGGATCTTAACGAAATCGCTTCTCATGCTAGCCAATTGTGACGGCGTTTCAGTTTCTGCTGCTTGCTCGGCGTACAGGATGATTCCCTGCGATGGCCGGCCACCAGTCGCTCGTTGAATGGCGCCGTAATTCTGCAAAGCGGTCGCTAGAACCAGTCCGGCGTGCGTCAATCTAAGTGTACCAAGTTTGACGGCGGACGGGATCCCGATTGTAGATCCGGCCGGCACGACACCGCTGTAGCACGTCGGCCCACAGAGATCGACTTGATATTCCGGCCACGATATCTGCCACCAGTGGGCAGGCGGCTTCGTCATAGTGGTCGGCATGGCGAAGCTGAGCATGTGCGGGATCAACCCCTTTTTAATCTCCGGTACTCGGATCAGCCCCGGCGTCCACGATGTGAAGGTGCCAGTTGGGTTCTGGCCTTCGCACACGTCGGTCATCAGATTGTAATAACATTGGAAGCCTTTGGGCGATGAAGTTGGCGAGCAGCCCAAGAACTCCTGCATCCAGCGATGAGTGGGGTCGTACAGCGTCATATGCGCGTCCGTGCCGCATGCCGGCTGCGCGTTGATTGGGATGGTTGTGGAGTAGCCCGTGCTGATTGGCATCACGTCGTAAGTCGGCGTGGCGAAAAACCCGAGCGGATCTGTGGTCTTGGCGACATACACCGGGACAGACCAACATCCCGAGTTGATGGTCGCGCCGGACGCGGAGTTGATGATCGCCTGCGTATCTGGGTCGCTCTTATTGCTCCAGACGGCACCACTACCGATGGAGGTATTCCATATGCTATAGCTGCGCAGTGGCTGCACCGTCGGGTCTCTTTGCCCCCGAGGCTCATACGGTGGCGCTGCGGCCGATGTCAGTTCCAGCGTCACCGCATCGATAAGCGCGGTAGCGGTGATCAAAGAGCAGGCCAAGCACTGCAGCCCAACCGTGTGGGTGCCAGCATAAAGGTAGATGTCAGCCGCGGTATACTTTGTGGGTGCCCCCTTATTGCTGACGTTCCAGACGTAGTCGCTGCCGCTCACCGGGTCGGGGCCGTGCCCTTGCGGCAAACCGTCGACAAAAAGAGCAATCGGTGCCGGGGCCGACGCATGGTTCGAGTCGAGCGCGGCGGAGATCGTGATCGAGTAGTACCCGTTTTCCTTGATCTTCTGCGAGTATTGCGTACCGTTGTTTCCGATTAAACGGAGGTGCGGCGAAAGGTAATGGGACGCGCTCCCCGGCGCGAATTTGAAAGACCCAAGCGGCAAGGAGTAGCTGATATCGGAGGCGTTAGCCGCGTTAGGACCAAGCCATACAACAAGCATAGCCAAGCAGAGGCGCAAGCGCATCGTTCGCATCCAAAATAGCAGATCGATTCAGGATCATGGGCGATGGACTTACTAACACGAAGCCACGGCCGTATCGATGCGAAGCTTACGACGGCCGGGTCAAGGTTGACATCGACCGGCAAAAATCGACGGGAGTGGTTGAAAATGACGCGAGACAGATCGGGCTTGATAGCGTGCAGCGTCGCCGATCGTGTGCCACTACTCGCTAGCCGCCCGATAGTTTGTTATGGATTGGTGTTGCGGTCATCCAAATAGGGGCCCTCCTCGAAGCGACAGGCCTAATCACTTCGGCGTTCCAGTGCTAGTCTGGCGGTCGCCCTGAGGTCTTCGAAACTCCATGCCATCCAAATCCGACCCTCCTGCCCGCTCACCTTCGAGGCTTAGCCTCGCGCCGATCTCAGATGCCCGGGTCACGGGCGTGCTTGTCGGAGCCGATGCTGACCCCGTCAGTGTGTCGTTTGAGAGTCTCTCGAGACACCTGGAGATGCCCGAGCATCTCGATGGTTTCATTGCCGTGTTGCTGCCGGCGCTTCTCCGTACCGACGCCGCCGTGCATGTCTCCGGCACGCTGACCCGGGAAGCCGTGCGAAATCTGATCGAATTCAGTGAAGGCTGGGAAAATTGGAATTCCGGTCGCTACCATGCGTTGCGCCTCAGCGCGGACCGCGTCATCGATCCACCGTTGCCGGCCTTTTCTCGACGAGCGGCTTTCGCCTGGTCAGGTAGCTTGAGATCTACACATACCCTCGTGCGCCATCACGCCCGCCGCGTCCCGGGAGCCGTTGGAGTAGCTCGGATTGTTCACGTTATCGGTCTGCAGGGTGACGCGCGAACGGTCTGCCCCGATGCGATAGCGGCCGAAGTGAACAAGCACGCCGAACGACTTGGCGCGACCGTCGAGTGCGTGGTCACGAACGCGCGTGAGGTCGGTCTTGTCGAAGCCGAGATGGGCATGTTGCCAGTGGTTGCGGCGGCGCTGCATCTCACCGCCGCAGACCTAAAGCTCGGCTTTCACGCTCGACGATGGCCTTTCTCGGCACAGCTTCGTTACCCGAGGCCGGATCCCGCATTTCCCGATTTATTCTGCGGTTCTCGAATGCTGATACGCGCAGATGGCGGCGTGACAACCCCAACGCAGATGGTGCGCGAGATTCTCGAGTACGCGCCCTTTCTGCTGACCGCCATAAGTGGCTGCAGCGAGCGGCCTCGTTTCACTCCTCCCTGCGGAGCCTGCTCGGGCTGCGTCATTACGTCGCTGGCGTTCGCGGCCGCCGGCATCTCTCACCACGCTCTGCCTCCGCCAGCCGCACTCGACGTTGCGCGGCTGCAGTGGAGCGATCCGGTCGTCGCCGCAGAAGCGACCGAGATCGCTTCAGACTGGTCTAACCCCGGTTCGCGCGCACACCTAGCGCTTCGTCGCCGAGTGAAGTCCGATCAGACAAACACCACGCGCGTCGAAGTGCGCCGCTGGCTCGCCTCCGCCTCCGGCCTCGGACCCATCTGGCCCCGCTGATGTCGCAACCCGTCCATATCTGGTTTGAGGAAGGCCAGGAGGATGGCGAAGTCGTTCGCCGGCTCGTCTGCGAAGGCGTGGTGGGCCCCGGCGCGCCGCGTCTCGATCTGTGGTGGCGCATTCCAGGTATTGCGTCGCTGCCAGTGCCACCGGTGCTCGATTCTCTGCTCGGTGGCCCGCTCCTGTGGGCGGCGATGTCGAACCAGGACATCGTCGTGCACGGGCCGGTCAGCGCCGGTGGCCTGTACAACCTCAATCAGCTGGTTGAAGTCCGTCAACGCTTCTCGCCCGAGCGCTACCCGCGCGCGATCGAATTACGTGCCGACAGTATTGTTGAAGTTGCCCGCGACGCGAATGAGCCATCGAAGGCGATTGCCGCTTTGTCCGGCGGACTAGACTCGACCTTCACCGTCGTACGGCACGGCCTTGGCCTGGCAGGCGAAGCCACCATCCCTATCGCGGCGATAGTGATGGTCCATGGCTTCGACGCGTCGCTCGATCGAACGGATCAATTCGATGCGATGCGCCGCCGAGCCGAGCCGACGATAAAACTGCTCGACGTTCCTTTCCATGTCGTGCGTACCAACAGCAGACTGGACTGGCGGACCTGGCCGCAGTCGGCGATCCCTTTGACAGCGAGCGCCCTCTCGCATTTCGGCCATCTTGCTCCGATCGCCTTGGTCTCCGCCGGCGCACCGTATGGAATCCCGCGGTTCAGCATCGGGCATCCGACGTTGATTGAATCACTTGCGTCAGGCGATTGGTTCCGTGTGGTGACGGACGGCACCGGTTTTGGCCGTGTTGATAAGGTGGAGATGTTGGCGCCCTTTCGAGACGTGCTCGCCGCCATCAAGGTCTGCTGGGCCGGCGACGATCCCGGTAAGAACTGCGGGATGTGCGAAAAGTGTGTCATGACTCGCCTTAACTTCCTGGCTGCAGGTATCCGCGACGCACCCTGCTACGAGACGCCGTTGAACCCGGAAATGATCGCACGCCTCGCCATGCCGTCGATGACCCCCGCACGCGACCTGTTCCGGATGTGCTGGAACGAGATCGAGGCACGCAAATGCCGCGGGCCAGAAATTGACCTCCTGCGCAAACGCCTGAGCCGAGTTCCCCCGGACGTTGTGATCGAGGGGAGGAAAAAAATTGCACGGTGGCTGCCACGGCCGGTCAAGCAACTCATAAAACGCGCGCTCGCCTAATCCCTGAAAGTCACAGTGTCGACACAGACCATGCCGCCAAGCAACTCGATACTGCCAGCGAGCGAATGGTCGCCACTTATAGGATTTCTGCGCGATTTCTCGCTTCGCGCTGATAACCTTTGCTACGTTCCTAACAATGGTAATGCGGGCGATGCACTCATTGCCAGCGGCGCCTGGCAACTCTTTGATGCGATTGGCCTACGGCCGAAAATCATTTCCGCTACGGAGGTGTTGGAAGGAGCGAGCGTTATTTACGCTGGCGGCGGCAATCTCATTCCTTACTACGAGGACTGTGCGCGCTTCCTGCGCACGTGCATGTCCGTAGGTGTGAAGGAGGCAGTAATTCTGCCACACACAATACGGGGACACGTAGATCTGCTCCAGCAGCTAGATGAGCGCTTCATGCTGGTCTGCCGTGACCAGCCAAGCCTCGAATGGTGCGCGACAAATGCACGCGCCGCGAGGTTCATGCCCTCCCACGATCTCGCATTGCAACTGGACGTGGGGAACCTGCAACGTCGTTGCCGAGGGCTAATGCCCTTGGCGACCTTACTCATACGGACCAGCCAAGCTCGGCAGTTGCGCTCATATCTGCGGTGGCTACGATATGCGCAAAGCGTGCAACCGGTCAGTGGCACGCTCCGCGTGTTCCGCGCTGACGTCGAAGCTGTATCGCACCATCCAGGAGATCGAACTCAAGACATTCCGGCTTCCTACGTCTCGGAATACTCGAATCGAGTGGAACACGACTTCGTGGCGAGGGATCTGCTAGACACGATCGGACGAGCGGAAAACATCGTTACGAACCGACTGCACGTCGGCATCGCAGGCGCCCTGCTCGGCAAGCGCGTGCAGCTATATGACAATTCTTACGGAAAGATTCGCGACGTTTATCAATCATCGCTGAAGGATTGCGGCTGGGTTAGTTATGGCGGACAGTAAGCCCCATCGTCGTAATTCAAATTGCTCGCAATACTCCATGGCTTCGAACCGCGTCCGATGTTGGACGCATTAAGAGTACACAGCCTAGCGACGGTAGTTTAAAAGTGCGTGACGATTTAGAATCGTCACGAAAGCCCAAGAGAGACGTCAACGACAATCGACCGACCCATCGCCATGATTTTTTTCTTTTTTTCATCACGCCACTTCGAGAGTGATTTTCGCAAACCTTGATCAAGGCCCTGATAGCGAAAGGTCACGTGGTTTGGCACGTTCGTATAGGTCGATCAAATGTGCTGACGCGACCGGATGGGGAGCGAACGGAGTTTAGCTCGATTTCGGGGCTCGTCAGACTGATAAGCCTCCTCCGCGCCTATTCGAAAACTTGTAAATCGCCCGTGATATGCGTGGAGACGACCGGATGCTGCGTACCCGTGAGATCAATGCTCTTGATTGCTTCGCTCCGTGGTCTGTGGTGCTTCGACGTTTTCGACAATTTACTGTACGACCTGCGCGGTCTTCATCGCTTGAAGCGCTGGCTGGATATAAACCTACTGACCTGGCTCTGTCCGATTAAGATTGTCCTGTCGCGCGAGCTTTTGCGCATCATGCCAAATGCCTACCATCTGGATAATGCGGTAGATATTCGACGGGAGGATCGCGTCGAAAGAAATTTCAGCGATCTTATGACGCTATTCTCAATTGATGTTCGATTTGATTTTGAGCTGGTAAAGGAGGTGGCAGCATCGGCGCCCCAGAGAAAAATTTATTTGTATGGTCGTGTTGCCAACGGAAATCAAAAAATCAAGTTTCGATTGGAAGAGCTCTGCGCATACTCAAATGTGATCTATCGAGGCGAGTATGTTCCCGACGATGTAGACGCGATATTGGCGCCGTTCGGGATTGGCTTTGCACCGTACGTCACAAACAGCTTCATGACCGAATTCATCAATCCAGATAAATATTACCTATATCTGCAAAGCGGCATGGAGGTCATTTCGACCGACATTCCGCAGGCGCGCCGTATGGATGACCGCATCCACATCGCTCGCTCGGCTGGTGAAATTGTTGAAATGGTGACCCGAATAGAATCCGATCCTACCTATAGGAAGAACAAAGACGTTACCCAAAACCCAAGTTGGGACCAGCGTGCCGAGGAACTAATTGAAATCGTGCAATCGCACATAATCTCTCATCGCATCGGCTCCAAGAGATCTACGCAGCTTTAAGCGGTAGTCCGAACGCCCCGAGATTCATTCGGTATAGCCATATCGGTGGTAGCTTCCGTGATGATAATAGGCGCTTCGCCCTTCGTACCGCCCCAGAGAAGGCAAATCGACCTTGTTGAGAACAACTCCGAGCAAATGATCATAGACGCCTCTCGCACTCCTTAGCGCGCTCTCGACGAAGTCGGTCCTCGTTTGACCCCACTCAATGACATAGATGTAGGCATCTACGAGTTTGGTCGAGCCGCGAACGTCTACAATTGGCATCAAGGGCGAAAAATCCACAAAAACGTAGTCGTAGCTTCGGCGGAGCGAATCAAAGAGCGTGGACGTCTGCTCCGATGCAAGAAATTCGCTGGAGTGAATCAAACGGCGGTTCGTGGCGGCTACGGGCAAGAAGGCCAAACTTGTGGCCTGATCAACCCAGATTGCCTTCTCTAAAGTAGATTCCCCTTTCAGGACTTCCACCACCCCAGCCGCGGCGTCCGGCGCCAGCAGGCGCGACAATGACGGGTTCCTTAGATCGCAGTCCACCAACAGCGTCTTGGCTCCGGTCTGCGCCGCCAATCTAGCGACCGCGGAGACGAGACTGGACTTACCCTCGTTTGGAACCGACGACGTGAACCCAATGATCTGGCCCCCAGACTTATCGATGCTGAGATCGACGGCCATTTTGATCGAGCGGATGGCCTCCGTGAAAACAGACAGAGGTGAATCGGTTATTGCCGAAAAAACACCTTCCGGGGCCACAATGAGCTGCCGACCCGGGGCAGGCTTCTTGGTGATTGAAAGGTCTCGCGCCAATAAGGCGGTTTTGCCGCTCTGATCGACCGCCAACGCAATTCGGCGAAGGGTCTCATTAGAACCTCTGGCAAGAGAACCTCTGGCAAGCGGCTTGCGCCACACGTCTTTTAGGCCCGTTTTGGTAATCGTTTCCAGGATGAACTTTTTGATCCATTCGAGGCCTAGCACCGGATCTCCGGCCCCCTTCTCCTTCAGGGCGGGAACCAACGCAATACAGTCGGTCTGCAGAAGGTCTTCGACTTGATTGCTTGTTCTAAAAACCCTGTCGGCCAATTCGCGCCATCCGGCAATCCCCATGCCAAAGAACAGACCGACAAAAGCCGAGGCCGCCAGCACAAGCGTCGTCCTCGGATTGCTCTTGCTCAGCGGACGGGTCGCAGCCGAAATCACCCGGGTATCGGTGATTGGGAATGATTGCTGCTGTATGGACTCCATGTACCGTTGGAGGAAATTATCGTACAATGCCTGGTACGTTTGGGCGTTACTCTGGAGCTCCCGCAAAGCGACTTGAGCCTGGTTGCTGGTTTGCGTTTCCACCACTGTGCTGTCGAGCTGCTTTTGAGTACTCTCTTCTTTCTGTTGCGCAATCGCCAAATCGCTTTTGTAAGTTTCGGCAATTCGCTGCAACTCATTGCGAATTGCGTTCTGAATTTCGTGCATCTGGTTTCGGAGATTTACGACCGCCAAGTGATCGGGACCATACCGCGCGGTCCAATCTTCAACATGCCTTGACATCTCGAGATACTGCGAACGCAACTTTGAAATGATGTCGTTATTCAGAGTGTCGGCGACGGTCGCATTAACGGCCGCGTCGGGTGAATTACTCGACAGGACTTCCTGAACA
>Ga0210395_10004350_pt1 | contig 10912 bp, 7 predicted proteins | sample IncBWH4OmetaG_FD_150861 | JGI IMG/M metagenome (GOLD analysis project Ga0210395, IMG submission 150861) | Forest soil microbial communities from Barre Woods Harvard Forest LTER site, Petersham, Massachusetts, United States - Inc-BW-H-4-O ...
CGCGTCGTCCGCCCGAACTCTCATCACCCAATCGCCGCCCCCGCCCCACCCGGCCCGGGGGTTCCTCAACCTCAGCTTGAGACATTCCGGGCACGGCAATCAGCGTGGAAGATTATCCGTTCTGGAACACGGAGGATCTTCCACGCTGTCTGACCAGCGGAGCCGCGGGGGACGGGTGGGTGGTTACGCGGGGACCAGGACCGAGTCGGCCGGTTCCGGCAGGTCCGCGGCGGACTGGAGGGCCTCGGCGGCGCTCTCCGCGAACTCCAGGTACCTGCGGACCTCGAGCGCGCGGCGGCGGCGACTCCACCCGAGCAGGCCGCCCATGATCGCGCCCACCTCTGCGGCCGCGGGCACGCCGGCGTCCGGCGACTCGATCAGCAGCCGGACCCTGCGCGCCAGCACGTCTTCCACGTGCAGCGCGCCCTCGTGGGTGACCGCGTACGCGACTTCGGCGCGCAGGTACGGGTAGCCATCGAGGAGCGGGCGGGCGAGCGACCGGTCGCGACCCACCGGCTCCAGCACTTCGGGCACGAGCGCGCCGTACCGGGTGAGCAGGTGCTCGACCGTCGTGAGCGGCACGTCGTAGTCCTCGGCGAGCCGCTGCGCCGCGGCGCGCACCGCGGGCAGCCCGTCCGCCCCGAGCAGCGGCAGCTGGGCGGTGACGGACTCGGCCACCGGGCGCGGGAAATCCGCCAGCGCGGCATCGACCACGTCCCGCGCCATCAGCCGGTAGGTGGTGAACTTCCCGCCGGCGACGGTCGCCAGCCCGGGCACCGGCACGTCGACCACGTGCTCCCTGGACAGCTTGGTCGTCGGGGTGTCCGCGGCGGCCGCGACGAGCGGCCGCAGCCCCGCGTACACGCCGATCACGTCCGCGCGGGTGAGCGGCTTGGCCAGCACCCGGTTGGCGGCGAGCAGGATGTAGTCCACGTCCTCGCCCGTGGCCGTGGGCTCGGCCCGGTCGCCGGACCAGTCGGTGTCGGTGGTGCCCACGATCCACCGCTCGCCCCACGGGATGAAGAAGAGCACGCTCTTCTCCGTGCGCGCGATCATGCCCGTCGCGGCGTCGATCGCCGCCCGCGGCATGACGAGGTGCACGCCCTTGGACATCCGCACCTCATAGCGTGCCTGCACCCCGCCGAGCGAGGCGACGAGGTCGGTCCATACGCCCGTGCACACGATGACGCGGGACGCCATGATATCGAACGACCGGTCGGTCTCCTCGTCGCGGACCCGCGCCCCGATCACTCGCCCGCCGGTTTTTTCGGGGGGTGCGGGGGGTCGTCCCCCCCGGGGAGCTGAGCCGGTTGTTTCGGGGGGTGCGGGGGGTCGTCCCGCCGTAGGAGCAGCGTCATCGTCCGACCGCAGCAGCGACGTGGCCGTCGCCCGGGTGAGCACGATCGCACCGTGTGCCGCGGCGGTCCTGGCGACGGTGAGCGTGTATCGTGCGTCGTCGACCTGCGCGTCGTAGTAGACCATCGCGCCGGCTAGCCGTTCTGGCCGCAGCGCGGGCGCGCGGCGCAGCCCGCCGCGCGCGCTGAGGTGCCGGTGGTACGGCACGGGGCGCTTGGTGCCTTCCATGGCGTCGTAGATCACCAGCCCGGCGCCCACGTAGGGCCGCTCGACCACCTTCCGGTACAGCGGGTAGAGGAAGGGCACCGGCTTGACCAGGTGCGGCGCGAGGCGCGTGACGAGCAGGTCACGTTCCCGAAGCGCCTCCCTGACCAGCTTGAAGTCGCGTTGCTCGAGGTAGCGCAAGCCCCCGTGGATCAGCTTGCTCGACCTGCTCGAAGTGCCCGCCGCCAGGTCACGGCCCTCGATAAGACCGACCCGCAGGCCGCGCGACACCGCGTCGAGCGCGGCGCCCGCCCCGGTGATGCCGCCGCCGATGACTAGCACATCGAGCGGCCCCGCGGTCAGCTTGCGCAACGCGGTGTTCCTGTCGCGCGCGTCGAGAACGCCTGGCATGGGCGCTCACTCCTCCCCGAGCCCCCGGATACGGGTCTCCGAGATCCATGGTAAGGACGCCCGTGACCAGACCGCGTTACCGACTCACCGCTCTCGAGCTAGTCACGAGCTACTCCCGCGGTATCTCCCGACGGCCGCCGCCAGGTCGATGCCCGCCGGGTCGTCCGCCCGCCACGCGATGTGCTGGTCGGGCCTGACCAGCAGGAACTCGTCGCGCCACGGGTAATCCCGCGGCGACGACGTCAGGGTGAGCGGGATGCGCAACGCCCGAGCCCGTTCGGAAAAATCTGCAACAGAACCGTCACCCGCGCCCGCCGGTGCTACGAGCGTGAACCCGGTGCCGAGCTTGTCGAACAGCGAGCTTCCGTCCGGCAGCCACCAGTGCGGCAGCCGCGCCCCCGGCTCCGCGGACGGGGTGTACCGGCCCACGTCGGCGACCGCGAGGCCACCGCCGGAGCCGCGGTCGCCTTGGATCACCGGCGAGCCGGCATAGGTGTAGCCGAGCACCAGCCCGAGGTTGAAGAACTCGGGGGACTTCGCGTGCTGGATCGCTGCCGCGTTCGCGGTCAGGCCGGTCAGGTCGGCCGGCATCGCGGCCATGTTCGCCGCCGCGCTCGCCACGGTCTGTTCGACCACGCCGCGGCGTTCTTGCTCGTAGCTCTGCAGCAAGGAAGGCGGCGCCCAGCCGCGCAGCACGAACGCGAGCTTCCACGCGATGTTGACCGCGTCCCCGACGCTGGTGTTGTACCCGTGGCCGCCGAACGGCGGGTTCACGTGCGCGCTCTCACCCGCCAGGAATATCCGCTTTGTGGCGAACCTGTCCGCGACGAGCATCCGCGCGGTCCACGGGTCGCAAGCCAGCAGCTCGTGCGCGACCGGCGCACCGAACAGCCCGGCGATCAGCTCCGTCGCGTGTGCCGCGCCGTACTCGGCCGACACCCGCGGCATGATCGCCCACCACGTGCCGTCCATATCGAGCCGGCCGGTCAGGCCCTGGGTGGCGGCGGTGAGCGTCCAGTACTGCACGGCCGGGCCGAGCGGGGTGTCGAATCCTGGAGCGCGGAACACCACGTTGAAGTTCGGCCGCGAGTCAGATCGTCCCGCGTACCGCGCCCCGATCTGCTCGCGCGTCACGCCGCCGTACCCGTCGCAGCCGACCACGTATTCGGCCCGGACCTGGTAGGCAACGCCCGCCGGGTCGCGCACGGTCACCGTCACGCCGGTCTCGTCTTCGGCGACTTCGGTCACGAGATGGCCGAGCCGTAGCTCGACACCAGGCCGCCGGGCCAGGTGCGCTCTGAGCGCCTCCTCGACGACCGGCTGCGGCACCTGCTGCCCTGGCTCGGCGAACCGGTCATCGCGCTCGACCGTCAGCCCGAACGCGCCGGCGAAGTCGGTGATCCGCCCGCCGGTCAGCGATTCGCAGAAGGTGACCCGCTGCGACCAGGCGACCTTGAGCGGCGCCGCGTCGCGCACGGTGTCCGCGAGCCCCCAGCGGCGCAGGTGCTCCATCGTCCGCACGGTCGACGTCTTGGCGCGCGGCCGCCGGTGCGACACGTCGGCGCGCGGCTCGATCACCAGGCACCCGACCCCGTGCAGGCTCAACTCGGCGGCCGCCGCCAGCCCGGCCGGCCCGCCCCCAACCACCAGCACACCAACCATCTCGATTCCCACACCACACATCCTCCGGCACTTATGCCGGGCGCCGATAGGTGGCTAGCTGAGCCAGCTTGGGCCGCCGCGCGTGCTCCGGGATGTGGATCCAGCCTGGGTAGCGCTTGCCGCCGACTTGGACGCGCACCATCGGATGGAATGCCTGACCGTCGATGCCGTCGTAGCCGTGCCGGACAACCGAGCTGTAGATATCCTCCGAGATGACGAGGATCAACGGATTGGTTAGCTCCCTGAGCGTCTTTTTCACCGGGGTCGCGTCGAGCAAGCGGAACGCGACATCCAGCGCCTCGCCGAAGCACCCGTGTGCGTCATAGTGGACTTCTCCCGCGTGCACGACGACACGGACCCGCAGCTGACGTTGCGGCAGGCTGTGGCGCGGAAGACTGGCGTTGTATTCGGTGAGCAACTCGCTGAGGATAGGGATCGCCCTGTTCAGCAGGATTACTTTGGGCACCTGGTCCACTGGACGAATTAGCGCCAGGAAGCCATCCCCCCGGTCAATGAACCGGTCATGGTGGCGCTTGTCGATGCCCGTCTTGCGCAGCGCCTCTTCGAACAGTTCGTAGGCCTTGTACCGGAGTTCGCCCTTAATGGGGTTGGGACGGCTGGTGGAACGCTCTATGTCCAGCGCGACAATGGAACGATATTGCGGCATGTTCGCCGCCGGGATCGGGATTCGGCCCATCAGCTGTCTCCTGGCGAGCGGAGCCAGGAGGCGACAACTGTCGGGAGCAGCAGCTTGGCGAGCGGGCGCGGCTGAGCATAGCGAGGCATTGTTCCTCCCTGTGGGGAGTTACCGGGCGCGGCGGCCGTCTACCGGGATAAGGGCCAACGGCGACTAGATGCTCATGGAACGACCGGCGGATCACGCCGGATGCTCCATGGCTGGTGAGATGGATGCCACTGCACAGGCGGACCCTGTGCGCCTCTCGACGGCGCGCTGGGACGCTGGGTTGACTGATGGTGGTCATCGCTTCTCTCTGCGCTGAACGGCGGGCTTGCGACAACTGCCACCAACGTCGTTGTCGGTGTCTGTCGTAGATGTGATCACTATGCCTGACAACTGACATACGCGTCATACCCGAATCAGACAACTGTCACGCGTGCGTATCTGACTTTTGTCGGCTACGCTGCCGGTAATGATCTTGGTGGTCACTAGTACCCAGTAGAGAAGGGCAGATGGCCCAACCAATAGATCCTGCCGCTCTCGGTGTCGCGTCCACTCTGAAGAGCCTCCGGACGCGAACCGGCCTTCGGGAGGAGCGGCTCCATAACACCGAGCTAACACTGGACACGCTCATGGGGCTGAGCAGCGTGCGCGCACTCGTCCTCGCCGGAGAATCGCCTGAGCGAGCCATCGTGCGCGCCGTCCGCACGGCCGCGGGCACGCTGGACCCGACGCTGAGCATCGTGGCCGACGCGTGCCTGGGGCTGGAGCTTTCGGCGGGGCTAGTGCCGGGTACCGATCTTTACGCCCAGGATCTTGGCCAGCGCAGGACGGCTCTGCTTAGGAACTGGGACCGGCTGCACGAGTTGCGATCCGCACCGCCTGGCCAGGCGCCCTCGCCCCGCGCGCTACGTCTGGAGGTGGAATCCGAGGCGCTCACCGCGCTGGCGGAAGCCCTGACCAGGGGCACCTATTTCGAGCCCGGCGAGACACGGCCCCGTGAATCCGCGTCGGGCGTCGCCGGGTTCAGTCCTGAAGAGCTTCACCTTTTCGGCGCGGAGCTCACCAAGACCCTGCGCACCCGGCGTAAGACAGTCGAGCAGGCGGCCGACAGGCTCAGCGTTCCGCTATCAGAAGTAGAAGGGTGGGCGGCTGGCCGGGACCTGCCTTCCGAGCCGCAAGCCCGTTCACTGGATGAGTACCTCACGGCCCGGGGTGCCATCTTGAACCGCCTTTCCGAGCTGCGCTCCAGGCCGGAGCGCTCCGGTGCCCGGATTGTCCAGGTACCGTCGGCGAACCCTTCGGCGCCCACGCTGCTGCATACGTTCCAGAACGTCGCGCGCGCGCTGCGCGACTGCCTCGCCAGGGACGCCGATGGCAAGGCCACAGGGTGGCCACGCGACCTGCGGGTCCTGCCTGCAACGGCGACCGCGGCGTCGACCGCCTTTGGCTTGAGGACAATGCTGCTGCTTGAGGACGGCCTGGCCGCCGACTTGATCCCTGTCGCGGAGAACCTCAGGGAAATGGCTGGCCCAGCCGGCGGATACGCGAGCCACGAGCAATCACAGCCCAGGCCGGAGGCGACGGCGGCAGTGCTGCACGCGCTGCGCTTGTTTTCCGCCACGGACCGCTTCGACGCCCACATCGCTCAGATGGAGAGAGACCTTGGTGAATTCGAGAAAGTCAGGCCGTTCATCCTCACGACGATGCTGGAAGCGAGCCTGCTGCTCAAGCCCGCGCCAAAGCACGTAGAGATCCTCGTCGAGAGCCTGCTCGCCGCGCGCCGACCTTACGGAGATCTCCTGCTATGGCCGGAAAAGGCCGAGCCATTGCTCATCGATCCCAACCCGTCGGTGGCGCACACCGCGCGGGCGGTACGAGTACTCGCCAGCGCGCAGGCGATACAGCCGTCCGACCAGGTGTGGGAGGCCCAGGAGCAGGCGGTGGCGTGGCTCGCCGAGCAGCGCGACCTGCACAACGCGTACGAGGTCATCGAGCGGACGGTCAGCGGCAAGCCCGAACTGGTCCATGTCCGGCATTTCACGGCCGCGTGGGTTGTGAAAGCCCTGGTATCGGCGGGCGTGCCGACGGCGCACCCAGCGGTGAGCCAAGCGGTGACCGGGATCTGGGACTTCTACGGTGGCGACAACGCCGCATTGTGGGCATGGGATAACGGTGACCTGCCGATATGGATGACTTTCGATGCGATTGAGGCATTGCGACTCGCTAATCTGGCGGTTCCGGCCCGGCCCGGCTGGTCCCCGTCGTTCTGATATCGGCAAAAAGGTGCACCGACACGTAATCGTGACTAGTCAAGTGACCCCCTTTCCACCTGAGCCCAAGTGGCCTAGCGCTAAAGTCTCCCCGTGATCCCGTCGGTGGACTGGTGGCTGAGCAGGTCACTGCAACCTCGCATGCGACTTCTGTTACGGGCCAGTACCGGCTAAGGACCCGGTCGAGCGTCGGCCTGAGATCCTCCGGGCGCTCGCGGCCTCCTCCGCACGCGTGGTTACTCTCTGCGGCGGGGAGCCCCTGCTTGTTCGCAAGGTCGACGAGTATGCGGCCGCACTGGCGCAGCGCGGCAAGTTCACGGTGCTCAACACCAACGGTGAACTCTTGCGCAGGCGTCTTGACCAAGGGTTCCGGCTAGCTGGCTTCGCCATGGTCGGCATTTCCATCGAGGGCTCCACGCCAGAAGTGCACCGCGCGATGCGCGGGCAGAAGGCCGATCTCGACGAGGTGCTGGAAGCGGCGCGACTCGTGACCAAGGAACCGGGTGTCAGCCTGAAGCTGGCGACCGTGGTGAGCCGCGTGAACCGGGAGAACCTGCCGTCGCTCGCCAGGACCGTCCGTGATCTTGATCCGGAAATCTGGCGCCTCTATCAGTACAGCCGGCGAGGTGAGCAGAACTCCGGCCAGCAGCGGCACTGGCTGGCGGACGACGAGTTCAAGTGCCTGGTCAAGGCCGCCACCGATCTGGCGGCACCGGTGCCCACGGCGCCCTCCACCGAGGTCGAGACCGAAGGTTGCCTCATCGTTGACCCAGCAGGCAATGTTCTCCAGCCGGTCGGCGACAGATACCTTCGCTGCGGAAACTGCCTGGAAGAGCCGCTAGACCGCATCTGGGCGCGGATTCCTGTGCAGTCAGCAATTATCAACAATAAGCGCTGGCTCTCTGTCCTTGACGTTTGACTCACCGCCCCGAGGGCGAAGCGGAATATGCCAATCACCTTGGTCCTCATCGGCCACGTTGGCTTTGCGACGGACCGGACAGCCAACGGGACCATTACCTACGCTGGCGGATCCGGCTTCGCCACGGCTTTCGCCGCGGCCGCGCTGCTTGACGGCGTCGGACTGGTAGCGCAGGTAGGCGCAGACTTCGACCTTGGCATTTTCCGGCAACTCCGTATCGACATCGCGGGGCTAGCAGTCCTGCCGGGTGCCTCCGCTACCTTCGTTATCCATCAGGCCCGCGATGGCGGGCTGTCGTTCAGCTCCGACCTGGGAGTCGCGACCGAGCCGCGTTTCGACACGTTCCCGCCGTCTTATCTGTGGGCGAGATACGTGCATCTGGGGTCCGCGCCGCCGCGACAGCAGCTGGAATGGCTGAAACTCCTTCGCGACAAGGGATGTCGCGCCCAGCTCTCTGTCGACATGTTCGAGCCTTTCGTCGCGGCCGAGCCGGCGGCCTGCCGGGAGGTCTGCGATCGCGCGGACCTCGTCTTCTTGAACGAAGCTGAATACCGGGGCCTTTACCACGACCGGGGGCGGCCGTCGGCGCCGACTGTCCTCAAGCACGGCCCCGCGGGCGCGGAGTTCCTCACGGCCGAAGGCCGGCACGGTGTACCGGCACCTGCTGCCGAGGAGGTGGACAGTGTCGGGGCCGGTGAGATCCTGGCGGGTGCGTTTCTCGCCCTGCGAGCACGTGGGCTGGCCGCGGACCGGGCGCTGAGCTACGCGGTAGCCGCGGCCACCCGTTCGGTCACCGAGTTTGGCGTGACCGGCCCGGGCGTCACCCGCGAGCTGCAGCGGGTCAGGGAAGAGCTGGCCGCCGAGGAACGATTGTGACGCCCGCGCGCGCTATCGCCCGGCTTGCAGCTCGATGAGGTTGATGCGCTGGCCGCGGCCCCCGTCGGGCAGCAGCACGGCGGCGGTCGCGGCGCCGACCGCGGTCAGCACGGCAGCGGCGGCGAAGCCCGCGTGGAAGCCCGCGGTGAGCGCGGCGGGCGCGCCTTCACCCGCGGCGGCAAAACGCGTCGTCGTGCCGGCGACGATCGCCGATATCACAGCGAGGCCGAGCGCCCCGCCGAGCTGTCGGCTCACGTTCAGCAGCGCGGCCGCGACGCCGTGCCGGTCCGTCGCGACGCCGGACATGGCCGCGATCGACGTCGGAACGATCACCAGCCCGCCGCCCAGGCCCACGATGACCGTGGGGACGACGATGTCAGCGAGCAGGTGGCCGTTCGCCGGCACGCGGGCGAGCAGCACGAGCCCCGCCACGCCGACGAGCGATCCCGCGACCGACACGGCCCGGATCCCCGCCAGCGACACGAGCGCGGGCGCGCAACCCGCCGCGACCAGGATCGACAGCCCGAAAGGCACGTAAGCGAGCCCGGTGCGCAGCGCGGAGAAGCCCAGCACCTCCTGCATGTACAGCGTGGTGGCGTAGAACACCGCGAACATCGCGCTCGCCAGCAGCGCGGACACCACGTTGGCACCGGTCACGGAGCGGTTGCGCAACAGCGACAGGGGCAGCAGCGGCGACGCCGCCACGAACCGCTCGTGCACGACGAAGTACCCGATGAGCGCCGCCGCCCCGGACAGCAGCGCGACCGTTTCACCGGACCCCCACGACGCGCCGCTCGTGCGCGCGACCGCGTACGCGAGCAGGCTCGCCCCGGCCGTCACGCTGATCGCGCCGCCGAGGTCGAAGCCGCGCCAGCCGCGGCGAGCGGCGGCGCCGTCCCGCGGCAGCACGCGCAGCGCCGCCAGCACCACCACCGCCCCGACCGGGACGTTGACCAGAAAGATCCAGCGCCAGCCCGCGGCTGATACAAGCACGCCGCCGAGGATGAGCCCGAGCGTCCCGGCCGCCGCGGACACGCCGCCCCAGACGGCGAACGCCCGGTTCCGCGCCGGGCCGGCCGGGAACACCGCGGCGAGCATCGCGAACGTCATCGGCACCACGAACGCGGCGGCGAGCCCCTCGGCTGCCCGCGTAACAATCATGACAGCGGCCGACGGCGCGAGCGCGGAACCCAGCGAGGCCGCCGCGAACAGCCCCGTTCCCGCCAGCAGCACCCGGCGCCGCCCGAGCAGGTCCCCGGTCCGACCGCCAAGCAGCAGGAACCCGCCGAACGGCACCATGTACGCGTCCACCATCCACGCCAGCCCGCCTTCGGAGAAGTGCAGCGAGTTCCTGATCGCGGGCATCGCCACGTTGACCACGGTCACGTCGATCGTGTCGAGCAGCGCAGCGAGGCACAGCACGACCAGCGCGAGCACGTGCCCGCGAGTCCAGGTGAACGCGGCGGAGCCCGGGGAGACACCTACTGATTGATTAGTAAGTTCGTCCATGCCCGCGAGCCTAACCCACTTACTAATCAATCAGCAAGTACACTGGGCAGCATGCCCCAGCCCGACACCAAGCAGCGCATCCTCACCATCGCGGGCGAACTGTTCGCACGGCAGGGCTACACCGGTACCACGATCGCCGACATCGCGCGCGAGCTCGGCACCACGACGGCCGCGCTGTACTACCATTTCCCGTCGAAGGCGGCGATCCTCGGCGGCCTGCTCGCCGGGCCGCTGACGGCCTACACCCGCCTGCTCGACAGCCTGGCCTCCGGCGAGACCGTGCCGGAGGACCTGATCGGCGCGATCATCGACATCACCGCCGACTCGCGCGACCTCGCCAACATCTTCGACCGCGACCCGACGGCGCTCGCGATGATCGACGAGCAGCTGCCGCGCAGCTCGGCCGAGATGACCGAGCAGACGATCGCCGCGCTGGCCGGTCCGCACCCGGATCGCGCCGCGCTCATCCGCGCCAACGCCGCGCTCGCCGTGGCCAAGTCCGGCACGCTCGCCGCGCTGCAACTCGGCGGCGGCACCCTGCAAGCGCCCGATCGCGCCGAGGTGCTGGCCCTGGCTATGCGAACCTTGAAAGACTTATCCGAACGAACCGTGCTTACTGGTCAAAGGAGACCGCATTTGGCCGATTTCGTCGGGGCCGTCGATCAGGGCACCACCAGCACCAGGTTCATGGTGTTCGATCACGATGGCAACGAGGTCGCCAGGCATCAGCTCGAGCACGAGCAGATCCTGCCCAGGGCGGGCTGGGTCGAGCACGACCCGGTGGAGATCTGGGAGCGGACCAGGACCGTCATCACCGCCACGCTCAACGCCAGTCGGCTGTCGGCCCGCGACCTGGCCGCGGTGGGCATCGCCAACCAGCGGGAGACCACCGTGGTGTGGAACCGCCGCACCGGCATCCCGTACGCGAACGCGATCGTCTGGCAGGACACCCGTACCGACCGCATCGCCGCGGCGCAGGAAAAGAACGGTCACGGCGACGTGATCAGGCACAAGGCGGGCCTG
>Ga0210395_10004351_pt1 | contig 10912 bp, 13 predicted proteins | sample IncBWH4OmetaG_FD_150861 | JGI IMG/M metagenome (GOLD analysis project Ga0210395, IMG submission 150861) | Forest soil microbial communities from Barre Woods Harvard Forest LTER site, Petersham, Massachusetts, United States - Inc-BW-H-4-O ...
TGCCGGGGTCATGTCCAGCAGCCGCCGGACGACGGGCAGGAATCCGAGGTCGGCCATGTGGTCCGCCTCGTCGAGCACGCTTATCTCGACGTCGCCGAGGTGACAGTGGCCCTGCTCGATGAGATCGGCCAGCCTGCCGGGACATGCGACGATGATGTCGGCGCGGTTACGGAGCATGGCCACCTGAGGCTTCTGGGGGACCCCGCCGTAGATCGTCGCCACGCTCAGGCCCACCGATTCGGCCAGCGGCACGAGGACGGCATGGACCTGGCTGGCGAGTTCCCGGGTCGGCACGAGCACTAGGCCGCGCGGGCGGCAGGCGCTCGTATAGCCGTCCTCCAGTCGCGCGGCCAGCGGTATGCAGAAGCCGAGCGTCTTGCCGGATCCGGTCTGTCCCCGCCCGAGGATGTCGCGACCGGCGAGGGCGTCCGGTAGCGTGGCTGCCTGAATGGGGAACGGCGTGGTGATGCCCGCCGCTGCGAGAACGGCCACGAGCTGCGCCGGGACGCCCGCGGCGGCAAAGGAGACGGCACGCGGGGCGGTGGAAAAGGCAGCGGGCGCGACCGCGGGGGCTTTAGCGCGATGGCGCTTGCCCCGGGGGGTTGACGGACGTTCGGTGGGCAGAGCAGTCAAGTAAAACCTCCGGACTAAAGTGGCCGCATTTCGAAGGCCACCACGTCCGTGGAAACCAGCTCGCTCGTGAGCAGCGTACGACCGGCGCGCCATGATGGCTGCGCCTCAGGATGACAAAGAAGAGCTCGTCACACGTCAGGCTACCGCCGAGGCTATAGCGTGTCGTGCTTATGCAGCATAGTACGGCGTGCTTCGCGGGACTTGCCCGCCGGCGATGCGGCGGAGCCGTAGCTGACGCCATAGTACCGGAATAGGTTGGCCTCTTCCTTGTGGCTCATCACGGTGCTGGACGCCCGATGCGGAGCGTTCCTGATCTCCTGGACGCTGTACGGGATGTGGAGCGAGGAGTCATCGTGCTCAGCCCTGGTCAGCGGGATGAGCGAGACGTCAGCGCCGAACAGCCCGCTCCTGATGGCCGCCCACTGCGGCTGACCGCTCCTGATATCGGCATAGACCTCTTCGACCACGCCGAGTGTGACATCGTAGCGGTCCAGTACGTTCAGGCCATCCAGTTCCTCCGGATCCATGAAGTGCATCAGCTTGGCTCATTTCCACGTATGCGATCTAGCCCCAGCTAGCTTCCCTGCCTCATGCAACACTTCTCTACATCGTTTGTCAACTACGTATAGCTACGGTGTAGACACTGGGTCGACGGCCACCCATCGGCGACCCCGTCGCGGCCTGGCGGCCGACCGCCTGGTTGGCAGTTGACCGGCAAAGGTCTAGGGTGCATTGCCGTGACAGAGATCGTGCTGCGCGTCCGCCTCACCAGCGGCGAGCACTTGGATGTGACCTACGACGAGGATGGAGGCGCTCCAGACGAGGTCCTAGAGCGCGTCATCTCGGTCCTCGCGGAAGATAGCGGCGTACTGCGCTGCCGGCACGGCGACCGGCTGATAGTGCTCTACGGCCGCGGCATCGCTTCCCTTGAGGTGGCTCCGCGCGGCGCCGTCCTGTGACGACCGGACGTCAGGGTACCGAATCCTCTCCTCGGGGGTCAGCTTTCCCCTCCTCGCGAACCTCCCGGCCCCGGATTCGGCGTAGCCGGGAACGGTACCCGGCTCGATTCCGTAGAAGTCACACGTGATCGTGCCTCGGTTCGCAAGAGCGGACAGCCCTGTCAGAGCCTGACCATCCTGGCGAACGGCGCAGCGATCCGTACTTTCCTGGGCGTGAAGTCGACGACCACGGCTGTATCGCCCTCGACGAGGATGACACGGCCAAGGCCGTACTTGTCGTGAGTCACCAGGTCGTGCAGTTCGAACCGCTCGACGGGATCCTCGGGCGGAGGCTTGAAGGGACTTGTTGGCAGATAACGCCGCTTCCCGGCACTGGCACTGTTCATCATGACCAGTGTGTTCCTTTCCTGGATCCCATGCCAGCAGAAGGGCCCTAACGGGGCGAGATAACATCGCCTATCCAGCCAGGAGCTGCGGGGCGGCGGCCGCCCCGGCAGGCTCGCCAATTCCCCAGGCGAGCGCGCTGGGCATGTCCGGACAGACGGTGAGGCAACGTTCCAGCCCGGTGGAGTGCAGGAGTTCTGCAACCGGAGGGCTCGGAGCAACCAAGCACACGACAATGCCCCGCTCCCTGGCACGGCGCTGCGCGCCGATCAGGACGGCCAGCCCCGCCGGATCGCAAGACTGCACGCACGAGAGGTCGACAATCATCAGGCTGATCTCAAGACCAAGCACGCTGATCAGGCGTTCTCGCAGCGCCCGGGCAGTGACCATGCCGAGATCGCCGTCCAGCCTCACGACGGTACTGCCTGCCGGCAGATCTTGTTCGCGATCCTCAGGGGCGATGCCGAGATGGGTCATGACGACGCCTCTGCGCCGGCTGCTGTCATTAGCTCATCTACTTTCCTACGCTGTAGAACCACATTAGAAACCTCGAGGGCTTCGTGTCAACACTGTAGATCTACACCACGCTCTACGTGTAGTATCGAGCGGATTGCAGGAGAGCAGGTGCATCGTGATGACCCCACCGTCAGCCGCGCGGGAGGCTTCGGGCAGCGGTGACGGCAAAATCACCCGGGAGCTTGTGCTGGCAACCGCGCTTGAGCTCATCGACCGTGACGGGGTTGACGCCCTGTCCATGCGCCGCCTCGGGGCCGCCCTGGACCGGGATCCGATGGTTCTCTACCGGCATGCGCGAGGCAAGGCGGCACTGCTTGACGGCGTCGTGGAAACAGTGCTCGCCCAGCTCAAGGTTGACCCGGCCGACCCCGACTGGGCCGCACAGCTCCGTTCCGTCGCCCGCGACTACCGCGCGCTCGCCCTGGCGCACCCGAACGTGGTCCCGCTGCTCGTCACCCGGCCACTGGCCACCCCGCTCGCGCTCCGCCCCCCGGGTACCCTGCGCCCGCTCGAAGACCTCCTCGCCTTGCTCACCCGCGTCGGGTTCAGTGGACCCGACGCTCTGCACGTCTACCGGGCCTTCTTCGGCTTCCTGAACGGTCATGTGCTAAACGAGCTGCAGGAGGTCGTAGACAACCCGGACGAGACCGACGACCTGTTGCGGTTGGGCCTGCACCGGCTGCCGATCGGCGAATTCCCGCTGCTCCGCAGCCTCGCCCACGCCCTTGCCTCCTACGATGGCGCCGCCGAACTTGAACGCGGCCTCGACATCCTGCTGACCGGGCTAACGTCCACGCTGTCCCCGACAGGCGCGGGCCACCCGCCTGCCCCCGACGCCCCCTAGCTGAGATAATTCGACAGCTCGACCAGGTCTGGTCCGGGTCGCGGATGTCGACGCTCATCATCTCGCCGACAGCGCCGGTCTGCTCGACCGGTACCCCGGCCGCCGCGAGCTGCGCCTGCACGCTGTCCAAGTCGTCATCGACGACAAGACAGAGATCCGCGCTCCCGGGGGTCGGCAACGCGGCCTTGGGCTCGAACTCGTGACCGGCCTGATGCAGGTTGATCTTGCTTGATCCGAAAACCAAAGCCTTGCGACCGCCGCGGAAAGTCGCCTCTCTCCTGCCGAGCACGCGAGTGTAAAACGACACCGACGCCTCGATGTCCTTGACCGTTAGGACTAGGTGGTCAAGGTGATTGACTCTCATTACCGGCCTCTCCGCGCCGCAACCGTGCTCTTCCCGAAGTTGCGTTCCCGGCCTCACTAACCTGTAGCCCACAGCAACCGACCGGATGATGAAGAAGACGACCCGGAGAGATCATGACCGGGCCGTCTGCCTGTGTGGTGAGGGGTTAACGCCCCGGGGAGTTTCCAGGACGCCGCCGGATCCGCAGAGCGCCGAACACAAGGGCGCCGAGGAGCACGACAATGCCGATGAACAGCAAGAACAGCAGTCCTTTGGCGACGACTCCTACGATGCCCAGTACGATCGCCACGATAACGAGGAGTAGAAAGAGGGCAATCATCTGATTCTCCGCTCGATGGTGGTGCTCAGCGGCGGGCCAGCTGCCGTTCACCGCCGGCGCCTGCCTCGTATGGCAGGCCGTAGTGCTTGAAGATGGCCTCTTCGTCCTCCGATGGCAGTTCGCCATCGGTGGTGATCGAGGGGGAGTCTCTCACTTGTTTCCGGTCGTGGGCGACTTTGAGGTATCCGGGACCTACGACCGCGTGGGCCAGGGGAACGAACGCGAGCCGGTGACGGGTCGGCATCCCGACTATGACGGTGCCGAACGCTGGCTGGTCTGAGCTCGTATCGACGTAGATGGCTTCCAATTCCCCGATCTTGTGACCATCGGGGTCAACGACATCGTGGCCGCGCCACTCTCGGATATCGGCCGCTTCGAACACGTCGGCCTTCCTCTCCGCAGCATCGCCTGCCGCCAAAGGTTGACTCGAGACGATGCCGTATACCTTCAGTTTAACCCTGCCGGGGTGTGCTCTTGCGCCAAGTACCCCGACCGGCTGTCAACGTGCAGTTGACGGTAGTTGCGCGGTCAGAGTGGCCAGCCAGGGCCACGAGATGTGCCTTCAGGAAGGCGGCAGGACATCGATGTCAAACTCGTTGCCCTCGGGGTCAGCCATGACCCGCCAGCGGAAGCCCTCCAGCTCACGGGTACTACCGGGCTCAAGCCACCGACCGCCGAGCGTTTCGATCTCGGTGGTGGCCGTGTCCAGATCCTCGACAACCAGATCAAGATGCAGGCGGTTCTTGCCGACCTTTGCTTCCGGGACGCGCTGGAATCCGACCGTCAGGCCGTCCTGAGTCGCAGATAGCACCACGAACTGGCCCTCGCCGATCATGCTATCGACTTCTACCTCTAGCAGTCCGCACCAGAATCCGGCCAGCCGCTCAGGATCGACGGCATCGATAACGAGATATCCGATCGAGGCCTTCATGGCTTCCTCCTGGCCGCCCTGGCTGGCAACTGCCCAGATCATAGAGCAGCGATGCGGAACAACCCTCGTAACCCGCGAAAACAGAAGCGCTCTCGGAGGGACTCGAACCCCCAACCTTCTGACGCTTCTATGTTTGTCAAGGGCCTACGGGAGGATTCGTTGTCCGGGTGAGCTGCCAGTAGAGCTCGCGGGCGATGGAGCGCTCAGCTCTGGCCAGCCATGGGTCACAAGGCTGTTGAGCCGGGCACGGCGGGCGAGGAGGTAGGTCCGCTATGGCCAATGAGTGCGGCTGTTGCTGTCACTCTTGCTGTCAGATAGGCGGCTGACTTCTTCGTCCCAAAGCCAACGCTGCGCGAGTGTGCCAGGCCATGTCACATACGGCACTCGTAGCCGTCGGGCTCGTGCAGCCTCACAGCCGGGATCTCAGCACGTCGACCTCGCACCCCGGTTGCCACGGGTCGAAGCCGTGCTCAATCAGCCAGCGGACCCCCCGCAGGCTTCGCAACGACCACCAGGCCCGGACGAGGTCGCGGTCGACGTCGGTGCCGTAGCCGGCGACGACGTCGCCAAGATGCTCCTGGTGTCCGAGCGTGAGGCTGGCGAGGTCGAACAGCGCGTTGCCCGGGGACGCCCCGGACCAGTCGATCACGCCGGTGACCTCGTCACCGTCGACGAACACGTGGTCGACCTGCAGGTCGCCGTGGATGAACACCGGTGTCCACGGCCGGAGCGCAGCTTCCGCAACCTGCCGGTTCCGTGTGACCAAGTCGGCGGGAAGCACGTCGTTCGTGACGAGCCAATCGCATTCGCTGTCGAGGTGCGATGCGAACTCGTCGATGCTCCAGCCGGGCCATGGCGGCAGCGGCGCGTCGTGCAGCATCCGTGCGGCCGCACCCGCCGCGGCCCACGCCGCCGACGACGCGGTCGACGGCTCGCCGAGGCGACCCAGTGCCGTCCCTGGGAGAGCGGCGAGCGCGAGCACCGGCGGCTTCCGCCACAGGACCTCCGGCGTGGGAATCGGCGCCAAAGCCATCGCCTCGACCTCGACGTCGGTGCGCGTCTGATCAGCGTCGATCTTCAGGAACACATCGCCGATGCGCAGGGTCGCGCGCTCGGTATGGGCGACGACGACCTCGACCTCCTCCATAGCGGCCATTGTCGCGGGATGACCACTGCCCCCGCCACGGGTTTATCGCGTGCGACTGCGCGCTGCTCGCTACATCGTCGGCATCGCGGCCTCGTGTACGACACCGACCTCTGACGGGTCGAGCACTGCCTCGGCCCGCCGGGCCTCGCCGCGTGGATCGTGAAGTCCAAGCGGCATGTCGTCGCGGTCGGTGACCTCAACGCGACTGAGACTTAGCCTGCTCTGCGCCTACACCAGCAGGTAGACAGCGGGGTTGTCCCAGATGACAGGCTCACGGTTCAGGCGTTCCTCGATCGGTGGTTGACTCTGAATCTGCCTGGCACCGTGGCTGAGTCGACGGAGGACGACTACGTAGACACGGTGCGTCTGCATCTCGCGGCCGGATACCGGTTTGAGGCGGCGCGCGGGCATGCCAGCATCGCCATCTGCTCAAAGGCGACAAGCGTGTGGCGGCTGAGTCTATGAGTCGGGCGCTGTTCGGTGGCTGACAAGTGCCCGTGGCTCCCAGCATGGCTCCCAGGAGGACCAGAAAGGCCCCTTCCGGTTCTGGTAAGGGGCCTCTGACGTGGGCGCGCTCGGAGGGACTCGAACCCCCAACCTTCTGATCCGTAGTCAGATGCTCTATCCGTTGAGCTACGAGCGCAGACGCCTGCCTAGTTTACGGCACTCGGGACTCTGTTGAGTCCATCCGCGCGTCCTGCTCAGGACGGGATGAGCACCACGCGCGGACCGGACTCGGCGGAGGCGGTCCACGCCGCGCCTGCTTGCGAGAGCGGGAAGGTCCGGTATGGGACGTCGACCTTGCCGTCGGCGATCAGGGCGATGTACGCAGGGATCTGGGTCTTGATGTCCGCCGCCCGGGCCGAGCCCGCGCCGCTGCCGGAGATAGTTATCTTCCTGCTGCGCAGCAGTGCGGAGGGGACCGCGGCGTCTAGCCCCGCGAGTGCGCCGATCTGAACGTACTTGATGTCCGCGCTGTCCTCACCCGCGCCCTGGCGAGCGAGGGCATGGAACGCGGTCTCGGCGACGGGACCCCACACGAAGTCCAGCACCAAGCTGGGCGCGTCGCCGTCGAGAGCGGTGGCGACAGCGGCGGCATCGGCGTCCTTGTCACCGGTTAGCGTGACGGTCTCTGTGCCGACGGATGCGGCGCGCTCCAGACCCACGACGGACCGGCCGACTCCGATGACGCGTGCGGCACCGCACAGCCGGGCGTTCTGCGCGGCCAGGTAGCCGGTGATTCCGGTGACCCCGAGGATCAGGACGGTGCCGAGCTTCCCGGCCTCCGCCTGGCGGGCCGTCAGCGGCAGCCAGGAACCCATGCCCGGATTGACTCCCGCCGCGACGGCCTCGGGTGAGGCTTCCTCCGGCAACGGGAACCGCATCGCGTCAGGGGAGGAGATGCGCTCGGCGAACGTGCCGTATGGCGGCGGAGCCGACGCCGTGAAGACGAGGCCGCCATCCGCGGTACGGGCCACCGCGTTCAGGCCGGGTATGACCGGAAAGATGCCGCCAGCGGAGTAGTGGCGACCGACGGCAACGGACCGGGTGACATGGTGGATGCCCGCCGCGACGAGGTCCACGATTTCGTAGCCCTCGCCGGGGACCGGCGGGTCGAAGTCGCCGTAGACGGGAACGGAGTCCGCCGAGTACAGAATGGCCGCCTTCATGCCCGGCCACCTCCTTAACGTTGTTAAAGAACCGGTAGGAACCAGCCTGCATTAACAGTGTTAAGCTGTCAAATCATGGCGGCGGGACTGACGAAGACAGCCATCGTGCAGGCGGCGTTCGATTTGCTCGACGAGGCCGGAATGGACGGCCTGACGGTGCGCGCCCTGGCGGCGCGGCTTGGGGTGAAAGCGCCGGCGCTGTACTGGCATGTGGCAAGCAAGCAGGCGCTACTCGACGAGATGGCCACCCAGGTATGGCGGCGAGTCGGCGACGTCATGTCCGCGCTTCCCGCCGACCTGCCCTGGCCGGACCTCATGCACACCTACGCGGTCACCATGCGCAAGGAGCTGCTCGCCCATCGCGATGGCGCTAAGGCCTTCAGCGGGACGACGCTGACCGATCCTGACGTCATCCGGCGCCAGGAGATCACGTTCGCGAACCTGGTCCGGCAGGGCTTCGCGCTGGGCGAGGCCGCGCGCGGCTTGCTGCTATTGCATTACTTCACCATCGGTGCCTGCGTCGAGGAGCAGGCGACCGCCCAGGCGATTGATTCTGGTGACGACCGGTACCAGCCCGGCCGTCGCGCGGACATGATCGGGCCCGACGCCCCGCTCGCCATCGAGGCAGGAGATGTCATCTTCGGCGACCCGGACACCCGCTTCGCAGAGCTCACCGCCATGCTCCTGGAGACGGTCGCTCGCACCCGCGGAGTCATGCCCAATCGCTAATCCAGCTGAGCCCGGATGTCGCTCACTGCAGTCGCACGCGCTAGCCAGTCGCCAGCGTGGATCGCTGACCACCCCACTGAGGTGGTCAGCGATCCTTTTCCGGCGCGAGCGGCGCGAATTAGCGGCGGCCCTTGCGCGGTGTGGCGCAGGCTACGAAGGCGCCGACGCAAGTGGCTGCGGCGCACAAGATCAGGGCACCGATGTAGCCCGACGCGGCTGGGGCGCCAGTACCGGCCCGCCCGGAAGACACGATGATCGCGGCGGCTAGCTGCACACCGACTGCACCTCCGGCGTTGCGGACCACGGTGTTCACCGCCGTCGCCGATCCGGTGCGGGCGGCAGGCACCGCGGAGACGACCTGGTTCGGCAAGGCCACGAGGCACAGCCAGAACCCCACCCCGAGCACCGTGGTGGCCGCGTAGACCTGCCACGAGGCGTCGTGCCACATGGCGAGGCTCGCGAAGCCTGCCGCGCAGCTAAGCTGGCCCGCGATCAGCTGCGCTCGCAGGCTGAACATGCGGTGCAGCTGACCGGAAGCCGGGCCGAGGAGCAGCTGCACTGCGGCGGTCGGCAACATGAACAGGCCGGCTCCCGTCACCGACGCGCCGAAGCCATAGCCGAGCCGCATCGGCGCCTGGACGAGTTCAGGGATGATCAGGAACGAGGCGTACATGCCCATGCCGATCAGCAAGGCCGCCGCGTTCGCCGGCCACACACCGCGCAGGCGCATCAGGCCCATGTCCACCATGGGGTTGCTGCTGCGGCCCTCCGCGCGAACCCATCCCACCAGGGCCGCCGCGCCGAGCGCCAGCAGGCCTAGCGTCCTGATGTTGCCCCAGTGCCAGGTGGCAGACTCACTGACCGCGATCAGCACCGCCGACAGGCCGGCCGCCATCAGCAGGGAAGAGCGCCAGGGAACCTTCGCCCCGGCTTCGCCGGGACCGTCAGCCGGGATATAGCGGGCGGCCAGCACGAGTGCGGCGGCGATGACGACGAGCGACAGCCAGAACAGCCACTGATAGGAGAGGCGGGCCATGATCGGCCCCGGCAGCACGAGCCCGAGGCCGCCGCCGATGCCGAGCAGCGACGACACCAGACCAATGCCGCCGGGGACCCGCTCGCGCGGCAGGCGGTCCCTAATGATCGCGAACGCCAGCGGGTAGATGCCGCCCGCCGCGCCCTGGATCGCGCGACCGGCGACGAGCTCACCCAGATTGCCCGCGACCGCGCAGACCAGCGTGCCGGCCGCGAACGCGGCCAGGCTAGCCAGCATCATGCGCCTCTTGCCCGCCACATCGCCCAGCCGGCCAATGACCGGCGTGAGGATGCTGGCGCTCAGCAGGTACGCGGTCGAGATCCACGCGGCGCCGTCCGCGTTGGTACCGAGGCTGGCCTGGATCCGCGGCAGGGCCGGGATGACCAGCGCCTGCATCAACGCGAAAACGGTCCCGGCAAGCGCGAGCACGGCAAGCAGCGCGTTCACGCGTACCGGCCGGGCGTCCGCCGGAGCGCGGGTCACACGGCCGGGCAGGAGTGCTGCAGAAGAGTTCACGAGGGCCTCCGAGGTTGGGTCCGGGTGTTTCGTGAACCACCTTCAGGGCATCGGCCGCGGGAGAGTCAACACGCGTTGTCGTCGCCCGTTTCGCCTGGCTGCGCCGCTTGACTCTCCCCTTACTGGAGAGCCAAGACTGCTGTTATGCAGCGGCTGACCATCGGGGCGTTCTCACGCCTTACCCACCTGAGCATCAAGACGCTTCGCTATTACCACGAGGTGGGCCTGCTTGCGCCTGCCGTGATCGATCCGGACAGCGGATACCGCTACTACCGGCCGGGCCAGGCGCACTCCGCGCACCTTGTCAGGCGGTTCCGCGATCTCGGCTTGCCGGTGGCCGACGTGAAAGCCGTCCTCGCCGCCCCCAGCGTGGCCGCCCGCGACGCGATCCTGGCCGAACACCTCGACCGGATGCGCGACCAGTTGCGGCAGACCGAGGCCGCCGTCGACTCACTGCGCCGGATGCTCGAAGGCGGCTCGACGGCCATCGCCATCGAAGAGCGGGCGCTTGAGGGCGGCTCCGCGATCTCCGTCGCGGCCGACCTGATGAGGGAGGACGTCGCCTCCTGGTTTCGGGACGCCCTCGCTGGCCTGCGGGCGATTGCCACCGCCGCCAGGCTCGAGCAGACCGGGCCGGTAGGCGGCGTCTTCGACGATGAGCTGTTCACGGCGGACGCCGGGCATGCGCGGGTTTACCTGCCCATCAAGGACTCGCCGTCGCTCGACGGGACGGGTGCGCTCTGGGAACTTCCCGCCGGCCGGTTCGCCGTCGCGCTGCACGCCGGCCCGCACCGTGACGTCGACCTCACCTATGCAGCGCTCGGCACGTACGCCGCGGCGCATGGCCGCGACGGCGTCGGCCCG
>Ga0210395_10004352_pt1 | contig 10910 bp, 5 predicted proteins | sample IncBWH4OmetaG_FD_150861 | JGI IMG/M metagenome (GOLD analysis project Ga0210395, IMG submission 150861) | Forest soil microbial communities from Barre Woods Harvard Forest LTER site, Petersham, Massachusetts, United States - Inc-BW-H-4-O ...
GCCCTCGGATGTGGATGCGATCATCGTCGGTACGGTCACACCGGACATGTTTTTCCCTTCGACCGCCTGCCTGGTGCAACACAAACTGGGAGCCAAGAACGTTTGGGGCTTCGACGTTTCCGCTGCCTGCTCGGCCTTCGTGTACGCCCTGCAAACGGGGGCGCAGTTTATCGCGACGGGCGCTCACAAAAAGGTGATGGTCATCGGAGCCGATACCATGTCTTCGATCATTGACTACACCGATCGCGCGACCTGCATTATCTTCGGCGACGGGGCTGGCGCGGTAATCCTCGAACCGGCGGATAGTGATGGCCTCGGAATGATCGACTTCATCCACGAGGTCGACGGGGCCGGAGGATGTTCTCTGTACATGCCCGGAGGCGGCAGCCTGCATCCCTCGAGCCACGAAACCGTTGACCAGAGGATGCATTACGTCCACCAGGACGGCGGCGCAGTGTTCAAGTACGCCGTCCGCAAAATGGCCGAAGTCTGCGAGAGACTCCTCGAGCGCAATGGATTGAAGGGCACCGACGTCGATGCCTTCATTCCCCATCAAGCCAACCAGCGCATCATCATGGCAACCGCCGACCGTTTAGCCATGAAGCCGGAACACGTAATCATCAATATCGATCGCTACGGAAATACCACTGCCGCCACGATTCCACTCGCCATGGACACGGCGCGCCAGGAAGGCAAACTGAAGAAGGGCGATCTGGTGCTGCTGGCATCCGTGGGAGCCGGATTTACGGTAGGTGCCACCTTATTGCGCTGGGCCTATTGATAGAGGCCTCTACTTGCCATTCGCGCCAGCGCTGCTCTTTTGCTGCTCGAAGGGTTTCTGCAGATACTTCCGAGCTTCTTCCAACGCGCCTTGCGTGTTGTCGTTTGTCTGCAGGGCCTGGCGATACTCGTTGGTCGCGCGCTCGCGTTGCCCGGTGACGTCAAAAATCTTGCCCAGCTGAATGTGGCTCCAAACCTCGGTCCAGCGAGGGTCACCATCGCCGTTAAGCGCGTCGCGGTAAGCGTTGGCCGACGCCTGGTAATTCTTTTGCAGGAAAAAGACCTCGGCAATACGGTAATGCGCCAGCGAACTGTTCTTGTTGACCTCGAGCGCCTTGTTGAATTCGCTGAGCGCCGCGGCAAAATCGGCTTGCTGCACCAGGGCCTGTCCCCTCTGAATGTCCGCGCGCAGCTTTACGTCAGAGGAGTTTCTCAACACGCGGTTGTCCGGATCAATCGAGATCCGGCGGGGCTTGCCGAATGTTTCTATCGCGAAAGCTGAATCCGTTCCTACTACCTCAATGCGTTTTTCTTCCGTCTTGCCGTCGGTGTCAATTTTCAGCTCCACCGGCATGCGGAAGAGATCGAGATCCTGCGTAATCTCCCCGACCACGCGAAAGCCCTTGTTGTTGCCCAGCCGGTAAACCGTGTACTTGGTCTTGAATTCAGGAGCGCCCGTGGAATCGAGCCACTGCGTGAAAAACCAGGTGAGCTTTTCGCCATAAACCTGCTCCGCGATGGCTGTGAAATCATCCAGCGATGCCGACTTGCCCGCGTATTTCGTAGCGAAGGTGCGCATCGTCTGGTCGTACTTCTGATCTCCTACCACCCAGCGCAGCATGTGCAAAATCATCGCACCCTTGTCCGTCGCGAGCGACTGGAACTCGGGCGAGAACATATCCAGCTTGCCAATCGTCGCGAGCGGCACCGAGTCGTAAGCCAGCGCTCCGACCGACATGTCTTTCACCACTTCTTCGAGACCGTTGCTTCCGGCGGCGTTTTCCACGTAGCGAGCTTCGGAGTAGCGGGCGAAGCCATCGCACATCCACCAATCGTCGATGGTCGCCGGACTCACCGAAACTCCCCACCACTGGTGCGCGATGGTGTTTGCCAGCAACCGGTAATTGACTTTCTCAGTCACGGCCCGGCTCGCGACCGCCGCAATCTCCGGAGCCCAGGCCGAAGGCACAGTGTCATCCGGAAGCTCCACGACTTTAAGGCTGGTTGAAGGCGCTGCGCCGTAGAGGGTCACGTAGTAAGTAAATTCTTTGATCGCCGTCTCCGCGTACATCGCTCCCAGGTTCTGGTGAACCGGCTTAAAAAATACGTGCAGGTCGACCCCGGCTTCATCGCTCTTGAATTCCTGAAACGTTCCGGCAACGATCGTCCCGGGGAAACTCGGTTTGTCCCAGACGAAAGTGAACGTCTTGGTCGGCAGCGTGCTCGCACCCGTTTTCTTGGTGGCAGACGCGCCACCGGCCGTCTCCCTCCCGCTGCCGATCACTACCATGTGGGCGGGCACCGTGATGTTCATCGTGGCCGTAAACCGGTTGAGGCCGTAGGCGTTCACCGGAAACCAGCGCCCGGCATATAGCAGATAACTGGTTTCATCGTTGATCGAGGCCAGCTTGAGTCCCTGCACGGGGCTGTCATCGCCGGTGTCGAGCGTGCCATCGTATTCAAACGTGAGCGTGGTCGAACTGTTCTTGCTGAGGGGCTTCGACAACTGCACTCGCACCGTGAAGTCCTGAGTGATGCGCTCGGCGGATAGCGTCTTCCCCGCGTCATCGCTCACTTTGGTTACGCGCAGGCCATTATGCAGCTCAAACGTGGCGGCGGTGATGTCCTCCAGCGCGGTAAACTTCACCTTCGCGCGGGCCGCGATTTTGTGGGTATGAGGGGTCAGTTCGGCGTCGATCTGATAGTCGTCCACCCGCAGCCGCGTCTTTTCCGCCGCCCATGCATGCAGCGAACCCAAAAGCATCAATAAGGCAACAAGGTGTGTAAGGGCCCGACGCTGGCGCCGAGGTTCAAAGAACATTCAAGAACGTCTCCCGGGAAATCCCGCAGGTCTCTAAAGCTCTATGATGAAGATTGTTACGCAAAAGATGTGCTAGGACAAGGGTTGGGCGTTTTTGCCTGTAGAAACGTACCTAGCTACGTTTCTACGCGCGCTCTCAGAAGCCCTAACACGACCTCCGCCGCCCGCTCCGCCGGATGCAGCCCATCCGCCTGCGGACCGCGAAGCAACCCCTTCACCTCGGTCAAGCCTGCGATCATCTGATCGCGTTTGGGCTCGTCGGGGAGAATCTCCCTAAGCCGCGCGACCACCTTCTCGGCAGTAAAGTCCTGCTGCACCAGTTCCGGGGCAATCTCTCTGCCAGCGATCAAATTCACCATTGCAAAGTGAGGCACTTTGACCCGCGACCGTCCTAGAAAGTAAGTCAACGGGGAGACGCGGTACACCATCACGAATGGCGTTCCCATCATCGCGGCCTCGACGGTGGCCGTGCCGCTGGCGATGATGCCGGCGCGGGAGTGCGCCAGCGCGGGCAAGGCATTGGCGACCAGGCGGATTGCTTGGCCGCTGGCAATCCCGGCACCAATCAGAGATTCGAGAAAGCCGCGATCCAGCGTGGGCGCTACCGGCAGCAGGAATTCGTATCCCGGCCCCAGCTTCGAGGCCGACTCCAGAATCGTGGGCAAATTCATCCGCACTTCTTTCATCCGGCTGCCCGGCATCAGGGTGAGCCATTGTTTCGCAGCGTCGAGCTTGTTCAGCGAAGCGTAGGCGGCGCGATCAATTGGGGGCGGAGAAAGCTCAGCAAGGGGATGCCCGACGAAAGTCGCATCCACCCCACGATCGCGATAAAACTTCTCCTCGAACGGAAAAATCACCAGCGCCTTGTCGACGTATTTGCGAAGTAACCGCACGCGCCCCTGCCGCCACGCCCAGAATTGTGGGCAAACGTAGTAGACGACGGGAATCCCGCGCTTGCGCATCTGTCGGGCCACCCGCCAGTTGAAGGCAGGAGAATCGATAACGATGGCCAAGTCCGGATGGCGACGATCGGCTTCGGCAATCAGCTTGTGAAACAACCCATAGATTTTGGGAAGATGGCTAACGATCTCGGAGATTCCGACGACGGCGAGGTCTTTCGCGTCGACCACGGTGTCGCACCCCGCAACCCGCATGCGATCCCCACCCACCCCAAAGAATTCCAAAGACGGATCTCGCCGCCGCAGAGCCTCGATAAGTTGAGCCCCATACATTTCACCTGAGGCCTCGCCAGCGGAGATGAGAATCAGCACGGGAGCATTGTACTTGGGAAGCGTCGCAGGGATTGACGCATCGGATCTCGCTCTGCCAGCCTTCGCTCCGCGAACCATGGGGGTGCCCCATCCTTCCGCGTTCGTTGCGGAGGGTGGGATGCGAAAAGCTCAACGAGACCCAGGCACTGGCTTCTATTTACTCTTTGGTAATACTAGATCGTACAGAAGTTACCGAAGAGTATCGGGTATATACCCCCAAAAAACGTGTTTTCTGGAACAAATCTATGAAAACAAAGGGACTGTTTTCGAGATACCCTCTTAAAATATCCCTTCTAAAGGACTTAGCGGAGGGGATATCCGGGGGCTTTCCAGCTCTGTAAGTTATTGAAAACAGAAAGTAGTCTGGAGATACCTTCTAAAATATCCCTTCTAAAGGACTTAGCAGGTGTCTTTTTGGGGAATTTGGCGTGTTTGGCCCCCTACGGCTGGAGCGTTTCAATTGTCAAGGAACTGGAGTCGCTCATTGCTGTTTATCGAACAGCTAATGTAGTTGTCTATATGTTATCCGAATAGAAATGCCAGGTCAAGCCGAAAAAAGGGGTCGTCGCGAGGCGGTGAATGAGGGCAAAGTTATTGCGCCGGGGACTGATAGATGCGTGCTCAGTCCACGAATTGAGAGCCTCGCGCCCACCCTCTCCGCAAAGGACGCGGAGAAGGGTGGGGCACCCCGAAAACCGTGAACTTGGAACAGCTGGGCCAGCCCCCATATGTTTCATATTGACTTCTCCTTAATATCTGCCACGTTAACCTCAGGGGTAAACTTCAAACAGGGTTCCACAGCCACCTTGACATGCCTGCCCCGTACCGCCCCACATCGTCGCACCATACAAAGCGCTTGTCTTGCCGAATGTGAGATCCAGCGGACTGCGGCCGTCAGGAGGACCTTGAAACTCGTGAAGGACCTCTACTGCCCACCCCTGCCCCCTTTGTTTTGGCGGCTTCAACCGCAAGATGGCACCGGTCGCGCAATACAAGTTGCCGAGCGCGTCGAACACCAAGCCACACCCGCCGCTGTCGTCCTTGGTTCCCTGACAGTTGTGCAATATAGTTTCGCCCCAGCCGCCACGCTGTTGAGTGAACCGAAACACAACTCCGGAGTCCTGAGTTCCGCCTAGGGCGGTTGTGCCGTATAGCGCTCCGTTCGCGTCAACAGTCAGGCCGTGGCTAGGAGCTGCCCCATCCTTGCCACGAGTAAAACGGTGAAGGACCTTTTCTTCCCAGTTGCCGCTCTTCTGCGTGGGTGGGCTCAGCTCAAATACCGTGCCGCAGCCCACTCCCTCGGATCCCGGGCAGTCATGTCCACCTATGCCAGTCGTGCCGAAGATGTTGCCGTGGCTGTCGAGAACCAGACCGCCGTTGGGTTCTGCGCCGTCGCCATTCGGTTTTCCCGCCGCAATTCCGGAGAAGCTGTGCAGCACCTTCTCCGTCCACTTGCCACCTTTCTGTTTCGGCAGGCTCAGCTTAAACACAGTTCCGCAAGTGCCGCCGTAGAAAATATCGCAGCTCGTTCCTTTGCCTCCGCCAAACAGCGTCACTCCGTACAGATTGCCCGCTGTGTCGAACACCAGAGTTCCACTGGGAAGATCACCATCCTTTCCGCCCTGGAAGTTGTACAACACGCTTTCCGTCCACGCTCCGCCCTTCTGCTTGGGCGGGCTCAGCTCATATACCGTGCCGCACCCCGTTGGTGTCCCGAACAACACACACGAGCCACTGCCGCCATATCCCGTCACCCCGTACAGGTTCCCAGCGCTGTCCGCAATCAGAGTGCCCGTCGGGCTCGACCCGTCGTTCTGGTCGTGTCCCTTGAACACGTACAGCACAGCCTCGGTCCAAGCGCCTCCCTTCTGCTTGGGTGGACTCAGCTGGTAAATCGTTCCGCACCATCCCGGAGGGCAGTTCGTCGCTCCACCTTGGACGGTTACACCATAGAGGTTGCCCGCCTTGTCGAAGATCAGTCCTCCCCCCGGGAAAGAGCCGTCCGCCCCACCCTGGAAGCTGTAGAGTACCTTCTCCTTCCAACTCGCCGAGGCGATAGAGACAAGACAGCAAACTATCAACAGCGACACAAACAAACGACCAACGATCCGTATCTGTACCTTGGGATTCATAGCCAGAAACCATCTCCGAACGGAATGTGCAGAGGAGCCGAGGGAAGGCAGCCACCGCGCCGACTCCCGCGATACTAGCCCGGATTGCCGCCTCTCGTCCACAGAGTATGCCGTTTCTGGCAATGTTCTTGCGTCCAATTGGAGTCTTTCGACTACTGGATATTCTTCCAAGGCGTGGTGCATCCAACACGTTCGTAAAGGGCCCCCGCGCATCGCGTGGGCGAGGCGCCCGTCCACACGCGAGTGTCGGTGGGGATAGCTAGTCGTCGGCTTGGGCGGTCACTTGGGAGCCGGCCGCGACTTCCTGGTCTTTGTATTGCAGTTGATAGAGCTTGAAGTAAATGCCGTGTTGGGCGAGTAGTTGCTGGTGGGAGCCCATTTCGCGGACCTGGCCTTTGTGCATCACGACGATTTTATCGGCGCGCTGGATGGTTGAGAGCCGGTGGGCGATGACCACGGAGGTGCGGCCTTCGACCATGCGGCTCAGAGCATCGCGGACGCGGAATTCTGTTTCTGTGTCTACGCTGGACGTGGCTTCGTCCAGGATCAGAATCTTGGGATCATGCGCCAGGGCGCGGGCAAACGAGATCAGCTGCTTTTGTCCGGTCGAAAGCGTGCTGCCGCGCTCGCGCACTTCTTCCTGATAGCCGTTCGGAAGAGTGCGTATGAAATCCGCCAGGTTTACATCTTCAGCGGCTTTTTCCACGTCCTCGTCGTCGATCCCCTCCGTGCCCAGGCGAATGTTGCTGCCCACCGTTCCGCTGAACAGGAACGGGTCCTGCAAGACGACGCCGAAGCGGCGGCGAAGATCGGCGAGATCCATTTCCTTGACATCGACTCCGTCGATCTTGATCGCACCTTTCTGCACATCGTAGAAGCGCATGAGCAGCGAGATGATCGTGGTTTTGCCCGCTCCGGTGTGGCCGACGAAGGCGACGGTTTCCCCGGGTTCAATGGCAAAGCTGACGTCGCGCAGAACCCAATCGGGGCCGGAGGTAGTCGAGCTTTGCTCGACCGGACGGCCGGGGGCGGCCGTCCCCGCGTGGTCTTTCCCCACACCATCACTGGCTGGTGTCGAACGATAGGCGAACCAGACGTGGTCAAACTCGATGCGGCCTGGTCCTTTTGGTGTCTTGGTAACGCTGGGCGACGTGATCTCAGTTGGCGTATCGAGCAGCTTGAAAATCCGCTCGCTTGATGCCATGGCCGATTGCAGGATGTTGTACTTTTCGCTGAGATCCTGGATGGGCCGGAAGAAGCGCTGCGCATATTGGATGAACGCAACCAGAACGCCCAGCGTCGTTGCACCACGAATGACGTCGTTGCCGCCGAACCAGATGACGCAGGCGATTGCGATCGCAGAAAGAACTTCGACTACCGGATAGTAAACGGCGTGCGCCAGAATCGCGTCTTTGAACGCGTCCATGTGGACGGCGTTCACTTCGGAAAATTTGTCGAAGGCGCGGTCTTCGCGATTGAATAGCTGCAGCACAACCATCCCGCTCACGTGCTCTTGCAGGTAAGCGTTGATTCGGGCGATGGCTACGCGAATGCGCCGATAGGAATCGCGGACCTTGTCGCGGAAAATCTTGGTGGCGATGCCGATCAGCGGCAGCACGGCAAAGGTGATCAGAGCCAGCTTCCAGTTCATACGCAGCATGATGGCGATAATGCCGGCCAGCACGAAGACGTCTTCGAAAATTGAGACCACGCCGGAGGTGAACATTTCGTTCACCGCATCCACGTCGGTGGTGACGCGAGTGACCAGGCGGCCGACAGGATTCTTATCGTAGAAACCGATGTGCATGCGCTGCAGGTGGCGGAAGATCTGGGCGCGCATATCGAACATCGTCTTCTGCCCCGCCCACTGCATGTAATAAGTCTGGAGGTATTCCAGCAGGAAACTGAAGATCAGAAGGCCGACGTAAAGGGCCGCAATCTGCGCGATCCCAACCAAGGATTTGTTGCTTAAGAATCGATCCAGGGGCGTATGCAGGCCGTGGACCGGCGCCAGATAGCGGTCCACGACGACCTTGGTGAGGTAGGGCCCAAGTACGTCAGCGCCAGCTTTGATCAAAATCGAAACCAGCGCAACCGTCACCTGCCATTTGTAGGGACGCAGGTAGGTGAGCAGCCGTTTCATCAACCGGCTGTCATACGCTTTGCCTAATACTTCTTCTTCTGAGGCCATGAGGCGGCTAGTGTCTGGGGCTTACGCTTCAAAGATACCTTAGATAGATGGGGAAAAAACCTGCGAGGATGGAAAAGGTTTTGGGAAGTGACGGCATTAAGTTTTCCATTGTCATTTCGAGCGTGGCGGATCATCCGCAACTGCGGATGATCTCGCGGAGTAGAGAAACCTGCTTTTCTGCTGGTGTCGGCAAACAGCAGGTTCCTCGACTACGTTCCATCGTCCGCTGCAGCGGAGGACGGACCTTCGCTCGGAATGACAGAAATGTGGCGACAAAGAGTGGGTCGGGGGCTACGCGATTTTTCTCAGCACCAGGGCTGAGTTCTTCGATCCGAATCCTACGCAGTTACAAATTGCGTGTTCGATTTGCGCGGTGCGGCCTGCTTCGGGCACATAATCCAGATCACACTCGGGGTCCGAAACGTCGAGGTTGATGGTTGGCGGAATCTTTCCGTGTTCCATCGCGATCAGGGTGGCGGCCAGACTGGCTGAGCCGCAGGCACCCTGGGCGTGTCCGATCTGCGACTTGAGTCCGGACATTGGAATATGGCCCGCATGCTTCCCCAAAGCGAGTTTCAGGGCGCGGGTCTCGACGCGATCGTTCATCTCGGTGGAGGTGCCATGAAGGTTGACGTATTGAACGTCCTCGGGGGCAAGGCCTGCTTCTTCGAGAGCCAAAGTGATGGTGCGTGCGGCTTCTTCGGGCGAGTCGCTCATTCGGACCCGATGGAACGCCTCACAGGTGGAAGCGTACCCGGTGATTTCGGCGTAGATGCGGGCGCCCCGCGCGCGAGCATGGACGTAGTCCTCCAGAATAAACATCCAGGAACCTTCGGCGATCACGAAGCCATCGCGGTCGGCGGAAAATGGGCGCGAGGCGCGCTCCGGAGCATGGTTCCAGGATTGCGTGAGCGCGCGCAACAGGGTGTAACCCTTGATAATGCCCGCCGTGATCGGCGAATCTACGCCGCCGACCAGAAACATGGGTTGCACTCCGGCCTGAATGTGCTGGTAGGCATAGCCGAGGGCGTCGGTGGACGACGTGCATCCCGCGGTCACTACGTGGCTGTAGCCGCGAAAGCCGAAGCGCATGCTGATCTCGCTGGGGATCGTGCCCATGGTTCCACTGGGGATGCAGAAGAGGCTGACTTGCTTGAAGTGTCCGGAATGCCAGAGCCGGTATTGCTCCTCGGCGAATTCCTGGGCGCCGCCCCCGGTGCCGAGGATCACGCCGATTTCGCGTTTCTCGTCCATCGACATTGCCGTCGGGTCGAGCCCGGCGTCCTTGATGGCTTCGTTTGATGCGGCTACCGCCAGGGGTACAACTCGGGAGACATGTTTGCGCTCACGAGCATCCACCCAGGCGAGTTCGTCGAACTCGGGAATTTCGCCGGCGATCCGTACCGGCAGTTCGGAGGGGTCGAAGCGCGTGATTCGCTTCACGCCTGATTTTCCTGCAAGAACTGAGAGGCAGAAGGCTTCCTTGCCGATGCCGTTGGGGCTGACCACGCCCATTCCAGTGATAACCACGCGCGGAAGAGTCATCAATTTATAGTTCCCACTCCGATTGGCTCAAAATAAAGCACGTCAGGCGCCGACAAGTTCCGACGTGGGATAATCGTCGGGTGTCTCTTGGCCTGTACATTTCCGTGCCCTTCTGTCGTACCAAGTGCAGCTATTGCAACTTCGCTTCCGATGTCTTCTCCCGCTCCGTGTTTCAGCACTATGTGGACCGGGTGTGCGCTGACATGGAGCGTGACAACCCGACTGTAGCACAGATGGGCGGGCGCACCGACCGGATTATCGACTCCATCTACATGGGCGGCGGAACACCTACTGTACTGGATATCTCGCAATTGCGGCAGCTTTTTGTGGCGATTTCGCAAAATTTTGAGGTTCAGGCGGGTGCGGAGGTTACGGTCGAATGCGCGCCGGGGACGCTGAATCCGGTTGTTCTTGAAGGGCTCCAGCAATGCGGCGTGAATCGTGTGAGCCTGGGCGTGCAATCGTTTGTCGATCAGGAAGCGGCCTCGGTGGGGCGTCAGCATGATCGGAATGCGGTTCTCGATGATATTGCCAGCCTGCGTGCCGCCGGGATCACAAGCATCAACATCGACCTTATAGCTGGGCTGCCGCATCAGACTGTCGACAGCTGGACGTTTTCTGTGGAGCAGACCATTGCGAGCCAAGTGCCTCACGCCAGCGTCTACATGCTCGAAGTGGACGAAGATTCGCGTCTTGGCCGCGAACTGATCGCTGGCGGTTCAAGATACCACGCTCATTTCGTGCCTGATGAAGACCTCACCGCGGATCTTTACACCATGGCATGTGAACGGCTGGAGGCGGCGGGGGTGCGGCAGTACGAGATCTCCAACTTTGCGCGGCAGGGATACGAGTCGCGGCACAATCTGAAGTATTGGACCCGGCAGCCGTATTTGGGATTTGGCGTGGACGCGCACTCGATGCTGCCGGGTTTATACGACGAAGCGGTGCGA
>Ga0210395_10004353_pt1 | contig 10909 bp, 10 predicted proteins | sample IncBWH4OmetaG_FD_150861 | JGI IMG/M metagenome (GOLD analysis project Ga0210395, IMG submission 150861) | Forest soil microbial communities from Barre Woods Harvard Forest LTER site, Petersham, Massachusetts, United States - Inc-BW-H-4-O ...
CTCCCGCTCCAGCCGCTTGAGCCGCTCGGACAGGATGTTCGCCGCGATGCCGGGGATCTGGCCCAGCAGGTCGTTGAACCGGCGCGGCCCGTCAAGCAGCGCCTCCACCACCAGCAGCGTCCACCGGTCGCCGACCCTGGCCAGCGCCTCGGCCAGCGGTGAGGCGGCTGTCTCCCGTCCGGTCATGCCCCGATCGTAGCCGCCCGTTGACATCAGAACCATTAGTAGTAGATTGCAAGTTACTACTTACTGGGAGGCGAAGATGGCACTACTAGACGAGATACAGGCCGGGATCAAGCAGCAGGCCGAAGGCGCCGGCGCCTCGGTCGTGGGTGTCGGGCAGCGATGGGGCGTCGGCTCGGGCGTGGTGCTCGGCCCGGGGCGCGTCCTGACCAACGCTCACAACGTGCGCGGCGACCAGGTGACGGTCACCTTCGCCGACGGGCGCACGGCGGAGGGCAGCGTGGCCGGGCGGGACATCGACGGCGACCTGGCCGTCATCGACGTCGACACCGGCGAGGCCCCGGCGCTGGCCTGGGCGGCGAGCCCCTCGGCCGGCATCGGCACGCCCGTGTTCGCCCTGTCCAATCCGGGCGGGCGTGGCCTGCGGGTGACGTTCGGCTTCGTCTCCGGCGTCGACCGGACCTTCCGCGGCCCGCGCGGGCGCCGCATCACCGGCTCCCTGGAGCACACCGCCCCGCTGCTGCCCGGATCCTCGGGCGGCCCGGTCATCGACGGCGCGGGCCAGCTCCTGGGCATCAACACCAACCGCCTCGGTGAGGGCTTCTACCTGGCCATACCCGCCGACGAGACGCTGCGGGCCCGGATCGACGCCCTCGGCCGCGGCGAGTCCGCCGCGCCGCCCCGGCTCGGCATCGCGATCGCCCCCGGTCACGTGGCACGGAAGATGCGGCGGGCGGTCGGCCTGCCGGACGTCGAGGGCCTGCTCATCAGGGAGGTCGCCGAGGACAGCCCGGCCGCCCGGGCCGGCCTGGCCCAGGGCGACCTGATCACGGCGGCCGGCGGGCAGCCGCTGCGCACGGCCGACGACCTGTTCGACGCGCTGCAGGCGGCGGGCAGCGGCACGGTCGAGCTGAAGATCGTGCGCGGCGCCGACGAACGGACCGTCCAGGTCACGCTCGGCGGCGACAGCCCCGCGTCCTGACCCACGGCTGGTCATTCATAGGCCTGGCCCGGCACCCCGCCGCACACCTGCGGACGGCGGTGCCGGACCAGGCCCTTTTCCTAGGCCGAACGGTCCGTGGTGCACCGTCCGCGGGATCTCGATGAGTTCCGGGCGGGGCGCGGTCTTTACCTCAGGCCATCCAGCCGCCAGGCTTGGACCGGCGGAGGGGACCCGATGAACAAGGAATTCACCGCGACCTTGCGGCAGAGCGAGGCCAAGGGCGGCTGGACCTACCTGGTATGGCCGGAATCAGTGGAGTTCTTCGGCACGCGGGGCCTGGTCAAAGTGCGCGGCACCATCGACGGGCACCCGTTCCGCAGCTCGTTCATGGCCCTGGGCGACGGCACCCACAAGCTCCCGGTCAAGGCCGACATCCGCAAGGCCATCGGCAAGGAAGCCGGCGACACCGTGACCGTCTGCCTCCACGAGCGCCTCAACGCCCCCGCTCGTCACGCCTGACCCGTATCGGCGCCAGGGCAGCCCCCGGCAACGCAAATGAAACCCGGATTCCAGCACCCTGGGAGGTGGTGAAACCCGGGTTTCATTGCCCGCTGATCTGCGATCCGATGGCCCTTCCGACGCTCTGGCCCCGTGCGTCCCCTCAGGCGACGTCTCGCCGCATGGTGGTCCGGCTCGCGACCAGGAGCAGCGCGACGGCGTAGCCGGTGAGCGCCAGCCCAGCGGTTACCGGCGACAGGAAGCGGCCGGGGTTCGGGCCCGGTGCGTTGGTCAGGCCGATGGCGGCCGCGATCGGCAGCCACTTCTCGATGCCCGGCACGATGGTGGCCAGGATGACCTGCTCGATGAACAGGGCCCACACGATCGCTGCGACGATGGCACCGATCGTGTTCCTGGTCAGCGCACCGAGGGCGACGCCGATCATCCCGAAGCACGTCGACGAGATGACCGTGCCGATATAGAGGGTGCCCGTCCCGGCCGGCAGATGGTGAATCCCGTGCGCTGACAGCGTCAGCACGATGGTGGCCAGCCCGAGGCCGAACACCGCGGCGCTGAAGACCGCGCTCATCACGGCCACCACGGCCACCTTGACCGCGAAGATGCGCATCCGGTGCGGGGTGGCGAGCAGGACCGGGACGATGGTCCGGTGCCGGAACTCGCTGCCCGCGGCGAGAATGCCCAGGATGAGCATGACCACGCAGGTGATCGCGCCGAACTTGAGCATCTGATAGACGTCCTCATCGGTACCGAGGCGCGCGGCTCCGTTCTGGCCGGCGACCATCGCGTCGATGAGCACGCTGCCGATCGCGAGCACGACCGCGGTCGCGAAGCTGACCGGTAGCGCCTTGGTGGTGAAGAGCTTCCTGAGTTCGGCCCGGGCCAGCCGGCCCGTGCTGAGCAGGGTGCCGTTCATGCTGCTATCTCCTGGTTCTGGCGGTTCTGCTGGACGAGTTCGAAGAACAGGCTCTCCAGGTCCTCGTCATGCCGGGAGAGCTCGAGGATGGTCACGCCCGCGGCCGCCGCGGCCAGGCCGACCGCGTCGGCGGTGGCAGACCGGGCCTCGACGGTCGAGGCGTCGGCCAGGCGGACCTGCAGGCCGGCCGCCGCCAGCACCTCGAGCAGTCGAGCCGCGTCCGGCGTCCGGGCGCGGACCACCGAGGTCCGGGCGACCAGGTCGGCCAGCGTGGTCTGCGTCACCAGGCGGCCGCGGGCCAGCACGATAACGTCGTCGACGGTCTGCGCTACCTCGGTGAGCAGGTGGCTCGACAGGAACACGGTCCGGTCCTGAGCCGCCAGCATCCGCAGCAGGCCGCGGAGCCAGCGGATGCCGTCCGGGTCGAGGCCGTTGAGCGGCTCGTCGAAGACCAGTACGCCCGGGTCGCCGAGCAGTGCCCCGGCCAGGCTGAGCCGCTGGCGCATGCCGAGCGAGAACCCGCCGACGGCGCGGCCCGCGACGTCGGCCAGCCCGACCAGCCCCAGCACCTCGTCAACCCGGCGGCCCGGCAGGCCGGTCGCGGTGGTGATGACCCGCAGGTGCTGGGCGGCACTGCGGCCCGGGTGGAAGGTGTTGCTGTCCAGGGCGGCGCCGACCTGGCGCACCGGGTCGGCCAGCCGGTGGTAGGGCACCCCGTCGATGGTGGCCGTCCCCGATGTCGGGTCGGCCAGGCCGAGCAGGATACGCAGCGTCGAGGTCTTGCCGGATCCGTTGGGGCCGAGAAATCCGGTGACCCGGCCCGGGTGCACGTCGAACGTCAGATCGTCGACGGCCAGGACCGGTCCGTAGCGCTTGGTGAGCTTGCTGAAGCTGATGGTAGACATAACGGCGGTTCCTTACGCGCACTGTCTCGGGATGTCGGGTGCGCCGTGTTCTACTGTCGTGTTTCCGGGGCGCGGCGTCGTCGGCCTGCCAGCCGGTTTCCGCTCTCGCCCCCGGCGCCCAGGGACGCGTATCGTGCGGCCTAAAGGCGTACTCCTGGAGGGGTAAGTCGCGGGTCACCCCGCAGGCGGACGCGCCTCGCGGCGGATCCTGGCTACGGTGACGACATGCCGACGTGGCGGTGGATGAGACAGGCCCCAGGGCCGTTGCTGATCGACGGCATCACCGCGCTCGCCGTGTTCGGGCTGATGGCCCAGCAGCTCATCACCAGGCACGTGCTGCTGGCCGGACAGCACCCGACGACGGTCCTAACGTGGCTGCTGGCCGTGGTCATCGTCGCGCCGATCCTCACCCACCGCAGGTTCCCGCGCGCGTCGGTCGCGGTCTGCCTGTCCGCGGTCGCGATCTACGCTGCCGGCCGCTACGTGGCCTACCCGGGGTACGTGATCTTCGTGCTCACCTTCGACATCGCCCTGCACAGCGACGAGCAGGTGTCTGTCCCGACCTTGTTCGCGTCGGGGGTCGTGCTCGGCGTGGCTGTCGATCTCCAGCCGGCCGAGGTGGCGGTCCTGGCCACCTACATCGCGAGCGAGGTCTTCATAGGAGGGGCCTGGCTGGCGGGCTGGAACTTCCGTCGCCGCCGGGCACGCTGGACTGAGCTCCAGGCCAGGACCGAACGGGCCGAGCGCGAGCGCCAGGAAGAGGCCCGCCGCGCCGTCACCGAGGAGCGCCTGCGCATCGCCCGCGAACTGCACGACGTGATCGCCCACTCGATGAGCGTCATCGCGGTGCAGTCCGGCGTCGGCAACCACGTGATCGACACCCAGCCGGCCGAAGCCCGGCAGGCCCTGGCGGCCATCGAGGCCACCAGCCGCGCGGCGCTCACCGAGATGCGCCGCCTGCTCGGCGTGCTGAGGCAGGAGGGCGAGCCACGCGGCAGCCTCACCCCGGCGCCCGGGCTGGCCGACCTCAGCTCGCTCGCGACCCAGGTGCAGGACGCCGGGCTCCAGGTCTGGATCAACGTCGAGGGCCAGCGGGGATCGGTTCCCCCGGGCATCGACCTGTCCGCGTATCGGGTCATCCAGGAGGCGCTCACGAACGTGATCAAGCACGCGGCCTCCGCCGCCGCCACCGTGACCATCTGCTATCGCGACGACTCGGTGACGGTCGAGGTCGCCAACCAGGCTCCGGCCGTCCCGGTCGCCCACGTCCCGGCGCCCAGGACAGGTGCCGGCCACGGGATCATCGGCATGCGCGAGCGGGTCGCGGTGTTCGGCGGGGAGTTCGCCGCCGGGCCCCGGCCCGGCGGCGGCTTCCAGGTCCGGGCCTGCTTCCCGATCGGGCAGGTGACCGGGTGATCCGCGTCGTCGTGGCCGATGACCAGGCGCTGGTGCGCGGCGGTTTCCGGGTCCTGGTCGACTCCGCACCGGACCTCGACGTCGTCGGCGAGGCCAGCGACGGCACCGAGGCTGTCGCGCTGGCCAGGAAGACCCAGCCCGACGTGGTCCTGATGGACATCCGGATGCCGCACCTGGACGGCCTGGAGGCGACCCGGCTGATCTGCCAGTCGGAGGAGACCCAGCACGTCAGGGTGCTCATCCTGACCACCTTCGACCTGGACGAGTACGTCTACGCCGCGCTGCGGGCCGGGGCCAGCGGCTTCCTGCTCAAGGACACTCCGCCCACGGACCTGCTCGCCGGGATCCGCGTCGTGGCGGCCGGCGACGCGCTCCTCGCGCCGAGCGTCACCCGCCAGCTCATCAGCGAGTTTGTGCGCCGTCCCGACACCGACCGCCCGCCACCCGCCACGCTCGACGTTCTCACCGGCCGCGAGCGCGAGGTGCTCGCGCTGGTGGCCCGGGGCTGGTCCAACGCGGAGATCGCCGAACGCCTCTACCTCAGCCCGGCGACCGCCAAGACGCACGTCGGCAGGCTGCTCATGAAGCTCCAGGCCCGCGACCGGACCCAGCTCGTGGTCATCGCCTACGAGACGGGCCTGGTCACCCCCAGCGGCCCCTGACCCTCCGACCCGCGGCGTCCCCGGTCAGGCGGGGACGGACAGCGAGAGGCCGAACTGCGCCGCGCTATCCGTCCACCATGACCGCATCGCGAAGCCCGCGGCGGCCAGCTCCGCGGCCACGCCCGCCCGGCGGAACTTGGCCGACACCTCGGTCCGCATCTCCTCGCCCGCGGCGAACCGCACGGTCAGCCCGATGGCGGGCAGGCGCACGGTCTGGTCCGCCAGCGAGCGCAGCCGCATCTCGATCCACTCGGCCTCGGCGTCCCACACCGCCACGTGCTCGAACTCGTCCCGGTCGAAGTCGGCGCCGAGCTCGGCGTTCAGCACCGCCAGGACGTTCTTGTTGAACTCGGCGGTCAGGCCCGACTCGTCGTCGTACGCGGCCACCAGCGTGACCGGGTCCTTGACCAGGTCGGTGCCGAGCAGGAAGAAGTCGCCCGGCCGCAGCCCGGCCCGGACCCGGGCCAGGAAGGCGGCCCGCTGGCCCGGCAGCAGGTTCCCGATGGTGCTGCCCAGGAACGCGACCAGGCGGGGACCGGGCACCTCGCCGTCGGCGGGCAGCCCCAGGTGCTCCTCGAAGTCGGATACCACGGCCCGCACGTCCAGCTCCGGGTACTCGGCGGACAGCGCGGCCCCGGCCGCGACCAGGGCCGGCTCGCTGACATCGACCGGCACGTAACAGCGCAATGTGCCCGCCGCCCGCAGCGCGTCCAGCAGCAGCCTGGTCTTCTCCGACGAGCCCGAGCCGAGCTCGACCAGCGTCCGGGCGCCGGTCTGCGCGGCGATCCCGGCCGCATTGGCCTGCAGGATCTCCCGCTCGGCCCGGGTCGGGTAGTACTCGCGCAGCTCGGTGATCTTGTCAAACAGCGCGCTGCCCTGTGCGTCGTAGAACCACTTGGGCGGCAGGGATTTCGGATCGGCGGTGAGCCCGTCGTGGGCATCCGCCCGTAGCGACTCGGCCAGGAAGCCGGCCGGAAGCCGGCGGTCGAGGGAGGTCAACGGATCGCGGTCCTTCCATCTGAGGTCTCTGGTGTGCCAGGGGTTTCTGGGGTTTGATGGACTGCCGTGCTGCCCGTGATGACGGCTTCCAGGACGGGCAGCGGCGTCACGCTCACCTCCTCAGTTGTCGCGGTCACCAGCGCAGCGCGGGGGACCTCGGTCCAGCCGGCCTCGTCATCGCCAGGCTCCGAAGCGACGGTCACCGCGCCCGCCCGCCGCCGGTAGTACAGGGAATGCCCGGCCGCGGTGGCGGCGATCTCGCGGCCGTCGGTGAGCAGGAAGTTGAGCCGGCCGGTCACGCCCGCGGCCTGCAGCGCTTCCGCGGTGCCGGCCAGAGCCTGCGCCGGCCTGAGCCCCTGGCGGAGCCGGTGCAGGACCAGCGCCCACATCAGCGCCGAGTCGACCCGCGCCTCCAGTTCGAGCAGCGAGACCGCGGGCAGCGCCGCGGCCAGCCCGGCAGTCGAGGCGGGCCAGCCGTCGACCGCACCGTTATGGCTGAACAGCCAACGGTCGTGCCGGAACGGCGCGACCGCCGCCGCGCCGCCGCTGGTGCCCGGCGTGCCGTTACGCACCGCCGCCAGCAGCGCGCCCGCGCTCGTCAGCCGGGCTATGTCAGGAAACGACTCGTCCGCCCAGATCGGCATGGACTGCCGGTACCTGGCCGGCTCTGCCTCACCGTCCGGGTACCAGCCCACGCCGAACCCGTCCGCGTTGATCGCCCCGCAGCCCTGGTAACGCGGCGCCCAGGCCTGCCGGTACAGGCCGTGCGGCGGGTCGACGATCACCGAGCGCAGCGTGGCCGGCGGCCCCAGGTAGGCCAGGTGCCTGCACATCAGGCTGTCTCGGCGGCCGCCGAACGCGCCGTGCGGAACCCGGCGAAGATCTGCCGCCTGATCGGGTAGTCCCAGTTCCGGAACGTGCTGCGGCACGCCACCGGACTCACCGCGAACGACCCGCCGCGCAGCACCTTGCACTCGGGGCCGAAGAACACCTCCGAGTACTCCCGGTACGGCCAGGCGCTGAACCCCGGGTAGGGCAGGAAGTCGGAGCTGGTCCATTCCCACACGTCGCCGATGAGCTGCCTGGCCCCGCACGGCGCCGCGCCCGCCGGGTACGACCCGGCTGGCGCCGGGCGCAGGAACTGCTGCCCGAGGTTGGCGTGGGCGGCCTCGGGCTCGGCGTTGCCCCACGGGTACCGCCGCGACAGCCCGGTGGCCGGGTCGAACCTGGCCGCCTTCTCCCACTCCGCCTCGGTGGGCAGCCGCCGCCCGGCCCAGCGGGCGTACGCGGCGGCTTCGTACCAGCACACGTGCAGCACGGGCTCGTCCGGCCGGACCGGCTCGGCCTGGCCGAACACCCGGCGGATCCACTGGCCGCCGTCCCGGCTCCAATACAGCGGGGCCGACAGCCCGGCGCGCTGGCGGTGCTTCCAGCCGGCCTGCGTCCACCAGCGCGGGTCGTCATATCCGCCGTCCGCCATGAACTCCGTGTACGCGCCGCAGGTCACCGGCGTGGTATCGATGAAGAACGGCGCCACGGGCACGGTGTGCGCGGGCCGCTCGTTGTCCAGCGCCCACGGCTCGGTCGAGGTGCCCATGGTGAACGGTCCGCCGGCCACCAGGACCTCTCGCGGCAGCCGGAACGCGTCGACGGGCGCCGCGCCGGGGGCCGGGGCGGCCAGCACCGGGGCGCCGGTCCGGATCTGGTGGGTGATCAGCATCGTCTCGTCGTGCTGCGCCTCGTGCTGGGCGATCATCCCGAACGCGAACCCGTCGCCGAGCAGGCGGGTACCCCAGTGCTCCAGGCCCCCGTGCTCGAGGGTATCGAACGGCGCCCGGTCGAGCAGGTCCAGGACCCGGCCGCGGACCTCGTGGCCGTACGCCCGGGCCTGCGCCGGGGGCAGCAGCGGCAGCGTCGGCCGCTCGGCCCGGGGGTGCTCGAACGCGTCGTACAGCGGGTCGATTTCCGGGTGCATCGGCTCACGGCCTCCGACCTCACGCAGCAGCCATAGTTCTTCCTGGTTGGCGATGTGCGCGAGATCCCAGACCAGCGGGGACATCAGCGGTGAGTGCTGCCTGGTCAGGTCGGTGTCGTCCACGCAGTCGGTGAGCAGTGCCGTCCGCTGCCGCGTCCCGGTCAGTTCCCTGGCGATCAGGCCGCGGAGGGTGTCGGTGTCGTGCTGCGGCTCGGTCATGTGACTCCGTCCAGTTGGTCGTCGGCGGGACATCGGTCGTTGAGCACGTAGCGTTCGGTGAAGTCGGCCACCGCCTGCCGGATCTCGGTCGGCGCCCCGGTTCGGCCCAGCGCCGCGTCGGCGGCCTCGAAGCATTGCCTGCTGGCCTGCCCGATGCGCGGGTCGGCCGGGCCGGACCTGGCCGCGCGCAGCCAGGGACCGTGCGCGTCGTCCCGGCCGTCCCCGGCCGGGCCGTCCCAGACCTGCTCGGCAGCGGCCAGCGCGGCGTCGGCGGCCCGGTCGTCACCGGCCAGGGCCGTGGCCACCGCCGCGGGCACGATCCACCCGTTGCCCGGCTGCGCGTCGATCATGCGCAGCTCCATGTGCCCGCGCGGCCGGACCGGCGGGAACAGCGTGGACAGGTGATAGTCCAGGTCTTCCCGCGTGGGCTCCCGAAGCTGGCCCGAGCCGCCGTCGCGCAGCCAGCCGCGGAAGGTCAGCCCCGCCGGGGCGGTCCAGTCGGCGGAGTCCGGTTCGCGCACGCACATCAGCTCGGCGTCGAGGGCGTAGGAAACCCACGCGTCGCGCGGGTCGCCGTCCGCCCGGGGCGCCCTGGTCCGGCCTGGATCCATGTTGGCCCACACCTGCTGCCGGGCCGACCGCCAGCCGGTGGGCCGCCCGGCCCGCAGCGGGGAGTTGGCGAACGCCGCCACCAGCACCGGCCCGATCGCGTGCAGCAGCTGCCAGCGTGACCGGTAGCCGGACTCGCCCGTGCTGTCGTCGCCCGCGTCCAGGCAGACCTGGACCGACGCGGTGCCGCACATCATCTGGCGGCCCCACGGGCCATCACGGTCGAAGAATTCCTCCATCGCGGCATACCGCGGCAGGTCAAGCACGCGCCGGGGCGGGCGTAGCGGATCAAGGCCGTAGCCGCAGAGCTCAAGCCCGACCGCCGCGGCTGCGTCACGCAGAGCGGCCAGGTCTTGCCCGGTCACCTTGACGAGCTCACCGAGCGTAGCCGCGGGAGCGGAGCTGAGCTCCATCTGCCCGCCAGGCTCCACGGTGAGGGTGGCACCGGAAGGAAGATCGGGATATTTATCCCGAACGGTCCGTGGTACGTGTTGCGAGTAGCCCTCATTGTCAGCCGGGGTCTCCGCACTTATGCGGGCCAGGGCGGCGGCTACCTTCTCCGCCTGGACCGGCAGTGCTGGGTCGCGTTGATCGCGGACCAGCCACTCGAGTTCGACGCCCACCCGTTCCGGCGGGCCTGTCTTGAAGCAGATGCCGTGTACGTGCGCCTCGGCATCGCCCTCCGTGAACCGTGCCCCGTTGATCACGATTGCAACACTACCCGAAGGGTCTGACAAAACTCCTGCGGCCAGAAACCGCTCTCCTCGGTTGTTACCCGGCATCCAGGGCAGATGGAGTTCTCGCAGGCAGATCACAGGTTGAGGTGGTAGCTTGCAGCCCACCCCCGCGCGACCGGCGCAGACGCTCGGTCGCAGGATCCATGACACGCCGTAATCGCTAACGTGGCCGTTGAGGTGTTTGGCCTCTGGCAGGATGGACCCCGATGAAGTTGCCGTCCGTGATCCCGCCGGTTTTCCGGGGCAAGGCTGGTGAGCCGCCCGGCATCACCGCTGTCGCGCGCGTGGATCGCAGGACGAAGGCCATCACCAAGCGCCTGAATCCGGGCGAGATTGCCATTATCGATCATTCCGACCTGGACCGGGTCAGCGCCGAGGAACTGATCAGGAAGAAGGTCTCGGCGGTCGTCAACGCGTCGGTGAGCATCACCGGCCGTTACCCTAACCTCGGCCCTCAGCTGCTGCTCGACGCGGGCATCCCGGTCATCGACGGGGCCGGGCCCGACGTCCTGGTCAAGATCACCGACGGCAGCGTGATCCGCCTGGACCAGGAGACTCTGTACCTGGGCGACATCGTGGTGGCCAAGGGGACGCCGCTCACCCAGGAATCAGTCGAGGCGGCGATGACCGAGGCCAGGTCCATGGTCGCGGTCCAGATCGAGTCGTTCGCCGCGAACACGCTTGAGTTCCTCCGGCGCGAGCACGAACTGCTCACCGACGGGATCCAGGCGCCGCAGATGGAGACCGACATGTCCGGCCGGCATGTCCTGGTCGTGGTGCGCGGCTACCACTACCGCGAGGACCTGGCCGCCCTGCGGCCGTACATCCG
>Ga0210395_10004354_pt1 | contig 10907 bp, 9 predicted proteins | sample IncBWH4OmetaG_FD_150861 | JGI IMG/M metagenome (GOLD analysis project Ga0210395, IMG submission 150861) | Forest soil microbial communities from Barre Woods Harvard Forest LTER site, Petersham, Massachusetts, United States - Inc-BW-H-4-O ...
CGCGCACCACCGTCGAATACATCCAGGCCGGCGCGATCGGCGAAGTCCGCGAAGTCCACATCTGGACAAATCGCCCCCTCGGCTTCTGGCCGCAAGGCGTTCCGCGGCCTCAAGCCCTCAAAGAGCCCGTCGACACTCTTCGCTGGAACGGACAAGGCGTCAACGCCCGCCTTGCCGCAGCGTTGGCCGGCGACTTTCCAGTGCCAGACAAGCTCTCGTGGGATCTCTTTCTCGGCGTCGGTCCCCACGTCGACTATCACCCCATCTACCACCCCTTTAACTGGCGTGGCTGGTCAGACTGGGGCGTTGGCGCGATCGGCGACATGGGCGCCCATTTGATCGACCACTCCATGTGGGCGCTCAACCTCGGCTTGCCGTCAAGCGTAGAGACCGTCTCGACGCCGTTCAGCGGTGTCTCCTACCCTCACGCCACCCAGACCTTCTACGAATTTCCCGCGCGCGGCTCCATGCCGCCTGTCAAGTTGACCTGGTACGACGGCGGCCTGATGCCCAACAAGCCAGAAGAACTCGGCGACGAGGATCTGAACAAAGGTGGCGGCGCCCTGCTCATCGGCAGCAAAGGCAAGCTGCTCCACGATACCTACGGGCTGAAGCCTCGCCTGCTGCCCAAATCGCTCCACGATTCTTACGGCAAGCCGCCGCAAAAACTGCCGCGCATCGAAAACGAAGACCACGAAATGAACTGGGTCAACGCCGCCAAAGGCAAAACCGAAACCTCCTGCCCGTTCGAATACGCCGCCCGCCTCACCGAAGTCATGCTCCTCGGCGTCGTGGCACTCCGCGCCGGAAAAAAGATCAATTACGACGGGGCCAACATGCGCGTTACCAACGTCTCCCAGGCCAACGACTTCCTCCGCCGCGAATACCGCCAAGGCTGGGCCTGATAAAAACAACCTAAAACCTCTGGACGCGGGCTGTCTTCAAAAAATGTGTTGAAAAGCTCCTAGGGATGTCCTATGCTTTCCCTAGGGAATCCCTATGCCAACACTATACGTCGAAAACGTGCCACGCGACCTCTACGAAGCCTTGCGTAAGCGCGCCAAAAGCCAGCGCCGCTCCATCGCCGCGGAAGTGCTCGAACTTCTCGAACGTAATTTCCCTACAGAGAAGGAACTCAGGCGCCGTCGCGAGTTTGTTGATAAGTTGAGGAAGCTTGACGCTGTCATACCGCCCTTGTCCGGCGATTCCCCTACATCCGACGAAATGATTCGTGAGGACCGGTCGCGGTGATCGGCTTTGTTGTAGATGCCAGCGTGGCAATCAAATGGCTCTCCCCGTTTCGTTTGGAGGCTCTGGTGCCTCAATCCCGCGGATTACTTGATCGTTGGAAGCAAGGCGCCATCGAATTGATCGCCCCGGACCTGATTTGGCTGGAAATCGCTAACGCTCACTGGAAAGCGGTGCGTCAGAACCGCTGCACTAGCTCCGACGCGCAAACATCGCTTGCAACTCTCCATGCCCAAGATCTTCCGACCGTGCCGGCGGAGCAGTTCATTGACCTTGCACTCCAGATTGCGTTAGGGCATGGTCGAACGGTCTACGACAGCTTATATGTGGCGCTGGCCGTTACATTGAACTCAGAGTTGATCACTGCTGATGAAAAGCTGGTCAACGCGCTGTCGAGCTATTTTCCCATTAGATGGTTGGGAGCAATCTGAGGATCATCGCGCAGGATAAGGCCGCTCAACCCAAGCGATTTAGCCCATTAAATGCCGCAGTCTTATAGCATTCCGCGAGCGTCGGATAATTGAACACCGTGTTGATGAAATAAGTGATCTTGCCCTTCAGCTTGAAGACCGCTTGCCCAATATGCAGCAGTTCCGCCGCGTCTTCGCCAAAAATATGTACGCCGAGCAATTCGAGTGTCTCTCGATGAAATAGCAGCTTCAAGCGCCCATCGGTGTGGCCGGAGATTTGCCCGCGAGCAATCTCGCGATAATATGCCACGCCAACTTCATACGGAACGTCGGCATCCGTGAGTTGCTCTTCCGTCTTCCCGATAAAAGAAATCTGCGGAATCGTATAGATTCCGTACGGATAACTCGCGGGATCAGTCTGCACCTGCAGCCCGAACGCACGCGCCGCCGCGATCCGTCCCTGCTCCATCGAAACTGACGCCAAGCTCGGAAATCCAATCACGTCGCCCACCGCAAAGATGTGCGCTTGTGTCGTGCGGTAATCCGCGTCCACCTTTATACGTCCTCGGTCGTCGCATTCGATGCCAGCAGTCGGCAGGTCGAGCTGGACCACATTCCCTTGCCGGCCAATCGCGTACAGCAAAGCATCGCCGTTGATGCGTTTCTTGCTCACAAGATTCGCCGCCACTTTTCCTTCAGCGGTTTCCTCCACGCTCTCGACTTCCTCATTGAGCCGCAGCGTCGCACGGTGGTCGCGCATATGATAAGTCAGCGCCTCCACCATTTCCGTATCCGCAAATTCCAGCAGCCGCGGCCGCTTTTCCACGATAATCACGCGCACGCCCAGTGTCGCAAACATGCATGCGTACTCAACCCCAATCACACCGCCGCCCACCACAATCAATGTCCTCGGAATCTGCGGCATCGTCAGGATTTGGTCGCTGTTGATGATATTCCGCCCGTTGATGGGCACTTTCGAATTGGCCGCCGGCTTCGTTCCCGTGGCTATCACAAAAAACTGCCCTTCCAGTTCCACGTAACCGTTGCCGTTCTCTACGCGAAGGTGATGGGGGTCGATGAATTTGCCGAAGCCGTGGATCACGTCCACGCCGTTGCGCTTCAGTTGATCCTGCGTGACCGCCACTTCATTTTCGATCACGCGCTGCACGCGGAAGTTCAAGTCCGCCATCGTCACGTTTTCTTTGACGTTGTAATTCGATCCGTAGAAGCTCTTCGAGTAGAAACCGGAAAGATGCAGCACGGCTTCCCGCATCGTCTTGCTGGGAATGGTTCCGGTATTTATACACACCCCGCCGATCGCGGCTTGCTTCTCGACCACCGCGACGCGCTTCCCGGCCTTTGCCCCTTGGATCGCGGCGCGCTGGCCGCCTGGTCCGGAGCCAATCACAATCAGATCATACGGTTGCATTCGATGAGTCCAGCGAACTTTCCTCTTCCGGAGCGCCAACAGGCGGGGCAATCATTGTGCTGGGAGTATAAACGACCTGACCTCGAAGCGCGGGAATGTGCTGAGGGTCGCCATTGCCGCTGGCCAGCCGCATAAAATGTTCTTGCGAGGAAAATCCGTGTCCGTTGCGAAGTGCGCGCGGCCGCGAATAGCAGCCGTCCGAGCCCAGAATGCGCGCCTTCCGTGTGTCGGCGAGATAAGAGGAGAGAATCTCGTTGCAAACGCGCTCGCAATGCTGCGGGTCTTTCAAGGGAAACAGAACTTCTACGCGTTCGTACAGATTTCTCGGCATCCAATCGGCGCTCCCCAAATAGATTTCCGGTTTCGCTCCATTTTCAAAATAAAAAATGCGGCTGTGCTCCAGGAACCGTCCGACGATGCTCCGCACGCGAATATGGCTGCTCACGCCGCGAAGGCCTGGCATCAGCCCACATTGGCCGCGCACAATCAGGTCGATCTCCACGCCTGCCTGCGAGGCGCGGTAAAGCGCTCGAATGATGGGCGGATCGATAACCGCGTTAACCTTGGCGATAATCCGCGCGGGCCGTCCCCGCCGCGCGTGGCGCGCCTCCCGGTCAATCAGCCCGATGCACGACTTGGCCATATCTCGCGGAGCCAGCAGCAGCGGCTTGTAATTCGGCTGCTCGGCATACGCCGTCAGAAAATTGAAAACGTCATGAACAGCCGAAGTGATCGCCTCGTCGTTCGTGAGCAGGCTCAGATCGCTGTAGTACCGCGCCGTCGAAGGATTGTAATTCCCCGTGCCCAGATGCGCGTACCGCCGAATCTTGCCATCCGGATCTTGCCGCACAATCAACATAAGTTTCGCGTGCGTCTTCAGCCCCACAAGCCCGTGGAAAACCTGCACCCCCGCATCCTCGAAGCTCCGCGCCCAGCGAATATTCGTCGCTTCGTCAAAGCTGGCCTTCAATTCCACAACCACGGTCACTTCTTTTTTCCCGGCCGCGTCCAGCAGCGCCCGCGCAATCGGCGAGTCCGAATTCGTCCGGTAGAGCGTCTGCTTGATGGACAAAACGCGCGGATCGTGCGCCGCGGTTTGCAGAAAATTCACCACCGTGTCGTAGCAGTCGTAAGGATGGTGCAGCAAAAAACCCTGGCGGCGAATTGCTTCGAACATCGAATCAGCATCATGCCCCACGCGCACCTGGCGTGGCGCGAACGGCGGGTACTTCAAATCCGGCCGCGGCGTCTCCTCATAGAGATGAAAGAGTCGCTGCAAGTTTACTGGTCCATGCGCCCGAAAAAGCAGCGATTCGTCTAATTCGAATGTCGAGACCAGCCGGTTGATGATGTCCGGATGCGCGTCGGCCGTGATTTCCAGACGCACCGCATCTCCCTTGCGCCGCTGCGACACCTGCGAATCGACAGCATCCAGCAAACTCCGCGTTTCTTCTTCTTCCAGATAAAGATTGCTGTTTCGCGTGACGCGGAAAGGCGCGGATGCCAGAATCTCATACCCGCGATACAGCTTCGCGGCGTGCGCGGAAACGATTTCTTGCAGTGCCACATAGTGAATGCTGCCGTCAGGCGCGGGCAAACGCATCAGACGCGGCAACGCGCGCGGTACGGTAAGCACTCCGAAATATGGCTTCCCGTTTCCACTTCGTCGCCGCCGCAAAAGGAACGCAATGCACAACGCTTTGTTCAGGACGTGTGGAAACGGATGCGAAGGGTCTACCGTCACCGGTGTCAACATCGGCGACACGCGCCGCTCGTAAAAAGTCTTCGCCGCCTGCGCCGCTTTTCCTTCCAGCTCGCTTGCTGGCAAGACGCGGATCCCCGCCTTCGCCAGGGCGGGAAGTAACTCATCGTTCCAGCATTTGTACTGATCACGCACCATCACGTGCATGGCCGCCGATACTTTCTCCAGCTCCTGCGCCGCGGTCAGCCCGTCAGGGCCAATCTCGCGGGATCCGTGTTCAATCCGCTGCAGAAAACTGGCCACGCGCACCTCGACAAATTCATCGAGATTATTCGCCGTGATGGCAAGAAATTTCACCCGTTCCAGCAGCGGGTTCCCAATGTCCCGCGCCTCCTCCAGCACACGCCGGTTGAACTCCAGCCATTCCAGGTGCCGGTTGAGATAGAAGCGCGGATCGTCAAGCGCGGTGCGTGTCATAGATTTTCTCAGGGGACTAAGAGAGATAGCGCAGCCGTGTTACGGGCAGATGAACGCGCCGAAGGAATGTTATTCTGCCACGCGTCCATAGGAGGCCCAATGAGGCTGGTGCACATTCTTTTCTCCGTCGCACTTCTTTCTCTTGGTATTGAATCCATGGCGCAGACCCCAGCCTCACTCATGGAGAAGGCAACCGACGCCATCTTTTCTCCAGTCACGCAAGAGAACTCGCCTGGTTTGGCGGTGCTCGTGCGTAAAAATGGACGCTCACTTTTCGAAAAGGGATACGGAGTCCGCGATTTGCGCACCAACGTAAAAATCGCCCCGAACACGAATTTCCGCCTCGCCTCTTTCACCAAACAGTTTACAGCGATGGCAATCATGCTGCTCGTCCATAACGGAAAACTCCGTTATGATGAAACTCTTACCGAGATATTTCCGGATTTTCCCGCTTACGGCAAAAACATCACCATCGGCAATCTTCTCAATCACACAGGCGGCTTGCCAGACTACGAAGACTTAATGGAAGCCGAAGAAAAAATCAGGGGCCCGCTCTGGTCGCCAGAACGCCAAATCCAGGACGAAGAAGTTCTCAGTCTCTTGAAAAAAGAAACAGAAGGAAAATTCGCCTCCGGCACAAGCTGGTCGTACAGCAATTCCGGCTATGTCGTTCTCGGCCTGATCGTCGCCAAAGCGTCAGGCCAACCGTACGGCGATTTTCTTCGCGCGCGCATCTTTGCTCCGCTGCACATGGATCACACCATCGTCTATCAAAAGGGAAAGAATGAAATCGTGAACCGCGCCTTCGGCCACACAAAAGAAGGCGATGCGCTTAAAGAAACCGATCAAAGCTCAACGTCCGCCACGCTTGGCGACGGCGGCATCTATTCCAATCTCGAAGATCTAGCCAAATGGGACGACGCTCTACGAAATCACACTCTGCTCAGCGCTGAAGAAATGGTCCCAGCGCTCGTGCCCGCAAAATTAGCGAATGGCAAACCCACTCTTTGGCCCGTCGCCGCCAACGGCGACAACCTGCATCCCGGCAAGCTCGTCTCTTACGGCTTCGGTTGGTTTCTGGATTCCTACTGGGGAATTCCGCGGATGTGGCACACAGGAAGCACAATGGGCTTCCGCACCATCATCGAGCGCTTCACCGCCAACCATCTGACGATCATCATCCTCTGCAATCGCACCGATCTCGACCCGGAAGCGCTCGCCGTGAAAACTGCCGATCTCTATTTGAATTTGAAGCCGAAAGAATAAATCTGCGCGTCAGGAGAGTCCCGCGAGTTTCCCCAACCCTTTCATCTTCACCCGCGCCGCCATTGCGCCGTATTGCTTCATCATCGTCCGCATCTGCAAGTATTGCTTCAAGACCTGGTTCACATCCTGCACGGTCGTCCCGCTGCCCTTCGCAATCCTCTTCCGCCGCTTTCCGTCAATAATGTTGTGGTCCTGCCGCTCCTGGTTGGTCATCGAGTTAATGATCGCCTCGACTTGCTTCAGCTTCCCCTCATCCACCTTCGCGTCCTTCGGCAAATTCTGCAGGGGCCCCATCTTCGGCAGCATGTCTACGAGCTGCTCGAGCGGCCCCATTTTGCGAATCTGTTTCAACTGGTCGCGAAAATCTTCCAGCGTGAATCCCTCTTTGCGCAGTTTGCGTTCGAGTTCCGCCGCAGCCTTCTTATCAACCGTCTGCTCCGCCCGCTCGATCAGCGACATGATGTCGCCCATCCCCAGCACGCGCGAAACAATCCGCTCCGGATAAAATCCCTCCAGCGCGTCGTACTTTTCGCCCAATCCCACAAACTTCACCGGCGCTCCTGTCACTTTCCCAATCGAAAGCGCCGCCCCGCCGCGCGCATCGCCGTCCAGCTTCGTCAGAATCACGCCAGTGAGTCCCAGCCGCTTATGGAACTCGCCCGCCGACCGCACCGCGTCCTGCCCAATCATCGCATCCGCAATAAACAGAATTTCGCTAGGCGACAGCTCCTTCTTCAACATACTCAATTCGCTCATCAAGTCGTCATCGATATGCAAACGCCCGGCCGTATCCACCAGGATCACGTCGCTCGCTGAAAGCTTCGCTTCCCGGATCGCGCCCTTCACAATCTCCAACGGCTTATCCGTCCCCGCTCCAGGCCACAGCGCCGTGCCTACAGCCTTCGCCACTTGCGCCAACTGCTCGCGCGCCGCAGGCCGGTAAACGTCGGTCGAAACGACAAGCGGCCGGTGCCCATGCTGCACCAGCCATTTCGCCAGTTTGCCCGTAGTCGTCGTCTTACCAGACCCCTGCAATCCCACAATCATCCACACCGAAGGCGGCCGCGAAGCAAACAACGGCTTGGCATGTTTCCCCAGCATTGCCGACAACTCGTCGCGCACCACCTTGACCACTTGTTGGTCCGGCGAAAGTTGCAGCATCACCTCGCTGCCCAGCGCCTGCTTCCGAATATTCGCCAACAGCCCGTCCGCCACGCCGACGTTCACGTCGCCTTCGAGCAACGCCTCGCGAATCTCCCCCAGCGCCACGTCCAGGTGCTCGTCCGTGAGCTTCCCCTGCCCGCGCAGATTCTTAAACGTCCGTTGCAACTTCTCTGTCAGGTTTTCAAACATGGCCTATCTCAATTCCCCAATCGCAATTCTCTCGCTTCCAGCATACCGCGCAAACCACGCGCATGCACTGTTGCATTCCGTTCCTTTACTTCTTCCACCTCATTTACTTCCTTTACCTGATTTCTTCAGTAGTGCCACTGCTTCGTATCCTCTCCACCAGCGTTCTTCTCCACATGCTCCGCCATCCACTTCACCAAATTCGCCGTCGTCGTCGGCTGCCATCCATGCCCCTTCATCGGCCGCCCATACTGGAAATCGCACTCACACGCCGGATTCGTCAGCTTTTTCATCTCCTCTTCCAGCTTGTACACCGCCAGGTTCAAATAAAAATTATCCATATCCCCTACGTAAACATGAATCTTCCCCTTCAGCTTCGGCCCCAGCGTCGCCCAGTTCGTTCGAATGTTGTAACTCAAGTCATACCCATGATCGCGCATGTAAATCGCCACGCTGTGATCGATCTTCCCGGTCTTCTTATCCCACAAAGGCTTTGGATACCCATCGTCCCCAATCGGCCCATACGCCGCGTCCCAAATCTCGATCTGCTCCCCCGAGCGATTGTGGCTCCCCAAAACATCTTCCATCTGACTGAACTGTTGAATCGCAATCTCGTCCTGCCCCTCCGAAGTGCGCATGATATAGCGAGGCACCTGCACCCACGTGTGCCCCGGTTCAAAGAACGCGTTGTCATCCTCATACGCATTCACCGTCCCATAACGCCGAAAGTCAATCGAGTCCGGATAAAGCGTCCAAGTCCCTCCAAAAAAATCCGGATAAAACACCTGCACGCCAAGCGACTCCCATCCGCCCGTCGACCCACCCGTCAACACGCGCGCGTACGGCTTTGCAATCATCCGAAAATGTGCTTCCAAATAAGGAATCATCTCTTTAACCAGCGCATCCCCATACGGCCCGTTGTTCACCGAGTTCACCGCGTACGAATCGTCGTAATACGGCGTCGGATGCTGAAATGTCACCGCGATCACGCGCGGAAAATTGTCTCCCATCCACAGCTGCGAAAACTCAGGCCCCGTCTCACGGTTAAGATCCGCCATCCTCGCGCGCATCTCCGCAGGAATCGCCGGGCTCTCTGTCGTGAATCCCAGCGGGTTCCGCAAACTGAAATGGCTATGCTCATAAATCACTGGATAATGCGCGTTCGGATGTTCCTCATATCCTTTCGGCAAAAGCACAATCGCCCCGATGAACATCGGGTGTCCCCAAAATTTCGTCAACATCTCGCTCTGAATCTTGATGTGCTTTACCCACGGTGTGTCCGCAGGCACTTCCACCGGAGGAATCACCTTCGTCAAACTCAACCTAATGTCGTAACCCGTCGCCGCATCCAAATGCACTTTCTGCACTTCGCTGTACAAATTCCCCGGCGACCGATTGAAGTGCTGTCCCTCCCACTGATCCATGTGCAACCAAACTGTATGCCCATCCGCGCGATGAAACTCCGTATAGATGTTCACCAGCGCCTGTACGTAATAATCCCCAGCAGGAATCTCGCGCAAACTCCGCACCGGTGAACCCGGCGTGCTCGCATCTATTACCGCGCTCTGCTCCGGCGCCAACGCATTCACGTCTACACCAAAAAACGGCCCCGAGTCGCCCCAGTTCCCAGCCTGCAGCCGCGGCTCCGGCTTATCTTTCGTGCTGACCACCACAAAGACGCGCCCCGTAATCGCCCCCGCATGCGCCGACGCAGGAAAAGACACCTCGAATTTTCCGCCGACCGCTTGCGGCAAAGGCGCTGCGTTCGCGCGAGCCGCCAGCAAAAACACCGCCGCGCACGCCATCCCACTCATTCTCATTCGCATGTTCATTTTCATTTCGCTCCCCGCTAGCGCCGAGAGCGTACTACATAGCGCTTTCCGCATCCAAAATCTTCTACTTTTGGACAGGACGCGCGTCTTCCGCAACGGTGGCTCCCCATTCGTCAGGGCTCAAATCCCGTGCATGCCGCGAGAACAGCCAGTGATGCCCATCGAGATCCTCGGCCGCATATTGGAACTCGCCATAAACCGTCTCGTGTGGCTCCTCTAGAATTCTAGCGCCAGCCGCTTTCGCTCTCTGAAAGTGTCCCTCCACATCCTCAACGAACACGGTCAGGCTCTGCGTTCCGTAGCCGAGTTTCGCCGGGCTCGCGCAACCTGTCCCCGCCTGCTTAAGCATGATCCACGCGTTGCCGAGATGCACCTGCGTCCCGCTCAGCGGTTCGCCATAGCGGTAGTGCTCCCGGAATCCGAATGTCTTGCTCAGCCACACAATGGCGCTAGCCAGGTCTTGATAAGTCACATGCGGCAGCACTGTATCCGGCGGTACGGACCGATTCTCGATCATTTCGTTTCCTCCCTAACTACCTGTTTCGGCAAGCCCCGCCGCCATGCCTCCGCCCTCACGGCGCGGCAGGGAATGTAGCGGGAATGCCGAACGTTCCATCCACCACTTCGACGAAATTTCTCTCTTCGCGAAGAATGAACCGTTTTGCTTGCGATGTCGCGAAGTTTTCGCGCCCTTCCGGATCCGCCCTCAGCCGCGTTCGATAGGCCTCATACGAAGCCAGGCTGTCGAATGCGATCAATCCCCATGCCACATCATTCGTTCCTTCATACGGCAGAAAATAGCCTACAAGATGTCCTCCGCATCGCGGAATAATCCGGCCCCAATTTTCGGCGTACTTCTTGAACGCATCTCGCTGGAATGGATCGATTTGGTAGCGTATGACGCACATGATCGTCATGGGTGTCCCCTTCGTGGCTGGTTTGGCCCTTGCATCGCCGGCAACACTCAGCGCCGCGACCGTCGCGACCATTCCCCCGATGACTTCGCGCCGGCTGATGCGCTTGTTCGCAGGCTGAGTTGCGTACACCGTTGCAGGTTTAGTTGGCCGCATGCGCAGGAGTATGCTGGTTGTCTTACAGAAACACTTCGTTTATCATCAAAGTATGGATGTCACTGTGAATGCCGAAGACCACGCCGATACTGACGTCTCCAAAATTGCCGCTGCCATCGGCGA
>Ga0210395_10004358_pt1 | contig 10901 bp, 10 predicted proteins | sample IncBWH4OmetaG_FD_150861 | JGI IMG/M metagenome (GOLD analysis project Ga0210395, IMG submission 150861) | Forest soil microbial communities from Barre Woods Harvard Forest LTER site, Petersham, Massachusetts, United States - Inc-BW-H-4-O ...
GCGGCGCTGGTGCCGGTAACCGCACGCGCCCAGCAGAAGATCACGTTCGCCAATGCGCGCACCGTGACGGTGACCGTGACGGTCGGCAAATCCCAGGACATCCACACCGACCAAAGCCTGGTCGACATCATGGTCGGCGATCCGGACGTCGCCGATGTCAATCCGTTGACCGACCATGCGCTGTCGATCCTCGGCAAGAAGATCGGCACCACGCGGGTCACGGTCTACGGCCAGGACAAGAAGGTCGTCGGCATTTTCGACATCGAAGTGTCCTACGACGTGTCGCGGCTGTCCGCTGAGATCGCGCACTTCACCGGCGGCGGCATCAAGGTGTCCTCGATTGACGGCCGCATCATGCTCAGCGGCACCTCGCCGGATGCCGTCACTCTCGACAAGGCGGTCACCATCGCCAAGCAGTTCGCGCCGGACATCATCAATACCGTTCAGGTGACCCAGCCGCAGCAGATCATGCTGGAAGTGCGCTTCATCGAAGCGTCGCGGCAAGCCGGCCAAGAACTCGGCGTGCAATGGAACGTGTTCGGCAATCGGGTTCTCGCCAATGTCGGCAATAATGTTCCGGCCTCGCAATTGCCGATAACGGCACCGAACGGCTCGTTCCAGCAGACGGCGCTGTCCGGTGCCGGAATCGGCGGTCTCAACGTCCCCCCCTCCGCGACGACCATATCGCCGATCGTGGCGGCTGGCGTATTGTCGGGTGCTTCGCCGTTCGGCTTCCTGATCGGCCGCCTGGTCGGCGGGCAATTCCCGATCGACGTCGAACTCAATGCGCTCGAACAGAAGGGTCTGGTTCGCAGCCTGGCGCAGCCCAATCTCACCGCGCTGTCGGGCGATACCGCGAGCTTCCTGGCCGGCGGCGAATATCCGATCCCGGTGCCCGGCTCGCTCGGCCAGACTGCGATCGAATACAAGAAATACGGCGTCGGTCTCGCCTTTACGCCAACCGTGCTGCGCGAAGGCCAGATCAATCTCGTGATCAAGCCGAATGTGAGCCAGCTCGATCCGGCCCACGGCGTGTCCATCACCGGCGGCGTCACGGTGCCGGCGTTGACGGTGCGCGAAGCCTCGACGACGGTGGAATTGCGCGACGGCCAGAGCTTCATGCTCGGCGGCCTGCTGCAGAACTCCAGCCAGACCAACCAGGATCAGCTGCCCTGGCTCGGCGACGTTCCGGTGCTCGGCGCGCTGTTCCGCAGCGCCGCCTACCAGAAGAACGAGACCGATCTGGTCATCGTGGTGACGCCGCACATCGTGCGTCCGTTGGCGCCGGCCGATCCGATTCACACGCCGCTCGACAACACACTGCCCGGCAACGACGTCGACTTCTTCCTGATGGGTCAGGCGGAAGTGAGCCCCTCGCTTGCCCGGCTCGCCGTCGGCGCGCTCAACCGGCCCTATGTCGGTCACATCATCGACCTGCCGAAAAATGGAGGCGTCTATGTCTCGGCCCGGGATTAATGGTTCGCGGCGGGCCGTCGCCGCCGCGGTGATGCTCGGCGCGCTGCTTGCCGGCTGCTCCGACGTCTACTTCGACCGGCGCGAAACGATTGCGCTTGGTGCCGGCGACGCGGTGGCCGCCAATCAGGTCGAGCAAATGGTCGATCCGTGGCCGCCGCACTCCAACGACAAGAACCTCACCTTCAACGGCGAGCGTATGCAGCGGGCGGTGGAGTGCTATCGCATCGACAAGGTCACCCAGCCGGTCGACCTCGATCCGTCGACTGATGCGGCACTGCCTGCGCCGACCGGAATGTGCGCGGGCAAGATGGAGCAGGGTAGCGCGCAAGCGGCGGCCGGTACCGCGATCGGCGGTGGTGCCGCCGCCACTTCGGCCTACAAGTAACGCCGTCATGGGAGTCTGAACCATGCGTGCCGGCCGATCCACAGCTCCAGCGATGCAGGCGAAGGTGGTCGTCCTGACCGCCGACGCAGCATTCGAGGACTCCGTCCGCAGCACGTTCAGCGCCAGTCCGCAAATCACGCTCGACGTGATCACGGGAACATTGGCCGGCGGCGCCGACGGCATCGCGCTTGAAGGCGCCACCGTCGTCGTCGTCGACATCGATGCCGGCGACGCGGCCGAATTGCTGGCGCTCGAACGTCTAATGTTGCGGATCGGCAATTGGCCGCCAGTGGTCGCGATCACGCAGGCTTTTGAGGAAAGCGTCGCCCGCCGCTTGATGCAGATGCGCGTGGCGGATTTCCTGGTCAAGCCGGTGTCGCCGGTCGAGCTGGTGCGCGCCTGTGCGCGGGTCGCCAAAGCACCGGCCGCCGGCGAGGCCACCGAAGCGCAGATTTTTACCTTCCTGCCCGCGGTCGGCGGCGCCGGCGTGACCACGCTGGCGGTGCAGACCGCCATGTTGCTGCTCAACAGCGGTGCGCGCGGCAAAAGCTCGACCTGCCTGGTCGATCTGGATTTCCAGCACGGCGCCTGCGCCGATTATCTCGACATCGTGCCGCGGCTCAATCTGAACGAAATCGAGCCGCGCCCGGAGCGCCTCGACCGGCAATTGCTCGAAGTCATGCTCTCGCACCATCCGTCCGGTCTGGCGGTCATCGCCGCGCCCAATCGCCCGGCAGAAATGCGCTCGTTCGATCCCGACGTCGTCACCCGGCTTCTCGATCTGGTGTCGTCGCATTTCGACTACGTGGTGTTCGACATGCCGCGCACCTGGTTCTCGTGGACCGACAGCGTTTTGTTGGGCTCCAACAGGCTGTTCGTCGTCAGCGAGACGACGGTGCCGGGACTGCGCCAGGCCAAGCAGCTGGTCGACGCCATCCGCGAGCGGCTCGGCGACGGCCCGAGGCCGCAAGTCATCATCAATCGCTTCGTGGCGAAGATGTTTTCCTCGAGCTTGCGCCGCGCCGACATCGAACAGGCGATCGGCGACGCGTTCCTGGCCTGCATTCCGAACGACTATGCGCTGGTGCGCGAAGCTATCGACCGCGGCGTGCCGCTCGAAGAGGTCAAGAAAGGCAACAAGATCACGCTGCAGCTCAAGAAGCTGATCGTGCCGCAAAGCTCCAGCGCTGCGGCGAAAGAACCCGCGGGTGCCGGCAAAAAACTCAAACTGTCTTGGGCGCGGTCCTAACACCGAGCCACGGCCACGTGCATCGTAGGACATTGATATGGCAGGTCGTTTTTCAACGCACCGTGTCGCCGCGCCGGCCCTGGTGCCGGCGGTCGCGGAGGATTTGGGCGAAACCGTCTCGTTGACGGGCTTGCCCGAGCCCGCGCCTGAGCCGCCACCGGCGGCGCCGCCCACCGCCAATCCGCTGCTGACCGAAAAACTCCTCGACGCCAAGGTGCGCCTGCATCGCCGCTTGATCGAGGAGATCAATCTTTCGGCGCTGGAAAAGCTGCCCGAAGAGGAAATGCGCAGCCACATTCAAGGGCTGGTGTCGCAATACGTGCTGACCGAGCGGCTGGCGCTCAACACCCAGGAGCTCAACGATTTCGTCCTGGAAATCCTCGACGAGATGACCGGGCTGGGTCCGCTCGAGCCGCTGCTCAAGGATCCGAGCGTCAACGACATTCTCATCAACGGCCATGAATGTGTCTATGTCGAGCGGCTGGGCATTCTCGAGCCGACCGGCGTGCGCTTCAAAGACGAGGCGCATCTGTTGCGCATCATCAACAAGATCGTCTCCGCGGTCGGCCGCCGGGTCGATGAATCGCATCCGATGTGCGACGCACGATTGCTCGACGGCTCGCGCGTCAACGTCGCGGTGCGGCCGGTCGCCATCGACGGCCCGCTGATGTCGATCCGTAAATTTTCCAAAAAACCGTTCAACCTGAACAAGCTGGTCGACGTCGGCGCGCTGCGGCCGCAAATGGCCGAATTGCTCGCGGCGGCGGTTCGGGCGCGCGTCACGCTGATCATTTCCGGCGGCACCGGTTCGGGCAAGACGACGATGCTCAACGCGCTGTCGGCCTTCATCTCGGAGAAGGAGCGGCTGCTCACCATCGAGGACGCCGCCGAGCTGCAATTGCAGCAACCTCATGTCGGCCGCTTGGAGACGCGGCCGCCGAGCATCGAAGGCAAGGGTGAAATCCGCCAGCGCGATCTGGTCAAGAATGCGCTGCGCATGCGGCCTGACCGCGTGATCCTCGGCGAGTGTCGCGGCGAGGAAGCCTTCGACATGTTGCAAGCCATGAATACCGGCCACGAAGGCTCGATGGCGACGGTCCACGCCAATACGCCGCGCGACGCCATTTCGCGTTTGGAGCAGATGATCGGCATGGCCGGGCTGCCGATGACGGTGGCCTCGATCCGCGGCCAGATCGCCGCCGCGATCCGGGTCATCGTGCAGTTGTCGCGGCTGTCCGACGGCAAGCGCCGCGTCATGAGCATCGCCGAGATCACAGGCCTCGAAGGCGACATCATCCAAATGCAAGAGGTCTACAAGTTCGTGCGCACCGGCATCGCGCCGGACGGCGCCGTGCAGGGCCATTTCCAGGCCACCGGCGTGCGCCCGCGCTTCCTCAACGATCTCATCGCCATGGGCATCAAGATCCCCGGCACCTATTTCGACCCCTCGCAGCCGCTGTAAGCATGTTGTTCGACCTCGATCCGATCTATCTGGTCTGGCTGTTCGTCGCGGTCTCGGCGGGGCTGACGGTCGAGGCGGTGTATCTGATGTGCCATTCGGCGGCGTCCTATCGCAGCCAGATCAACCGGCGTTTGATGCTGTCGAAGGACAGCATCAGCCGCGAAAACGTGCTGAGCGAGTTGCGGCGCGAGCGCGGGCTGACCAGCGGCGGCGATTACCAGCTCGGTCTGGTCGCGCTCAACCGGCTGGTCCTGCAATCGGGCGTCACGCTCGGTTTCACGAGGCTGTTCATCATCTTCGGCGTCATCGCCGTCATCGTCTTTGCCGCCTTGATGGTATTCCGGGGCAGCCTCTTCGAAGCGGCGCTGGGGGCAACGTTCAGCGCAACGGCGCTGCCGTATTTCGTGTTGCGCGTGCTGCGCTCGCGGCGGCAGAGGAAATTCGGCGCCCAGTTCCCCGATGCGCTCGACATCATCGTGCGCAGCCTGCGCGCCGGCCATCCGGTGCCGATCGCCATCGCCATGGTGGGCCGCGAAATGCCCGATCCGATCGGCAGCGAATTCGGCATCGTGTCCGACGAGATCACCTACGGCGCCGACCTGGAAACGGCGATGCGCAACCTTTACGCCCGCATCGGCTCGGACGATCTGCCGCTGTTCGTGACCGCGGTCGCCATCCAGGGCGCCACCGGCGGCAATCTCGGCGAGATTCTGGAAAACCTCTCCGGCGTCATCCGCCAGCGGTTCAAGATGCGGCGAAAAATCCGCGCGCTGGCGGCCGAAGGCCGCGCCTCGGCGATGATCCTTTCGGCGCTGCCGATCGGCATGTTCATCGTTATTCAGGTGATCGCGCCCGATTTCTACGGCTCGATGTGGCACGAGCACCTGACCAAAGTGCTGCTGTTTTCCGCCGCCGGCTGGATGAGTGTCGGCAACATCATCATGTTCAAGATGGTCAACTTCAAGATCTGAGCGATGGACACAAGCTCAACCTTTGCCGTGTTCGGCGACAGCGCGACGACGATGCTGAGCGCGCTGGTATTCCTCGCTACCGGCACGCTCGCCTTTGCGGTCATGCTCGGCGTGCGGGCCCGCGAGGCGGTGCGCCGCCGCGCCGCGCGCGTCAACATCGACGAGGATACGTCCGGCGGCGGCCGGCGCTCGCTGCGCTATTCGGGCCTGCGCGCCGCGCAAAAGCTGGTCGCGTACACGACCAAGCACTATTCGTCGGTCGAAAGCAAAGACGTGAAAATGCTGCGCCAGCGCCTGGTGCAGGCCGGTGTCTACAATCCCCACGGCACGGCCTATTTTTTCCTGGCGCGCGGCGCTGGTGCGCTCGGGTTGGCTTTGGCTGCGTTCTTTGCCCTGCCGATGCTGGGCATCGTCACAAAACTGTCGTTCTGGCTGTTCGTTATGGCCGGCGGCGTGCTCGGCTATCTGGTGCCGAGCTTTTATCTCGACCGGCGCATCAAGGGAAAACGCCTCGAACACCAGTCCGGCTTCCCCGATTTCATGGACCTTCTGGTCGTCTGCGCCGACGCCGGCTTGAGCATGGAGGCGGCGCTGGATCGGGTCGGCCGTGAGCTCGGCGTCTCCTATCCCTCGCTTGCCGCCAATATTCACATGGCCAATCTCGAGATCCGCGCCGGCCGCACCATGACGGAAGCGCTCGAACATCTCGGCGACCGGCTCGGCCTCGAGGAGGCGCGCTCGTTTGCCACCCTGATCCAGCAGTCCGACGAGCTCGGCTCCAGCATCAGCGATGCGCTGCGCGTCTACAGCGACGACATGCGCCACAAGCGGCTGTCGCGGGCCGAGGAGAAGGCCTACAGCCTGCCGGCCAAGCTCGCCATTCCGATGATGGTCTGCATTTTTCCGGTGCTGTTCGTGGTCATCCTGTGCCCCGTCATCGTGCGTATGGTGACGGGCACCTGGTGAGCGCCATTGCCCCGGCCGGCCCGGGCAAGACCGCGGCAAGACCGGCGCGAGGACTTCCTTAACGATCGTCGCCTAGCTTGGCTCGTCCGGTGCTGTCCGGCCGGTGGCCGGGACGGCCCATCCGCGCGTGGGGCGGGGGGAATCCGGGCGGGTTGTGGTCCGGAGCGCGTGATGAGTATCCGAGTGGCGCGGATCCTGATCGTCGGGGCGGCGTGCCTGATGGGCTTAAGCGCCTGCTCGACCGCGCCGAAACTCAACGACGAAACTTCAAGCACAGGTCCAAAGGACGGCGGCGTCACGGGTTTGCTCAGCGACCTGTGGCCGTCGAAAAAAGACAAGACAGGCGACGACACGACCGGCTCCGTGCAGGTTCAGCCGGCGGAACCCGGACCGAGCGGCGAGCCGGTGGCGCCGCTGTCGCATCCCGGCCTGGTCGGCGACGATCCCAACGACGACGTGCAGCGCGGCAAGAAATATTTCCGCGCCAACAATTTCGGTCTCGCCGAGAGCAGCTTTCGCAGCGCCGTGGAAAAGCATCCGAACGACGCCGGAGCCTGGGTCGGGCTCGCCGCGTCGTATGACCGGCTGCACCGTTTCGATCTCGCCGACCGCGCCTATGCCGCGGCGCTGCGCCTCATCGGCCCGACGTCGGAAATCCTCAACGACCAGGGCTTCTCCTACATGCTACGCGGCGACTATGCCCGCGCCAAAAAGAAGCTCCAGGAAGCGCAGGCCAAGGACCCGGCCAACCCGTACGTCCAGGCCAATCTGCAATTGCTCGAAGAGAGCTACCACAACGGTCGAGCCGTCCAGTAGGGCGGCGCGTTGCCCGCGGGGCCAAGCCTTCAACGGCCAAGCCTTCAACGGCCAAGCCTTGAACGGCCCGCTTTACGTCGCGATATGAACGTGGGATTGAGGTCGCGCCGGAGCCGGCCGCCCCTGCAGGACATCTTCATGTTCGAATCATTCAAGAGCTTCATTGCCGAATTCGTCGACGGCGAAAAACACCCCGATCAATTTGCCGAGGATGATTACCGGCTCGCCGCGGCGGCCATGCTGGTGCACGCCGCGGCGATCGACGGCGAAATGTCACAAAGCGAACGCGACAAGCTCCACGCCGTGATCATGCAGCGCTTCGCTCTCGACGATGCCACGACCGATGAGCTGATCACCAAGGCCACTGCGGCCGAGCACGAGGCGGTCGACCTCTATCATTTCACCCATCAGCTTAACCGCGCGCTCGACGACGACGGCCGCGCCAAGATTGTCGAGATGATGTGGGAAATCGTCTATGCCGACGGCCAGCGCGACGAGCTCGAGGATAATCTGATCTGGCGCGCCGCCGACCTGCTCGGCGTGTCGGCGCACGAGCGCATCGCGCTGCGCCGCCGCGTCGGCGGCGAGACATGAAACCGGTCACGCTCATCACCGGCGCCTCGGCCGGCATCGGCGCGGAATTGGCGCGCGTTTTTGCTCGAAACGGCCATGAGCTCGTTCTGGTGGCGCGGCGCGAAGATCGCCTCATCGCGCTCGCCGATGAAATCGCCGCAGCCGGCCAACCGCGGCCGGCGGTGCTGGCGATCGATCTCCAACAGGGCGATGCGGTGACGCGCCTTGCCGCTGAGCTTTCGTCGCGCGGCCTCGAGCCCGAAATCGTGGTCAACAATGCCGGCTTCGGATTGGCTGGCGCCGCCGCCGATCTCAGCCATGCCGAACAGCTCGGCATGATCGACCTCAACATCCGGGCACTCACCGAATTGTCGCTTAATTTTGTCGACAGCCTCGCTCGTCATCGCGGCGGCATTCTCAATGTGGCCTCGGTCGCCGCCTTCCTGCCCGGCCCCGGCATGGCGGTCTATTACGCCAGCAAGGCCTACGTGCTGTCATTCAGCGAGGCGCTGCATGGCGAGCTCAAGCGCCGCGGCGTTCGGGTCACCGCGCTGTGCCCGGGACCGGTGCCGACCGAATTCCAGGCCCGCTCAGGCATGCGGGTCGACCGCTCGCAACAACTTCTGACGCTGACGGCGGATCGCGTGGCGCAAATCGGCTACGACGGTTTTATGCGGGGCAAACGCGTCGTCGTCGCCGGTCTCGCCAACAAAATCGCGGTGGCGCTCTTGCGCCTGACGCCGCATGCGCTCGTGCTGCCGATGATCGAGCGGCATATGCGCAATCCATAGACCCCCTCCAAAATCGCCGGCGAACGCGATAGGACGGGCTTGGCGCACGTTCGAATCGACGGATCATGCAACAGTCGATCCTGATCATTCTGCACCAGGAGCATTCCACGCCGGGCCGTGTCGGCAATGCCTTGCGTGAGCTCGGCTACCGGCTCGACGTGCGCCGGCCGCGGTTCGGCGATCCGCTGCCGCAGACCATGGCCGATCATTCAGCCGGCATCATCTTCGGCGGCCCGATGAGCGCCAACGACCAGGACGACTTCATCCGCCGCGAGATCGATTGGATCGCCGTGCCGCTGCGTGAGAGCAAGCCCTATCTCGGCATCTGTCTCGGCGCGCAAATGTTTGCGCGCCAGCTCGGCGGCAAAGTTTTTCGCCATCCGAAGGGCCATGCCGAGATCGGCTACTATCCGATCCGGCCCACCGCCGCGGGCCTTGCCGTCGTCGAGCAATGGCCGGAATGCGTCTACCAATGGCACCGCGAAGGTTTTGACCTGCCGTGCGGCGCCGAGCTGCTGGCCGAGGGCGACATCTTCGAGGTGCAGGCGATCCGCTACGGCTCGGGCTACGCACTACAATTTCATCCCGACGTGACCCACGCCATGATGCACAAGTGGACGACCCGCGGCGACGACCGCATGCAGCTTCCCGGCGCCAAGCCGCGCGACAGCCATTTCGCCGACCGGGCCGTCTACGATTATTCGGCGCGGGCGTGGCTCAGCGTTTTCCTCGAGCACTGGCTCGGCGCGTGAATCGCGCCGGCGCGATATCGTCAATCACCGTTCGCCATCGTCCTTGATATCGACCAGGGCGATTCCATTCACCGCGCTGCAAGCGAGCGCGAGGTGATGGCCGTCCGGCGTCGGCATCATGTTACGCACCACCCCGCCGCCGGACGGGATGGCCCAGCTCTGGAACCGCTCCGTCTTCGGATCGAAACGCACCAACGCATTCGGCTGCAAGCCGGACTCGACGTACCAGATGATGTCGTTGAGCGCGGTGATGGCGTAGGGCTGGGTACGCGGTCCGCCCGGCGAAAGATATTCCGTCACTTTGCCGGTCTTCGGATCGAGCCGGCCGAGTCGGCCGCGTGAATAATCGCCGTACCAGATGATGTCGTCGCTGGTGATGGCGATGCGGCGCGGACGGCTGCCGGCGTCCGGCAACGGGTATTCCTTGATCGCCATGGTCTTGCGATCAATGCTGGCGATTTTGTTGGTGCCGAACATGTCGAAGAAGATCGTGTCGCCGTCCGACGTGAACACCATGCCGTAAGGTTGCGATTTCGGCGTCGGCATGGTGACGAGCTTGATATCGCCGGTCTTTGGATCGAGCCGGCCAACCATGTTGGCATTCTGCAAGGTGAACCAGAGAATGCCGTCCTTGTCGAACAGCGGCGTGTGCGGGTCGCGTGCCGCGGGATCCGGCATCTTGTATTCGGTGATGGCGCCGGTTCGCGGGTCGAGCTTGCCGACATAACCGGCGAAATTGGCCGCGAACCAGATGTTGCCGTCCTTGTCTTCGGTCAGGCCGTGCGGGCCGGAAAACGGCGTCTTCAGCAGATATTCCTTGAATGCACCCGTCGAAGGATCGAGCCTGCCGAGCTTGTTCGCCATCTGACCGGTGTACCAGATGGCGCCATCTGGCGTCGCCAGCGGATCGTGTGGCCGCGAGCCCAGCGTCGGCACTTGCCATTCATGGAATGAGACGTCCACCGGGCCCGCGATGATGACAGGAGCCGGCTTCGGCTTGCCGGGAAAGTTCGCGACCAGATAATCGGTGACGGCGTCTTTTTGCGCCGCCGATAGCGGTGCGCCGGCCGACACCATCATGTTCACGACGTTATGCCATTCGTCCGGAGAATAGTTGGAATGGACGACGCGCCGCAGATCGTGACAGCCGACGCACATCGTTTCGACCGTTTGCTTGGCGGCGCCTTCCGGCAAAACGAATTGTTCCGCCGCTTTGGTTTCGGACGGCGTTTCTTGTGGCGTTTCTTGGCCCAGAGCGGGCCATGCGACACAGAGCATCGCCGCAACCGCAAAAAGCGTCGACCTTGTCATCAAGCTCTCTTCGCGCGGCGCGTTCCTGTCATTGTCCGCCGGTGAGCTGCTGGGCGAAGGCGGCGACGGTCTTGGTGTAGACCTGCGACGCGTTCCATTGCAGCAGCACCTGGAAATTGGGCGTGCCTTCGCCCCACGGCTGGCCGCGT
>Ga0210395_10004359_pt1 | contig 10901 bp, 8 predicted proteins | sample IncBWH4OmetaG_FD_150861 | JGI IMG/M metagenome (GOLD analysis project Ga0210395, IMG submission 150861) | Forest soil microbial communities from Barre Woods Harvard Forest LTER site, Petersham, Massachusetts, United States - Inc-BW-H-4-O ...
ACTGCCGCCGCTGCGCGCCGGCATGAGCGTCGAAGTGGATGTCGACACCGGTCACGCGCGAGGCTTGCCGCACTTCTTGACTTCGCTGTTCGGCCATACTCACCGGAGTGCGTGATGACTGTGGAGCGCACGGCAGCTGGCGGCAATCGGTTGGCGATCACCGCCTGCGTGATCCTCGCCACGCTGATGCAGGCGCTCGACACCACCATCGCCAATGTCGCGCTGCCCTACATGCAAGGCAGTGTCTCGGCGACCCAGGACCAGATCGACTGGGTGCTGACCTCCTACATCGTCGCCGCCGCGATCATGACACCGCCGACCGGCTTTCTCGCCAGCCGGTTCGGGCTCAAGCGCCTCTTCCTCGTCTCCGTCGCCGGCTTCACCGTCGCGTCGATGCTGTGCGGCATGTCGCAGTCGCTGACGCAGATCGTGCTGTTCCGCATTCTGCAAGGCGCATTCGGCGCGGCGCTCGTGCCATTGTCGCAATCCGTGCTGCTCAGCATCAATCCGCCGGAGCGGCAGGGATCGGCGATGGCGATGTGGGGCGTCGCGGTGATGGCCGGCCCCGTCCTTGGTCCGGTTCTCGGCGGCTGGCTGACCGAGGACTATACGTGGCGCTACGTTTTCTACATCAATGTGCCGATCGGCATTCTCTGCTTCCTCGGCCTGAGGGCCTTTCTGGCCGACACCGCGAGCAACGCCAACGAGAAACTGGATTGGTTCGGTTTCGGTACGCTGAGCCTCGCCATCGGCGCCGCACAGGTCCTGCTCGACCGCGGCGAACAGCTCGATTGGTTCGGCTCCGGGGAGATCATCATTGAGGCGGTCGTTGCCAGCGCCGCGTTCTATCTGTTCCTCGTCCATACCTTCACGGCGTCCGAGCCCTTTGTGAGACCGGCCCTGTTCCGCGACCGCAATTTCACGGCCGGCACGATCTTCGTCGCGATTGTCGGCCTCACTTATTACGCCTCACTGGCGCTCCAGCCGCCCTATCTGCAAACCCTCATGAATTATCCGGTTATAACCGCCGGCCTGGTGCTGGGCCCGCGGGGCGTTGGCACGATGGCGGCCATGCTGGTCGTCGGCAGGCTGATCGGGCGGGTCGATACGCGGCTCTTGCTCGGCTTTGGCCTCGGGCTTACGGCCTGGGCGTTCTACATGATAACCGGCTGGACGCCTGACGTGTCGCAAACGACGATCGTGTGGGTCGGGGTCGTCCAGGGCGTCGGTCTCGGCTTTCTCTTCGTGCCGCTGAGCACGGTGACGCTGGCCACGTTGTCTGCCGAGCAGCGCACTGCGGGCGCCGGCCTCTACAATCTCTCGCGCAACATCGGCTCCAGCGTCGGCATTTCGGTCGTGAACGCTTTGCTGACCCGCAACACGCAGGTCAATCACGCCGACATCGCGCAGCACGTCACAGCGGTGAACCGGGCGTTCGAGAGCCCAGCGATCACGCAATTCTGGGATCCCCTGACCGCGGCCGGACGCGCCGCGCTCGACGCCGTGATCACGCAGCAGGCACAGATCATTGCTTACATCGACGATTACAAGTTGTTGATGATCGCGACGCTCGCGGTGATCCCGCTGCTTATCGTGTTCAAGAAAATGCCCGGAGGCGGTGCGGATCATACGCTCGTGATGGAATGACCACTTGCCCCATTAGGGACCAACCCGATACCTCCTCCTGAGGCGCCCGTATCACGTGCCGATTTTGGCCCATCGCGTCACTTACTGCGACGCAGCGGTTTGGTCGCTCTTGGGGCAACAGCCGACATGGCGCCGGCATCGCAATTCGGTCGTTACTGACCCATCTCTGCCATTCGGTGGTCAATTTTGTTGCGTTGCACATCAGCAAATTTCATCCCACGATTTAGGAATACCCCACCGCGCGGTCCGATTACGGGGAGCCGGAGGCGCGCGCAAATCGCCACTGTTAGTCGGCAGCGTTGCGCAAAGCAGCTTCGAGAGTGGCGTCGAGATACCGTCCCACCTCCGTCACGCGCTCATCGCCATACTGGCTAAAGAAAGACGATGGCCTGTCATATTCGAAGATTCCCCGACCATGCTCATCCTCGAACAGAACTACTCGCAACGGCGCGTAGAGAGCAGCGGGAAGCTGATGGCGGGTCATCTTTGAGGCGGTAAGCGGATTGCCAATCTCATATTGCACCGCGTTACGTTTGTTGCCCACAATCTGCAACAAGGCGCCATGATCGCGCTCGCCGAATATCGACAGCTTTGGTCCGTTCTCTTCGTAATCCTTAGCGCGTTTCTGATCGCCGCTCCGCAGCGCCTCGGCGATACCGGAATCGAGCTTAGGTACCGTGCTCTCAAGCTTCCGGCACACCTCTACGAACGATCGTCCTGACGAGATCCTGATGTGCTCAACCGCAATCGTCTGTGACGTAATGAAGTTTTGCGTGGTGGCTTGGGTCATGTCGCACCGCCATTCCCATTCTCTGACTCCGGTCACTGAGGCAGCCATCGCGCCACATGCAACCGTAGCTCACCGCAGTTGTTGATGCAGAAATTCGCTCGTCCGCACGTTGGCGAGCGCTGCCGCCGCGGCATTGTAGTGCAGTCCATTATGCCGAGAGAAGGCGTGACGCTGACCCGGATAGCTGTAAACGGTCGCGTTCGGCTTTTTTGCGAGCGCCGCTTTGATCTCAGCTTGCGCCGTCTTTGAGATGAATTCGTCCTCCTCGCCGAGGTGCATCAGCAAGGGAGCGTGCAACCCGCCAACCTCGCCAAGGTATTTTTCCGTATCGCCGCCATGATAGCAAACGGCGGCGTCGACCTCATAGCGGGCGGCCGTGATAAAGGCCATCAATCCACCGATGCAGTACCCCTGCAGGGCAATCTTTCCGGTCGACTCTGGCAACTCAACAGCGGTTCGGACAGTTTCCATGATATCTTTCGCGCCCGTATCGCGATCAAACGCCGTATTCAGTCGCAGACCGTGTTGCCAGTCAGCTTCGGACCTTACATTGAGATCGATCCCAGGCTCTAGCCGCCAGTATAGGTCAGGCGCGATCGTGATGAACCCTTGGGCCGCCAGCTCATCGCAGGTCGCTCGGATGTCGGCGTTGACGCCAAACAATTCCTGGAGAACGACCACCGTCGGCGCGGGTAATTTGGCGGGCCGCGAAATGTAAGCTCGGAATGTTCCATCCGGGGAGTGGACGAGGGTTTGATTTTCCATATTGCTCTCCCGATTGATTGCCGCCTCGCTGATTAGTCGATGAATCGCCGCGAGCTGACAGCAGTCCAAAGTGCGATTGCTGCCAACTCAGCGTGCGGCGCGGAGGAAGAGTCGGTCTACGCTCGCGCCGCGACGCGGTGTCCCTGATTGGCATACGCGTTGGCGGCGGCCTCTTCGATCATTTTGACTGTTTCCTTTGGGTGAGACATGTAGGCCACATGGCTAGAATCCACCTCGATTGTCTTGGCCTTGGCGCGCTTCGCCATCATGCGCTCCTGATCCGGATTGATCGATCGGTCTGCGGTGGCCACCATGTACCAGGTGGGTTTGGTCTTCCACGCAGGCGACGTGACTTTATGGGTGAACGCGTCGGTGGAGATCGGCACCTGCGATATAGCCATGAACTCCGCATCAGCTCGCGGAATGTCCGCTGCGAAATCGGCCACGAAATGCACCGGGTCGATCCACCAGTTGCCGTTGCTATCCGGCTTGAATGCCTTTGAGGCTTGCGGCAGGCCTTGTTCGATCGTGGCACAGCTTTCGCCAGCGTCGAGCGCGAACGCGGCAATATAGACAAGCGCCGCAACCTTTGGATGATTGCCGGCCTCGGTGATGACGGACCCACCATAACTGTGGCCCACCAAAACGACCGGCCCGTCCATAGCGTCGATTGCAGCCTTCGTGTACTTCTGATCCTCGGCGTAAGAAGTCTCGGGGTGCTGCACCACTGATACTTTGTATCCATCAGCCTTGAGGATTTTGGCGACGGCTAGCCAGCCGGAACCGTCCGCGAAAGCTCCATGCACCAAGACCACGTTCTTAATCTGCTGTGTCATGACCATTCTCCTTTGCAGTGTTGAGCAACCGATCTTGAGCCTCCCATTCCCGTATTAGGTTTGCCAGTGAAGGGATGTGATTTGTTGTTACGGGGTTGTTACGGGCGCTCAACGCCGTGGCGAAAAGGCGATATTATGAATTCCGGTTTTGCGCCGGATTTTACAAAAAGGGCGGCTTTGTGCCATCCTTCACGGCTGTTGGGCGGTAGTATTAGCTAGCAGGGAGCGCAACATTCCGATGCCCTTGCCGGAACATGAAGCCTTTGTGATTCAATCAGGGACGACGAGCGAGTCCGAGCCGGAACACTCCGTGATCTCGTTTGGTCCGTTCCGTCTTTTTCCAGCGGAACGGTTGATCGAGAAGGATGGTGTTCCCATCCACCTGGGCGGGCGAGCACTCGATATTCTGGTGGTGCTGGTCGAGCGCGCCGGCAAAGTTGTAACCAAATCGGAGTTGCTGGCGCGTGTCTGGCAGGGTGTGTCGGTTGAGGAAGTCGCCCTTCGAGTCCATATCGCCAAGCTGCGCAAGGCGCTCGGCGACGGCGATGCCAGATACGTAACGAATGTTCCGTGCCGAGGCTATTGCTTCACTGGCGCCCATGAACGATCGTCGGCCTCGCTGCAAGCGTCGCCTGTTCAAGTCGACCCCAACTCGTCGCGTTCCTCGCTCCCGCGTCTCCGACGCACGATCGGCCGCGATGAGTTCGTCGCCAAGCTCGCCCGATCCGTTGTCGAGAAACGATTTGTCACTATTGTGGGACCGGGTGGAATCGGCAAGACCACAGTGGCCATAGCCGTCGCTCACAAACTGCTGCCTTCTTTCGGCACCGCGGTCCGCTTTATCGATCTGACGTCTGTGCAGGACGCGCGTCTCGTTCCGAGCGTCATAGCATCGTCGCTTGGGCTTTTTGTACGCTCGGAAGATCTGCTTCCAACCATCATTGCATATCTGCGCGACAAGCGCCTTCTCGTGATCCTCGACTGTTGCGAGCGCGTGATCGACGACGTGTCCATGCTCCTCGATCAGGTTTTCCAGGAGGCCCCCGACGTTCACATTCTGACGACAAGCCGTGAAACTCTCGGCGTCGATGGCGAACACGTTCATCGACTGGCGCCGCTGGAAATACCGACGGCGGAATCACCACCTGATGCGACGCAAGCGCTGTCATATTCGGCCGTTCAGCTTTTTGTCGAACGTGCCGCCGCTACCGCAAACTTCGCACTGGACGAATCAAACGCCCGGCTCGTGGGTGAGATCTGCCGCCGCCTCGAAGGTATCCCCTTGGCGATCGAGCTCGTCGCAGGTCGAGTGGATGCGCACGGAATCGGCGGCATCTCAACGCTTCTCGATGATCAATCGCCGCTGTCGATCCGCGGTAGACGCACCGCGCAGCCGCGCCATCAGACACTGTCAGCCACTCTGGACTGGAGCTATGATCTTCTGGCGGAGAATGAGCGCGTCGTTTTACGCCGCCTCTCAGTCTTCGCAGGTGTGTTTGTGTTGGACGCAGCGCGTGCAATTTCTGCTCCGGACGACCATGCGTCCGTTACATTCGACGTCATCGCCAATTTGGTGGCGAAGTCCCTGGTCGCCAGGGAGCCCGACGCTACGCACACACGCTACCGGCTCCTCGACATCACGCGCGCCTACGCTCGCATCAAGCTGACCGATAGCGGCGAAGCGGACGTAACCGCGCGCCGCCATGCCGATTATTATCGGGATGTCCTGGAGAAAGCCGAAGCTCGATCCGCGGCATGTCAAGTGCCTGAAGGACTAGCGGAGTACAGCATATACGTTGGCGACCTTCGCTCCGCGCTGAGCTGGGTGTTCTCTTCGGCCGACACGTATGATCTCGGTACCGCGCTCGCCGCGGCCGCTGCTCCTTTGCTCCTCGAACTTTCCCTGTTGACGGAATCCCGACTCTGGACGGAGCGGGCGATCGGAGCGTTGGGCGCCGATGATCGTAACACGCGACGTGAAATGATGTTGCAAACGGCTTATGGCGTTTCGTTGATCTCTACGAAAGGGAACGGATCGGACGCGTTGTCGGCGCTTGGCCGCGCGCTGGCGATCGCCGAACGGATCAACGACGCGCGTTCCCAGCTTCAGCTGCACGAAATCCTTCACGTGACGTACCTGAGGATGCGCAATTTCGACGAAGCGTTTGCAACGGCGCGCCGCGCCGATGCTATTGCCAAGACCTTGACAGACTCGGAGGCCGCGTCGGCGGCCCATTGCATGATGGGACTTTCATATCATTTCAGTGGGCAGCATACTATTGCCCGCGGTTATCTGGAGCTCATCGCCAAAAGTAGGCCGACCGCTCACCTAGTAAACGTCCGCCGCTTTGGCATCAATTTCCGCATCAACGCGCTCTGTACGCTTGCGCGCATCCTGTGGCTGGAGGGTCACTGTGACGCGGCTTTCCGTACGGCACGCGACGTTGTGTCCGAAGGGCAGGTCGGGGGCAACATGATGTCGTACACGACGGCACTGGCCTGGACCATTCCGGTTCACCTATGGCGCGGCGACAACACAATCGCGGAAGAGATCATAAACCTCTTGATCGACCTGGCGAGACGCCATGGGCTCGGGCCGACGCTGGCCCTTGGACAGGGTTGGCAAGGCGCACTCGCCACCATAGAGGGTAGAGCTACGGACGGTGTCCCACTTCTGAGTACAAGCATCCGATCGCTGCAGGATACCAACTATCAGATTACGGCGTCGGTTTTTCGGGGCTTCTGCGCTATAGGACTGGCGGCAAATGCCGATATTGGTTCCGCATTGAGCTCAATCGATCTCGCGATGGATGAGACCGTGCGGGCCGGTGACCTCGCGTATATGCCCGAACTGCTGCGAATTAAAGGCTCGATCAGCATCTTGTCTGGAGATTTTGATTCCGGCGAATCCTCGCTCCTTGCAGCACTCACCGAGGCCAGGCGCCAATCTGCGCTGTCGTGGGAGTTGCGGGTGGCCTGTGAACTCGCGAAGCACTGGCGGCTGCGGAGCCGCGTCGACGAAGCGCTGGCTCTTCTGTCACCGATATACGACCGTTTTGCGGAAGGTTTCGATACCGCCGACTTGCGGGCCGCCGCACTGCTGTTGGAAGACCTCAGTTGCAGCCGCGCGGGGTCCGCAGTCGCTAAATACGCACAAGGCGACGTCCGATGAATCTCGTTCGCTCTCGGTGTGTGATGTTGGGGATAGGCTAGAGCGCGCGGACAAGGTCCAGCGACTGCTTTCGGGGGGTGGACTCAACCGGTCGACGCAACACCCCTTCACTCCAGTCCGCCACGTTGGAATGGCATGCATATGTAGGGACATGCACGGACACGGTTCATGCCGAAGCTGAACGCAACGCGCTGAGAGGGCTGAAAGAGCTGCCAATATTGGCGGAAAGGCTCATTCGGCCTTGGTGTTGCGCGCCACTGGCGCCGATCGTGCTGATCATTTTCGCGTATTGGTGCCAGCCTTGGTTTCGGCGGTCGTCAGCGCAACTGACGCCTCCGTCGTCAGCAAGAGGAAGGTAAACGTCTCCTCGAGGTAAAGCCGGACATTCTTATCGTCATGGCTGAGGTACCCGATCGATACATCCTCGCCGATATACAGTCCGAAATCGCCGCCGCGGGTCGTGAGCACAAATGCGCCGGAAATCGCCGGCGCCCAGATGATGTGTCCGTCGACGAGCCGCTTGATGTGCTCCATGACCGGATAGCCGTGGTCGCTGGTCTCGCTCAGCCCCGTATAGGCGTCGGCACTGAGCAACACCGAATAGGGGCCATTGACGCCGGCGAGGCGCAACTGGCTGAGCGCGTGCGCGATGGCGTCCGGATAAGCGCGGATGTCGGCCGGAAGCGGCTTCACCGGATTGCTGGTCCCCTCGCGGATGCCGCTGATGCCGGCGGCCGCAAAGCCTTCGAAGATCGCCCGGTCTTCGGCAAAGGCCAAAAGCCGCGCCGCATCTTTAGCCGGCTGCCAATCCGAATCGTTGGCGCCGCGCTCCACGTCGTCGATCTGCTGGCGATCGAGCTCGAAGGGAACGCGAAGTTCGACGAGCGCCTTGACCTCGCGCTGCCGGGCAAGCACTCCGGCTCCCGGCGCTGCGACATTGCGCACATGGCCGGTGCCGATGGCGGGGGTAGCGACGCCGCTTGGACCCTGCAAATCGACGACGCGCCTGCCGGCGAGGTAGCGCTTGAAGGTGCGCGAGGTTTCCTCCTCGATCTGAGACCAGGCGGCGTCGGATATCGGGGCAAGCTCGCGGTGAAGGTTGTTCATGAGCCGTTGTCTCCCTTAAGCGAACCGATACCGAGCGAACCGTCGCGCTTTTGCGCCGGCTGTGGCGCCGCAGCGGCGGGCGCGTCCGAAGGATCTTGACCGGCCGGCGGCGCCTCGTCGCCGACGTTTTCCAAGAAAGTCGCCGACGGCACGAAAAACAGGTTGCCGGTCTTGGCGACGCTGAAATCGAGCAAACGGTCGTAATTGCCGGGCGGACGGCCGACGAACATATTTTCCAACATCTGCTCGATGGTTCGCGGCGAGCGCGCGTAGCCGATGAAATAAGTGCCGAATTCCTGGTCGCCGACGCGGCCGAACGGCATGTTGTCGCGGACGATTTTGATTTCCTTGCCGTCCTCGACGATGGTCGTCAGCGCGTTGTGGGCGCATGTCGCCTTCACCGCGTCGTCGAGCTCGATGTCGGAAAGCTTGGTGCGCCCGATAATGCGCTCCTGGGCTTCGGTGGAGAGCGCGTTCCAGCCGGCAACGTCGTGCAGATATTTTTGCACGATCACGTAGCTGCCGCCGGTGAAGAAGGCATCTTCGGTGCCCAGATAAACGGCGTCGCTCGCCGTCTGCGCCGTCGGGTTCTCCGTGCCGTCGACGAAGCCGATAAGATCGCGGTCGTCGAAATAGCGAAAGCCATGCACTTCATCGACCACTGCGATGGCGTCGCCGAGCCGGGCCATGATTTGCGTTGCCAGCTCGAAACAGAGATCCATGCGCTTGGCGCGAATGTGAAACAGGAGATCGCCGGGCGTGGCGACGGCATGGCGCGAGCCGGCCTTGAATTCCCGAAAAGGATGCAGCTCCGCCGGCCGCGGTCGACCGAAAAGCCTGTCCCAGGCGTCGGATCCAATCCCCATCACGCAGGAAAGGTCTCCCTCGATATCGCGGAAACCAACGGCACGTAACAGCGCCGGCAGGTCGCCGCAAAACGACCGGACCGCCTCACGACTAGCGCCGCCAGAGTTGACCGTCGCGACAATAAAGATCGCCGCACGTGTCAAAGCCTGCACCACCGCCTGTGGCACAGGAGGCAAGCCGGATTGTGCGACGATCGCGATCAATTAATCTACCTCCATCGACGGAACCCCCTTAAGAGAAGGCATCTAACATGTGCCTAACATTGCGGGATTGCGACGAAAGGACAACTAGCGTGCAAACCATCTGCGCGTACACGTCCCTGCCCCATGCATCCAATTCCAGACATGTGCCAGTGAAAATTCTTCGTTTTCACGTACTGCGCGCCTGTTCGGGCTATTTCGGGCGCGCTCAATATCCTGCTGGCGGCTGTACTCGCGGAGTTACGCGGCCCGCCGCGCTTCCTTGCGCTCGACGAACGCGAGTAGGTCGGCGTTCACTTGGTCCTTGATCGTTGTGCACAGGCCGTGCGGGGCCCCTTTGTAGACCTTAAGTATCGCGCCCTTGACGAGCTTGGCCTGGAGTTGGCCGGCATCGGCGAACGGCACGATTTGATCGTCATCGCCCTGCATGATGAGCGTCGGAACGTCGAACTTCTTCAGGTCCTCGGTTTGATCTGTCTCGGAGAATGCCTTGATGCAAAAGTACGCGGCAGGAAAGCCCGCCATCATGCCTTGCAGCCAGAATGACTCGCGCACTCCTTCCGAGACCTTCGCGCCGGGGCGGTTGTAGCCGTAGAAAGGTAGGCTAAGGTCTTTCCAGAATTGGGAGCGGTCGGCCTGAACGTTCGCGCGCAGCCCATCGAACACTTCGATCGGCGTGCCACCTGGATTGCCTGGTGTCTTAAGCATGAGCGGTGGCACTGAGGCGATCAGCACTGCCTTGGCCACGCGCTTGGTGCCGTGCCGGGCAATATACCGCGCGACTTCGCCGCCCCCGGTGGAGTGACCGACGTGGACCGCATTTTTCAGATCGAGCTTCTTGACGAGCTCGGCAAGGTCGTCGGCGTAAGTATCCATGTAATTTCCGGTCCACGGCTGACCGGAACGTCCGTGGCCGCGGCGGTCATGCGCGATGCAGCGATATCCGTGCGAAGCGAGAAAGAACATCTGGTCTTCGAAGGCATCCGCAGAGAGCGGCCAGCCGTGGCTGAAGACCACCGGCTGTCCGGTGCCCCAGTCTTTGTAATAAATCTGTGTGCTGTCTTTGGTCGTGAACGTACTCATGGTGGTGCTCCTTTGGTTGGTCGGAAGACAATCGGCGGTTTGGAAGTCGCAGCCATTGCGGCGAAGCTTGAAACATCATGTAAAGTTGCGCACAGCAGAATCATCTCGCATTCCTAAACCGCCGGTAACGCCCGCACATTGAGATCGACCGTGATCCGCTCAGACGGCGAGCGCCTGCAGGATCAGGTCCGTGATCGCATCAGGGTGTGAGATCAGCGACAGGTGGCTCGACTTGACTTCGATCGTCTTCGCACCCATCCGCTTGGCCATGAAACGCTCGAGGTCGGGGTTGATCGTCCGGTCCTCGGTGGACACGGCGTAGAAGGTGGGCTTGGTGTGCCAGGCAGCGTTCGTTGTCTTGTCTGCGTTCAGCGACTTCTTAAAGGGCTGCTGAACCGCGTAGAGGACGCGTGCCTCTTCCTTCGGCAGGTCGC
>Ga0210395_10004360_pt1 | contig 10900 bp, 6 predicted proteins | sample IncBWH4OmetaG_FD_150861 | JGI IMG/M metagenome (GOLD analysis project Ga0210395, IMG submission 150861) | Forest soil microbial communities from Barre Woods Harvard Forest LTER site, Petersham, Massachusetts, United States - Inc-BW-H-4-O ...
GGTAGCGGTTCCCCGCCTCTTGGGTGGAGGACGATAAAGAAGAAACATCTCCTGACCTCCTGCGGGCCGAGTTAGTGCGACTCGTCAGCCCGTACCGTCCGGACGCCAAAAACCCCCCGGATTTCATTCCCGTCCGTTGCTTGGAAGCGCACAGTTATTTTGCGATTCTCTCCAATCAGTTCCGCCGGGATTGCGTAATTGACATCGACAAAACGCGCGTCCTGCTCTGGGCTGCGTGGCAGCGCGGCGTAATCGCCAATTTTTTTTCCGTTGATCAGAATGTCGAATGTGCTCTTTCGCCGGCCTTCACCGCCGTACGTGACCCACAATACAATCGGCCGCGAATTCTCGACCGGCATATCGAACGAGAACCAGCCTTTGCCGGTGCGTCCATGGCGGTTTCGCCAGAGGAGCGGAATAGAGTCGTCTCCTTGCTCGTTGAAGTCGCGTTCGGACTGCATTTCGCCCGGCTGGGCAAAAGCGATTGTGGCTGCCTGAAGTTTCTGTTGCTTCTCCTGCTCCGCCTTGTATTCGGCAGAGCGTTTATCCCACTCTTCAGGAGTGAAAACGTCCCAATAGACGGCGTATTCTCGGCGGGGAAGTTCGTAGAACGGTGCAAATTCGATGTCGTTGGGGAGCCCCGCTCCGGTCGTCTTAAACCATCCTGGCTTTCCGGGCTCCGGCTTGAGCCACTGCTCCAGCGGTTCCTCACGGACGACAATAGGAGGAGCCGCGGGTGCACGCGGCTTCTCATCATCTCCGTCGCCTCTCCTAGCCTCCGGTCCGAGGTCACCGGCCAATACGAGCGGGCCCCACATGAGCGCCATGCGGTTGGGATTGTCCGGCAGCGGTTCCTTGCGCAGGACTTTTGGAAGAGTGAGGTCAACAACGTCGTCTTGCCGCCACACCCGGGTGATCTTGACGTAGGAATCAGCCGGCGGAAGATCTTTGAGTGATTGGCCGTTTACTCTAACGCTGAAACCATCTCCCGCCCAATATGGCCTGCGTAACGCCAGCATGAAGCTCTGCGGCTTCTTGGTGCCGATTTTCACCGAAGCCGACGAACCGATGGGGAAATCAGTCGTCGTCTCCACTTCGACTCCGGACCTATCCCATTTTGCAATCGACGGAGCATAGAGGCCGATCCAGAATTCCTCTGAACCCTTGTAGTAATAGATTCCTGCCCCGTGCAGTGCATGACTTTCCATGCTCGTTCCCACGCAGCACGTAAAATCCTCGAACATGCGTTGATATTCGTGTTGCACTCCGCGCCCGACCGGCAGCATGTACGAAGTAGTTCCGTCTCGTGGATCCTGTGAGGGCAGTATGTCATTGAACAATGCCCGTTCGTGGAAATCCGCATAGCGGATGTCAGGGTCGACGGAAAAGAGGGTGCGAGTCATCTTCAGCATGTTGTAGACGTTGCATGTCTCCGCCGTTCGCCCGTCAACCATGTCATTCAACTTGTCAGGTTCACCGAAGTACTCATTCTTTCCGTGACCGCCGGTCGCCAAGGTGTAGTGGTAAACGACGCGATCCCAGAAATATTTCGCAGCCTCCTCATCTGACGGATTACCGGTGTACACATACCTCATGAGCACGCCATAGAGTTTGGGAACTTGCGTGTTGCCATGTGTGTGCGAGATGGAGTCCTTGTCTTCCGAGAGCGGGTCGACGATAGCCTTTTGGTGGAATTTGTCGGCGAGTGTGAGCCAGCGGTCGTCGGCGGTGTCGGCATACAGCTCGGCGAGGACTTCGTTCATTCCGCCAAACTCGGTTGCCAGCATACGTTGCAACTGATCGTCGTTCAGCTTCGACAGAATCTTCTCGACCCAGCCCGCAAACTTGATCTCCACCTGCAGAGCAGTGGCATTGTCGGTGTATCGGTACGCGTCTCTGAGGCCGGCGAAAAGTTTGTGTTCGACGTACCAAGGGGACCACAGACCGTTGAGATCGAAGCCCCCCGACCGGATGACGCCATTGCTCAGGTCGACGAAGCGTTGCTTTCCATCGACGCCCTGACCGTCGACCAAAGCCCCAATGTATCCGTCGCCCTGGGCGTCTTGAATCTCTTTCAATTGCTCGACAATGTAGTTCGCTCGCTCTTTGAAGCGGACATCGCCAGTGGCCGCCCACATCAAACTGACGGCCGAGAGGTAATGCCCTGCGATATGCCCCGTCAGATTTCGTCCGGGACCATCCCATCCACCGTAACCCTCCGCTTTGGGCTTGAGCCCGGCACGCTGACGAAGGAATGCAAGCATGCGATCAGGTTCAAGCTCCAGCAGATATTTCGCGTCGGCGTCCTGGGCCGCTTTAAGCGGACCTCCCGTCAACCTCACCTGGTTCAGCGGCAGCGGATTCAGCTTGAGGGTCTTGCCGCTTTCCAGTTCAGCGGGATTTTCATTCTGGGCGGATGTTTTCGCCTGCAGGATCATGCAGGCGAGCAAGCAAAATAGGAGGACACGGAGATTGGTGGCTTTCATGAGATCGGCTGCCTGTTTCATGATTTTCAATTTCGTCCCTACCCGCGAATACGAAAGCTTGCTTTTCAGCAGGCCACACCCGGCCACAGAGATGCCCTCCGTGTGGATATTGTATAAAGTCTATAATCCATTCCTAGATCCGGCAAATGCTATTGACGAAGTCGAACGCCTAGGCTTCCTTTCTCGAATCGGAATCGTGCTGTGTGGACAACGCCCACGGGAGTTAGTTCACAAGCTGGAGTTCGCCAAGGCAACAGAGGCAGCGCAGAACATCCGAGCGATTGGTGCGCCTCCCGCCAACCTGCGCCAACGGTTCTCGGCTCGATGCTGAGACAGCTTGGCGTGGATGTGAAGGTCCGGCAGGAACTGCTGAGGCACGCCGACGCACAAACCACGATGAACATCTACATACTGAGGCGGTCGGCGAACAAAAGCGCACGGCCCATTCCGCCGTCGTGAGGGTGGTACTGGCATGAGAATGGTAATGGCGAGGGGAAACGACCAGGAATGAACCAACTGGACATTTGCTGACATGGAAGAAACAGTACGTCTGCAAAGCCAGTTAGTGAATGGTGGGCGCTATAGGATTCGAACCTATGACTTCCACCGTGTGAAGATGGCACTCTACCGCTGAGTTAAGCGCCCACTATGGTGCGGTAAGTTGATCATTATACACAAGTTCCCAAGCTGGAATTGAAGCAGTCGCACGCTAGGCAACCGCAAACCGCAACGGTTTCGCAATCGAATCCGACGCAGCGTACTCGATGTGCAGGACTCGTCGCGGCATGTCCGATTGCGACTTCGATGAGGCGTGGATCAGTAGCGGTCTCATCGCAACCACGCCACCCCTTGAAACAACGCAATTCACCGGCGGAGTTCGCGTCGATAACTCATGGATGCTGTCATCGCTCAGAACACCCAGCGTGTGCGTTCCTGGCAAAACCCGCAGTGGCCCATTCTCAGCGATTGAATCGTCGCAATTCACGCGCAGCGCGAGCGTTTGGCTCAGAACAGCTGCCGGGGCGTGCGCATACGCAATCCCGTCCTTCACCGACCACGGCCCCCAGCCCGGCAGCTCGACTCGCTCCCGCAACGGCAGTGCCGTATCCTGATGCCACACCACTAGCCAGTTCGCTGCAGGCGATTTGTCGAACAACGTAGCGCGAAACGGGAACGCGCCGGGCCCGAGGACTCCGCGCGCCAGTTCGATCATCTGCGGTTGCCGGGCGACCGCCGCAACCGGCGATAACCCCAACGCATGCCGCACACCAGCGCGGCTTCGTCGCGGGTCTAGTTCGTTGATCTCCTGCAGAAGATGATCCAGACTTTCACACGGAAAGAGTTTGGGAAGAATCGCGAATCCATCTGTCTCGATCGCTTTGCGCCAGTCCATTTTTCACAACACCCGAGGCCCGTAGATGAACTGCAAATGTGAGCTTAACCATGGCAGAGCGTAACCTAACCACGAAACAGCGCCCAGCCTACCCGTGGAACATCGTCAGCTCACTGTGGAAGAGTGGCGCTTCAGCGCCGCGTGAAGCGAGGATTGGTGCGCGGCTTCAGCCCCCGTGGCCGTCTATCTTTTGGCGAACGGCTTTCTACCGGAGCGACCGCAGCTCCCTCGGCCGGAACCACCACTACTTTCTCCGGAGTGATCTGCAGCATCGATCGTCCGCCGACATGCACAAAGCTCAATTCCCGCGCGGCCAGCAGCGCGTTGACGGCATCCTTCACCTTCGATCGCGCGATCACGTTTCCGAAAAAAATCTCCAGATCGGACTGCTCGATCGCAATCACACAATCCAGATACTTCGACAGCAGCGCGGTCAGCGCCTCCTGCACAGACAGGCCCACGCCTTCCTTCACCGCATCCGGGGCCCAGCGATAGAGCACATCCCACACCGAGCCCTCGCTGGCCTTGTAATCCACGCGCGTGATGCGCAGCTTCGACCACAACTCGCCCAGTGCGCCATCGAGCGCCGCCAGCGATACACTTCCGCCCAGCACTTCTTGCATCTTCTGTTTCGAGATCGGCCCATCGCGCCGGATCAGCTCAAACGCATCGCAGGCCAGCGCAGAATAAGCGGACCGCGAACCCGCTTTCGGCGCCAACTTGGGATTCCGCTGGCCCACCAGCGCATAAAAATATGGAAACACCGACGCCGCCACCAGAAATCCATTGTTCTCGTCGAACAGATTCGCCTCGAACGCCGTCCGCTCGCGCAGCAAGCGCACCATCAGTTCGGTCGCCTCGGCCGCCCGCGGATCCTTAAATGCGTGTTGCCATCCTGGCAAGCGGTCGTCCGAGCCCACAAACGCCCCCATGAACGTCGGCACCAGCAACGCCGGCCGCTTGGGAAACATCAGGCAGAATCCTACCTCTTCGAGAAACGCGCGCGCCTGCTCGATCGTCCGGATGGGCTTGCCATCCAGCCGCCATTTTTCGCGCCGCAGTTGCTGTAGTTCGAGATCAGTCATTCTTGAGTCGTGAGCTTCGAGCTCTGAGCCACGAGTAAACGATCGTAGCTCGTAGCTCGTAGCTCGTAGCTAGATTCTCTTAAACGCCTTCTGAATATCCTTCACAGAATACCTTAGAACCACCGGCCTCCCGTGTGGGCAAGCCATTGGGTGGTCGGTTTTGGCGAGTTCTGCTAGCAGCCACTCCATTTTGTTTTGCTCGAGCGGCATATTCACCTTGATGGCGGCGTGGCACGCAATCGACGCCGCGATTCGCGCGCGAATTTTTTCCAGGTTCAACGACTGTTCCTCGCGCGAGAACTGGTCGAGCAACTCGTGCAGCATATGCTCGATCGCGGCCGCCTCCACTCCAGCCGGCGCGACTTTAACGGCGACGCTGCGCGCGCCGAAGGGCTCGGCTTCGAACCCATTGTGCTGCAGTTCGTCCGCAATCTCAGAGAACACCGCCTGCTGCGCGGGAGACAGCTCCAGCACGATCGGCATGAGCAAGCGCTGGCTTTCGACTTTCTGCGCCGCCCGCTGCTTCAAAATTCGTTCGAACAGCACGCGCTCATGCGCGACGTGCTGATCGACAATCCATAGCCCATCTTCATTTATCGCGAGGATGAACGAATTCCGAATCTGCCCCACCGGCTTCAATGTGCCCAGCGCAGAGAGCGTCGGCTCCTCCTGGCTGACATCGAGCGCCGGAGCGCATCCGTGGTCAGGAATCGCTTCGGGTCCGCGCGCCAGCGAAAGCGCAGCATTCGCTTCCACCGCAATGCCGCCTTCAAATTGAAAGCGCTGCGAAACCGGTGGAGGCGCGGGCGCCTGCAGTGTGAAGCCTGCACCCTCCGCAGAATCGGGTGCCCCATTTCTCGCGGTTTTCGCGAGAAGTGGGGAATTCTGCGGCCCGTCTTCAGAAGCCTCGCCCGACAAAGGATTCCACGACGGAGCGCCAGGAGTGAGCGCTGGCGTCATCGCGCCCGGCGTCAGCGATGTACTTGCGGTTGCGTGCGCCCGCATCTCGGTTACAAATTGCGGCACTGGACGCGCCTTCATCAGAGCTGCCCGCACCGAATCGCGGACAAAATCATGCATCACCGATTGCTGCCGAAACCGCACCTCGGTCTTCGAGGGATGCACGTTCACATCGACTTCCGCGGCCGGCAACTCCAGAAACAACAGCACCACCGGATATACCGTCGGCGGAATAATATTTCGATACGCCTCGGTCAGCGCGTGCTGGATCAAACGGTCGCGAATCGTGCGGCCATTCACGAATACGAAAATCGAATTGCGATTCAGCTTCTGAATCTCCGGCTTCGAAATGAAACCGTGAATCCGCATCTCGCCCGGATCTTTTGCGGAAAGTCCCTCACCTCCCTCGCTGTCTTCCTCAGCCTCCTTGCGCCGCCACGGCGGAGGCTGCGGCAATCCCACGCGTTCCAGCGCCTGCCGCGACGCCACGGGAATCAGCTGATCGAGCGTTTCTTTTCCAAAAACCTGATACACCCGCTCGCTGTGTCCGGCCACCGGAGGCGCGACCAGCATGGCATTCGTCGCCGAGTGCAACTCGAAATGTTTCTCGGGATGAGCCAGCGCGTAGTGCGTGACCAGCGATGCGATGTGCGACAACTCGGTCGACTCCGCCTTCAGAAATTTCTTGCGCGCCGGAGTGTTGAAGAAAAGATCGCGCACGGTGATCGAAGTTCCCAGCGGCAGGCCGGCTTCTTCGACGCGCGCAATCTTGCCACCGTTGATCTCAACCACGGTCCCCGCAGTCTCTTCTTCTGCCCGCGTCTCGAGTCGCAGGCGCGACACCGATGCAATCGAAGGCAGCGCCTCGCCGCGAAATCCCAGCGTAGCTATGCTCAGCAAGTCTTCCGTGTTCTTGATTTTCGAAGTCGCGTGCCGCTCAAACGCGAGCATAGCGTCGTCGCGCACCATGCCGCACCCGTTGTCGGTGATCTGGATCAGCTTCTTTCCGCCCGCCTCGACGCTGATCTTGATCCGCGTCGCGCCCGCGTCCAGCGAGTTCTCCAGCATCTCCTTCACCACTGACGCCGGTCGCTCCACAACCTCGCCCGCGGCGATCTGGTTGGCAACGGTTTCGGAGAGTACGTGGATGCGGCCCATGGGCAGTTCTCAGTTCTCGGCTCTCGCTTTTCTGTTTCAGGGAGGATCAGTTGTCAGTTTCGCAGATGGGCTTAGGAAAAACAAAGGAGGGTTGATGTGGGGCGGACACTCCTGTCCGCCAAATGTCGGCAGCGAGGCAGGCCACGCAGGAACCGCCGACTACCGCCTTCACACTCGGGCAAGGTCAAAGGCGGCGGACAGGAGTGTCCGCCCCACAATTACTTCGAGTCGGTCACCTGCTCGCGCGATTCGTTGTAGGTGCCGAACTTTTTTGCGACCGGCTTCAGCGTGGGATAGAACTGCACGAACGTATGTTCGACCGCGGCGTGCTCCTCGTGACATGACCAGCAAGGGTTGCCCTTGGGCATGGCGCCGGCACTCTTCCCCGCGGAACTCGCGCCGTCGGCATTGAAAACGTAGTAGGCCCACTTATCCGGATTGCGCGCAGAATCTTTTACTTCGACTGCGAGGCCCATCAGATCGGTCTGAAAATGGCCGGTCTTGTTGATCGATCCTTTGCTGGCGGCGTCGCGTTCGTCGATGACGAACATGGTCTGCTCCGGCCACTTTCCCGAAGTCGCAAACGCGTCATAGGCCCAGCGCTGTACAAAGACGTTGGTAAACATTTCATGGCTGCCGGGCGCGGGACTGTAGTTCATGCCATACCCGGCGGAAAGAAACATCCAATCGCGGTAGTCGGCGGGCCGCGTGAGTTGGCCCTTGTCGTCATATTGCGGCCTGGCTGATTTATCGTCGGGGGCTGCGAGCAGCGTGACGCCGGCAGCCAGAACAAGCGCAGCGGACAAAACAATTTTCATGGGCACCCGGTGAACGCACCAGACTTGAACCGAGCAGCCTTTCACGAAACACCCAGCGTCTTCAACCAATTAAACATAAACAACTCCACCCGCGCTCGAGTAAAGCGGCAGATCGGCGCAGGAAAAGGAAAAAGCGCTCCGGGATGAGCGGAGCGCCTGACGGATTGCGTGCCGGGGCGCTATTGCATCACGTTCAGCGTGATGGCGGTGGGGGCGTTCACCGTCGCACCACCTGACGTCGCGCTCACCGTTATCTGGTAGGGACCAACTGGCGTTCCCTTGTTGGAGTTGCCGCCGCTGCTGCCACCACAGGAAGCCAGCCACATGGTGGAGAATCCCATGACCAGGATCAGCCCCAGGAAGCGCATGCCGCGCAGTGAGCGCCGGCGCGTTCCGGTCGTCAGCACCACACCAAACAACCCGGGCAGCAGGGCGGCGTAGAAGATCTGGGTGCCATGATCTGGTGGCCGTAGACTCGCCGTGGGTGCGGTGGTCGAGATGCTGAAGCTGACGGACCCCGAGGCATTGATAGGAGTAGGAATGGTGCAGATGGACTCTGGCGCCGGATCGTTGCACTGGAACGAAACCGTTCCGGTAAAGCCGCCAGCCAAGGTCACCGTGACCGGAACGGGCACGCTGTTGCCTTGCGTCACCTGGAAGCTCGAAGTCGGTAACGCAAGCGTGAATGGCGAATTCACGGTCAAAGCAATAGACGGAGTCGCATGACTCACATGGCTCGCCGTGGCGCTGGTGTTGCCAGTGGTGCCGTAAACGACGATGGGGACCGACCCGCTCGTTGCCGAATCGCCAGCCGTAACGGTTGCCGTGGTAGTTACGGCCTCTCCGCTCGGAGTCACGTCGGAGGGACTGAACGAACATGTGGCGCCCGTGGGAAGTCCGTTGCAGCTGAAGCCGACCGCGCCGGTGAAGTTGTTAACCGGAGTAACCGTAATCGTCGCCGTGCCAGTTTGCCCGGCGTACACGGACAGGCTGGTAACCGAGGAACTGACGGAAAAATCAGGAGGATTCTTCAGAGCCACGGCGAGCTTATTCACGTCCACTGAGCCGAGGCCAGTGGCCATATCAAATCCCGGTCCAGCCGAATAGCCGACGACTCCAGTCGAAGGACACCACAAAGCCTGTGGCTGCGGGGCTCCGGGCGTTCCCGCGTCACAAGCCACGTTGTTGTCGCCGCTGGTAATGTCATGAAACGACGAAGGAGCCGTCGCCGCCGTCTGGTACAGCATTTTATTGATCGGGCCTTGGGCGGTCCCCGTGTATTGGTTCAGCAGTGCGACGATACCGGCAAAGATTGGAGCCGAGGCCGAGGTGCCGCCAATGATCGAAAAATTCCCAGCGGGGATTCCGCCCGCGCAACTGCTGCCGCCCGAGACTTGCGTACACAACATGTAGCCGGGAAAATTTGGCGTGGCCAGTAAAGAGACGTCCGGCGTCATACGGGTCGACTGCCCAGAGACGGTTACGGTCTGCCATGAAGGTTGCGGAAAGCCGGATACGCATGCCGAGAAGTCCGAGGTTTGAGTCGCGCAGTTGCTGGCCCCGCCTCCGTCGGCGCTAATGCCGATGTCGTCCTGCGCTGTCGCTGAGGAGGTAATCGGAACCCAGCCGCTCCCAGCCGGCTCGTCCCCCGTTTGACAGAAGGTATGTCCGTTACCTGACGTTTGTTCGGAGCAGAACTGCGCGAATTCGTCGGCGTCGTCCCAAGCTTGCTCTGGAATGTAGCCGCTCTCTGGGCCCGTGGGCAGAATCGAGCCGCCATTTGGGCCGTTGGTCGTGCCCCAATAGCCCGAACTGGACGATAAATCCACCAGTTGCACTGCGGTGCCGCCGACGCCGGTAACTTCTGGGCTGCTTGCTGGGTAACTCACGGCCAGGCCGCCGGTGGCGAGACCCGTGGAGGTCAAAGTAGTATTGTCGTCACACTCAGCCGCACCACTGTCGCCGCTAGAATTTACGAAGGTGATACCCTCCGAACTGGCCTTCTGTAGCTCCGTTTCAAACAGTACCGGTTGGCCCGTTTCTAATTCGCCAATGTTGGCATCAAACTCGCACAGGCCAAAGCTCAAGCTGATCACGCTCTCGCCGAGCGTGCTCTGATGGTCGATGGCGTAGTAGAAGGAAGTGAACGCGTCGCTCGAATTCACGAAGATGAGTTGCGCGCCGGGAGCGATCGCTCCAGACCACTCTAGATCCAGATCGGCCTCTTCGAGAGTGTCGCCGCCGACAGGCCCGGGATCGACGCCACCCAGCACGTAGCTCAGGTGAGGATCGCTGCACGCCGTGATCAAATCGTTCGGCGGAGTCCCAGCCGTACAACTAATTGCCGGCGTAAAGCCGAAGCCCGCGCGGAAGTCGTTAAGATCCGACAGATAAATATCCGTCGCTCCCATGATCGCTACCTTTTGTCCGGTGCCGTCAATTTTCGGGGTGGCGGTCAAGAGCGGGTTGATGTCGTAAATCGTATAAATGTCGCCGGGCGCGATGTACTGCGCTGAACCCTGCTCATTGCTGTAGTAGTAGTCTGGGCGGACATGCCGGATGCCCATCGGGCGGGGATGGAAATCGTCAAGCCCGCGCACGCCCGTGACGATGCCCGCGAGCGACACGGGGATCTGCGGTGCGATGGCATTGGCGTAGTGCAACTCTCCCTTCACGTTGTAATGATGAATTTCCGTCCCGAAAGCACTCTCGACCTGCGCCGCGGTCCCGGTGAAAGTAATAAAGTTGCGCCCGCGGGCGGGCTCAATCATGGTGAATCCTTGGGCCGCCAGCCAGGCCACCATCTTCTGCATGTCGTTCTCGCTGAGGCCGAAACGATCGGCGTACTGCTCGGGAGTCAGCCACTTGTGGTAGTTCGGCGATTTCCGGTCCTGCTGCTGCGACAGGAGTAGCTTGATGGCGCTCTCCTGGGCCGCGGTGGGCGCGGTCATCAGCGTGATCGTCCCGAGGCGCATGCCAGGATCCACTCGGCCCTGGTCG
>Ga0210395_10004361_pt1 | contig 10900 bp, 10 predicted proteins | sample IncBWH4OmetaG_FD_150861 | JGI IMG/M metagenome (GOLD analysis project Ga0210395, IMG submission 150861) | Forest soil microbial communities from Barre Woods Harvard Forest LTER site, Petersham, Massachusetts, United States - Inc-BW-H-4-O ...
TCACGGTCCCGGCAGTGCTCATCGGTTTTACCGTCCATACCGTGGTTGCGGGCTGGTCCGGCGCCAAGACTTCGCTCGAAGGAGCGGGCCTGGCTCTGGGCCTACTGCTTCCTCTGGTGCTCCTGCGTGGATTGGGAGCCGGCGATTGGAAATTGATGGGCGCGCTGGGAGCTTTCCTGGGGCCAGTTCTGCTCTTGTACGTGTTGCTGGGGAGCGTGCTGCTGTCGGGATTGATGGCAATTGTAGAGCTGATGAGGACGCGTCGAGTGAAACAGACGATGCGGAATCTGGCTGTGCTGGTTCGGGGATTTTTGTCCTTCGGATTGCGCAAGAATCCTGAAATCTCGCTGGACAATCCGGGACTGCTGAAACTGCCGTTTGGAGTGGCAGTGGCGGCGGCCACGGTGATTTGCTACTGCGCGGCCCGCTGGGGAATTTGAAGTCGGGGCAAGGGAGAATCTTTTATGAATCGTAACCGGATGCTCATCGGCCTCGGGATCGCGATCGTGGTCGGGTTATTCCTGAGCACCTTTGTGTACCGCGCTTTCAAGAGCGCCAGCGCCATCAAGCCTATCACCACGGAGCACATTGTGGTGGCCGCGCAGGCGTTGCAAGTGGGCACCCGAGTGGACGCCAGCAACCTGCGGTTGATTCCGTGGCCCTCGGGTGAGCCGGTCGCGGGAATGTTTACGCGCATAGCAGATTGCATGAACCGCGCCGTAATTACACCGTTGGCGGAGAACGAGCCGATTCTGGAAAGCAAACTGGCCGATATGCAATCCGGCGCGGGTTTGCCTGCGACGATCCCGGAAGGAATGCGTGCGCTTTCCGTCGCGGTGAACGATGTAGTGGGCGTCGCAGGTTTTGTGATTCCCGGAACGATGGTGGATGTGCTCGTAACAGGCAGAGTGGCCGACTCGGGCCACGGCGAACAAAACATCACGCGAACGATTCTGGAAAACGTGAAGGTGCTTGCCGCCGGACAAAAGATCGAGCAGGACCGCGAAGGAAAGCCGCAGAACGTGCCAGTAGTTACACTGTTAGTCACTCCGGATGACGCGGCGAGGCTGACCATGGCTAGCACCGAAGGGAAAATCCAGTTGTCACTGCGTAATACGGTTGATACCAGGTTGCTGATGCCGGCGTCGGTCCTGCAGGATTCCTTGTTTTCCGGAGGAGCGCCGGCGCCGAAGCGCCCGACGGCCACGAAATATGTTCCACCTCCGCCGTCGCCTTACGTAGTCGAGGTGATTACTGGAAACAAGCGTGAGAACAAAAGCTTTCCGAATCCGTAGGCGATTTCTGCAGCAACGTGGCTGAAAGGTTACAGGGGAAACCATTGTCCGAGTTCAACCGCAGCACAGATCGTAACCGCGGCGTCCGAATCGCACTAGTCGGTCTGCTGACCGCAGCTGTGCTGCTGGCTGGGATGCGGAGCGCGACGGCACAACAGCTACCGCAAAACGCTCCGGCAGTGACAGCGATCATCCAGCCCATTCCTGCCGCGACGCTGCCGACAAATGCCAGCGCTCAGCAGATGCCCACAGCTGCTGCCGAGTCCGAGGGGCCCCAGACGCTCCACCTATTGGTGGGGCGTTCGTTAGTGATTTCTTCGCCCTCGAAGATCAAGAGGGTCTCACTGGCCGATCCCACGATTGCGGAAGCCATCGTTGTCAGTCCCTTTCAGGTGTTACTCAACGGGAAAGCGCCCGGCGGAGTTTCACTGCTCCTCTGGGATGAAGCGGACCAGAGCCAGGCGTTTGAGGTTTCGGTGGACATTGACATCCTGGGATTGAGCCAGAAGATCCACGAGGTCTTTCCGTCGGAGCCCGTGCAAGTGGAGACTTCGCGTGACATCGTGATCCTTTCGGGGCGCGTATCTTCTACGGCAGTGGCCGACAAGATTCTAGAAGTCGTCAAGGCCGCTGCTCCGAAAGTGACGAGCCTGATGGAAGTTCCCGCCCCCCCCAGTGGTGAAATTCTGCTGGAAGTGAAGTTCGCGGATGTAAACCGGACGCTGGAAACCCAGTTGGGCATTAATATTTTGAGCCTGCCCGGGGCAAAGAATATCGGCGTAATCTCGACCCAACAGTTCTCGCCTCCGCAACTTGTAAGTCCCTCGACTGGAACCGGCTCGAGCGGTGCCACCTCGGCCTTAGGCTTGAGCAACCTGCTCAATATATTCATCTTCCGGCCGGACATTAATTTTGCAGCGACGATCCAGGCGCTGGAAGAGAACAACGTACTCCAAATCCTGGCGGAGCCGAATTTGATGACGGAGTCGGGGAAGGAAGCGAGTTTTCTGGCGGGTGGCGAGTTTCCTTTTCCCATATTGCAGGGAACAACCGGTTCGGGATTCGCTGGAATCACGATTCAGTTCAAAGAATTCGGGGTGCGATTGAACTTCACGCCAACGTTGACTGCCGACGGGATGATTCATCTGAAGGTGAAGCCCGAGGTCAGTTCGCTGGATTTCACGAATGCGCTGACGATCCAAGGCTTCCTGATTCCTGCTCTGACTACGAACCGGGCGGAATCCGAGGTGCAATTGCGGGATGGGCAAAGTTTTGCGATAGCAGGCTTGCTGGATAACCGCGTGACGGAGCAATTCTCAAAAATTCCATGGATCGGCGACGTGCCGATTTTGGGCAAACTTTTCCAAAGCCGGTCGCTCACGAAGAGCAAGAACGAATTGCTAATCGTAGTGACGCCGCGCATTGTGCACCCTTCGGAAGTGGCGCCGCCAACGCCCGCTATGCCGAAGCCATTCTTGGGCGCAACGACGCCGGCGCCGACATCATCGAATTCGCCGAAGTGAGTGAGCCCCAGGCGGTGCGAGCAACGATGCAGGAAGAAACTCAGGGGACCAGGGAAATCGATTCATGTTAAGCGTTGCGATCGCCAGCGGAGAGACCACCAGTTCAGCGCAGTTAGTGGCTGCCTTGCAACAGACTGGCATTGTGAAATCAATCAAACAATGGACGATTCCTTCCGACCGTTTTCCGGATTCGGCCGATGCATTGCCGGACATCGTTTTTCTGGACTTGTCGCGCGATCCCGAAGCGTACTTCACGTTCGGAGCGCAATTGCGGCGCATTCGCCCTTCGATAAAGCTAGTGGCTGTTTCTGCCATTGTGCCGCCGGGGCACCAGCTGATGCTGGAAGCGATGCGCAGCGGTGTACAGGATTTCCTGCCGAAGCCGGCGAGCCCCGAAGTGTTGAATGAAATGCTGGCGCGGTTCGCGCAGGATTCCGCGGAAGCGAAGGACCGCCCGTCGCTGGACAAATTGATCGTGGTAATGGGATCGAAAGGCGGCGTGGGTGCGACGACGGTGGGCGTCAACCTCGGCGTGCAGCTTGCGACATTTGCTCGAAAGCACGTGGCCTTGCTGGATTTTGCCCGGCCGCTTGGGAATGTGCACTTGCTACTTGATCTCCATCCCCGATTCACAGTTCGCGACGCCGTGGATAATTTGGATCGTCTTGACAGCCACTTTTTTGCAGGGCTGATGACGCAACACAAGACCAAGCTCGAGATTTTGGGGGGCGCCCTTCAGCCTGAGGAATGGCAGACCATCCCGGTGCCCCCGCTGGAGCGCGTGATCAATGTGGCGCAGAACCTTTTTGACACGGTGCTGTTGGACATGGGTTCACAATTCTCGTCTGAGTGGAGCCCGATTCTGCGCATGGCTCGCATGATTCTGATCGTGGCTGAGGCGAATGTCCCGGCATTGTGGACGCTCGAGCGCCGTCTGGTGGCGTTGAAGGGCTTCGGAGTCGAGCCCGATCGCGCGCGCATCATCATCAACCGCTGGCATAAAGGCGATGACGAAGTCTTACGAAGTATTCAGAAAGATATAAATCGCCCTATTTTTGCGTGTCTCCCGAACGATTTTCGCAAGGCCTCGGAGTCCGTCAATCTAGGGACCCCGTTGATGGAAAACCATAACAATGTGCTGAGCGGCCGCTACCGGCAGATTGCTTCGCAATTGACCGGAACGGAATCACCCCCGACTTCGAAGAAGAGCGCGCTCGGCGGTTTCTTTTCATTTCCGACGAAAAGGTAGAAAACGATGTCACCTGTTGCTCCGGCGATCACACGAACGGATTTCGGCGCGGTAAAAACCGCGATCCACCGAAAACTGATTCAAAAATTGAATCTCGATCGCCTCACGGAAATTAATCGTGAAGAGGTTCGGCGTGAAGTGGGTCACATTCTCGAGGCGCTGGTTGTCGGTGAATCCACACCGATGAATCTGCAAGAACGGGAACGCCTGGCGCAGGAAGTTCTGGATGAGGTTTTTGGACTCGGCCCGCTCGAACCGCTGCTGGCCGATCCCACGGTTTCCGACATCCTGGTCAATACCTACAAGCGCGTGTACGTCGAAAGAAAAGGAATGCTGGAGCAGACTGCGATTCAGTTTCGAGACGATGCGCATCTAATGAGCATCATTGACCGCATCGTTTCCTCGATCGGCCGGCGCATTGACGAATCTTCTCCCATGGTAGATGCTCGCCTGGCTGATGGATCCCGCGTAAATGCGATCATCCCGCCGCTCGCCGTGGATGGTCCCTGCCTGTCAATCCGCAGATTTGGCCACGAACGACTGACCGCGAATGACATGGTCAACAATCATACGCTGACGTCCAACATGCTGGAATTGCTGCGTGGCTGCGTAAAGGCCCGGCTGAATATTCTGGTATCCGGGGGCACGGGCGCCGGGAAAACGACACTGCTGAACGTCTTGTCTTCGAATATTTCCAGTCGCGAAAGAATTGTCACGATCGAAGACGCCGCCGAACTGCAACTCAATCAAGAGCATATTGTCCGGCTGGAAACCCGTCCCGCCAATATCGAAGGCAAGGGAGCCGTCCACCAGCGTCAACTGCTGATCAATTCTCTGCGCATGCGCCCCGATCGAATCATCGTGGGTGAGGTCCGGGGTGAGGAAGCGCTGGATATGTTGCAGGCTATGAACACCGGGCATGACGGCTCGCTTACTACAATTCACGCAAATTCACCCCGTGATGCGCTGAGCCGGTTGGAAACTATGGTGGCCATGGCGAATTTGAGCATCCCTGACTCCGCGATTCGGCGCCAGATCTCCTCCGCCGTCGACCTGGTGATCCAAGTGAGCCGCCTCAGCGATGGAACGCGAAAAGTTGTCTGCATCTCTGAAATTACGGGCATGGAAGGGGACGTCGTCACCATGCAGGACATATTTGTATTTCGCAAACGTGGCATTCGCGAGAACGGCGAGGTGATCGGCGAATTCCTGCCTACGGGAATTCGTCCGCGGTTCGCGGAACGCCTGGTGGTCACTGGGATCCAGTTGCCGATGGGGCTGTTCGAAATGCCGCGGATACATTAGGGAGCCGAAGATGGCGCTGCTACTTTCCGTTTTGACGTTCTTGACCGCCGTCGCGATCATCGCGCTGTTGTGGATGTTCATGGGCACCGACGCCAACCAGGATGTTGTGAAGCGCCGGATGGAGTCGGTGCGCAAGGCCGAGCGGCGCGGCGACGTTTCCATTAATCTGAAGCTGGTCAGGGACGAAATGCTCAGCAGCGTGCCGACGCTTCATCGGTTGCTGCTGCCGTGGGGCTGGTCATTGCGCCTGCGGGATTTCGTCGCGCAGGCAGGGATGAAGACGAAGCCAGCGAAAATTCTGCTGGTGAGTGGGGTAATTGCGTTGGCATCGTATCTAATCGCCGGGCTGTACTATCCGCGATTCCCGATCCCGTGGCTGGTGGGGATATTTGCGGGAATCGTGCCATTTTCGATGGTTGCGCTCAAGAGGCGACGGCGGTTGCGCGCATTCGAAGAGTGTTTTCCGGAGGCTTTGGATTTGCTGGGTCGCGCGGTCCGCGCCGGGCACGCGTTCACCACCGGACTTGAAATGATTGCAGCGGAATCGGCCGAACCTGTTGCCGGGGAATTCCGCACCGCCTTCGAGGAACAGAATTTTGGCCTCCCCTTGCGCGATGCCTTGTTGAATATGACCGAGCGCGTCCCGCTTGTGGACGTGCGTTTCTTTGTTACGGCGCTGCTGATTCAAAAAGAGACCGGCGGAAATCTGGCGGAAATTCTGGATGGCCTTTCGCGGGTAATCCGTGACCGCTTCCGAATTTATCGCGAGGTGAAAACGCGAACTGCGCAGGGCCGATTGACGGCGGCCATTCTGATCTCGCTGCCGCTAGGGGTGATGTTGGCGCTGGAGTTAATCAACCCTACTTATCTGCGCGTGCTGTTCGAGGACCCAGCCGGCCCCACGGTTCTGGCAGTCGCGGCCACCATGCAGGTGATCGGGTCGCTGCTGCTGTGGAAAATTATTCACTTTGAGGTCTGATCGGCTGCAAGGAGAGAAGGCCATGCTGTGGATGGTTACCACGATTACTTTCGTAGCGACTGTTGCCGTTCTGACGGCGCTGTTCTACGCGCTGGTCCCCGGTGAAATCGGGATCGCGGAGCGACTTTCGCGCTTGATACAGCCGCCGCGGCAGCAGCGGGTCCGTGACACCAGTTTTTCCGACAAACAGAAGGAGCGAGTGCGCGACACGCTTGCCGCCGTCGGGGGATTAGTGACGTCCGGCACGGTGGCGATGGGTTCGAAGGATCAGCTCCCAATGGTACGAGCAGGTTACCGAACCGCGAGCGCCATGTCTGCAATGCGGGGTGTGAAAATTCTGATGCCCATCATTTTTGTGGCGCTGGCATTTGCTACCGGGATTTACCGCGTGCAGGTGGTGTTCGTTCCGTTATTGTGCGCGATGGCGGGCTATTTGCTTCCGGATCTGTGGCTGATGTGGCGGGTGCAAGCGCGCCAGCATCGCTTGCAGCTGGCATTGCCGGACGCTTTGGACATGCTGGTGATTTGCGTCGAGGCAGGGCTGGGATTGGATCAGGCACTGCTCCGCGTCGCGCAGGAATTGCGCATCACTCATCCGGAACTGAGCGAGGAATTGCAGCTGGTTAATATGGAGATGCGCGTTGGCAAGACGAGGCTGGACGCCATGCGGGAACTTGGCCGGCGTACCGGTGTGGAAGACATCAAGGGGCTGGTGGCGATGTTGATCCAGACCGAAAGGTTTGGAACCAGCATTGCTCAATCGTTGCGAGTTCATTCGGACGACTTGCGGATCAAGCGGCGTCAGCGCGCCGAAGAAATGAGCGCAAAGACTACGGTCAAGATGGTGCCGGCGCTGGTGCTATTTATTTTTCCGGCGTTGATGGTTGTGATTCTGGGGCCCGCGGTGATCACCTTGCTGAGGCAATTTTTGCCGACGCTCAACAGGTGATTGCAGTCGAACGATCGTACGAAGTTGGTCGGATCGAATATTTCAAAAAAGGAGCAAGAAGATGGACAACGTTACACTGATTCGATTGGTGGCAGGAGCTTTGGCAGTGGTAGTGCTCTTCGTGATCATTTGGCGCCGTAAGCGGAAGATCGTGGAGTAGGTGGCAACAAGTCGAAGGGACCCCGGAGATTCATTAATGAACAACGCGCGTGCGGGCGGCAACGGTAGAACTGCGACTGACAACAGCCAAAATGGTCACGTATACATTTACAACAAGACCAGAGAGACGTTTGTGGCCACTGAGGCTACCGTCGCGGACAGCTATCTTCGTCGCCTCGTGGGACTACTGGGTAAGACGAAGCGATGGGCGCAGCTCGGTCGTGGACTTTGGATCGTTCCCTCGCGCGGGGTTCACACCATTGGGATGATGTTCCCGATCGACCTGATTTTCCTGAGCAAGGAAAAGGAAGTCGTTCACGTTGAGGAACACCTGCGGCCATTTCGAATCTCGGCTGTATCGCTGAAGGCGACAAGCGTGCTGGAACTTCCAGCGCATACGGTATTCCGTACGGGTACGCAAGTAGGCGATCGGATGGAGATCGCGCGACTGAACAAGCAGTGAGGTGGAGAAAAATCATGAAATTCTCTGGTTTGGTGGGAACGGCGTGCTTGTTTCTGGCACTGTGCCAACCGGCGGTGGGTCAGCCGTCTGCGGCCAAGAGCCCGCACAGATTTCGTAGCCGGCACCCGGAAAAATCGAACCCCCATTACAAGGATGCGTCGCACAGGCATGGGCACAGCAATCACCGCGCACGCCGGCACAGCAAACCTTAGATTCGGGCTTGATTAATTTCCGGGCTTGCCTTTCCACTCGCGGTGTTAGCAGGGTGCGCGATGTTCGGTGGCCTACCGTTCCTCGCGAGAGCGCGGCGCGGAACATGGCGATTGCTGGAGGCGTCCGGTTGCGCTTCCAGCGAAAAAGCGGTATAAGCCTAGCAAAGTCTTTGCCGTATGAAAGACGTAGCCTCAGTCCGCATTTGAAGGTCCTGCCATGATGACGATACTAAAGGGTCTTTGGCGCAAGCAATCCGGGGACGACGTTGCGGAGTATGCGCTCCTGGTGGCCATGATCGCCCTGGTAGTGCTCGTGGCCCTTTTCTCCTTCGGAACGTCCAACGGAAAACTGATAAGCGACGCTGCGAGTAGCATCTCGTCCAGCGCCTCACGCGCCGGTGGGAGCTCGAGCGGTACTGACAGCCAGCCCGGCGGTTCTGGCCAAGGCGGCAGCGGCCAGCCTGGGGGCGGCGGCCAAGGCGGCGGCGGTCAAGGCGGAGGAAGCGGCGGAGGAAGCGGCGGCGGAAGTGGCGGCGGGAGTGGCGGCTCGGGGGGAGCCTTACCGGCCAATCCTACGCCCATCAAGTAAGGCCGGCAGTCTCTGTCGCACGAATCAGCGCATAGTGTTTCCCCCAACCCGCGTCAAGACCACCCTCAAACCTCCAGGCTAGGCGCAGGATCAGCGATTTCGCCGCGACTCTTGCGTCCGCAGGGTTGGTCCTTCCGAAGCCGCCTAAGTAAAATTTTCAGCGTGGACACATCCATATACAAGATGCAAGTGCGAGCGTCCTCATTTGTGAACTGTTTTGCAGCGTTCACGATGTACAATTTCCCTAAGAGGTGGCAAGTCAGTAATTTGCGTTCGTCGTTGGGAAGGACATTCAGATGCAATGCGTTCTCCGACTGCGCGGAAGACCGCGCGCACGGGTAACGTCCATCTTTACCGGATCCCGATTCAACCTGATCACGACGCCGTGATGGGGCGGAGGTAGCCTAGAGCCAATGCCGTCCAAGATCGTTGTGCCGTGGAAAATCATTGACCGCTTTCTGTTGCCGAGCATTTTCTTCTTAACCTCGCTGGTAGCTGTGCTGACGTTCTGGCAACTTCTGCTCGGCCATCGGCGCGAGGAGATACATGCTGTAACAAACGAGCAGGCGTCGTTTGTGAAGTCCAAAGTGGAAGCAGAGCTGCGCGAGCGCATCATGCCGTTGCAGGGGCTCGCAACGCAGTGGAGCACGCTGGACAGCGACCGCGAGAAGAAATCCGCGGCTGAACTGATGATGAGCGGCTACCCTGACTATCAGGCCGTCGAATGGGTGGATCCGACGTTTCATGTGCGCTGGGCCGCGCCCAGTGACGCAAATGAGGGCGATCGCGCCACCAACCTAAGCGCAGCTGCCGTGCAGCAAGTCGCGTTTCAAGCCGCGGGGCAGTACCGCGATGTGATGATTACGCGTCCCGTGAATTTAGCGCACGGGGGCCGGGGGCTGCTGGCCTGCGTGCCGGTGTACACGTCTGGAAAACTGAGCGGCTTCATGGTCGGGGTATTCCGCTATCGTGACCTGATTTCCTCGATGCTGCGGGATGTGGCGCAGGGATACTGGGTGGCTTTGTACGATGGAAGCGAGCAGATCTACGGGGAAGGTGCCAATCTGGCGCCGCGAGACCAGCTTTGGGCCAGCACCGTCGACATACAATTTCGAGATCTCTCGTGGCACGCGCAAGTTTGGCCGAAACCAGGGACGATCACGTATGCACTGTCAACGCTTCCCAAGGTGGCCTTTGTGGGCGGCATACTGTTGTCCGCTCTGCTGGGATTCACGGTGTATGCGGCCGAGACCGCGACCCTGCGCGCCAGGGAAGCACTTGCCGCGAATAAGGAACTCAAATCAGAGATTGCCGGACGCCAGCACGCGGAGGCGGCGTTACTTCAGGCACAAAAGATGGAGGCGGTGGGCCGCCTAGCTGGTGGCATATCTCACGACTTCAATAATCTGCTCACGGTTATCCGTGGCCATGCGGTACTTTCGCTCACCAGAATCGGTTCCGACGGCGCACTGCGCCGCGAATTGAACGGCATTCTGAAGTCCGCGGACAAAGCCGCCGCGCTCACCAGACGGCTGCTGGCCTTCAGCCGTAAGCAAGTGCTGCAACTCCGCGTACTGGATGTCAACGCGCTCGTGGCTCAGGTGAACGAGTTGTTACGGCCCGTGATGGGCGATGACATCGAATTGATCCTGGACTTGGCGCCCGACTTGGGCCACGTCAAAGCCGATGCGGCGCAGATGGAACAAGCCATCATGAATCTCGCATTCAATGCAAGAGACGCCATGCCCCGCGGCGGCAAGTTGAAAATCCAAACCATGAACGCTGATTGGAACGAAGAGTTGATACTCCGCCACGAGGGTGCTCAAGCTGGTCCACACGTGATGCTGGTCGTGTCTGACACAGGGCACGGCATGACCGACGAGACTCTCTCACATGTCTTCGAACCCTTTTTTACCACCAAGGAGACCGACAAAGGAACCGGGCTCGGCCTCGCCACCGTCTACGGGACGTTGCGGCAGAGCGGAGGATTCGTCCGCGTTGCGAGCAGAGTCGGTGAGGGTACGATGTTCCGGATTTATCTGCCGCGCGTGGCAGAAGCGATTGAAGCCGTCGAGGCGCCCCCCATCGTGCCGCATCAATTCCACGGCGCCGAAACAATCCTCGTGGTTGAAGACAACGATGCAGTGCGTCGCATCGCTCGCGAATTTTTGAAGATG
>Ga0210395_10004368_pt1 | contig 10889 bp, 7 predicted proteins | sample IncBWH4OmetaG_FD_150861 | JGI IMG/M metagenome (GOLD analysis project Ga0210395, IMG submission 150861) | Forest soil microbial communities from Barre Woods Harvard Forest LTER site, Petersham, Massachusetts, United States - Inc-BW-H-4-O ...
CCAGTTTCGTTGACGGAGTTGCTGGCGATGCCGAGTTCCCGGTCCAGATAAACCAGCGGCAGCAATCGTCCGCGCAGGCGATACACGGGAGCGCCGTGCACCAGTTCAATGCCTTTGCCGTTCTCCTCGGCTTCCAGTCGCACCAGTTCCGACAGGCTGACTTGCGGAATGGCAAAACGTTCCTCCCGGCAGGTGACGAGCAGCGCTGGAATGATGGCGAGGGTCAGCGGAATTCTTACTCGGACGGTTGTGCCCCGCCCCGCAGTCGATTGGATGTCGACCGAGCCGCCGATTTTTTCCACGTTGGTCTTGACCACATCCATGCCCACGCCGCGCCCGGAAACGTTGGTGATTTTTTCCGCGGTTGAAAACCCTGGCAGGAAAATCAGGTTGAACACATCCCGGTCGGGCATGCCGGCGGCCTGCTGCGCCGGAATCAGCCCGCGTTCGACGGCCTTCTGCCGGATGCGCTCGACGTTCAGCCCCGCCCCGTCGTCGCTGATTTCGATGTTGACCTGCCCGCCTTCGTGGAACGCTCTCAACTTCAGCGTGCCTGTCGAATCCTTGCCCGCGCGGCGCCGCGCTTCCGGCCCCTCGATCCCGTGATCCATGGAGTTGCGCACCAGGTGCGTGAGCGGATCTTTGATAGCCTCGATGATGGTGCGGTCGAGTTCAGTATCCTGACCTTCCATCACCAGCCGCACTTCCTTGCTGCAGCTCAGCGCCAGATCGCGCACGGTGCGGGGAAATTTGTTCCAGATATTGCCGATCGGCTGCATACGGGTCTTCATGACTTCGCCCTGCAGTTCGGTGGCAATCAGATTCATGCGCTGCGAAACCGCCTGAAACCCCGCGTCCTGCGTGCTGTTGGAGAACTGCAGCAGTTGATTGCGCGCCAGCACCAGTTCGCCCACCAGGTTCATCAGCCGGTCCAGCAGCGTGACCCCCACCCGGATGGTCTCGGCGGCCGCGTCCGCACTGCGCGACTCCAATATCTGCGGCGCAGCGGAGGCTTCTTCGAAATGCGCGGCGGGAGGGGTAATCTGCGGAGCGGTGTCGATCACTTGGTTTCGTTCTGGTTCCTTCGGATCTGGCGCAAAAGAAATTCGCCCAGCCTGCACCGGCTCGCGCAGGTCTGGGACGGCGTGCAGCTCTGCAACCGCCGCTAGAGGCTGGGCCGCATGTTGCTCCTGCAAACTCGCCAGCGCTTCAATGAGAGGCGCGTAATCTTCCTCGCCATCGTGACCCGTGGCCTGAATGGCGGCGAGCATGTGACGAACTGCGTCCACCATGGCCAGCAACCCGCTGGTAATTTCGGCGCTCAGCGTTAGCTTGCCGTCACGCAGCCGCGAGAGCAGGCTCTCCCCTGCGTGTGTCAGCTTCTCCAGCAGCGCAAAGCCCAGAAATCCGCAGCTTCCCTTGATAGTGTGGATCGTCCGGAAAATGCTCGCCAGAAGTACCGTGGACGACGGCTCGCTCTCCAGCTTCACGAGTTCCTGATCGAGCCGATCGAGGTTCTCGTTGCTTTCGATAAGAAAATCTTTAACGATTTCGTCCATGGCTTGATCCGCCCGGCTTGGCTCTTTCCAGCAAACGGAGAAATAACGTTCGCGCTCCGCCTTCTGTCTCTACGCCACATCGGCATTCCCTGAGACAACTTAAATGTCGTAGGGGGATTTCGCGTGAGGTATCGGGGGCCGGATGCGCTTGAAGCCCGCCCACCGGCACCCTTACACTGGAAGCATGCACGTGCACGCACACGGCGCGGGCGGTCCCACGCGGGTGTTGAAAATCTCGCTCGCCGTGACCTTGCTCTACATCGTGCTGCTGGTCGGAGCTGGCCTGCGCGCCCATTCGCTGGCCCTGCTCTCTGAAGCAGGACACAATCTCTCTGACTTTCTGGCCCTGCTGCTGTCGCTGGTTGCGGTCTATTTCCAGTCGCGCCCGCCCAGTTCCACCAAGACCTACGGCTACCATCGCGCCGGAGTGCTGGCGGCGCTGGTCAATGCAACCTCGCTGGTCGCGGTCTCATTTTTTATTTTCTACGAGGCCTTCCGGCGTCTGCAGCATCCTGAGCACGTGCAGGCCAGCGTGATGATGTGGGTCGCCGCCGCCGGCGTGGTGATGAACGGAATGATTGCGCTCATGCTCTACCGCTCCAGCCGCGGAACGAGCGGCGGAACTCGCGGCGACGTCAATATCCGCAGCGCGCTGCTGCACGAAGTCGGCGATACGCTTTCCACCGCCGCCGTGATTGCCGGAGGCTGGGCCATTCTGGCCACGGGAGATTACTGGATCGATTCCGCGCTCTCGTTCGGCATCGGCGCGCTGATCCTGTGGTCCGGCTACGGCATCGTGCGCGAGACTCTCAACATTTTGTTGGAAGGCACGCCGCGAGGCATGCAATTGGACAAGATCACGAGCGCCATTTGCTCCGTCGAGGGCGTCAACGACGTGCACGACCTCCACGTCTGGAGCATTGGATCAGAAACCCACGCGCTCTCCTGCCACATCTCGATCGCCGATATCCCGCCGTCGGTCAGCGAACGCATCCTGCGCGACGTGAAAGACCGCCTGCTCCACGACTTCCGCATCGTCCACACCACCATCCAGTTCGAGAACGTGGTCTGCGAAGTGGCGCACGGCTGCGTGATTCCGGTCAGTGAGAGAGAAGAGCATCATCACCACAGCCACTAACGCCAAATGCTGTCTCAGGAGCTGCTCGGGAAGGGGACGGCTTCAGCCGCGCCGCTCGCAGCCCAAACCAAGACACTGACCTTAGCCGCCGACAGTGAGTGAAATGGCCTGGTTACTAGAACGTTCCGGTGATTTCCTGTCAATTACCGGCGCCGCCGTCTAGTTCTCATTGTTCTCCTGAAAATAGCCAGACCATTTCGCCGACGCAGGGATTCATCTTCTGAAGGACCGGGTGGCTGGAAGCGAGGTCGCGATCGCCTTCAACCTGCATTTCCTCCTCATTGCTGACAGGCTTTGTACCGGCCCTCCCGCAGGTGAGTCTCAAGATTATTCGCCCGTGCTCGTTGCCTTTCGGGTCGAATTCACCAAGGTCTTGTGCCAGCGTTCCTTGGCCCCACGACAAGACTGTCCCCGAGTAATCCCAGCCATATCCCGACATGTGGAATGGCTTGCCGTTGAAACGTTCCAGCTCTTTCAATGAGGTGCCCAGAGAAATACCATGCACGGCCCTCCACCGGCTCTTATTTCCTCGAATGGTGAGACTCTTAGGCTCAGTCATTCTTGGCCAATCCCTCCACAGGATTTCGATGGAGCGTTCAGGATCATTCGGAAAGAGAGCGGTTCCGGTTTCTGTTTCCCCTTCGCCCAAATTGACGTCTTGGTCGACTACATTCGATTTCCCATACATTCGGACCAGATCCTGCCGCGTGGTGTGTACATTGATCGATCCTTTTTCCCCGCTTGCAAGAATCAGCCATGGATCGAACGTAACTTGGGCTGACAGCGAAAAGGCGAGGTGCAATATGAATGCCGCAGCAACGAGCCGATTCCGAGACGCGATCATGCTTTTTTTCCTCTTTATCTACGCAGCTGAAGGAACTCTCACTCTATAGCCGCAATCGTCCTCGGACCCGCGTTGTTGGTCAAGATTACCCTAGACTTTCCGAGGCTGATAATGCCGGGGCTCCACTTCAAACTTTGGCGGAGTGAATACGATTGCCGTGCAGACGGTCGTAGCCAAAACCACTAGAGGCTTATTTGACGATGCGGTTTACGTAATATCGCCATTCCACTCATCGACCGGAGTTGCGGGTTGTAGCGCAAGTACAGACCTGCCCGCCACTCCCTCAACTCCCGGCTTGCCTCTCGAATATCTCCCGCACCCGCTCAATCGTATCCGCCTCTTCCGCCGATTTATCGGGCCGCAGCCGCACGATTCTCGGGAAGCGCAGCGCGTATCCGCTCTCGTGTCGCTCCGACTGCATCATGTTATTGAACGCCACTTCGAGCACAATCTTCGGCTCAACCAGGCGCAGGAATCCCCGATCTTCGATCGTGTGCTCCAGAAACCATCTCGTCATCTCCGCAATCTCAGCGTCGGTGAGGCCGGAATACGCCTTGCCGATATTCTCCAGCTTGTCTCCATTCCACACCGCAAACGTGTAATCGCTGAGCACGCCCACGCGCTTGCCGTGTCCGTATTCGACGGCAGTCACGACCACGTCGAGCGTGGCCAGTTCGCGCTTCATCTTCAGCCACGACTTCCCGCGCTTGCCCGGCGTGTAGGTCGAGTCGAGATCCTTGATCATCAACCCTTCATTGCCCCGCCCCTGCGCGGCGCCAAACAGTTCCTCCAATTCCTCAGCGGAGGAGGCGCGAAACACCGGTGCACGAATCAGTTGAGCCGTTACAGTTTCATCCCCCTCTCCAAATGCCAGCTTGGCCTGCCCCCGAGTTTTCCTCTGTGTCCCTCTGTGTCCCCTGTGGTTAAGATTTTTCTCCGCCAGCAGCTCATCCAGAATCCCCGCCCGTTCCCGCAGCGGACGATCCATCACCAACTCCCCGCCCGCATACAACACGTCGAACACCAGAAACGCAACCGGGATATCCCGCAGCATCTTGTCGCTGACTTTTTTCCGCCCCAACCGCTGCTGCAGCACGCTGAACGCCCGCGCCCGCCCGGCTGAATATTCCCAAGCCACAATCTCGCCATCGAGAACCGCATCCTGCCCGAGCCCCGCCAGCGCATCGGGCAATTCCGGAAACGACTCCGTGATTTCATCCCGCGTCCGCGAAAAAAACTTCACTTCTCCGCCCGCCACATGCGCCTGCGCGCGAATGCCGTCATACTTATCTTCAACCGCCGCATCCGCGAAATAACTCAACCCCTCCTCCGCCGATTCGATTGGACTGGCCAGCATGAATCCCAGCGGATGAAACATCCGCATCTGCGCCTCGGCCAGCCGCCCCGCCGAGGCCAACCGCACCGTCTCGCCCAGATCGCCCAGCAACATGTTGGCCCGTTGTACTTCAGCAAGAGTTCCGCCGTAGGCCCGGGCAATCGCGTCCTCGACCAGGCTTTCCTTCAATCCAATCCGCAGATCTCCGGTGACGATCTTGACGATGTACTTGGCTTCGAGCGGCGTAGCCCGCGTGAGAAGATCGCGCACCAGAGCCGCCTTCGCCGCCGGCCCCCGCGCCGCCGCGATCTTTCGAAACGTCGCCTCCACCTCAATCACGCTCAACCCCTGATCCGCGCGCGCCGAGAGCGCTTCGCCCGCGACCGCGCCTAAATCCCCATGCCGCCGGTAAGCCGCCGTCAGTTCGTCCGGACTTTTCCCCGACAACTCCGCCACAATCTGCCAGAGCGACCGCCCCCCGACCTGCAGCGTAGTCTCTTCCCAAGCCGGAAACGCCCGCCCCGAGAGGAATATCGCCGACACGGCCGCTTCCTCGGCCGTGCGCGACTTCAAATAGTCCGCAACAATCCCAGTCTTCAGCAGCTTCTTGGTCGTCCCGGCAATCGCCTCGCAAGTTTCCGCCAATCGCTGCATGACTCTCCGATCCTGTAGCGCCGGCGTCTCGCCGGCTGTCGCGGGAGCGTCTCGCTCGCGCTCCGCGCGCCGCCTAACTCCCGCCCCTACTTTAACTTACCCCGCCCTCAACCCCATCCTAAACACCCCGACCTTGTGTTACCCTAGAGCTTGCGTCGTGTCTGGTTGAGGAGCATCCAATAGTCGTGCGTACTCTACGAAATTATCTTCGATTCCTGGTCGCCGTGCAGCTTCTGCCCGCGCTCGAAAGCGGCGAGGAAACTCTGGTCGGCGGCCAAGCCGTGCTTGAGGGCGTGATGATGCGCTCTCCGCACGCCTGGGCGATCGCCTGCCGCAAACCCTCCGGCGAAGTCGTGACCATGAGCGAACCACTGGAGCGCCCCTCGGAGAAGCATAAGTGGATGGCTTGGCCCATCGTCCGCGGCGTGATGACGCTAGGCTACGCCATGAATCTCGGATACCGCGCCCTGCGCTTCAGCGCCAACGTAGCGATCGAAGACATGATGCAAGAGGAAGGCACCGGAACAACTGATGTGGCGACGGCCGCCTCGGCCGTCCCGCCAGCGCAGAGCGCGGCGGAACCTTCCAAACTGCTCACACCTAAATCCGCCACCCGCGAAAAAGCCGCCACCGTTAGCAACTGGCTGGCCGCCGGAAATCTCATCCTCTCCCTCGCCTTCTTCATCGTGATGTACAAATGGCTGCCGCTGGTGGCGGCAACCGAACTCAAGAAAATCGATCCCGCCCTTGGTGGCCGGATCATTTTCAATCTGATCGACGGCGGCATCCGCCTCGCATTGTTCCTGCTCTTCATCTGGGGCGTGTCGCTCTGGAAAGATATTCGCCGGGTCTACGAGTATCACGGCGCCGAGCACAAAACGGTTTTCGCTTTCGAAAATGGCGACCCGCTGAACACGGCAGAGGTCCAGAAATATTCCACCTATCATCCCCGCTGCGGCACCAGCTTTCTGATGACGGTGATGCTGATCTCAATCGTCTTTTACATGCTGATCCCGTTCACCACGTTCTGGGCCCGCTTTGCCTCGCGCATCGCGCTGCTGCCGGTGATCGCCGGAGTGTCTTACGAAATCATCCGCTTCGCCGCCAAACATCGTGGATCGCTCTTCGCGCTGATGACCGCGCCCGGCCTGTGGTTGCAGCGCATCACCACACAGCCGCCGTCCGACGAAATGGCGCAATGCGCCATCACCGCCCTCGATCAAGCCATGTCTCTCGAGAAAGAACGCGGCGGCGAGCTGGTGATTGCCTAGGGGGCCCCTCCCCGAAGACGAGTTCTCAGTTCCCAGTTCTCAGTTCTCAGCGAAAAACGCATAGAATGAGCTTCGTCTAATCGCAACGAAATTCCGTGCGCATGTCGCTCGCGAACTGCGATTGAGAACCGAGAGCGAAAGGTTTGCAACTGAGAACTGAGAACCGAGAACTGCCAAATGTTTGAACGCTTGGACCAAATCGAAGCCCGCTACGATGAGCTGACCAACGCTCTCGCTTCGCCCGACATTGTCAACGACTCGGCGCGCTACCAGAAGACTGCCAAGGCTCACGCTGAAGTTGCGCCCATTGTCGAAAAATATCGTGAATACAAAGATCTGACCAAGGGCATCGCCGAGAGCAGGGCCATGCTGGTCGATGAAAAAGACGCCGAGATGCGCGCCTACGCTCAGGACGAACTTAATCAACTGGAAGCCCGCGTCAAGACAGTCGAAGAAGATCTGAAAGTTCTTCTGCTGCCCAAGGATCCCAACGACGAAAAGAACATCATCCTCGAAATCCGCGCCGGCACGGGCGGAGACGAAGCCACGCTTTTTGTCGCCGAAATTTTCCGCATGTATACGCGATATGCGGAAACCCAAGGCTGGAAGGTCGAAGTGCTTTCGTCCTCGGAATCCTCTGCCGGTGGCTTGAAAGAAGTCATCGCCATTATCGAAGGCAAGCGCGTCTTCTCGCAGTTGAAGTATGAAAGCGGCGTACATCGGGTGCAGCGCGTGCCGGCCACTGAACAGCAGGGCCGCGTCCACACCTCGGCCGTGACGGTAGCTGTGCTGCCCGAAGCCGAAGACGTGGACATCAAGATCGAAGCCAAAGACCTGCGCATCGACACTTTCTGTTCCTCCGGCCCCGGCGGGCAATCTGTCAACACAACATATTCGGCGGTGCGCATCACGCACCTTCCGACCAACACCGTGGTCAGTTGCCAGGACGAGAAATCGCAGATCAAGAATCGCGAAAAAGGTATGCGCGTGTTGCGCTCCCGTCTCTACGAAATCGAAATGGAAAAGCAGCAATCGGCCCTCGCCAAAGAGCGCAAAGCCATGGTCGGCTCCGGCGACCGCAGCGAGAAAATCCGCACCTACAATTTTCCGCAGAACCGCCTCACCGACCACCGCATCGGCTTCACCATCCATCAACTCGAAACCGTGATGGACGGAAAACTGCAGCCGCTGATCGAAGCCCTGACGACGTACTACCAGGCTGAAAAGATGAAACAGGAAGCCGCCAGCGTCGTGTGAAACCAGCAGTTGGCTGTGTGACAGTAGTTCATGTGGATGTTGGTTTATGTGGGGACAGCCGCCCTCGGCTAGCTTGCCCTGAGCGGAGCCGAAGGGCTGGGCGCAGCCCGACAGTTTCCACCACAACCGATGCAATTGGAAACGAGACTATGCCAGACCTGCACTCAACTCTCTCCAGCGTTCTCACCGACCGCTACGCCGCGAATGCCGCCCGCGCCCATGAACTGGCTGCGCCCTTCACCGATAAACAGTTCTGGCAAAAACCATTCCCCTACGGCAACAGCTTCGGCCATCTCGTCCTGCATCTGACCGGTAACTTGAACTATTACATCGGCACACAGATCGCGAAGACAGGCTACGTGCGCGACCGCCCGCGTGAATTCAACGACCCAAACCCTCCGTCGAAAGAGGAAGCACTGAAACGCTTCGACGACGCAGTCGCCATGGTGCAGCGAACCATCCGCGCGCAATCGCAGGAAGATTGGACGGCGGAATACTCCGGCGCCGGAACGAACGCCAAAGTTCGCCTCGACATGATCATGCAATGCGCCGCGCACATCCAGCACCACATCGGACAAATGATTTATCTGGGATATGAATTTCGACGGCAGGAAGGTGTGACTACATAAACTCGCGGCATCGCCGCTTCCTCTGTGCTCCCCAGTGTCCTCTGTGTTTAAATTTCCTGGTGCAACTAAGAGAATCCCTGGCGGCGGCGATCGTGCGCCTCGCATCAGCCCACGTCCCATCCCCGCGCCTGAACGCCGAGTTGCTCCTGATGTTCACCCTTAGCTGCGACCGCGCATACCTCTTTGCGCACCCCGAGCGCGAACTCACTCCGGATGAACGCACGCGCTATGAATCCTCTCTCACCAAGCGCGGCCATGGAATCCCCACGCAATACATCACCGGCCACCAGGAATTCTGGGGCATGGATCTAATCGTGACGCCCGCCGTGCTGATTCCGCGCCCGGAAACGGAACATGTAGTCGAAGCCGTGTTGGAACTTCGCAAAGTAGACGTCGGACCTCAGACCTCAGACCTCAACAACCCGACGTCCGAGGTCCGAGGCCCGAGGTCTGCTTTGCGCATTGCCGACATCGGCACCGGCTCCGGCGCACTGGCCCTCGCCCTGGCCAAAGAATTTCCTCAAGCCGAGATCCACGCTACCGACATCTCCGCGCCCGCTCTTGAAATCGCCCGCGCCAATGCCGCCCGCCATCAACTGGCGAAGCGCATTCAATTCCACCAGACCGATTTACTCGCGGGAGTGCCCCCGCCCTTCGATTTCGTCGTCTCCAACCCACCCTACGTCGGAGAATCCGAAGAAGATCAAGTCCAGCTCGAAGTGCGTAAGTTCGAACCGCGCAACGCAGTGTTCGCTGGAGCCACAGGATTCGAAGTGATCGAACGCCTGATCCCGCAAGCGAAAGCGGCGCTCAAGCCGAACGGCTGGCTGGTCATGGAAATCAGCGGAACCATCGCCGGCCGAGTGAGCGGCTTGCTGAAAGACTGGAGTGAAGTCGTCATTAAACCGGATCTGCAGTCGATCCCGCGCGTAGCGATCGCGCGAAATTCTTTGCCACGGATTCACGCGGATCAACACGGATAAAACACACCAGGACTAAGAAAAACCAGAAAAGGGTTTATCCGTCGCGATCCGTGAAAATCCGTGGCAATGTTTACGCTGCTAGCGCCGCGCACCAGCGGGCAGGATGTCTTCTACATCAATGATCTCAGTCGGATACTTTCCCGTGTAGCAGGCTGAACAGTACGAAATATTCTCGCCCTCGCCGCACGCTTTCTTCAGGCCTTCGAGCGAGAGATAGGCCAGCGAATCCGCGCCAATATAATCGCGAATCTCGTCCACCGACTTATTGGCGGCAATGAGTTGTTTTTTCGAAGGCGTGTCCACGCCGTAATAGCAGGGCGAAATCGTCGGCGGGCAGGAGATGCGCATGTGCACTTCCTTCGCGCCTGCACTGCGGATCATGCGCACAATCTTGCGGCTGGTGGTGCCGCGGACGATCGAGTCATCGATCAGCACCACGCGCTTGCCCTGCAGCAGCGAGCGCACTGGATTCAGTTTCAGCTTCACGCCAAAGTCCCGCACACTCTGGCTGGGTTCGATAAACGTCCGCCCAACATAGTGGTTGCGGATCAAGGCAAAGCGAAACGGGATTCCGCTTTCGGCGGCGTAGCCCACGGCCGCAGTCACGCCCGAATCCGGCACGGGAACGACCAGATCGGCTTCCACGCCGGCCTCGCGGGCCAACTGACGCCCGAGTTCTTCGCGGCTGGTCTGTACCGCGCGTCCGAAAACAATGCTGTCCGGACGCGAGAAATATACGTGCTCGAAAATGCAACTCGATTGGGGGGCGGCGGTCGAATAAAAGCGCGAGCTGATTCCTTCTGGGCCCACCACGATCAGTTCGCCCGGCTTCACGTCGCGCACGTAGTCGGCGCCGATCAGATCGAAGGCGCAGGTTTCTGATGCAAAGACAATCGTGTCATGCTTTTGACCCTCCAGCGCCGGGATGCGCCCCATGGCGAGCGGCCGGAAGCCGCGCGGGTCGCGCACTGCGAACACGCGGTCGTTGCTCATCATCACCAGCGAAAACGCGCCCTCCACCCGCCGCAGCGCATCCGCCACGGCTTCCGGCAGCGTGTGTTCCTTGGAAAGCGCGATCAGGTGAACGATGACTTCGGTGTCGCTGTTGGTCTGAAAAATCGAGCCCTGACTCTCGAGTCGCGCACGCACCTGCATCGCATTGACCAGGTTGCCGTTGTGCGCGACCGCGATCGACCCTTTGTTCGACTGCACCAGAAT
>Ga0210395_10004371_pt1 | contig 10888 bp, 8 predicted proteins | sample IncBWH4OmetaG_FD_150861 | JGI IMG/M metagenome (GOLD analysis project Ga0210395, IMG submission 150861) | Forest soil microbial communities from Barre Woods Harvard Forest LTER site, Petersham, Massachusetts, United States - Inc-BW-H-4-O ...
GGAAGCCTTGAAATAGCGCAGCAGATCCTCGGCCTCGTTCTCGAAGCGCAGGATGCGCACCTTGGCGCCGATCTCCACATCGGCCAAGGGCACACCTGCCAGACGTGCTCCGGCGACGATCGGGTGGCCGTGGGGGCAGGTCTTGGCATCCCCGATCGCTGCCAGCATGCGCGCTTCTAGCGTCGGCGACATCGCGTGCTCGAGGCGCTCGGCCTCCTCGTGTACCTCGTCCCAGGGGACACCGAGCACATCGGTAAGGAAGCGCTCGATCAGGCGGTGGCGGCGGACGATGCCCTCGGCGTGCTCGGCGCCGGTGGGGGTGAAGGCGATCGTGCGCGAGGAGTTGCGCGTGATGTAGCCGTCGCGCTCGAGGCGGCCGACCATCTCGTGCACGGTCGGGGCAGAGAGCTGCATCGCCCTGGCGATGTTGGCCCCGGTCATTGGCAGGCCGGCCTCGTGCAGCCAGAAGAGGATCTGCAGGTACTCCTCCTCGGCGACCGTGGCTGTGGCGGCTGCCTGCTCGCTCATCCGTTCAGCGTATCTGGTCGGTCGAGAGGACCCCGCGCCGCACACTGAACTCCCTACCCCAAGCGTGTTAGCGACCCGTGCTCCTGGACGTCAACTGGCGAGCTGATCGATCGTGCACTCGCTTGGCGGCTTGTCCTCGCGCCAGCGTTTGAGCTTTGCTCCGTGTCGGATGCGCCCGGCCGAGATGTGGTCGAAGTCGATCTCGACGACCAGCTCCGGGCGCAGCGCGACCCACTCCAGGTTGCGATCGGCGCTCCAGCGACTGGGGTCGGAAGAGCCGCGATCGCCCGTCTCATATGGCGCGAAGAAGTCGACCAGCTCACGCTTGACCTTCGCCGTCAGACCCGAACAGTGCCCGACGACGCGCAACTCCTCACCGTCGTACAAAGCCAAGATCAGCGCGCCGACGGTGCGCTCCTCCTTGCCCGGGCGCCAGCCGGCGACGACGGCGTCGATCGTGCGCAAACGCTTGACCTTGACCATGCCCTTGCGCTCTCCGGGTAGGTAGGGGGCGGAGCGCAGCTTGGCGATCACGCCCTCGGCGGCCGCCAACCATGGCTCGGCGGCTGCCACCGTGTCGACCGAGACCATCAGCTCGACGGGCGCGCCGGCGAACACGCCGGCCTCGAACATTCGCTCCAGGCCGGCGCGGCGCTGGGCGAAAGGCTGCTCCAGCCAGGAGTTCTGCTCATAGGCGAGCAGGTCGAAGGCGATGAACACGGCCGGGGTCTCCACCGACAGGCGCTGCACGCGGGACTCCGCGGGGTGCACGCGCTGGCCGAGCGCGTCGAAGTCCTCGCGTCCCGAGGGGTCGCGCACGACTATCTCACCGTCGAGCACATATTCCCCGGCCGGGAGCTTCAACTCGGGGAAATAGCGGCCGAGGGGCCTGCCGTTGCGCGATTGCAGGAAGACCTCCTCGCCGTCGACGAAGGCGATGCAGCGGAAGCCGTCGAGCTTGACCTCGTAGACGTAGTCCTCCCCGACCGGCAGCTCCTTGCGCGAGAGGGCGAGCTCGGGCTTCAGCGGCGGAGCGAGCGGCAGACTCATCGAACGGACCCCGCGTAAGCCACGGACCACGAGCATAGCCACAGGCTCGACCTACGCATGGGGCGCCGCGACCGACCGCGGGCAGCACCACGTGCCTGGCTGTTTCGGCGCAGACGGATCATCCCCGCTTCGCGCCTCCTTTGGCCCGGCTCGGTTGCACGCGAGCCGGCTCGCCTTCCTGCTTGCGGAAGTGAGGCGGCCAAGGGGCGTCGCCGAGGCCCTCGCGCTCGTCACGTGCCGCCAGCTCCAGCAGGGCGGCCAGCGAGCCTGGCCGGTCGTCGATCGCGGCGGAGGGGTCGCCGCGCTCCTTTAGCCTCGCCGGGACCGTGTCGATGCGCAGCTCGGCCGGCTCCACGTCGGCCACCTCGTCCCACTCCAGCGGACAGGAGACGCGCGCGTCGGGTACGGCGCGCACCGAATAGGCCGAGGCGACGGTACGGTCGCGGGCGTTCTGGTTGTAGTCGATGAACACTCCCACGCGTTCCTCCTTCCACCAGCGGCTCGTGGCTTCGCCGGGCATGCGCCGCTCGACCTCGCGCGCGAGGGCGAGTGCGGCCCGGCGCAGTTCGTCGAAGCCCTGCTCCGGCACGACGCGCACGAACACGTGGATACCGCGCGAGCCGGAGGTCTTGGGGAAGCCCAGCAGCGCATGCTCCTCGAGCACTTCGCGCACGGTCAGCGCGACGCGGCGGACGGTCGCGAAGTCGACGCCCGGGCCGGGGTCGAGGTCGATGCGCAGCTCGTCGGGATGGTCCAGGTCGGAACGGCGCACTGGCCATGGGTTCCAGTCGATCACGCCGAGGTTTGCCCCCCAGACGAGGTGGGCGGCGTCGTTTGGCACCAGCTCGCGCGCGTGGCGGCCGCTGGGGAAGGTGACGGTCGCCGTCTCGATCCAGTCGGGGGCGCCGCTGGGTACGCGCTTCTGAAAGAAGGGCTTGCCCTGAACGCCGTCGACCCAGCGCTTCATCACGGTGGGGCGCTCGCGCAGGTGGCGCACGACGGCCTGCTCGCACTCGATGTAATAGGCGACGAGATCCAGCTTGGTGAAGGCCGGCTCGGGGAAGAACAGCTTTCCCGGTTTTGAGACGCGCAGCTCGCGCCCGCAGACCTCGAGCATGACGTGATCTTCATCGACCATGCCTGAAAGGATGCCAGGCGTGATCTCAAAGACTGTGCTGGTGCTCGCGGGAATGTTTGGGGAGGGGCTGCGTGCCGAGCTTGTTGCGGGCGCGATCTCGCGTGGGCTGACGGCCGAGGCACACCTCGCCTGTGATGCGTGCCCGTTGGAGGAGGACATCGCCACGCCCACGACCGACGTATCTGGGGCGCTGGATGAAGTCGACTTCGACCGGCGCATGCGCGCGTGCCGGGCAGTCGTGCTGGCGTGCGCGCGCCTCGAGGATCGCGCGCTCCTCGGAAGCATCGTGTTCGAGGCCGCCACCCGCGCTCGCCAGTCGGGGGTGCCCGCCTATGCAGTGACCGGAGAGAATGCGCTCGACCCGTTCGAGGCGCGCATCGTCGATCTGCAGGTGATTCTCCAGGCGAGCACAGCGCGCGCGTTGGGCGCCGCCGGCCGCAAGCTTGCCGCGTTGGTGTAGTTATCGCCGTGTCGCTACACCCGCGTGCAACAAGATGGCAATTTCACGTCCGCGGCTTTGTGCTCTCAGAGGAAGCACTTGCCCTCGCCGCGATAGGTCGCGACCTCCTCGACGATGTGCTCGCCCTCGATTAGGTGCAGTCGCTCGAAGCGCTCGCACAGCTCTCCGGCCTTGGCGTGGCGGAACCACACGCGGTCTCCCACCTGCAACGCCTGCGCGGGGGCGCCGATCAATGGCGTCTGCACCTCCCCAGCACCCTCCTGCTTGTCGAGGGAGAGGCCCGCCGGCAAGTAGGGCGTAGGCAGGCGCGCCGCGTCGGCCGGGCCTGAGGCGAGATAGCCTCCGCCGAGCACCGTCGCCACTGCCGCGCTCGGCTTGCGCACCACCGGTAGTGCGAACAGGGCCGCCGGCTGTGGCTGGAAGGAGCGGTAGGCGTCGAACAGCGTCGGGCCGTAGAGCCCTGAGCCGGCGGCGATCTCGCTGACGGCCGGCTCGACCGTTGTCGAGTGGAGGCTGCCGGTGCCGCCGCCGTTGACGAAGCGCAGCGGCTCGGCGCCGGCGGCGCGCAGTACCTCTTGCACCGCGGCCACAGCGACCGCGCGCCGTGCAGCAAGCTCACGAGCCGAGCGGTCTTGTAGCGCGCGGATTGTGGCGCCGCGCACCCGGCGGCCCGGCGGGGAGTCGCCAACGCCCGCGATCTGGGACTCGTAGGCCATGATCCCGACGAGCTGCACTCGCTTGCGTGCCACGATCTCGCGGGCGAGCGTGGCCGCCTGCTGAGGGGTGTGCACCGGCGAGCGCTTTGCGCCGATGCGAATGCGCCCGTCGAGCAGCCACAGGCCGGCGTCGAAGTCGATGCAGACCTCTACGGGCCCACTCCCTGTCGAACCGGCGGCCGACTCGATCAAGTCGAGCTGGGCAACGCTGTCCACCATCACGGCAATGCCCACGCCGGGCGCGTCCGCTGAGCGTTTTGCGAGTGTGCGTAGCGCCTCTCGATCGGCCGTCGGGTAGGCCACCACGAGATCGTCGAAACCCCGCTCGGCCAGCCACAACGCCTCAGGCAATGTGAAGGCCAGCGTGCCCTGAAAACCGGGGCGGTCGAGCACGCGTTCCTGTAGGGCGCGGCAGCGCACGGACTTGCTCGCCAGGCGAATCGGCTTGCCCGCGGCGCGGCGTTCCATGTCCGCTGCGTTGCGCCAGAAGAGCCCGAGATCGACGAGCGCAAATGGCGGCTCTATTCCAGCCGTGACACGTTCCAAGCGCCGCAGATGCGCTTCACTCGTCTCGAGCGCGGCGCCTGCGCCGGCGCTTTTCGCGTCTCGCTCTATCTGCGCCATGGCCACCTCAAAGCCCGTGGGCCGTGGACGCCCCTGCGACCGGTCCGAGCACACGGTCGGTCCATGCGTTGGCGAACAAGCCGTGCGGATCGAGCCGTGCGCGAATCGCTTGAAAAGCGTCCCAGTCGGGATAGCGAGGGCGCAACGTCTGGGCCGTCTGGAAATGGCGCTTGCCCCAGTGGGGCCGCCCTTCGAGGCCGTCCATGATCTGCTCGACCGCCTCGAAGTAAGGGCGCCACTGCATCCCGTGGTACATGTGCACCGCCACATAGCCGCTCTCGCGCCCGGCGGCCGTGCTGAGCATGGCGTCGTCGGCAGCGACGGTGCGCACCTCGATCGGGAAGGGGACGGCAAAGCCACGCCGCTCGATCGTCTCCAGTATGCGACGAACGGCCTCGGGCGTGTGCGCACGCGGCAAGGCGTACTCCATCTCGGTGAAGCGCACCAGGCGCGGGCTCGTGAAGATGCGGTCGGAGCGGTCGATCCGCTTCGAGCTGCCGGCCAGACGTGTCGCGAGGCGGTTGATCTCGGGGATGCGACTGGGCATGCGCCTGCCGACGCGACACAGTAGGTCGAAAGTGTGGTTGGTCAGCAACACATCGCTTGCGTACTCGAACACGCGCCCACGCGGGCGCGGTGGCTCCTCGACGCGGTTGTTGGCGCGCGTGAGCGCAACCTCGCTGTGGGGGAAGACGTAGAACTCGAAGTGCTCGTTGTCGAGTGTCAGCTCGGAGAAGCGCGCGAGCGTCTCACGCAGCGGGGCTTGGCCGTCGATTCCCCGCAGCGTGAAGGCGGGCGCGCAGCGCAAGCTCACCTCGGCCACGACGCCGAGCACGCCGAGCCCGACCTGGGCAGCGCGAAACAGCTCGGGGTCGCGCTCGGGCGAGCACTCCAGCGTCGAGCCGTCGGCGAGCACGAGGGTCAGCGACGCGAGTTGCGAGGAAACGTTTTGCAAACGGCCCCCTGTCCCGTGCGTCGCCGTCGAGATGGCGCCGGCGATGCTCTGCACGTCGATGTCGCCCAGGTTCTCGAGCGCCAGGCCGTGCGCCGCGAGCTGCTCGTTTAGGCGCGCGATCGAGATGCCGCCCTGCACGCGCACGAGGCCCGAGGCGCGGTCCACATCGAGCACGCCTTGCATCCGGTCGAGCACGATCAGCAGGCCCTCACTGCAGGCGATGTCGCTGAAGGAGTGCCCGGCGCCGGCGACGCGCACGCGCAGGCCCTCGCGTGCGGCGCGCTCCAGGGCGGCGGCGATCTCGGCGAGCGACCCCGGGTGCACGATCGCCGCGGGGCGACAGCGCTCGTCGCCGGCCCAGTTGCGCCACTCCACGTCGCCTCTCCTCTGAGCAGTAGGCTCGCCCATATGACCACGCCCGAGGCTACTCCGGGACGCGCGCGCGCGCTTCCCAGCCCCGTCGCGCGGCGCGCGACCGTGATCGGCGCGGGCTCCTTCGGCACTGCGCTGGCCGTTCTGCTGTGCCGCGCCGGCCTGCGCACGACGCTGCACACACGCACCCCCGAGCAGGCCTCCGCACTGGTGGCCCAGCGCGAGAACAAGCTGTATCTGCCGGGCGTGGAGCTCCCCGGCGCGCTGCGCGTGGAGCCGGCCTCGGCGGGCGTGGTGCGCGCGGACTATGTGTTCCTGGCGGTCCCTTCGCGCGGGCTCGGGCAGGCGATTTCCGCATTGCAGACAAGCGCGCTCGGCCGGCGCACGGCGATCGTGTCGGTCGCCAAGGGCCTGGTGCCGCCCGAGGGCCTGCCGCCGACGGTCGTGTTGAGCGGTCTGTTCGGGGCGCAGCGCGTGGCGTGCGTGGGCGGCCCCGCGCACGCACAGGAGATGGTCCGCTCGGGCGCCGGGCTGGTGGCTGCCTCGAACGACGAGTCGCTAGCGCGCGCGCTTGCGCAAGTGTTCACGCGCGCCGGCGTGGTGTGCGAGCAGTCCAACGACCCCGTGGGGGTCGAGCTGGCGGGCGCCGCCAAGAACGCGGCGGCGCTTGCGGCGGGTGCGACCGAGGGCCAGGGTCCGAACGCGGCGGGTGCGGCCGCCGGTCACATCTTCGCCGAGGTGTGGCGCTACGCGGAGACCGTCGGGGCGCGCCCGGAGTCGATGATCGGCCTGGCGGGCGTCGGCGATCTGCTCGCCACGGCGCTTGCCCGCGAGAGCCGCAATCGTCGCGCCGGCGAGCTCCTGGCCGAAGGCGTGCCCGCGGCGGAGATCCCCGGACGGATCGGGCAGGCTGTCGAGGCGCTGGAGTTGGTGCCGCTGCTCGCCGGCGCATTGCAGCGAGCCGGGATCCAGGCGCCTGTCACACACGCGCTCGGGCGGCTGATTTCAGGCGAACTGCCGTTGGATGGGTGGGTCGCGCTGGTGCGCGCCACGGTCCCACCGCCGGCGCGCTGGCGGCGCCGGCCGGAGCCGGGCTTTTGGCGGCGACTATGGGGGCGACGCGCGCGTTGAGGAGAGGCCCAGCCGAGAGCGCGAGAGCGAGATCGAATCTCGACGAGATCTCTCGGCCACCACTTGGCGTCCGCCGCCCGGTCTGCTTCCCCGGCCACTTGGCGTCCGCCGCCCGGTCTGCGGGCTGGAGGGTTCATAATTTTTGTGCAATTTACATTGGTATTGACTGTTTGCCGCTACTAAAGTACATTGCATAAAAAATGTATTCGCCCCCGGCGATGATGAAACGAAGAGGCCATGGACCAAGACGAGAAGAACCAAGACAAGAAGGACCAAGACAAGAAGAACCAAGACGACACGAATCCATTCGAGCAGTATTTGGACAGCCCAGACCAGGGGCTCAAACGTCTCGCAGAGGAATTCGCGGCTACGGACCGAGGGCGCACACCCGCCGAGCGACGGGCCAGGGCGACCGGCGCGGGCCGCACCAAGCCCGTCGCCGTGCGCTTTGACGAGTTCACGCTGCGGCGGCTGCGCGACCTCGCGGCCCGGCGCAACACCGGTTATCAGACGCTGCTGAAGGAGTTCGTCGTCGAACGCCTCTACGAGGAGGAGCGGCGCGAGGGCATCATCCAGTGACGAGCGTGCTCACGAGCGCCTCGTAGACGCCGGCGCCGTGCGCGCCCTCGGCGACGCGCACGTTCTCATACGTCCGCGCCACCTCGCGGATCGAGGGGTCGCGCTCGACGGCGTTGGCGACTAGCCAGAAGCTGCCGACGTGCGCGGCGCACGCCAGGTCCTCGCGCGAGTCGCCGACGGCGAGCGTCTCCTCGCGCGCGTATCCGCGTGCGCGCCTGTGAAACGCGACCGCCGCCGCCTTCGAGGCCCCGGCCGGGACGAGGTGATAGCCGCGCACGTGCGCCAGCCCCGCCAGCGCGGGAGAGCGGCGGTTGACCACGCCGTTGTCGACGAGACGCAGATCCTCGTGCCCGTGCTCGGCCAGCAGCGCGTCGACCTCGAGCGCGTCCACGAGCCCGCGAAACAGGTGCGAGACTTCTCGGTTCAGATGCCACGGCTCGTGGTACTCCAGCCGCCCTTCGTAGCGTTCGAGCAGCAGCGCGGGCGCACCGCTGCGATCGATCTGCTCGGCGATCGAAATCTCGCCCGGAAGCATCTCGCCCGTGAGCCAGTGCTCCTCGCCGCCGGCCGGGGCGACGCCGGCGGGCAGCGGTCGTGCTCGCGGACCGCCATCTGCCGCCGCCGCCGCGCTTGCGTTGTCGACGCCGTCATTCGCTCCAGACCAGTTCGCTGCGGAGACGCTGCGCGGCGCCCCCAGCAGTCCAGCCCCCAGCACCACGCACGCGCCCGCCTCGAAGATGTAGGAGCTTTGGCCGAGCAAGCGGGCGTCCTCCGCAACCTGCTGGCGGCGTCGGCCCGACATCAAAACGATCTCCACATCGGCCCGCAGACAGGCTTGCACGGCCCGCATGCCCGCAAAGGACACGTTTCCCTCGCCATCGTGCACGAGCGAGGCGCCGCGGCCGAGCAGCGTGCCGTCGAGGTCGAGGTATAGGCAGCGCACGCTCATCTGCGCGTCTCGGAGCGTGGCCGACCGCCATCGCACGGCGCGGGCACTAGGTTCTTCGGGCTCGGGATATCTGGACGGCGCATCGGCTCTACTATCGCAAGTGGTGGCCGTGGAACGCATGATCGAGCCTTGGAGCGCGCTGCTCGACCGCGGCCGCGAGGACGGACGGCTCGTGCGTGAGGCGCGCGAAGGGCCCGGCGCGGCGCGGCTCGTCGCGATCCCACGTGAGCTGCATCCCGACGTCCTCGCCGGGCTGGGGCGTGCCGGGATCGAGACGCTCTACGCCCACCAGGCGCAGGCGCTGTACTCGGCCTGGGAGCGCACCACGATCGTCACAACCGGGACCGCTTCGGGGAAGTCGCTGTGCTTCAACCTGCCGACGCTCGACGCGCTCTGCCGCGACGCGTTCGCGCGCGCGCTGTACCTGTATCCGACGAAGGCGCTGGCTCAGGATCAGGCCAGGGCGATCAACTCCTTCGGACTCGCCAAGCAGGTGCGCCCCGCGATCTACGACGGAGACACGCCGCGCGACGCGCGCGGGGACATCCGCCGGCGCGCGAACGTCGTGCTCACCAACCCCGACATGCTGCACGTGGGCATCCTGCCCCACCATGGCGCCTGGGAGCGGCTGTTCAGCCACCTGCGCATCGTCGTCGTCGACGAGGCTCACGTGTACAGGGGAGTGTTCGGCTCGCACGTGGCCAACGTGCTGCGGCGGCTGCTGCGGATCGCGGCGGCCTATGGCAGCGACGTGCGCGTGCTGCTCGCCTCGGCTACGATCGCCAACCCGGTGGAGCTGGCCGAGCGCCTGACCGGCTTGGAGGACATCGGCTTGATCGATGACGACGGCTCGCCCACGCCGCGCCGGCAGATCGCGATGTGGAATCCGCCGTTGACCGACGAGGCGATCGGCGCTCGCCGCTCCGCGCTGGGCGAGGCCGCTGAGCTGCTGGCGCGACTGGTGCGCGACGGTGCCCGCTGCATCTGCTTCATGAAGTCGCGCAAGGGCGTCGAGCTGCTGGCGCGGATCGTCCGCGAAGAGTTGCAGCGAGACGACCCGGAGCTGGCCGAGCAGGTGGCCCCCTATCGCGCCGGCTACACCGCCCAGCAGCGCCGCGCGCTGGAGGCCCGTTTGACCAGCGGCGAGCTGCGCGCCGTGATAACGACCGACGCGCTGGAACTGGGGATCGACATCGGCGAGCTGGACGCCGCGGTGGTTGTGACGTTCCCCGGCACCGTCGCCGCTCTGCGCCAGATGTGGGGACGCGCAGGGCGGCGCGGCAAGGGGCTGGCGGTGTACGTGGCCGGCGAGGACGCGCTCGACCAGTTCTTCTGCCGTCACCCCAACGAGTTTTTGGAGCGGGCGGTGGAGGCGGCGATCCTCGACCATGAGAGCGCCCAGATCCACCAGGCGCATCTGCTGTGCGCGGCCTACGAGGGTCCGCTGGAAGGCGGCGACGCGGAGTTCTTCGGCCCGCGCTGGGAGGCGCACGCGGAGGCGCTGGTGAGCGCGGGGCTCCTGCGCAAGCGCACGACCGCCCGCACGACCGCCCCCGATGGAGTCAAGGCGATGTCGGGCGCTGGCGGCGCTCGACGCGCAGGCGAGCAGCGGACCGAGCAGCATCCCGGCGGCGCGAGCGAGCAGTACGTCCTGCGCCGGGGTGATACCTACCCGTCGGCGAACGTCTCGCTGCGCTCGTCCTCGCCTGAGAGCTTCGCGATCGTGGACGTCTCCTCCGGTGAGTTGCTCGGCCAAACCGAGGCGGCGCGCGCCCACTCCACGATCCACGACGGCGCGATCTACCTGCACCAGGGGCGCTCTTATGAGGTGCGCGAACTTGACCTGGAGCACCGCCGTGCGCTCGTGGCGCCGTTCGACGGCGACTGGTACACGCAGCCCAAGCGCGAGACCGACACCAACATCGAGCGGCTGCTCGACCGCCGCGAGGCGCTCGGCGTGACGCTCTCCTTCGGGGAGGTATCGGTCACCGAGACTGTGCTCGCCTATCAGCGCAAGCGCCTCGCCGACCACGCGCAGATGGATCTCGTGATGCTGGACCTGCCGCAGACGTCGTTCTCGACGCAGGCGCTGTGGTTCGAGCTGGACGGCGCAACGTTGACGGGTCTGGATGGGGACGGCAACGGAATCATCCCGATGGACATGCTGCTCGGCTCGCTGCACGCCACCGAGCACGCACAGATCGCCGTGCTGCCGCTGATCGCGATGTGCGACCGCTGGGACATCGGCGGCCTGTCCACCAACGCACATCCGCAAACCGGCGGTCCCACAATCTTCATCTATGACGGACACCCCGGCGGCATCGGCATCACACGCCTGGCCTACCAGCGTTTCGAGGAGCTGTGCCGCGACGCTCGGCGCCTGATC
>Ga0210395_10004372_pt1 | contig 10886 bp, 16 predicted proteins | sample IncBWH4OmetaG_FD_150861 | JGI IMG/M metagenome (GOLD analysis project Ga0210395, IMG submission 150861) | Forest soil microbial communities from Barre Woods Harvard Forest LTER site, Petersham, Massachusetts, United States - Inc-BW-H-4-O ...
TTTAACTATTGACCAAGCACGAAACCACATCAAACAGCATAAAAAGACGTGGCAAGCCGAGGATAACATTGTAGATTTGCCAGATGCCGAATTTGTAAAGGCTTTAGTTAAACGGCACAATGTCTACGGCATGATAGATTTGGATAGTTTCAACTCAATTGTGCAGTTAATGAAGTTAGAAAGTGAATTTGAAAAAATTAAATCAATAATATGATTACTAAAAGAAATGTTAAGCTAAAATTCGGCGATATAATTATCAATCATTGGGCTGGGCCAAATAATCCTAACAGAAAAAGAATAGTTATTTCAGTTGGGAAATATATCAATTGTATTGGTAAAAACGGCAATCAAAGCCAATTAATAAATGACAAACAAACTTGTATATCAGTTATAGGAAATTGTTTTGATGAAGGTAAGTTTGACACTTTAGATATGCCATATTCTCAAAGCAATGAAATAACAGAGCAATGGCACAAAGACAATCCAATTAAAGATTAATAAAACATGGCAAGACCACTAAAAAAAACAACCGTAAGCAAGACTAAAAAGGAAAAGAAAGCTGACAAACCAATTGACAATTTAATTTCGGCAATAAAGAATATGCACGATAACCCACCTCCTAAACAAGTTGACCCAATTTTTGAGCGATATAAATTAGCTTGCGATACTGAAAGCGACATTAACGAATTGCTACCTTACATTTACGAAATAGCCAAACAATGCGAAACCTGTGTAGAATTTGGTGTAAGGCGACCTACAAGCACGTGGGCATTTTTAGCTGCTAAACCAAAGATACTTACAAGCTACGATATTGGCCGCTATGATGAAGAAGTTAGCGAAGTTGAACAACTTTGCAAAGAAGCAGGACAAGGATTTGAATTTATTTTAGGAAGTTCAGCACATGTTATAATTGAAGAAACGGACTGTCTTTTAATTGACACGCTACATACGAAAACAATGCTTGAAACAGAATTAGCCTTACACGCCGACAAAGTAAAGAAATTCATTTTACTGCATGACACATTTGGGCCGTATTGGGAAACAGGGGAAGCGCCGTACAATGACGAAACAAGTCCTTACGGCGGCGGGTTGGGGTTAAAGTACGCTATTGAACCGTTTTTAGAAAATCACCATGAATGGGTTGTTTTTGAGAGATATGATTTTAATAATGGACTTTTGATTTTAAAAAGAGTTTGATATGGAATTGAATAAAGAATATAACGATGCAGTAAAAAAAGCACAATCAGATTATAATGATACGATTGCTTATATAGCATACCAAAAACAACGCCAAATTGAAAGGGATAGGTCAAATAAAAGCATTGATAAAAACTTTAAAATTATTAGTAAATTATGGGTTTTTATAGGAATTTGCATAATTCTTTCGATTGTAGTTAAAATATTATCCATAACATATCCTTATTAAAAATGGCTATTCGCTACATACATGACCGCTTCTTAATGGATGACCATAGTTACATTTGTTCACCATATTATATCAATGGCAGTATGGCTATTTTGCATGTAGGAAAATATTGTTCAATTGCAGCATCGCTTTGCGTTGATTTAGGATTTCAGCATTATTATAAAGCAGCGACAACTTTTCCAATGCATAAATTAAAAGATGTGCCGTCAAATACATGGAGTAAAGGCGATATCAGGATGTTAAATGACGTTTGGATCGGCAATTCGGTAACATTGATGGGCGGAATTACAATAGGAAATGGTGCGATAGTAGGAGCCGGAACGGTTGTAAGACGTGATATTTTACCATTCGAAATATATACAGGAAGCAAAATAGCTGAAAAGTATAGGTTTGACTATGAAACGCGCACAAAGCTTTTAGAAATAGCGTGGTGGGATTGGGATGAAGCGCGAGTTTTGGCAAACGCCGAATTGTTAGTTGACCGAAATATTGAAAACTTCATAAATAATCATATTTAAAAATGGAACCACAATCTGCAACAATGGTATTGGGCGCTTTAATTTTAATAATATCCATAAACGCCGTAATATTTTTTAAATTAGGCATAAGAAAAGAGCGTGAAAGGTGGAATTATTTAATAAATGACGGTACAATCCCAAAACCCGGCATGAAAATAAAAAAATTAATTGAGAGCGGCGATTTGACGGAAGATCAATTGAAAGAAGCGATAAAACTTTTGAAACAAATAAACCCCGAATTAGCAAAAACTATTTAAACGCGGAATAAAGCGATTTAAGACGACTTAATATAAAAATGAACTACACTACTACAAATCAAAAATAATTCAATATGCCTTAAATTAGAGGCATTCATTAACAAATTAAAAACCAAACATCATGCAAGAAACAATCAAAGTAATTAAAGAAGCTTTAAATAAAAATTCAAATGATTTATACGAATTAAATCAAAAAAAAGAGGACAATGTAAGAATGTTAGTCGCTTTACAAATCGATATTTACCAAAAGGAAGACCGCCAAGCTAAACTTCAAAAAGAATTAAATGAAATGCACAACCTAATGTCAGATAAAGATGATAATGCCTCTTTGAAAAAAGCAGATACAAGAAAAGAAAGACTAACCTATAATGACGAATGCGATAAAGAAAAAGCAAGATGATACATACGCCTCAGCCCCAACTAATATATAAAATAGGCGAACTATGTGAGTATCATCGTGATTTGGAAAACAATAAAGCGGGGTGCATACAGAATGGCAAAAGGTACGGTGAAAATTTCTATTGCGATAGACACGCTAAAAAATTAGGATTTAAAGTAAAAAAATGAAAATATTAGTAGGGTGCCCCGTACTTTTTAATGGTGAAACATGTTTAAAAGCCTTTAAAAGTGTTATAGATGAAGCTGATTTGCTCATTTTGGATAATGGTGCCGATCAAAGCGTAAAAGACGCTATAATTGAAATGGCGCGATATAATGATAATAGACAAAGGATTGCTTTGATAAGAAACGAAACAAATCAATTCGTAGTGCCAGCGTGGAATACTTTATTAGGAGCGTTTTTAGACCCTAATTGCCCCTATGAACAACTTGTTATAATGAATTCAGATTTAATATTACAACCGGGATGGAGCCAATATTTGGAAAACAATATAAGTGTTATTCCGTGTGACGGTACTTTAAAAAAAGACGAAGAAGTTTTTAATGGAACGCCAGGCATTTTCATAACCTTAAATAAGGCAATGGCAAAAGCGGTTTATCCTATTCCAAATGAGATAAAGTTGTGGTTTTCAGACCAATGGATATACACAATTTTACGGGAAATAGGCTATAAAACAATTGTAAAGCATAAATTAATCGGGCTACACTTTCACGGCGGATCGCAAACGATTGGAATATTACCTAACAAATCAGAAATGATAGAGGCCGATAAAATCGCATGGGCTGAAGTTGTTGAGCCTTTGATGTGGGAAAGAATTGCAGAACTCAAAAAAGCGTAACCTCAAATCATATACATAAAGTATGTTATCATATCAAGCACACGCAATAGAACTGCTACAAAAAACAGAAAGGTTTTACGACGGCACAAACAGGGGCGAAATGAAACTCGCTTTTAAAAAATTAATAGAGAACACCGAAAGAACAATGTTAGAATGTTGCCCTTTTTACATGGGATTAGTGGTTACGGAAGGGTTGAAGATGTTAGATGAGTGCCCAGATTATTTTGATTAATTAAAAAATAATTTTGCAATGAAATAATAATTTGTACATTTGCCTTACTGGAAAGGGGCGTTTTCCTAAAGCGTGAGTATCTTGGAAAGTGGGATCAGAATATAAATCTGCTGGCTTCACCCACAGTAGGTATAATGTTTAAAACACAATAGGAAGTGAATATCGGCATTATACTTACTATGCTGGCAAAAATAAAAATAAATGAAAAAAATAAATAACATAGAGCAACCGCAAATAATTGACTTTTAGTCAAGCGGAACTCTTGTATAAAAACTTTAGCCCCTTGATTTAAAAAGTCAAGGGGTTTTTTCGTTTTATAAATGTAATTAACATACGTATATTTGATTTCATTTTTAAATCCGAATATATGTGGTTAATCATCCAATGCCCATCTTGTAAAAAAGAATTTAGTAGGCAAAGAAGTGTTGTTGAAAAGAACAAAAAAAATGTAGGTAATTCCTTTTGTTCAAGAACATGCGCATTAGATTTTCAATCTAAAGACCACGGGTTCAAATCCCGTATGCATTACTATTAGAACATATTAGACATTCTCTAATTAATTATTAGAACAAAACTTATATATTTGCCATATAAAATAGTAGCAACGACCACGATAAAAGAAAAACTCAAAGTTCCCAAAAAGGACGTGGATAAGGAACTTAATTGCTGCTATTTTTAAACAAAAAAACATTATATTTGAAATAACAAAAACAAACGCCGCCACGTTTAGTAATGACATTTTAATTAGCCTTTAATTATGCAAGGACTGGCGGGTTCAAACATAGTTGGGGCTTTTTAATTTTATGAAACATTATTTAGGAATTGAATTAAGATTAGCAGATTTTGAGATTACGCATTGGTTATTTTGGCAGAATGAGTGGTGGAAACCTATTTTGAATTACGAGGGACTTTATGAAGTTAGTAGTTTGGGAAGGATTAAATCTTTAAAAAGATTTACCAATCGAAAAAAGGGAACAAAAAAACAATTAATTCATGAAAAATATTTAAAACCTGGAATGGGAACAAACGGATATTTGGGATTAGGTTTAACAAAAGATGGAAAAACCACATCAAAAATGATACATAGGTTAGTTATTGAAGCATTTTATGGAAGGAAAGAATTAACAGTTAACCATAAAAAATTAGGCAATAAGTTAGATAATAGACTTCAAAATTTAGAATATAGCACACAAAGAGAAAACTCTCAACATTATTTTGCAAGCAAAAAATTTACAAGTGACGTTACCGGTGTGAGTTATAATAAGAAAAACAAAGTTTGGAGAGTATTCATAAGGTTTTTAGGCAAACAATATTATTTAGGAATGTATAAAACAGAACAAAAAGCTGTTGAAATACAATCGAAATATTTTCCGAGAATTATAAATGCAGAAACAAAAGAACAGGTAATAGAGATATTAAAAGAATTAAATTTAAGAAAAATAGAAAGAAAATCAAATACACCTACCGTGACCCCTGAAAGGACTATAAACCACAACGATAGGGCAGAAAGGCAACTCAACTTGTTTTAAGACAGATTTTATAAAGTAGTAATCCCCGGTGCCATTACCATGAAAATCAGCTATATTTTTTAATGAATGATGTAAAAAGATACAAGGACATCCTATTTGCCCAACCGAAAAGTTTAGATTTTTAGGTACAATATTATTTTGTCTTTGTAGTTGAACTATTAATCCATTTCCAGTTAATGGTAATTTTGATAAAATGTCTGAATTAATTAAATAGTCATCATCGTCTTGGCAGTAAAAATAACCTTCAGTTACGAGTTCTTTCAAGGTGTTTAAATAACAATCGTAAAAAAAAGGTAAATCACGATTAGCACTAACAAACACAGTTTCAAGCCCTTTTGGGATATAGCGCAAGGCGTTTTCATTATCAAAACCAACGATAATTCGTATCGGTCTGTAGTCCTGCTTAACGATACTATCTAAACATTTTAAGAATGCTTTTGGGCGGTTTGAAGTCCTGATAAGAATATTTATTAAAGGTTTCTGCTCATTCATAATGCAATATTAAAAATAATTTTGCACATTTGTTTTAAAGGCAATAAAGCTAAAGTAAAATATGAATTTCGCAAAGGCGCAAATAGAACTTAAAGAAAGGTTTCCTAAAACAATAGCTAAATCAGTTAATAGGGATATTGTAAACATCGCTACTGAAATTACTATGACTGATGCACCTATTTATCACAAATATGATTTTAACGGCGAAATACGCACTTATAAAAACAAATTAACATTAGGTAATCCAATTTATTTAGGTGAGACTACGAAGTATATTGACCATTGGGCTGGTAAACCAAAAGAAGTTATTCTAAAAAAAGACGAATATTATATTTATGAAGTTAAGGGCGAAAAATGGTATTCTAAAACAGAGCAACCACTATTGTTAGAAATACATATTGGCAGCAAATATTTAGGAGTTGGTGTAAAAGTATTTAAAAAGCCACTTACATCAAAAGAGATTGCAACGGAATTAAGAAAGCAAATAACAGTTGTTGCGCCTGAAAAAATAAAAGGCAAAAAGCACAAATATCCAGCAAGTGTAAAAACAAGAACGCCACAAATAAGTAAAATAAACAACTTTGCACCTTATTTTTGTTGCTATTGCGAAACACAACTTAACAAAGGAAATTATACAAGGGAGCATTTAGTACCAACGTTTAGAGGCGGCTCAAATAAGGTTTCAAATCTTAGGCCAGCTTGCAGAACCTGCAACACAGAAAAGGATAACTTAATGTTACACAGCTACATCCAAATGCTCAACTTACAGATGTTAGATGTAACAGGCCAAGACTTAATTAGGTTACAAACCAAAATTAAAAATGCAAACAGTTTAGCGAAAGAATTAGAAAACGACATTAATAAAAAATAAAATGTAAAATAATTTTGCATTGTAAAAAAGATTAGTACATTTGCAATGTCAAAACGATAAAACAGTTCTTTGAATTAAAAATATTAAGATTTTGTAAGTAGTTATTGAATGCGTTACTTCGATTTGGATTTGAAAAAAACACGCAATCGAGCCTTTCTCTTACAAAAATATTGTTGGTAGTTAAAAAAGAGTTACTTCTTTACAAAGATAGCAGGTTCGATTCCTGTCATTAGCTTCGGTTAATGACGCTCATTGGTGAGCATTCCTCTTTTTGCCTTTCTCCAACATGATATTGATGATAGCAAAAAATGAAATACTTCGATGTAAACTTTGGGTCAGCGGTTCGATTCCGCTTTCAATCGAAAGATTGAGTAGCTCAGATGGTTAGAGCAAAAGAGAAAAAAAGTTCATTTTAATTTTCTTCATCATACTTATTTCAAGTAGTTAGCAATTCGGTTACTTCACATAAAATGAAACAAACACCGAGCCGCATTTTTCTCTTGAAACAATATTGACAATAGCTATAAATGAGCTACTCCGATTTGCTAAACCGGGAACGAAAGTTCCGTAAACTCATTTGCATTTTCTTTGTCAATAACATTAAAGGCTGCACGTTCTCGAAAAACGGCAGCCTTTTCTATTTGTAACATTTTAACAAAACAAATATATGGGAAAATTTAATCAAAAAACAGAAACTACTACATTAGTAGAAAACAAAGCTGGAGGCTTATCACATAAGCAATCACCTGAATTAGAATTAGTATCAATATTGCTTACATCTTTTGTAAGTGATGGGTTTTACGAAAAGTCAAACGATACGTTAACGAGGTTAAAAAGCCTAATCGAAATTTGTAATCCTAAATTTGTTGCACAAGCGGCAATATTCGCAAGGACAAAGTACGGTATGCGCTCAATAAGCCACGTAGCGGCCTCGGAATTGGCGAAACGTGTTACAGGTCAACCGTGGGCTAAAAGTTTCTACAACGCCGTTATTTATCGCCCAGATGACATGACAGAGATACTTTCATACCACAAAGCAAACAACGGTAAGGTAACAAACGCTATGAAAGGCGGTTTTGCGCTTGCTTTTGATAAATTTGATGGGTATTCTTTAGGAAAATATCGTGGCGAAAAGAATGCTATAAAATTAATTGATGTTGTTAATCTTTGCCATCCTATTCCAGTTGAAAAGAATGCCGAAGCAATCAAAGGATTAGTAAACGGCACTTTAAAATCAGTTGATACATGGGAAACTGGTTTAACACAAGCTGGACAAGGCGATAACGTTGAAGAAGCAAAAAAAGAAGTTTGGGTAAAGCTAATTCGTGAAAAGAAGTTAGGATATTTGGCGTTACTGCGAAATTTGTCTAACATAATGACACAGGCACCAGAAGTTTTGACAGAGGCTTTAGCATCATTAACAAGTGAGGCGTTTATCAAAAAGTCTTTGATATTTCCATTTCAGTATTTAATTGCTTACAAACAATTTGCAGGAATAAATACCAAAGAGGCGAGACAAATAACACAGGCTTTGAGCGAAGCGGTTGATATTTCATGTAACAACATTAAAACTTTGAATTTTGACGGTAACACATTAGTTGCAGTTGATAATTCAGGTTCAATGGATAGCTTAGTATCTAATTCTAAGCACATGAAAAAATCAGAGTTAGGCGCATTGTTCGGCATCGTATTAGCAAAAGCTATTAACGCTGATATAATGGAGTTTGGCGATTATGCACGTTATATTCCTTATCAACTTTCGGAGCATTCAATGGACTTTGCCGCGAAGTTTACGAACCAAAATAAAGTAGGTCACGGAACTAACTTCCATTCAATATTTCAGGAAGCAAACAAGAAATATGAACGTGTTTTAATTTTCAGCGATATGCAAGGATGGACGGGTTACTATACGCCCAAAGCAGAAGTTGCTACATATAATAAAAAGTTTGGCGCAAATCCGTTTATCTATTCATTTGACCTTGCAGGGTTAGGCACAATGCAATTTCCTGAAAGCAAAGTGTTTTGTTTAGCTGGGTATAGCGATAAAATATTCCAAACCATGGCAATGTTGGAAACCGATAAAAACGCACTATTGAACGAAATAAAAGCAATAGAATTTTAAGACATTCAAGCACTATACGCTAATATAGAAACGCTGGATAAATTAGCTTCATAGAAATATGAGGCTTTTTTATTTCAAACAAATCCGCAAGTTTTTAGTTGTAAAAAATAAACATCATGCTCACATCAATTCTTTTCTTGCTTTTATACTTAGTTGTCGCTGTTATAATTCTGGAATTAATCTTTTGGATAATAGGAATGATATTTCCTACAAGCATAATCACATCTCGAATACGAGGGCTTTTGTATGCTTTAGTTTTAATCGTACTTATCATTTGGGCGTTAAATCACTTTGGGGCTTTGCGATAAATAATTTTCCTATAAAAGTTGTAAATAATTTTTAGCCTAAAGTTGTATATTTGAAATGCCAGAAAGAGGCAAAACAAAAAAACAAAATGCGAGCAAAATTTCAAACACAATCAGTAACAGATTTTGGTTATGGGTCAAAACAAGTAAAACTATGCGCCGTGTATGCGATTAGTGAAGAAAGAAACAAAGAGGACAATCAATTTTCAAAAGCAACCCCAAGCGGGACTATTGAAATGATGATTAGTGCCGAAGGTGCTTTAGACTTCATTAAACCAGGCAAAAAGTATTATGTTGACTTTACCGAAGCTGAAGATTAAAAACTGATTTGAAACGTTTAAAAAGCCTCTTTAGAAATATTGAGGCTTTTTTAGTTAAATTTGTTACTCTTTATGGCGGAAATCAACATTAAAATCTCAAAAGCTAAGTTTTTACCTTGTTATCACGAATCATTAGATGATAAGGAAAATTACGACATATCATTTTTTTACGGCGGTCGTGATAATGGCAAAACAAGGCATATCGCCCAATTAGGAATGATTGAATGTATGAGCAACCCAAAATTCAGGGGATTGTTAATTCGTAAAACATTCAATTCCGTAGGTGAATCAATGATAGGAATGATTAAGATAATAGCCGAAGAATGGGGAATATCACATTTATTTAAATTCACAAAATCACCTTTAGAAGTTCATTGTATAAATGGCGGTGCATTTTACGCACGAGGATTAGATGACGTAGGCAATATTAAATCATTTGCAAATCCATCATGGGGGTGGATCGAGGAGGGAAATCAGATAACATCGGATGATTTTATAGTAATTTTAACATCAATGCGTTCAAATGCAGGGCGTGTAAAAATGTTCTTTTCATTTAATCCCGAATGTGATGTAACATATACAGATTTTTGGCTTTGGCAAGATTGGTTCCAGCATACAGAAGATTTTAATTTTAAATGGGTTCGTGAGATTGATACACCAAAAGGACCAATTTCATTTAAGATTAGGGCTATACATGGAACATACAAAGATAACCCATATTGTAGTGATGAACGTATGGCTTTATATGAGAGTTACAGGACATCAAAGAACAATCAATACTATTACAATGTGTTTACTAAGGGCGAATGGGGGTATAAAAAGCCCGGTAATCCATTTTTAAAATGTTTTGATGAAAAGGTACACACAATAGATTTTAATCAAATACAAGGGCTAAAACAGCGTAATTTTCCCTATTGTATCAGCGTAGATAATAATGTTAGTCCATACGTGTCAATTCAACTATGGATGATTGATAAAATAGGCAAAGCACTTTTACAAGTTGCTGAAATTTGTTGTTCAACCCCAGACAATACAGCATCAAAAGCAGCTACAAAATTAGTTCAATATTTAGAACGAGAAAATTATACTGATATAATTAATGTTTTTGGTGACCCAACCGCAAACGCAAGGTCAACAACAGACGATAATGGAAGATCGTTTTTTGATAAATTTATTGGAGTTTTAAAAGACGCTGGATTTACAATTGCCGATAGAGTAGGAAAATCGCCACCAAGCGTATCGCAATCTGGGGCATTTATAAATGAAATTTTAGAAACTCAATATTTAGGATGGAAAATATTCATAAATAAAACTTGCGTTAAATCTATTGAAGACATGGCAATGGTTACAGAGGATGTAGACGGCGGTATAATTATAAAGCGTACTACCGATAAGCAAACCGGAATTACCTATGAAAAATATGGTCACCTTTTGAGTTGCTTACGTTTCTTCGCAACAACCGCTTTAAAAGACGAGTATATTCAATTTTTACAAAGGCGTAGAGGCGTTCCGTTGCCTGGGGGTGTGGTTAGTGCGCAAAAAGTTAAGCCTAAATTAGGTTAAAAAAAGCCAAAGA
>Ga0210395_10004373_pt1 | contig 10885 bp, 8 predicted proteins | sample IncBWH4OmetaG_FD_150861 | JGI IMG/M metagenome (GOLD analysis project Ga0210395, IMG submission 150861) | Forest soil microbial communities from Barre Woods Harvard Forest LTER site, Petersham, Massachusetts, United States - Inc-BW-H-4-O ...
CTGCGGCAGGAACCGGCTCTTGTAATCCATCTTGCGCGAGCCGCGCACCCAATAGCCGAGATAGACGTAGGCGAGGCCCATGCGTTGCGCGCGAGCGATGTGGTCGAGCACCATGAAGGTGCCGAGCGAACGCGCGGCTTCGTCCGGCTCGAAGAACGAATAGACCATCGACAAACCGTCGGCGAGCACGTCGGTCAAAGCCACCGCGATGAGGTCGCCAGCCTGCCGACCAACCCCCACCCTTCCCTCCCCCGCATGCGGGGGAGGGTGGGGTGGGGGCGGCTCGCGCCGACGATATTCGATGATGCGCGTCTCGATGTGGCTGTCTTCGACCATCATCGCGTAGTCAAGCACGGTCATGTCGGCCATGCCGCCGTCGCGGTGGCGCGAATCGAGATAAGCGCGGAAGATCGAATATTGCTCGGACGTTGGCACCGCGATCTTCATGTCGCCGACCATGTCGGCGTTGCGGGTCATAATGCGCCGCATGCTGCGGGTGGGGCTGAATTCCTTGGCGATGACCCGCACCGAGACGCAACAGCGGCAGCCCTCGCAGGCCGGCCGGTAGGCGATCGATTGGCTGCGACGGAAGCCGCCTTGCGTTAGGATATTGTTAAGCTCGCCGGCACGTTCGCCGACCAGGTGCGTAAACACCTTCCGTTCCTCCTTGCCGGCCAGGTACGGGCAGGGGGACGGGGCCGTCAGATAGAATTGCGGCGTATCACGCGAGTGTTGGGTCAATGCCTAAGTCACTTTCCCGTGCTGGCCGTTCGGCCTCCTGAGGCCCTTGAGTCTAGCGCATGTTCCGGAAAAGTGGGAACCGGTTTTCCGATAGGGCCATGCGCAAAAATCGAACAATCTAAAGCGCATCCTGATTCGCTCGGATGGGGATGCGCGGAAGCTCACCCGGACGCTAGATTGCCCGAGAATGACGGCACGTCAAAGACCAAATCAACCGGCGTGGTCGGTCGGCGGCGGCACCGGCGAAATGAGGATCAGGCGGCGATGGTGACGCTTACCGATATCGAGATGGCCCGCCGCACGATCTCGGGCCACGTGCTGCGCACGCCGCTCTTGCCGGCGCCGCCGCTGTCGGCGCTGACCGGCGCCGAGGTCTTCGTCAAATACGAGAACCTGCAGGTCACCAACTCCTTCAAGGAGCGCGGCGCCTGCGTCAAGCTTGCCGCGCTCTCCGCCGCCGAGCGCCGCCGCGGCGTCATTGCGATGTCCGCCGGCAATCACGCCCAAGCGGTCGCCTATCACGCCCGCCGTCTCGCCATCCCGGCAACCATCGTCATGCCGGTGACCACGCCGTTCGTGAAAATCAAGGCGACCGAGACGCTCGGCGCCACCGTCATTCTCGACGGCGAGACGGTGGCCGGAGCGCAAGCACGCGCCGAGACGATCGCGGCAAAGCAAAACCTGGTGTGGGTGCATCCGTACGACGATCCGAAAATCATCGCCGGGCAGGGCACGATCGCGCTCGAAATGCTCGAAGACGCTCCCGAGCTTGACGTGCTGGTGGTGCCGGTCGGCGGCGGCGGGCTGGTCGCCGGCTGCGCCATCGCAGCCCGGGCCAAAAGGCCGTCGATCGAAATCGTCGGCGTCGAGGCCGCGCTCTACCCGTCGATGTGGAACGCGATCCATCGGGACAGGCGGCCGTGCGGCGGTGCGACGCTGGCGGAAGGCATCGCCGTGACGAATGTCGGCAAGCTGACGCTGCCGGTGGTGCGCGAGTCCGTCAGTGACATCGTCCTGGTCGACGAGACGTTGATCGAGCGCGCGGTCAATGCCTTCCTGACGCTGCAGAAGGCCATGGCCGAGGGTGCCGGCGCCGCCGGGCTTGCCGCCATGCTGGCCGAGCCGGAGCGGTTCCGCGGCCGCAAGGTCGGACTCATTCTCTGCGGCGGCAATATCGATCCGCGCATCCTCGCTTCCATCATGGTGCGCGAGCTCGAACGCGCCGATCACATCGTTTCGTTTCGTCTGACCATTCCGGATCGCCCGGGAATCCTTGGCCAGATCGCCACCAAGCTCGGCGAGTGCGGCGCCAACATTTTGAGCGTCGATCATCACCGGCTCTTCCTCGATGTCCCCGCCAAGGGCGCCAAGCTCGATGTCACGGTTGAGACGCGCGATGCCGCTCACGCCGAGGAGATTTTCCACGCGCTGGCCGCCGCCGGCTACCAGCCGGTGCGCATGCCAAGCGGTACGGCGCGGGAGTGATCGCGACCGGCTCCAGGCCGGAAAACTCTGCCGCCGGAGTCCCGGGATTTGAAGGTCTCTCATTGCTACCTCACGTTACAGATTTGTGACAATCCCTCTCAGCAAAACGGCGAAAGTGTCTCATTTTGTTGCGCAATTGGCACACATCAGCGGAAATGCGGAACCCGATGCCAAAATGGGGTTTTGCAACCTTGCGGCGCTCCCTACGATCCCCTCCGGCTGGAAAAAACGGGGGGCGGAGGACGGCCAATCAGTCGGACGAGAGTGTTGCACTCGTTGTGCTGTGTGATCGCCGAATGCCGCAAGGCGTAGAGTATGAGTACCAGAGTGCGGGTATCGGCGCCGCGTTATTTGGGCGCCGCAGTGACGGCTCTGCTGCGTCGCATCGCCGTGGCGCTGGTCGCGACCACGGTGGCGGTTGTCGGTGCCATCGTGCCGTCGCCCGACGACGCGCTGGCGGCGTGCTCGCCGGCCACCGGCTCGAACGTGACGGTGAACTGCACCGGCACGACCTTTAATCAAGGTCCCGGCATCAATACCGGCTATGGCGACAGCACCCAGAACGGCCTGACAGTCAACGTGCAATCCGGCGCCTCGGTGACCGGCACGTCCACCGGCATCGACGTCAACAACAACAACACCATCAACAATCTCGGCACCATCACGACCCAAGGCAGCGGCGGCATCGGCGATGTGTTCGGGATCAATGCCAACGGACCGGTGACGGTGAACAATTCCGGCACCATCGGGCGCGCCGACGCCGTCAACAACATCTTCGACTTAGCAGGCATCAACGCCTTGGGCGGCCTGACGCTGACCAACCAGGCCGGCGGCGTCATCCAGGGCGGACTCGCCATCCAGGGCGGCGGCACCGGCATAATCAATAATTCGGGGCTGATAACCGCCATCGGCGGCGGCGGCGACGGTATCAACTGGGTCGTCAACCCCAGCAGCCTGACCGTGACCAACAATCTGGGCGGCACCATCACCGGCGACGCCAGCGCCATCAGGGCAAACACCGCGACGATCTTCAACTCCGGCACGATTTCCGCGCCGACCTTCGGGGGCACCGGGATCATCGTCGACAATCTGAACCTGACCAACTTCGCTTCCGGCGTCATCACCGGCGACGGCGGCGCCGTTTCGGGAAGTCAAACGCCGATCCTGACCATCACCAATTTTGGCAAGATTATCGGCGGCATCGACTCCGGCGCCAGCGGCGCCATCCAGGGCGATGTCGTCAACCTGACGAATTCCGGCACGGTGTCGGTCGTCGCCAGCAGCGGTGCGCCCGCGATCTCGATGAACAACGGCACCATCGTCAACAATGCTGGCGGCTCGATCATCGGCGATTTCACCGCGATCGTGGCTTTCAACAACACCTCGATCTTCAACGCCGGCACGATCGCAGGCAACGGCGGTGACGCCATTCTGTTTACCTCCGTTGGCGGCGGTGGCGGCGGCAACACGCTCACGCTGGGTCCTGGCTACGTGATCAACGGCAATGTCGTCGGCAGCGGAACGGACACATTCCAGCTCGGCGGCAGCGGTGGCGGTACCTTCGACCTCAGCACCATCGGCGCCGGCCAGCAGTACCGCGGCTTCACCACCTTCAACGTGGTCGGCGGGGTCTGGACGGTCAACAATACCTACACGCAAACCGATCCGTGGACCGTCCAAGCCGGCGCGCTCCTGGTCAATGGAACCTGTCGTCGGCAACGAGCCTCGCAGTGGCCGGCGGCAGGCTCGGCGGCACAGGAACGATCGGCAACACGCAGATCAATAGCGGCGGCACTTTTGCGCCGGGCAGTGGCGCGCCCGGTACGTCGATCACCGTCGCCGGCAATCTCGCCTTCCAGCCCGGCGCGACCTATTTGAACAATCTCAATCCGGCGACGGCCTCGATCGCCAACATCACCGGCACCGCCGCGCTCGCCGGTGGCGTGCTGGCGGTGTTCGCGCCCGGCACCTACGCGAAAACCAGTTACGACGTCCTGCATGCCGCCGGCGGGCTTGGTGGCACCAAGTTCAGCAGCCTGAGCTTGAGCAATCCGAACTTCACCGCGAACCTGAGCTACACCGCGACCGACGTGTTCCTCAATTTGACCGGAGTGACCTTGGGTGGCGGCACCCCGCTCAATGGCGGCCAGCAGGGCGTCGCCGGCGCGATCAACAATGCCCTCAATGGCGGCGGCACGCTGCCACCCGGTCTCGCCGGCCTTCTTGGCCTCACGGGCAATAGCCTGGCGAGCGCGTTGTCGCAACTCAACGGCGAGGTCAGCACCGGCGCCGAGCGCGCCGCGTTTCAACTGACCGACCAGTTCCTCGAACTGATGCTCGATCCGTTCGTCAATGGCCGCGGGTATGCGCCCGGTTTGGCTGGCGGCGGTGCGCTCGGCTTCGCGCCCGACCAGCAGACGAGCCTGCCCGACGACGTCGCGTTGGCCTATGCCTCGATCCTCAAGGCGCCGCCGAAGCCGACATTCGACCAGCGCTGGAGCACGTGGGGCACGGGTTTTGGCGGCAGCAACACGACAAGCGGCGATCCGGCAGTCGGATCAAACAACACAACGACCGGCACGTTCGGTTTTGCCGCCGGCGCGGACTATCACGTCTCGCCGTACACGGTGGTCGGTTTTGCGCTGGCCGGCGCCGGCACCAATTGGGGCCTGGCGAACGCGCTCGGCACCGGAAGAAGCGAAGCGCTGCAAGCCGGCGGCTACGGCATCACCTGGTTCGGCCCGGCTTATCTCGCTGGCTCGCTCGCCTTCTCCAATCACTGGTTCACCACCAACCGCTCGGCGCTGGGCGACCAGCTGAGCGCGAACTTCGTCGGACAAAGCTACGGCGCCCGCGCCGAAAGCGGCTATCGCATTGCCGTGCTGCCGACGCTGGGCGTGACGCCGTATGGCGCAGTGCAATTCCAGGACTTCAACACGCCGGCCTTTGGCGAGGTCGACACGACCGGTGGCGGGCTTGGGTTGAACTTTGCGGCGCAGAACTCGACCGACGTGCGCACCGAGCTGGGCTCGCGCTTCGACGCGCCGACGCTTGTCTATGGCAAGCCGCTGGTGCTCTACGGCCGCGTCGCCTGGGCGCACGACTTTGTCAGCAATCCGGCGCTGGGTGCTGCGTTCCAGGCGCTGCCCGGCGGGGCTTTCACAGTCAACGGCGCGCCGATCCCGCACGACTCCGCACTGACCACCGTCGGCGCGCGGCTGTTCCTCACGGCCAACTGGTCGGTCATCGGCAAGTTCGACGGCGAGTTCGCCAAAGGCTCTCAGACCTACGCCGGATCGGGAACGCTGCGTTATACGTGGTAGTGAATGGCGAAGGCACGCGGCCGTCGCATTCGCGCCTGCCTATTCGCCATTCGCCGCTTCAGTGAAACAGATTCTGGATGAACCCGACCGGACTGGCGCCGCCCGCATCCGAAGCGCCGGTGCCGGCAGCATCCGGCCGCCGCCGCGGCATCGGCACATTCGACGGCGTGATGTCGGCGGTGCGCACTGCGTCGATATTGTGAGGCCGATGCCGCGGCAGCGGTACCGGTCCCCTCACCGGCGGTGCAGGCGGCAAATCCGTGGCCTCCTCCGGCTGCGGTTCGGCAGCGGCGGTGATGCTGCCCGGTGTTGCGCTGTCCGGCGCGGCGAGCGGGGAGGGCGGGAACAGGTTGTCGCCCCGCGCCATCGCCGGCGCGCCTGACGTGTCGGCTGGCCGCGATGTGGCCTGCGCAGTCGTGCCGGCATCACCATCCGGAGCGCGATCGCTCAGCAGTGATCCCTTTGGCGCGGCTGCGCCGTCCTGCCCGCTTGTCGTTGCTGGCGACTGACTGGCAAGCTTAGCCTGCATCGCCGCCTTCAACTCCGCCGTGCCGTCCGGCGTCGCGGGAGCCGCGGGCGTATTGGTAGCGGTATTGATCAACGCCGATGATGCGAGCTGATGGAAGGTCGGGATTCGCGGTGGCCCGACATAAGTGCGAACGAACGCGGTGATCGTCCACAACACCACCGGCACAGCCGTGATCACTGCAACCAGGATGATGATCCGGCGCAACAACGGCACATAGTGCCGGAATTCGTCGTCGTCCTCACGCATGACACATCCGCCTTCGTTATCTGGTCCCAGGCGGGGGACGAATTACATGCCGCCCTTCTTCAGTTTCTCCGCCATCCTCATCGCGAAATACGTCAGCACGCCGTCGGCGCCCGCACGTTTGAACGCGATCAGGCTTTCGGTCATTGCTTTGTCCCCCTCCAGCCACCCGTTCCCCGCTGCGGCCATGATCATCGCATATTCGCCCGAGACTTGGTAGGCAAAGGTGGGCGTCCCGAAGGTTTCTTTGACCCGGTGCACAATGTCCAAATACGGCATGCCGGGCTTGACCATGACCATGTCGGCGCCTTCGGCGATGTCGAGTTCCACTTCGCGCAACGCTTCATCGCTGTTGGCCGGATCCATCTGATAGGTGCGTTTGTCGCCGACCAGAGTGGCGTTCGAGCCGACGGCGTCGCGGAACGGGCCGTAAAAGGCCGAGGCGTATTTGGCCGCGTAGGCCATGATCTGGACGTCGCCGAAGCCTGCTGCGTCGAGCGCTTCGCGAATCGCCCCGACGCGGCCGTCCATCATGTCGGACGGGGCGATGATATCGCAGCCGGCCTCGGCTTGGACCAGCGCCTGGCGGACCAGGACGGCCACGCTCTCGTCGTTGAGGATGACGCCGTCGCGGATGAGGCCGTCATGGCCGTGGCTGGTATAGGGATCGAGCGCCACGTCGCAGAGGATGCCGATGTCCGGCACCTCTTTCTTGATGGCACGGACCGCCCGGCAAACCAGGTTCTCGGCGTTGAGTGCTTCGGAACCTTCGTCGTCGCGCTTGTCCGGCTCGGTGTAGGGGAACAAGGCCAGGCAAGGGATGGTGAGCTTCGCCGCGCGTTCCGCGGCGCGCACGGCCTGATCGATCGATAGGCGCTCCACGTCCGGCATCGACTCGACCGGGGCGCGGACATTGGTTCCATCGACCACGAACAGCGGCCAGATCAGGTCGTCGGTGGTCAGCACATGCTCGCGGACCAGGCGCCGCGCCCATTCGGTGCGGCGATTGCGGCGCGGCCGGATCGCCAGATCGAGGCGATGTTCGCTCGGCGGTTCGTTCTCGACCGGCGACGGTCGGGCCCGCTCCAGCGGTCGGCCGAATTTGATCGCCATGGCTGCACTCCTGCGGGTGACGGTACCTTTTAGCCGCTCCGGCCGTGGCCTGCCACGGCGCAAACCGGCATTGACTTCCGCCTGCGGCGAATGTCAAAGCCGGCCAGTCATGAGCGATCAGTCGCAAAAACGACCGACCCGGCCCAGTGACCTGCTGGAGCCGGTCCATGCCGGCAAAACTCCAAACGCTTCAGGCACCTGGGCGGAATATCTCGTTCTGTTTCTGCGCATCATGGCGGGCGTGTCGTTGGTCAAGGGCCTCTACCATTGGTCGCAAGTGTGCGGCATTGGCGCGCCCGCCGACGGAGGTTTCGAGTCGCATACCATCGCCTGGCAAACCGCGACCGTGTTCTTCGCCGTGATCGACCTGGTCGCCGCGGTCGGGCTGTGGCTCGCGGCCGCGTGGGGCGCGGTGGTGTGGCTCACCGCGGTGGTCTCTATGGCGGTGGTCGAAGTATTCTTTCCGCAGATCTTTGGCGGCAGCATCTTCATCGTCCTCGTCGAGACGACGCTGCTCGCGATCTATCTGTGGCTTGCGATCTTTGCGGCGCGCGAGCAGCCGAAGTGAGAGAGCGCACCCGCGCCGATGCCGAAGATCTCCGCCTATATTCTGACCTTCAACGAAGCCGAAAAGATCAAAGCCGCGATCGAGACCGTGCTCTGGGCCGACGAGATCGTCGTCGTCGATTCCAACAGCACCGACGGCACCGTGGAAATCGCGACCGGCTTCGGCGCGCGGATCGTACAGGTGCCGTTCAACGGCTTCGGCGACTTGCGCAATCAGGCGATCGACGCCTGCCGCCACGAATGGATTTTCAGCCTCGACGCCGATGAGCGCTGCACCGAGGCGGTGCGCGACGAGATTCTCGCGATCGTTGCCGACCCGGCTTCCCAGGACGTCTACCGCGTGCCGCGCCGCAATTACCTGATGGGCCGCCGCATCCGCGGCTCCGGCTGGTATCCGAACTACCGGCAGCCGCAACTGTTTCGCAAAGGCTGCATGCGCTACACGCTCGAACCGGTCCACGAAGGCTACGAAGTCTTGAGCGGCAAGCCGCTCGGCACGCTGCGCAACGCCATCTGGCAATTTCCGTTTCGCAATCTGGAAGAAGTCATCAGAAAGATGAACCGCTACTCGACGCTCGGCGCGCCGAAACTCGCGGGCAAACGCGTGTCGATGGCGGCGGCCTTCGGCCACGCGGTGTGGGCTTTCCTCAAGCACTACATTTTCAAGGCCGGATTTATCGACGGCTGGGCCGGCTTCGTCATTGCCTTTGGCTATTTCGAGGTCACGTTCTACCGCTACGCCAAGCGCTACGAGGCGGTGCAAAAATGGGGGCCGCCGCCGAGCGGGCCAGTGAAGCGTCCGTGAGCCAGGCACGTACTCGCAAGTGAGAGGTCGACGGACCACAATTGGTCAATTTCTGCTTTGCCCCCAAAATGAAGACACCGACGGCCGGTTTTTGTACGTCGGCCAAGCGCCATTAGCGGTCATAAAGCGAGCGAGCCGGTTGTTCAGTTCACTTCTGCCGGCATAACAGGCAGCATCAGTCGCGATGACGATTGGAGGGTGTTCAGGCAACTGGTACCGACGCTTGCGTGACGGAAAGTCAGCATCGCAGGCATATTGGTGTCCTGATCATCGCTGGTGACGAACAGCCGCACGCGGTGACCCGCCTTAAAGCGTCGGGCGTTGGCGACTAGTGGGACTCGGTAGTGCACAAGCTCGCCGATCGGCACTGCCTCAAAGGTCCGGCATGGCAGGTCAGGGGCACCGGGACGGCTGGCCGCTTCGTCGACTTCACGCAGCCCGGCTCTGAGGTAGCCCGCCGTGACATCGGTGACGGTTCCGGAGGCGTCGACATCCTGAAGGAAGATGATCCATGCTGTGTCGGACGCTGTGCAGATGGCATCGAGTTGCACTTCTATGTCGCCGACCACGTCGAGATCGTGCGTCAGGGGTTCGCTATCCCAGGATAGGCTCGAAGGTGGATCGGTCTCGCTCGGCTTGGCACGATTTAGCCCGGCGCCTAGCGCCATCAATGTCCGCGAGCCGCTCTCGCCCTCCTCATTGCTCAGCATTCCATCTGTTCGAAGCGAAAGTGATTGATGCGCCACACCCGGCAGTGGCCATGCATCCGAGGCGCGCCAGCCTTCGGCGCCCGGAAGAATGTAACGGAAACGCGGTCCCGTCAGGACACCAGTATCCTGCCCCTTGAGCCAATGGTCGAACCATGCGAGCGCCTCGACATGCAGGCTTTCCCACGGCCACGCCAGACCATGCTCGCCCAACATGGCGACCTGAACGTGCTTGCTGTTGGTGAGTTTTCTGGAATGCCGGAAAGGTGGATGGAAGATGCAAAGGTACGTTCTGCCAGTCGCAGCCGAGATAGACTGGCACCTCTACCTGGTCCAACAGAGGCAAAATGTTGCGATCGTCCCACCACGCGTCCCGCAAGGGATGCTCCACGACGATGGCGCGCCACAGGTCGTCCCAAGGATGCGGGTCGTGATGAAGCTTGAGAAGCACTTTCAATCCCGTCATCGCCGCCTCGCCATTGAAGGTGGCAAACTTCCGGTGAATAGCCGGTGTCCGTAAGATAGTGCGCACGGCGGCGAGCAACTTGCTCCGCCACAGTTTGTTGGTATGGCCCGAAGTCATCCCGATCATCGAAAGAAACGGCGTGACGAAGGACGTGCTTACAAGGCCATGGTGCGTGGCCGAGTCGTACAGGTCGAACGTGCCCGCCACGGGCATGATGGCCTTGAGGTGGGGCGGACGCTCAACGGCGGCTTCTAACTGGGTCATGGCGAAATAACTGATGCCTACCATGCCGACATTGCCGTCCGACCAGGGCTGCTCCGCCGCCCATTCGACCAGATCGTACATGTCCTTCCGCTCTTGGCCGTCAAAGAAGCCGAAAATCCCACCCGAACCGCTTGTGCCGCGGAGGTTTGCGATGACGTGGACATAGCCGCGCGGCACGAAGAAGTCGCTGGCGCCAGCCTCGATAAAACCCATCGGCGCGCCCAGGTCCTGTATTTGGCGCGGATATGGCGACGCTGCGATTAGCACCGGATAACGGCCCGGCGCCGTTGGACGAAAAACGTCGGCGAGGAGCTGTATGCCGTCGCGCATCGGCACAGTCACATCGTCTCCGCGGGTTATCTCGTATTGAGGTGTTGACAGATTAAGGTATTCGCGGCCGGACGTTTGAGGCCCGTTCAGCAGCCGCTGACCGGGCTCGGTGCCGGAAACAAATTTGCCCATTTGCGCCGCTCCATATGCCCTCGCTAAGGACGATGCACCCGGCAAGCTGAAAAGCAAGCCGCATCTGGTGAGGGGTCCGATGTCCGCTTCTCTAATCGGCCGTTTGGGGTCAAGCACTTTCAGACTATCCGCCGCTGCAGTGTCGATGTCGCTCACGGGCTCGTGCTTCTCTTCGGAATC
>Ga0210395_10004377_pt1 | contig 10879 bp, 8 predicted proteins | sample IncBWH4OmetaG_FD_150861 | JGI IMG/M metagenome (GOLD analysis project Ga0210395, IMG submission 150861) | Forest soil microbial communities from Barre Woods Harvard Forest LTER site, Petersham, Massachusetts, United States - Inc-BW-H-4-O ...
TGTGCGGGAGGCAGAATCATCGGCCATGATGGAACCAGACCCCGAGGCCTGGTATCAGGTAGGCGCGCTGCTGGCATCTTGCGGGCAGAAGGAGCCGGCTCTGCGTTTACTGAAGGCGGCGGTGCAGCAGAATTACTGCGCATATTCCGCGCTTTTGGGCGATCCACTGCTGAAGGACTTGCGCAAGGACACGGCGTTTAATGACGTTCTGACCGCGAGCAGCGCTTGCCAGGAGACGCTGAAGGAAGGGCGGCAGTAGCAGTTCTCAGTACTCAGTTCTCAGTTCTCAGTTCTCAGTTCTCAGTTCTCAGTTGTTGGATCATGGTCATGGCATACGGGGTTACTCTTCATTCTTGCCGGCGTCTAATTTGATCGAGGGGAAAGAATTTGCGTCGGAGCGGGGGTAGGCCCCATCCTTGTAGGGTGAAATCTTCGCGAACTCGCTACCTCGCCGGGCGTGTGGAACGGTTCGTTCAGCCCTTCGTCCACAACTTAGCCGCTCGATCCTTATTCATATTTGTTTTTGCCGTGCTGCCGGTTCTGCTGGCGGCTTCGCCGCAGCAGACTGGGGAAACCTCGACGCAGCCGGCCGCCGCCCCTCCGAATGCGAATCAGCCTTTGGCCACGGATTTTCCGCAGCTTCCCTACCAAGGCACTCCGCCTGAACTACCTCAAGATCGGGGAATCCTCGGCCTGCGGTTGATGCTGCGGCGCCTGGGGACGACCGCGCGGCTGATGCAGACCGTGGCACATCCCGATGATGAAGACGGCGGAATGCTCACGCTCGAGTCGCGTGGACGCGGAGCGAGCGTGCTGCTAATGACCCTGAATCGCGGCGAGGGTGGTCAGAACAAGGTGGGCAGCAATTTGTCGGATGTGTTGGGCGTGCTGCGGACGCTGGAACTGCTAGCGGCGGACGAATATTACGGAGTGCAGGAGCGCTTCTCGCGCGTGGCCGATTTTGGATTCTCGAAGAATCCTGACGAGACGTTCGCGAAGTGGGGCGGACACGATGTGGCGCTCGCCGACATGGTGCGAGTAATTCGAACTTTCCGTCCGGATGTGCTGGTGGCCAGGTTTTCCGGAACCTCGCGGGATGGGCACGGGCACCATCAGGCTTCGAGCATCCTGACGCAGGAGGCATTCCGGGCGGCGGCCGATCCGAAACGGTTCCCCGAGCAAATCGCGCAGGGGCTGATGCCGTGGCAGGCGAAGAAGCTTTACATCGGGAATGTTTGCGGGTTTGGGGCAGCAACTTGTCCCGATGCGAACTGGACGGTAAAGCTGAATACCGGAGCGCCGAACGCGGATCTGGGCGGATCGTATGTACAGTTCGCCATGCAGGGCTTGCGACATCAGCTCTCTCAGGGATCGGCGAATTGGACTGTGGAGCCCGGAGACCGGTTTACGTTTTACAAGTTGGTGGATTCGGTAGAGCCGGCAAAGCTGGATAAAGATGGGCACGAGAAGGATTTCTTTGATGGTCTCGATACCACTCTGCCCGGGCTGGCGGCCAGCCTGGGTAAGGAGGAATCGAAGGCTCCGCAGTTGCGGAGGGAGCTGACTGAGATCGCGAAGAAGATTGCTGTCGCCGGCGAGGATGCCAAGGGGAACGATTCGTCTGCAGCGGCGGTGCCTCTGATGGGAGTTGTAGGCGGCTTTGCGCAGATCCGTGCAGAACTCGGCCAGAGCGCGCTGGGCGTTGGGGCAAAATCCGATCTACTGGCGCGACTGGAAGAGAAGAGCGAGCAGGCGGAGACCGCGCTCAACCAGGCATTGCATATCACACTTGAAGCGACAACCGTTTCTCGCGTGGACGCGAACGGTACGCCGGTAAAAGAAGCTGTTAAGAAGGAATCGGACGCAATGACCACGGTTTCGCCCGGTCAGGAGTTTTTGGCAGCCGTGGATTTTCACAACGGATCAAAACAGTCGCTGGTGATGGACGGTCTGAAGCTGGAGGTACCTGAGGGGTGGGCGACGATTTCCAGCAAGACAAAGCGGTTCTCCGTTCAGCCTGGGCAAGACGCGCGGGTGGTCTTTCGTCTTAAAGTGCCGAAGAACGCGGAATACACGCGCCCATACTGGCATCGTGATGATCCCGATACCGACAACCTGAATCACGTCGACGACGAGAAATATGCGACTTTGCCGTTTCCGCCACCGGTGCTGCGAGCGCGCGCAGACTATTCGGTTGCCAGCCCAGCCGGTGCGGCTTTGAAGAATAGCATCGGGGCGACCGTCGTCACAGAGTTCCTGGATGATGCCGGCAAGGCAAGCGCCCGCCCGCTGGCCGTGGTGCCGGCATTCTCGGTAGCGCTGGAGCCCGGGACGCAGGTGATCTCCACCCACAACGGCGCGAGTACGACGGTGACGGTGGGTGTGACCAGCAATCTTACGCATGAGGCGCGAGGCATGCTGCAGCTGGAATTGCCTGAGGGATGGCGGTGGGAGCCGGGCAAGCTTGCGGTGAACTTCGCACGACGAGGAGACAAAGAGGATTTCCAGTTCAAGGTCTTCCCTGCCGGATTGCAGGAAGGTCGCGCAAAGATTCGCGCTGTACTGGAGGCGGACGGAGAGAAGTTCAGCGAAGGTTACACGCTGGTGACCCGCGAAGACCTCGGCAGCTTCTATTACTACCAGCCGGCCATGCAGCGCGTGAGCATAGTGGATGTCCAGGTGCCGCATGATTTGAAGATTGGCTATGTCATGGGGGCCGGCGATGACATTCCCACGGTGCTGAAGCAAATGGGAATGGATGTGACCTTGATTCCGGCGGAGAAACTGGCGAGCCAAGACTTGAGCGTGTACGGAACAATTGTACTGGGAATTCGTGCTTACGACACGCAGCCAGATGTGGTTGCGAACAATAAAAAGCTGCTCGATTATGTCTCCGCCGGCGGAACCCTGGTCGTGCAGTACAACACCGGAGTGGGAGATTTTAACAATGGGCACTTCACCCCGTATTCCGCGGAACTGAGCCGGGCGCGGGTTTCGGTGGAAGAAGCTCCGGTAGAGATTCTTGCGCCGGAAGATGGAGTGTTTCATTATCCGAACACGATTACGGCTCGCGATTTCGATGGCTGGATCCAGGAACGCGGGCTCTACTTCATGGATAAATGGGATGAGCATTTCAAAGCGTTGCTGAGCTGCCACGATCCGGGCGAGGACCCGCAAAAGGGCGGACTGCTGCAGGCGCAGTATGGCAAGGGAACTTATATCTACACGGGATACGCATTTTTCCGCCAGTTGCCGGCAGGAGTGCCGGGAGCGGTGCGGCTTTATGTGAATCTTTTGAGCGCGGGGCATGAGAAGCCGTGATCAGGGGCCAGGGATCAGGGGGTCGGTAAACCTAATGGCGAAATGGCAACGAGGAGGATGAAACAAACGCGATGCACGCCATTCGCATTCACGCCTACGGCGGTCCCGAGGTCATGCGGTTGGAAGAACTACCCACACCGGTTCCCGGGCCGGGGCAGGCGCGGGTGCGCGTCGAAGCGGCGAGCGTTAACTTTCTGGATGTACAACAGCGGCGCGGCGAACTTGTGGGACAGGCTTTCTACCGCCGTGCAGGTAAAAACGAACCTGATCTTCCGGCAACCATAGGCAGCCAGGGAGTCGGGGTCGTGGAAGAACTTGGTCCCGAGGTCAGGAAGGTTCACGTGGGAGACCGCGTCGCGTTCGTTGGGGATTCTTACGCGACGCATGCTCTTGCTCCCGCCGCGTGGCTGATTCCTGTACCGGATGGCATCAGCTCGCAGCAAGCGGCGGCTGGGATGAACCAGGGATTTCTCGCTTATGCTTTCACTCATTTCGCATATCCGGTAAAACCAGGAGACTGGTGCCTGATCCAGGCGGCGGCTGGAGGCATTGGACTTTTGCTTTGCCAGATGGCAAAGATTCGCGAGGGACGAGTGATTGGGGTCACATCGACCGCGGAGAAGGCAAAGTTTGTTCGAGAGGCGGGCGCGGATGAGGTCATCGTTTCTGCGCAGTCTGACATTGCGAAAGAAGCGAGGCGGATCACCGGCGGGCGGGGCGTAAGCGTGGTTTACGACGGCGTCGGTAAGGATACATTTGAGGCAAGTCTCGATAGTCTCGCTCCGGGCGGATGCCTCGTGGTTTACGGTCAATCGAGTGGATACGTGCCGCCGTTTGATCTTATGAAGCTGCAGGAGAAGGGATCGGTGTTTCTCACCCGCACCAACGGCAGTCCTTACTTCAAGGAATATCCGCATTACTTGCAGCATTTCGTTGACTGGATAAAGCAGGGGAAACTTTCCATCAGAATTGACCGCACGTATCCGATGGCGGACGCGGCCAAGGCACATGCGGCGTTTGAGCAGCGGCAGGTCAGCGGCCGGGTATTGCTTCTTCCGTAGCTGTACGACGCGCGCTCAGCTCAGCGAGAAATGCACGCTCCATCCCAAGCCGATTCGACTTCTCCCGGCCTGATCCGAGGCATGGGCCTCGGCAGCGCTACGGCGCTCAACATGATCGACATGATCGGCGTGGGACCGTTCATCACCATGCCGCTGGTTTTGGGCGCGATGGGCGGCCCGCAGGCCATGCTGGGTTGGATCGCGGGCGCGCTGCTCGCGGTGTGCGATGGGCTGGTGTCGGCCGAACTGGGCTCGATGTTCCCAGGATCGGGCGGATCATATCGCTATCTGAGTGAGATTTACGGGCCGCAGAAATGGGGCCGGCTGATTTCGTTTCTGTTTATCTGGCAACTCTCCTTCAGCGCTCCGCTATCGATTGCCAGCGGATGCATCGGTCTGGCCGGCTACGCTGCTTACTACTGGCCGAGCCTTGAGACAGTTTACGCAGCACACACAGCGGCTTTAAACATCCCCGGAGCAGGGTCACTGCAGGTCAGCTGGATTGTGACGCCGGGAACGGCGCTCGCGATATTCATCTGCCTGTTCACGGTTTTCTTGCTCTACCGGCGCATCACCGTAATCGCCCGCCTTTCGAAAGTATTGTGGCTCGGCGTGATGGGGACGATCGGATGGATCATTTTCGCCGGGCTCACACACTTCAACGCGGCTCGTGCGTTTGATTTTCCTCTTGGCGCTTTTAGCCTATCGCCTGCATTCTTTACTGGCCTGGGCGGAGCCCTTCTGGTGGCCACCTACGATTATTGGGGCTACTACAACGTTTGCTACCTGGGTGATGAAATAAAAGATCCGACGCGGAATATTCCGCGGGCTCTTCTGCTTTCTATTCTGTTGGTCGCCTGTCTATATCTAATGATGAACGTGTGCATCCTGGCCGTGGTCCCGTGGCGCGAGATGCTGCAGGCGGGGCACAACAACAGTGGACTGTACGTTGTGTCTCTGTTTATGCAAAGGATTTATGGGCCATGGGCGGCGCGGCTGGTCACGGGACTGGTAATCGTGACCGCGTTTGCCTCGGTCTTTTCGCTGACCCTGGGGTATTCGCGGGTTCCTTATGCGGCAGCGCTCGATGGGAACTATTTCAAAGCATTCGCCAAGGTGCATCCGGTGTACCGCTTCCCGTATGTGTCGCTTGTGGCGCTGGGAGCAGTGGCGGCGATGTTCTGCTTTCTCAGGCTGCGGGATGCCATTGCGGCTCTGGTGGTGATTCGTCTGATTTTGCAGTTTCTGGTGCAGGCCGTCGGATTGATTGTGTTTCGGGTGACCCATCCGGAGGTGGTGCGTCCATTTCGGATGTGGCTGTATCCGCTGCCGGCGCTCGTGGCGATTGCGGGATTTCTTTTTATTCTGTTCGGTCGCGAGAACTGGCAGAAGGAGATGCGGTACGCAGTGGTGATTTTGCTGGCCGGGCTGGCGATTTACATGATTCGTGCCTGGAGAAGCCGGGAGTGGCCGTTTGGCATGGTGAACTCTTCTGGCTAATCGTTAGGCCGAGATCAAAACCTTTACCACAGAGGGCACTGAGGAACACAGGGTAGAGCATTCGAGTGGCTGATCATATTTCAGTTCCGGCGGTGGAGGGCATTGTGGTTCAGCATGCCGATGCGGCATGGGCACCGCTGCGGGAACCGCTGTTTCGGTCGTTGTGGATCGCTGCCGTAATCTCCTACACCGGAACCTGGATGCAGAATGTGGGTGCGGGCTGGCTGATGACGCAGCTCTCGACTTCGCCGCTGATGGTCAGCTTGGTGCAGGCGGCCGCCGCGGTCCCAGTCTTCTTCGTGGTGCTTCCCGCGGGGGCGCTGGCCGACATGGTCGACCGGCGGCGGTTGTTGTTGTTCACCCAGAGTTGGATGGTGGCCGCTGCCGCCGGGCTCGGCGTGCTGACTTTGCTGCATGCAGTGACTCCGTGGAGCCTGCTGCTCTTTACTTTGGTCCTGGGAGTCGGCGCCGTTTTGAATGATCCAGCGTGGCAGGCAATTACGCCGGAAGTCATCTCGGCGGAGCGGCACGCATCGGCGGTAGCACTGAATTCGGCGGGATTCAACGTGGCGCGCGCGGTGGGCCCGGCTCTGGGCGGCATCGTGGTCGCGACCGCGGGATCGGGTTGGTCCTTTCTGCTGAATGCGGTGTCGTTCTTCGGCGTGATCTTGTTTTTGTGCCGCTGGCGTTGCGCTCCCCACGAAGCGCTGCCGACCCAGCGCGTGCGTGATGCGATTATGGAAGGTTTCCGGTACGTGCGCCGAGCACCGCAAGTGAGGTCGGTGCTGATTCGCACGGGAGCATTCAGCGTGGGGGCAACTTCCCTCCTGGCTCTGCTCCCTCTGATTTGCCAGCCGCACGGAGCGCAAGGGTATGGATTCCTGCTGACCTGTTTTGGCGTAGGAGCACTGGCTGGCGCCATGCTGCTGCCGCGTCTGCGGTTGCGGTATTCGGTGGATGGACTGGTTGCGGCGGCAACTGTGGTGTTCGCGGCAATGACCTTTGCAGCGGGGCAGGTGCATGCATTTGAGTGGCTTTGTGGAGTATTATTCACGGCGGGCGCAGCGTGGATCGGTATTCTGGCCTGCTTCAACGTCGTGGCGCAGACCATGTGCCCGTCATGGATGCGAGCTCGAGCTCTGTCGATGTACCTGCTGGTGCTGCAGGGAGGAATGGCGATCGGCAGCGCGGTCTGGGGAGAGTTGGCCGCGCGCAAGGGAGTGCCCGTAGCTCTGGCTTGGTCCGCTTTGGCGATGGTGGTGGGGTTGACGAGCATCTTGCGGCATCGCTTAACTCGGCGTGAATTGAAGATGGCTCCATTGGTGGTCAGGGATTAAAGGAGGAATCGAGATCATGGCGAAAAGATTCGGCTGTCTCGCGTTTTGCTTGCTGGCCCTTGCAGCGGTGGGCGCGGCCCAGGCCAACATGGGTAAAGATGAACATCGCACGGTCACACAGGTGCTGGACCATTCGGTTTCCGGCGTTGAAAACGAGTTTGTTTCGACCGCCGACGCCATGCCCGAAGACAAGTTCGGATTCGCTCCCTCCAACGGCGAGTTCAAAGGCGTGCGAAACTACGGCGAACAGATAAAACACGTGGCGGCCGTAAACTACATGTTCGGGGCGGCGATTCTGGGCGAGAAAGTTCCAGTGGACGTGGGTGACGAATCCGGGCCGGCATCGCTCAAGACCAAGGCAGCGATCATGACCTACCTGAAGGACTCGTTTGCCTACGTACACAAGGCGATCCTGACCATCAACGACAAGAACCTGGTGGAACCAATGAAGAGCCCGTTTGGAGAAGGAACCGTGACGCGCCTGAGCCTGGCCACGAGCGTCTCAGCCCATGCCTCCAATCACTACGGCCAGATGGTCGAATACCTGCGCATGAACGGGATCGTGCCTCCATCCAGTCGCTAGATTGGGCGTGGCCCTGACTACGGGCGGTCGGCGCCGCGATCGGCGCGAGCCGTGGCAAACACGCTGCACAGATGCTGGTGAAAACTGACGCGGGGCTCCTGCGCGACGCGTGCGGGGTAGGAATCCAGAGCCTGAAGAAAATTCCGGATCTCCCGTTGAACCTGCACACTGCGCGACCGCGCGATCGTTGGCCTGACCTGAACTGGCTGGATTCGACGTGGCTGGATCTGACCTTGCATTTTAGACTTCCTACTCACCCCTCAGAAGCGTAGCTTCCAACAAAGTTTCGCCGTACACGACGCCGCAAACACGTCCGGTGCCGGTTCACTTTGCCTTTTTAGGGGGAAAGCAAAATTATCCGGGCTCGCTCTTCCATGTAAATGGCACTTTAGTGGTATAGGGAGAAATCCTGCATCAGCGGTGCCCACCGCGCCGCGAGATGGAAGTGAGGAGCAGTTCGGCGTGCAGTCCTCTGCCCGCAAGGTGCGCGGCCACTACGGTTCGTGTTCTCTTGCTCGGTGAAGCGGGATCAAGAAAAACGATGACCGAGGGGCCCGCGCCGCTGAGCGCTGCGCCCAGGATGCCCGGCCTCCCGGTCAACTCCTGCAGGCATGGCAGCAAAGGGCACAATGAAGCGCGGTAAGGCTGGTGGATGCGGTCTTCGAGCGCGACCGAAAGCAGTTTGTGATTGCCTTGCGTGAAGGCTGCGAGCAGGAACATCGAGTTCTGAATGTTTGCGACAGCATCCGCACGGGAGTACTGGGGCGGGAGCACCCGGCGCGCTTCTACTGTGGACAGGACTTGATCGGGGATGGCCAGAAGAAGCGGCCACTTCCCTTTCGGGCGGATGCACACCACCTGGGCTTCGGCTTTCCCATACATTCGGGCGATGGTCAAACCTCCCATCCAGCAGGCGGAGGCGTTATCCGCGTGGTGCTCGCGGCGCGACGCCTCGCCGATAATTTGGGAATTCGTCCACTGCAAACGGCCGAAGTGATTGGCCAGAGCGATGCCCGCGAGGCGGGCGGCGGCGGACGATCCGCAGCCTTTGCCGATCGGGATGTCGTTATTAATGCGAAGCGAAAGAGGAACGATTTTCTGGCCTTGTGCCACGAGAATCTCGCTGTAGGTCTTGAGAATGAGGTGATCCTCGAGGTCGCGGCAGATTTCCTGGTCGCGTCCAGTGACCGTGATGGAGAACGCCGGTGCCGGGCGAGCTTCGATGGTGATGTAGAGATCCATCGCCAAGGCCGCGGCGTCGAAAGCCGGACCCAGATTCGCGGACGTGGCTGGGAGCGCGAGATGCAGCGCGGCTGGGCGGCGAGTCTTCTTCTTGCTCTTGCTTTTCTTAGACATTCCTCTTTTATTACTCATCCGGGTGTGTGGGGTTGGATTTTTCGGACTGCTCCAGAGTCTTGACCACGGCGTCCAGCGTAGCATCAAGAACGACCGGAGGATGGCGGAAGGAATTCAGCTTCGCGCTCTCCTGCTCGTACGGCGTGCCCTTAAATAAATCGCCGCGGTGGAACTCCATGGTGTAGTCGGGATCCTTGAGCAGATTTCCAGTGAGAACCAGGACCACGGTTTCATCCGGCTTCACGAAACCCTGCAGCAGCAATTTTTTCAAGCCGGCCAGAGTCACGGCCGAGGCGGGCTCGCAGCCAATGCCTTCAGCGCCGATTTCGGCCTTGGCCTGTGCGATCTCGAGTTCGCTGACCTGTTCACACGCGCCACCCGTAGCCTGAAGAACCTTTACCGCCTTTTCCCATGAAGCGGGGTTGCCGATGCGGATCGCGGTCGCCCGAGTTTCTGGCTGCATGCTCACCAGACGCTTGCCGCCTGTTTCGCGCAAGGTGCGAACCAGAGCATTGGCGCCCTCCGCTTGAATCACTGACACTCTTGGCAAGCGGGTAATCAAGCCGACGTCGCGCATTTCGAGCAACGCTTTGCCGATCGCGGAACTGTTTCCGAGATTGCCTCCGGGCACGATGATGTGGTCGGGTGGCTCCCAGTCAAGTTGCTCCAGCAATTCGAAAGCGAGAGTTTTCTGCCCTTCGAGGCGAAACGGGTTGATGGAATTTAACTGGTAGACGGGGGCTTTCCGGACGAGTTCCTGAAGCAGGCGGAGGCAGCCGTCGAAGTCGGTGCGGAGTTGGCAGGTGAGCGCTCCGTAATCGAGGGCCTGCGAGAGTTTGCTCCATGAGATTTTGCCTTCAGGCACAAGAACCAGGCTGCGCATGCCGCCGCGCGCGGCGTACGCCGCCATGGACGCCGATGTGTTGCCCGTGGAGGCGCAGGCTACCCAGCGGTATCCGGTCTGGCGGGCGAAGGTGGCCGCGACCGTCATGCCCGCGTCCTTAAACGAGCCGGTCGGGTTCAATCCCTGATGTTTGGCGTAAAGGCGCGGCACTCCGGTGACGCGCGAGGATTGCGGAAGGTCATAGAGCGGAGTGTTGCCTTCGCGCAAGGTGACGATTTCCTGCTCGGATTGTGGCGCGGGCAAAAACTCCCGGAATCGCCACACACCGCTCAGGTCGATGGATTCGTTTAATCTACGTCGTTCCCGCCACAGGGTCTTCAGGGCTGTCGGGTTGCGCGAGTTCCAGGACGAATCGGTGATCTCCAGCAGGTTGCCGCAGTCCGAGCAGCGGAAATCCTGCGCGGCTGAGGCGTTGACCGAACCGCACCCGATGCAGCGAAAACGAAACGTGGCCTGGCCGGGAGCGGAGCCTTCTTCAGAAGTGGCGGAGGGAGGCATGGAATGGAAATTATTTCTGCCCTCGCAGATACTGGTCGGTCTTGTTGATCCAATCGGCGCGGGGAGGATTGAATACGTCGAGGTCGACCGTGTCTTCGAGCGCCTCAGCTCTGTGTGGCATGTTCGCCGGAATGCAGAGCACTTCGCCGGCGTGAACCACGATTTCCCTTCCATCAATCGAGAACTTCAACGCGCCTTCGAGAATGTAGGTGAGTTGTTCGTTGTGATGGCTGTGCTCGGGGACGATGCACCCTTTTTTCAGCAGAACCCGCGCCAGCATTATTTCCTGACCGACGACGAACTGGCGCTGCAGAAGAGG
>Ga0210395_10004379_pt1 | contig 10878 bp, 10 predicted proteins | sample IncBWH4OmetaG_FD_150861 | JGI IMG/M metagenome (GOLD analysis project Ga0210395, IMG submission 150861) | Forest soil microbial communities from Barre Woods Harvard Forest LTER site, Petersham, Massachusetts, United States - Inc-BW-H-4-O ...
CCGCGGCGTCAACAGCCGCGGCGGCGTGAGCTTGGGCAATCGCCCGCGCGACATCGAGCGCGACGATGTGCGCCGCGCCGTCGATGCGGCCCGCAACATCACGCTTCCGGCAGACCGCGAAGTCCTCCACGTTCTCCCGCATGAATTCATGGTCGATGCGCAAGACGGCATTCGCGACGCCATCGGCATGGTCGGCCAGCGCCTCGAAGCCAACGTCCACCTCGTAACCTCGTCGATTGCAGCAACGCAAAACCTTGTAACCGCAGCGAATCGCGCCGGAATTTTGGTCAACGACACGGTGCTCGAGCCCCTGGCTTCCGCGGAAGCCTGCCTCACGCAAGACGAGCGCGATCTCGGCTGCTGCCTGCTCGATATCGGCGGTGGCACGACCGAACTGATCATTTACGGCGGCGGCGTTGTGCGCCACACCAGCGCCGTGCCCGTGGGCGGCGACCATTTCACGAACGACCTCGCCGTCGGCCTGCGAACGCCGATCCCCGAAGCGGAAAAAATCAAGCGCCGTCACGCCTGCGCTGCGTCTGAGCAGCTTCACGAAGATACTTCTATCGAAATTGCCAGCGTCGGCGACCGTCCTCCCCGCACGATTTTTGCCCGCATGCTTACCGAAATTATCGAGCCACGCGCGATGGAGTTGCTCGCCTTAATCCGGGATGATCTGCAGCGCTCAGGCCTCGATCGCCAAATCCCCGCAGGGTTTGTGCTTGCCGGAGGCGGCGCGCGGCTCAATGGCTTGATCGATTTGGCCGAACAAGCTTTCCATTTGCCGGTGCGCCTCGCGGAGCCAAAAGGTTTGGCTGATCTGCCCGAACAGGTAGCCCAGCCGGAATATGCAACGGTCGTTGGTCTGGTGATATACGGCGCGAAAACGCGGCGCAACGCTCCGCAGCGCGCCGGTAATTTCGTTTCCAAATTGAAGTCCATGTTCGCCGGTGCCTCGTGACCCTGCCCGAGCGCAGCACCGCGAATCTGGAGAAGGCTGAGGGACGTATGACGACAAAAGACGCAGGAATTCGTATGAGCTTCAGCGAAGAGCTGCAGCCCGCGAAGATCAAAGTCATCGGCGTGGGCGGCGGCGGATGCAACGCCATCAACCGCATGATCCGCGCCAAAGTCGAGGGCGTCGAATTCATCACTGCGAACACGGACTTGCAAGCGCTCAAGCTCTCGCAAGCACCGGTGAAATTGCAGCTCGGCGCGAAGCTCACGAAGGGTCTCGGCGCGGGGGCGAATCCTGAGATTGGCCGCAAAGCCGCCCTCGAAGACACCGACAAAATTATCGAAGCCCTCGAAGGCTCGGACATGATTTTCATCACCTCCGGCCTCGGCGGAGGCACCGGCAGCGGCGCCGCGCCCGTAGTAGCTTCGCTCGCCAGCGAACTCGGCGCGTTGAGCGTCGCGGTCGTTACCAAGCCTTTTGCTTTCGAAGGCAAACGCCGCATGCTTCAAGCCGAACAAGCCCTGCAAGAACTGATCAGCTGCGTGGACACGGTCATCGTAATTCCGAATGAGCGCTTAATGGACACCGTCGAGCGCGGCACCAGCTTCTTCGACGCCTTCCGCATCGCCGACGACATCCTTCGCCAAGCGGTCCAGGGGATCTCCGACATCATCACCGTCCCCGGCATCATTAATCGCGACTTTGCTGACGTAAAAGCCATCATGCACGGCCAAGGCTATGCGGTCATGGGCACCGCTATTGCCACCGGAACGAATCGCGCCATCGACGCCGCCAATCGCGCCATCTCCAGCCCGCTCCTGGAAGACAACTCCATCCAGGGCGCGCAAGGCATCCTGATCAATATTTCGGGCAGCTCCAGCCTCACGCTGCACGAAGTTCACGAAGCCTCTTCCGTCATCCAAAAAGCCGCTCACGAAAACGCCAACATCATTTTCGGCGCGGTCATGGACGACTCCATGAAGGACGCCGTGAAAATCACCGTCATCGCCGCAGGCTTCAAGGAAGCCAACAAGAAAAACGTCCCGCAAAAGCCCTCGTTCTTGCCCAAGACCTGGAAAGCTGGCCGAGAAGTGGAAGCGCCTGTCGCGCAACAACAAACGCTGCCCAACGTAGTCCACCAAGTCCAACAAAACGTCCGCGAAGTCGAACACGAAGTCCCCGCCGACGACCTCGATGTTCCAACATTCCTCCGCCGCCAAGCCCAAAAAGCCTAACCACACTTTTTCGTAGGGGCACGGCACGCCGTGCCCTCTTTCTCTGTGGGTGCAACCAAACAAACATTCGCCACTTGTTCCCCGGCAACTTCATTCACAATCACGCAAAGCGGCGACAAGTCTTCTCACCCCCTCCTCAAAGGCGGCGAGATTTTCTGAGGGGTTCGCAACCACCGAACTCAATCCCGCGTGATACTCGCGAGCGCCAGTCGCCTGCACCGCTTCTCGAATGTTTCCCGAGTGCAACCCACTCCCCGGCATCACGGTTAGCCGCTCACCGGCCATTCGAACGAGCTCCCCAAGCACACCCAACGCTTCGGGTGCTGTCCGTTTCCCGCCCGAAGTGAGCAATCTCGCTGCTCCCGTTTTGATCACATCTTCAAGTGACTTGCCCAGATTGGGGCACTCATCAAACGCGCGATGAAAAGTGACTACAAGTGGTTTTGCCCGTTCGACAAGCTCTTTCGTGCGCGCGAAGTCCACTTCACCGTTGGCTTTTAGCAAACCCAAAACAACTCCATCCATCCCGCACTCTTTCGCCGCATCAATGTCGCGCTGCATCGCTGCAAATTCCTCCTCGGAATAAAAGAAACTTCCCCCGCGCGGCCGAACCATCGAGGAAATAGGCAGACTCACGCGCTCGCGCACAGCTCTCAACAACTCGTCGTTCGGAGTCGTTCCGCCAAGGCGCGTATCGATGCAAAACTCAATCCGCTGCGCCCCTCCGCGCTGAGCCGCCACTGCCGCCTCGACGCTCTCCACACTGATTTCCAGAATGTGCCCGCTTTGCATGCTCAAAGCCGCGCGACTTGCCTCGCGTGCATCAGGCTGCCGTGCGACCAATTCCAGTACATGCCCAGCAAGGACGCCGCGTTCCAGCCCCACATGAACAAACGCATCGCCGTTGGACTATACGGACGCTGCTTCCAAAGCACCAGCGCATCCAACACAAACCACGCAGCTCCAACGCCGAGAAACCCGGCGATGACCAAATCTCCGAAAGACACGTAAACCAGCACCGTCTCCACGCACAAAATCCCAGCGATCAAAAGTTTCGAAGGCACCGCGCCGATCAACGTCGCCGTCGTGCGGCGCCCGCTCAGCCTGTCCGGTTCTATATCCATCACTTCGCCGAAAATATGCGAGTGCATCGCGAACATCGCGCCAAACAGAAATGTCTGCCACGGAAGCTGCGCAACGCCGTTCAACCAGCTGCTCAGCACAAAAACCAGCAGATAGCTCGCTTGAATCAGTACATCGAACGGCGGATGGCTCTTCCATCCAAAACGCGGCGCATTATAAATTCCAACGGCGATCAAAAGCGCACCGAACCAAGCCAATATGCGCGGTCCAACAAGCAAAAAGAAAATGATCAGGAAAGGGATCTGCACCGCTGCGATCTTCCACCGCAGAGCCGCGAGCTGTTCCGCCGCGCCCAGCGAGCCAAACAAAAATGTTCCCTTACGCGGGTTTAGCCGGTCCGTCTCGGCGTCCACGATGTCATTCACGCCATACAAGAGAAATCCCAGCGGAAACAAAACGTAGAAAAGCCCCAGCCACAGCGTTCGCGAATGCAGAAAATCCGCATGCCCGAGCGGCATCAGATAGAAAAGCGCCGTCGTGCTCCAAAGCCCCGGCCGCGAAACCTGCAAGAGAAAAACGAGTTCAGACGCCCGCGTACCCTTCTCCGCCGGCGCCGCACGCTCCGCATTCACCGCTGGCAAGCTAGTCTGCAAAGACACGTGCCCCTATCTTACGAAAATCAACTCGGGGTTCCACTCGTCGCTGTCTCCACCAGAAGACTACAAAAACCGCATTCCTCCCAGTGTGCGTTTCGCATCGAGCCACCAAAGCGCTACGAGAGCGCAGTACGGCCAAATGGGTCCGCCGTGGCCATCTCGCATCGCTCCCAGCACTTCGCTTATACTCCGCTCATGAGGACATTCTTCCCGATCGTCTCTCGTGTATGCATCTTTATTTTGGCGGCGGCGAGCTGCGCGTTTGCCCAAGCCAATCCCGACTGGACCGAACCATTCCCGCCATTTCGCATCGCTGGTAACCTCTACTACGTCGGCAGCAAAGGACTGGCGAATTATCTGATCGCCACACCGCAAGGCAACATTCTGATCAACAGCGATTTGGAAGCCAATGTGCCCTTGATCGAGGCAAGCATTGAGAAGCTCGGATTCAAGTTCAAGGACACAAAAATTCTTCTCATCAGCCACGCACATTGGGACCATGACGCTGCCAGCGCCACCATCAAAGAAAAGACCGGCGCGAAGTACATGGTCATGGATGCAGACGTATCCGTCGTCGAATCCGGCGGCAAAACCGACTTTCAGTACGGGAACACGCGCGCCAGTCTGTACAAGCCCGCCAAGGTCGACCGCGTGCTTCACGATGGAGATAAAGTGAGCCTCGGTGGCACCGTGCTCGTCGCGCACCTCACCCCGGGCCACACCAAAGGCTGCACCACCTGGACGATGCAAGTCACAGAAGGAGCCAAGACCTACAACGTCGTCATTCTCGGCAGCCCCAACGTGAATCCTGGCTACAAGCTCATAAACAACGCCGCTTACCCGCAGATCGCCGAAGACTACGAGCGCATGTGGCGTGTCCTCAGGTCCTTGCCATGCGACATTTTCCTCGGCGCCCATGGTGGCTACTTCGGACTCGAAGAAAAGTACCCCCGCCTGAAAGAAGGGTCCGCAAACCCGTTCATGGACCCCGACGGCTACAAAAAATACGTCGACGAAAAGGAACAAGAATTTCACGCCGAACTCGCCAAACAAAAACTCGCCACCAAATAGAATTGCGATAGGCTGGTCAGGAGACCCGCCGCGGCCCATTTTATCCTGACGTCGCACGGTGGGTTCGCCCAAACGATATATGATGGCGTAGAAGCCTCTGGAGCGATCATGGCCCATCAACCACCACTGAAATATGTCTTCTACATTGCCGCCACTCCGGAGAAGGTATGGGAGGGCTTTGTGTCGGCGGAATCGAACCGCATCATTTTCTCGGGTGCTGAGTTTCAAGCGGACCTCAAGCCGGGTGGCGCGCTCGCTTGGGTCGGCCCAGGCCCCGATGGCAAACCCATGACCTACGTCCACGGCAAGGTCCTGCAATCCGAACCGCCAAAGGTTTTTCAGTACACCTTCGCCATGGGCCAGAATAATAAGAGCTCACGAGCGATGATCGAGCTCGTGCCTGAGACCGAAGCCACAAAAGTAATGGTCACACACGATGAATGGGCCGAGGACGACCTCACGTACGCTGCCTGCGCCGACGGCTGGCCCCGCATTCTTTCCCGCCTGAAAACGCTGATTGAAACCGGAAAGACCTTCAAACCGCATTGATACGAGCTTGGAGGCTCAAGCGGTGAAGCGTGTCGCGGCTTCGTTCTCAATGATGCGCTAGGAATGCTCCTCACTCGGTCCACCCTGCACGAACTCATGGTCACGTCTTGGTGGGTCGTCGAGAGGCCAACCGAATGCTTTCAATGCCTCGGCAGCAAGTTCGCGGATTCTTCGCCATTCACTTGAGCGGGTCACTTCGTCGGGACAGAAACAGTCCTCGTTCATCTCCTCGAAAGCGCGGTCAATGAGCTCAAGATGATGTAGCTGGTTGGCCGTCAGTTCGGTTCTAAAACTGCCCACAAATGCCGAGCGAAAATTATCGAAATCTAGAGCCAATTCGTTCGGCGCATCGACAAATGGCGGAAACTTCCCAAGTTGAATCTCAGGTGAGCACGCTAGCAATTGGAGCGATTGCATCAGGCGTTCCGTAACCCATGCTTTGTGGGCTCGCTCCATGAGGTGAAGATATCACGCATCCGCGTAGGCGCAAGCTGCTGACAGACGTCGGCTCCGCTAATTCGGCCTGCCTTCTCCACCCTCGCCAGTTATTCTCCCCGTCTCTTGTGGTAACCTCTTGCGCCGGAAGTTCGGGTATCTTGTATCTTGTCTTCGTCGATCCCGAGCCGCTACTTCGTTCCGCTACTTCCTGCAAAGGAGACCTTCGATGAAACTCCGTCCCAGAAGCCTGGCGTTTTCGGCTGTCCTTCTTGGTGCCGCGCTAGCCGCTTGCCAGGAGCCGTATCATCAAAAAGAAGAGCAATATTATTTGATCTCCGCAAATATCAATTTGCCCTACTGGCAAGAAGCCGAGGCAGGCTTGCGCGACGCCGCCACCGGCATGGGCGTCAAAGCGGAAATGGATGGCCCCGCCACGTTTTCACCGAAGGAAGAACTGGACGCCTTCCAAAAAGCGGCCGCCCTGCATCCCGCAGGCATTCTCGTCTCCGTCACGAACCAGGAGATTCTCAAATCCGCCATCGACAGCGCCGTTCTCCAGGGCATCCCCGTTATCACCATCGATGCCGATGCGCCCGATTCTCACCGCGTGCTATTCGTTGGCACCGACAACTTCCGCGCCGGGCAGGAAAGCGCGAAGCGCATGGCAGATATTCTCAAAGGGCAGGGACAGATTGTCATCATCACCGTCCCCGGCCAGCTTAATATGGACGAGCGCGTCCGCGGCGTGACCGAAGCCCTGAAAAAATATCCGGGCATTAAAATTGCCCAGACCATCGACGACAAAGGCGATCCCCGCAACGCCAACGACGCCGTTTCCGCGCTTCTAGCAAAGAAAGAAAAGATTGACGGCGTTATTTGTCTCGAAGCTTCCGGTGGTTCGGGAGTCGCCGAAGCTCTTCACCGTTTGGACCTGACGGGCAAGATCGCCATCGTCTCTTTCGACAAAGACCCTGAAACGCTGGATGCCATTGAAAAGGGCTGGATTAACGCGACAATCGTCCAGAAGCCCTACATCATGGCTTATTACGGGCTGAAGTTTGCCGACGACCTGCACCACAACGCGGTTCACGAGTTCAAAGACTGGCGCACTGCCCCCGCCGCTCCGCTGCCCGCATGGATCGACACCGGCACAGCCACGGTAGACAAGAGCAATCTAGCCGCGTTCCGCGAAGCTCTAGCTGCCCACCCAAAGCCTTTGTAGGGGCACGGGACGCCGTACCCTCTTCACCCACGTGAGAGGGTTGAGAACTGCCGTGTAGCTTTTGCACAATGTGCCGGAGATCTTTGTCGGCCTGTCTGGATCTAAACCCAGCCAAGCGATGCAAACGTTGTAATCGAAGCGCAACCAAGCGCCACGCCCAGAACCATCCCCGCCAGCACGTCGCTAAGGAAATGCATTCCCAACACAATGCGGGAAAGCGCAATGCTCAGAGCGAGGAAAAACAGCGCCCCTTCCAGCGAGGGATAGAAGTAGCTCACCACGAGCGCAATCGAGAACGCCGTCATCGTATGCCCGGAGGGAAATGAGAATCTATCCGGTGGCAAGACCTTCGACCAACAATGCGGCTCCAACTGGCACGGCCGCGGCCGCTGGCTAAGTCTTTTCAATGCTTTAAAGACGAAAATCCCCAAGACCGCCGCCGCCCCCGCCGCCCCAATCGCTGAAAACCTCTGCGGCCCGCCATCGATCAACAGCATGATTCCCAGCCCATACCACAGCCAGCCGTCGCCCATCCGCGTGGCCAGGATCATCCACAAACGCACCCACCGCGGAGCTCGCCAGCGATTCATCCGGCGCATCAGGCGGTGATCCCGCCGTTCGATGTATCCCCAGACAGTGCGTGCGACGGCCATGGTTTTTAGCCCATCTAGCTCCAGTTAGCCTCGAAGCTAGAATCCATATCCCAGAACATCCGTTGTCGCTTCTCGCCGTTTTCCAGAGCAGTCGACCATGCGCGGCAAAAGCGAATCTCGTTCAGCCAGTGGCCCGCCGTAACCGCAGGAACCAGCAGTGAGAGCGGCATAAGTGCTAGAGTCCACGGCTTTTCCATCCACAACGACCACACGATGTGGAACACGTCCGCGGTCAGCTTGAAATAGCTGCCATGCTCTCCGTGCACCAGCCCCTTGCCGGCTCGTAATCCAGTGAAAAACTCCTCGGCCGTGCGCGCGTCAGGAACCTCCGTGAAAGTGCGGCCAACCCCAGCTATCGTGTGCGAGTCACTTCCGCCGACCGCGATCTTGCCCAGGCGCGATGCCAGCTTGGCGGCACTCTCATTCGCTTGCGGCCACATCTGCCCGTTCCGCGATTCAAACGCGGGTACGTAGGAAGCGAACCAGCAGAAGTCCTCATCGAGCCGCCGTCCCGTCAAGCCGGAGAAAACGTGGTTGACGCTGAAAAACAGCTTTTTCTCGGTGAGGTACATCATCAGCGAAATGAAGTCTTTACGCCGCCGTTGGATTTCAATATGGTCGCGTTCGGTGATCCCGTACACACCGAGATGCATCTCGGTGCCGCCGGGCATTTGCACGGTCGCTTCCTCGCTGAGGAAGAAATCAGAGTGCTTCCGGAGAGCTTCCCCGGCGTCAATGGAGTCGTGGTCGGTTAGAGTGACGATGGACATCCCAAGCTGCTTCAGCCGGGTGTAAACTTCCGCGGGCTGGTTATACGACTCGCGGCAAATCCGGCTTAGCAGGGGAGTGTTGCACATGCCAGATGCGATCGAGTGAACGTGGAGGTCGCAGCGCATGAAACTATTGTTAACCCATGATATGAACAGGCCATGAAGAGGTCGCTAATTGTACGTGAATGTGTCCATGGAACTCCTTGAACACATTGGACTTCTTAAGTTATCCACATGGCATGGTGCTTGCTCTTCGCGGCGAACATCAAGCGTATGGCAGAATGTCCACCATGAAAAAAATTCACGTTGTCTTCCATGACGGCGGCGGCGGCCATCGCAATGCCGCCATCGCCCTCCAGACCATCGCGGCCCAGCAGGGGAGGCCTTGGCAAGTGGAGCTCGTGCAATTTCAGGATTTGACCGACCGCCTGGACGTCCTTCGCAAGCTGACCGGCATTCGCATCCAGCAGCAATACAACATCATGCTGCAAAACGGCTGGACCCTCGGCAGCAAATATCTCTTGCGCGTTCTGCAACTTACAATCCGGCTCTTCCACGGTCCCATGGTGCGCCTTCTCGAAGAGTTCTGGCGCGAACACCCGGCCGATCTGCTTGTCTCGGTAATCCCCCACTTCAATCGTGAGATTTCCGAAAGCTGGAACGCCGTCTACCCGGGGCGCCCTTTCGTGACCCTCATTACCGACTTGGCTGATTACCCGCCACGGTTCTGGATTGAGCCGCTAAAGGAGCAGTATGTCATTGCAGGCACCGAGCGCGCCGTCGAGCAAGCGCGCGCCTTTGGTCACGATAACTCGCATATTTTTCAAGCGTCTGGAATGATCCTGCGGCCCGATTTTTACCTGGAAGACAACGTCGATCCGGTGGCCCTCCGTAAAGAGATGGGATTGCAACCCGATTTGACGACCGCGATTGTCCTCTTCGGCGGACACGGCTCAAAAGTTATGTATGACATTACAAAAAATCTGGACGCTGCCAGCTTGCCCTTGCAGCTAATCTTGATATGCGGGCGCAACGAAGAGCTGCAGCCAAACTACGCGGTCAAAATTGGAACATGCCCGTGCATGTTGTTGGTTTTACAAACGAAGTTCACAAACTCATGCGCGCCGCGGATTTCCTGATCGGCAAGCCGGGCCCCGGCAGCATTGCCGAAGCCATGGTGCGCAAGCTTCCCGTTTTGATCGAATGCAATTCTTGGACTCTGCCGCAGGAACGCTACAACGCGGAGTGGGTTACGGAAAAGCGCGTCGGCATTGTTCTGCAAAGTTTTAAGGACGTAGTTGAAGGCGTGCGCCAAATGCTAGAACCGGCGCGGCTGGCCGAATTTCGAAAAAATGTTGCGGCCCTCGACAATCGCGCCATCTTTGAGATTCCAGAGATGTTAGCCAAACTTCTGCGCGAGTCAGCGGGTGCCGCCGAGCGGCCCGCCACGCCGCCGATCCACTCGCAAACCACTGCTTAACTGGCAGTTGCTGATTTTGGGATTTGCGCGCGTTCGTTGCGACCTGGATGAGGGAATCGGGGGCCGGCATCGCGATTCTCGACGGGCAGTTTCATGCGTGGTTTGGCGCAGCTCTTTGCCCATCTTCGCCCGGCATACTTCGGCGTCTCGCACATCTTCACGCAGCTGCGGTGCGCATTTGACTCCGCGCATCGGCAATAGCACGTGGCAATGGTTGCGGTGCGCAACTCCGTTGGTGTATCCGCCGAAAGAATCAGCGATCCCGCAAGAAAACAAACGAGCAAAGTCGCAACCCCGAAGCCAAGAGTCCGCGAAAGAGGCTGGTTGCCGAGGAGGATGCGCATTCAGCGATTCTCCTGGCAGTCCTCCGAAAAACCGATAGCGCGGGGAGGCTGAAAATCTTGTTACTGGGGTCCTGGAACCAGGTGGAACGGACAAAGCAGGGATTGGGAACAGCGACGCATTCCCGAATCAGTTTTGGCGAGTTCCAAATTGGAGCGGAGGGACGTATTTGGGGCGGAGCGCGTAATTCTCGAACTTAGCCAAGTATTTGTTAATAAATGACTTGTAAAGAACTCAAGCCTCGGCCGACATTGGCGCAACCCGTGCATTAGAGAGGTGCATGAGTGCGTTTCACATGACGAGTTGAGGAGAGAGGCGAGCGAGGGGGAAGGGGCTTGCTCGCCACTTTTCGCAATTCGTTCCCACCTGCCTCTGAGAGGGAAGCTAGGATGGATGACCCCACGCGTCGGTGTGAAAACGA
>Ga0210395_10004380_pt1 | contig 10875 bp, 7 predicted proteins | sample IncBWH4OmetaG_FD_150861 | JGI IMG/M metagenome (GOLD analysis project Ga0210395, IMG submission 150861) | Forest soil microbial communities from Barre Woods Harvard Forest LTER site, Petersham, Massachusetts, United States - Inc-BW-H-4-O ...
CCCTCCCCAACTATTCCCCCGCTGAAGTCAAAGACCGCATCGCGCAAGCCGTAAGCCGGATGCGCCACCAGAACGCCCAGCCCGATCTGCCGCGCCGCGATCTGCTCATGACCGACGAAGCCGCCTGCTCCATGGCCCAAGCCGACAAACTCGGAACCTCACCGGTTCACAAACTTGCCGAGCGTGCCACGGTTCTCACCTATACCAGCCTCCATCCCGAAACCCTCCCTACCGAGGGCGCCCACGCCATCGCCAGCCGCAGGCTGCACAGCTTCTCCGTCGGCGCCTGCTACAGGCGCACCGAAACCTATCCCACGGGAGTCTATTGGGTAGTGTTGACGCTGGAGTAAAACGCTTGTCATTCCGACCGGAGCCGGAGCGGAAACGACGGCCTGTTGCCGTCGGTGACGCTGCCTCTAATGCCCTTCGCCGCTAATTAATGCCGAACGAGTCTGTTCGAGATTTTGCAAAGAACTGTAAAATGACTGGCTTTTTTCCTGCCCATGCCCCAAGCTAGAGGTACGTCGCCAGTTCGGTCAGGTCGCCAGTTTTGGCCCGATTGACGCGCGCTCTGGTGTTCCTTCCATACTGGCCGATTCGCTTAGAATCCCTACAGTTTTCCTGGAGATTTGCGTCATGTTTCGAAGTGGGGTTTCCTTCCCGGCCATCAACATCGCCATTCTCGGATGTGCTCTGGCCCATCCGATTGCGGCGGCTGCCCAGCGCCACGGCGGGGGCAGCAGCCTGGGCGGTGGAATAAACGGCAGTGTCTCTGGTTCCAATCGCCCGACCGGAGTCGCCGAAGGCGACAACTTAAAAGACTTTCACCAGGTTCTCGCCGTACAGGCCACGAGCCAGCAATTCGCCGAGTTTCAGGCGCTCATGAAAAGTACCCAGACAGCGCAATCGGAACTGCAAGTGCTCATGCAACAGCTTCGCAATCAAAATACTGCGGATTCCGCGCCTCGCAACGCCCTCAACTCTGCCGTAGAGGACGCGCGCAACAGTACCAGGAAATTCCAGGAGGGATTCTCCGAAGCGCAGAAATCCGGCCTCAAAGAGATCGCCAAGCGGCTGGCCAAAGCCGACTCCGACCTGGACCAGGAAGAAAAGAAGCTGGACCACGGTTTCGACCTCAAGGCTCCCGGCTCCGATCTCGTCGAGCACGCCGAGACTCTCGACAAAGCGCTCACCGATTTCTCCCGCCAGCAACTCGCGCTCGGCCGAGAGATGAGCATCACCCTGGCCAATGCGCAGGATGTCGCCTTCACGCTTCCGAAGGTGAATAACGTGATCCGGCTCGGGCGTCAATCCGTTCCGGTTACCGTTTCGGGCGTGCTTTCTCAGATCGCGTCTCAGGGTGGCCAGCGCACGTTTCAACTCGAACTGGTCGCTGATCTTTCTCAAATGCAGCAGAACATCACCGACCTTATGCGAGCTAAACTCGAGACGGCCGTCACCTGCGGCGAGCGCCTCTCTGTTCGCCAAGCCTCGCTCACGCCCGCCGCTCCCGCAAGCGTTCTCACACTGTGGTTGCACTACGAGCGGTGGATCTGCGCCGGTCAGCGAACCGCGACCGAACTGGCGGAAGGCGACGGCAAAGCTGAATTCAAGCTGACCATAACTCTGGGCCAATCTACTCTGGACCCGCCGAACACGTTGAAAGTCGCGGCCACGCTCAGCCGCATCGATGCCAGCGGCATGTTCGGAGAAGCGCTGCGCTCCGGCTCGCTGGGCGACGACTTACGCGATCAAGTCGCCCAATCGGTTCTGTCGGCGGCGCGCACCGCATCCGATTTCAAAGTTGCCCTTCCGGCCGCGATCCAGAATTCCGCGACCGTCCAAACCGCCAAGTTCCAGGAGATCGGCGCCGGTGGCCTTAGCGTCGTACTCGAAGGGCGCATCGAACTCTCCAACGAACAAACCGCGCAGCTAGCCAGCCAGCTGAATCAAGCCCTGTCGGCCCAAAGCACAACTCCGCCAGCCGCCTCTCCTGAAAGCGCCGTTCCCCAAACCGCGCCCCGATGATCAATGATCGAGGTGTCGTCGTACAACCATCCGCCTTCTCATTCAGAAGTTTCTTTCGTTTTGTCCCACGTCGTGTGAGAGGATTCTCAACCAGAAATAGTGCTCGAAAGACCCCGCGAGTACGAAGGAAAGGGGAGTTGGATGGCGGTTACACAAATTTACTATCCCTGTCGTGTGAAGACGGAAACCAGCTTCACCGCGGATGATCCCTGGAACCAGAACCGTCGCGCCACCTTTGCTCTCGACAACTACGTGCTCGCGCCTCGCGGGGCACACCCGCTGCCGGACGCAAGACCGGCCGTCTACTATCTCCGCGGCATTCGTTCCAGTCTCGACAACGTCGAGCGCATGCTACCCGAGAGTATGTCCGAATTGTGGTGCGCCAAGCGCATTCCCCCCGAATCACTTCCATCCCTCCTCAAGGAGATGCAGCCCACTCCGAAGGGAAGCGATTATGAGCAGTTGCTTCGCAACAAGAATCTGCTCGCTTTCGTTTGGATTGCCTGGATCTTCACCGCGCTTTTCTGCACCATGCCGTTTCTCAATCTCAATGCACTCGTATTCGAGCCGACGGCCAATTCGCTTCCGATCGCGCTGGTCGTTGCCAGTGTTTGCCTGCTGATCCTGTATGCTGCTTTCTATCGCGGCAGGTGGAGAAGAGCCAGTCAAACGAAATGGGTTCTGGCCCGGCTCGAAGCTGTCGAGAGCGCGCCCCTTGAGAACACGATCACAATGACCAAAGACACTCCCTTGAAGTTTGACATCGACCGCCAGGACGGAACCATTCGCCTGCCCAACGGTTTTGCAATCGGTGCGGCCCTCACCAAGGACGCATTTCAAGCCAGCGCCGTGTTCGCCGCCGCGCGCAGACTCGATTCCAGCGGCATGCCCTGGACGGAATATCGTTTTCCGGCCGGCGACATCGACGGCAAAAACATCTCGGCAACCGTGACCTTCTCCAGTCAACTGGTACTCTCCGTGAACCTCACCGCGGACCTCTACCCGCCCGGCCCAAAATCGTGGGACACGTATTCGGACAAAACTGAAGCGGCAACCAAAGATTTTCATGATCGTCTCTTGCAGTACGTATTCGCCGATTCCGTCCGCGGCGAGCAATTTCACGTGGAACGATTATCCGAAGACGAAACCATCCTCGCTCGCCCGCTCAACTGGCCGTTCCCGTGGGGAAGCGTAGACTCAACCCACGATCCCAGAGGCTGTGAAACCTACATCACCGTGTCCTACGGCAATCGCTATGCGGAAGCTGTGAAAGCCTTGCAGGCCGCGAACGCGCAAGCGAAAAGTTCCGGCGCGAGGAGCCGGTTCGTTCAAAGCGTGGCGAATGACAGCGACTTTGCGGCCGCACTGGAACCAGCGAAGCAGGCACTGGCGCATGGAAACAAAATCGACGCGATCCGCCTGGCCCGGCAGGCGACCGCCATGAGCCTGGGCGAGGCGCAGGAGTTGATTGCTTTATGGGAGAAAAAGACGTGAACGATAAGGCGTGAATGACGAACGACAAGGCGCGAACAACAATGAGTGAGGCTGCCGAAAAAGGTCCTTCACTCCAGTTCGTGTGCTACTCTGACCCTGCCCATCGTCTGCGGTTCCATCCATGGAATCCACAGCCCAACCCCGCGCTTTTCCCACTCACACGCACCAAATCCGCATCGGCACCGCCGGCTGGTCTTACAAAGATTGGGACGGCATCTTCTATCCCCCCGGCATGCGCCGCCGCAAGCAGCATCCCCTGGAATATCTGGCGCGTTTCTTCGATACCACCGAAATCAACACGTCATTCTACGGACCGCTCAAGCCTGAACTGGCCAAGCTCTGGTGCAGGAGAGTCGCGGCCGTAAATCCCGGCTTCCTCTTTACCGCTAAGCTCTATCGCGCCTTCACCCACTCGCCGCTCGCTGTCATGGAGCCCACCTCGGCCGCCACCATTCGCCCCACCGACGAAGACGAAGCCCGCACCCGCGAAGGCCTCGACGCCCTCGCCGACGAAGGCCGCCTCGGCGCCCTGCTCATCCAGTTTCCCGTGTCGTTCAAGAACACTTCCCTGAATCGCGAATATCTCGACCGCCTCCTGCGCCAGTTCATCGAATATCCCCGCGCCGTCGAGGTGCGCGACTCCAGCTGGAACAACCCCGAAACCGTTGCGGCTTTCACGCAGAAAAATGTAGCCTTCTGCAACATCGATCAGCCCGTGCTTGGCAACTCGCTCGCTCCCACCGAGCATGTCACCGCCCCCCTCGCCTACGTGCGCCTGCACGGACGCAATTACGACCACTGGTTTGTCGACGCTGCGCCCGACTCCGACAACCGCAACGACCGCTACAACTATCTCTACAACGAAAGGGAACTCGCAGGCTGGAAAGACCGCATCATAAACGTAGCCGAGCGCGCCCAGACGACCTACGTCATCACCAACAACCACTTCGAAAGCAAAGCCGGAGTCAATGCGTTAGAGTTGAAAGCCATGATCACCGGCAAACGGGTCCAAGCCCCACCCGCGCTGCTCGAAAAATATCCCGAGCTAAGAAGATTCGCCAACCCCGCCAACGATTCCGACACCGCGTCTCCCGGCAACCAGTTGTCGTTCGCGGGCTGACCGATTCAGGAAGAGCAGCCAGCGTCAGTGAGCGTGAGAGAGAATTTCCCTCATTGGAGCCAAATCCAGGCCATGGTCATCAAATCCGACAGGAGGGTTAACGAACGATGTATCACGTGCGCCAGGAGAACCTGCCTTTTGTTGGTAGTTCGTATGAGTTTGTCGGAGCTGAACAGGGCAACACTGGCGTTTCGGTGTTCCTGTTCCACGGGAAGCCCGGTTCGGGACCGGGTCCGCATCGGCATCCTTACGACGAGATCCAGTTCATCCGGGAAGGCCGCGGGGTGTGGACAGTAAGCGGCAAGACCTTCGAGGGCAGCGCTGGAGACGTCTTTGTCATCAAGGCCGGCGAGGTCCACAGCTTTAAGGCGATCGGTGATTCACCCCTCGTGCAGTTCGACGTTCACCTCAGTCCGCGGTTCATCCAGGAGAACCTATAGAACAGTCGGTTGCAATTTGGCTGGGCCCGGTATCCTCGGCAAAGCGCGTCTACGGCCTGCCTCCCACCAGCCGCATGTACTCACTCACGGTCACGAAGCGGTAGCCTCGCGCCTTGAGGCTGGTAATCAACTCCGGCATGATCGCCGTAGTCGTCGACAACTCATGAAACGCGAGAATGTGCGTGAAAACTCCCCGCCGTTCCCGCTGTTCGATCTGCTTAATCACCGCATCAACCAGAGACGGCTTGGGGCAGTCACTCGCTTTTCTGGCGCACAAATAGTCAAGCGAATTCACATCGCGGAGCGCAATCGGATTCTCCTGCGAAATGGTCAGCAGGTGATAACCCTGCCGCTCGAGATCAAGCCGCGCATCGTCAGGAATAATCCAATCTGGGGGCCGAAGATAGTTTGGCCGAGTCCCGGTGATCGCCCTGATCGCTTCCGCGCCTCGGTTCACATCGCCGATCACCCACTGCTCTCCCTGTTTTCGCTCAGCGCTGCGCAGTTCAATGTGGCTATAGGTGTGGTCTTCCAGTTCGTGCCCGCGCCGCACGAGTTGCTGCGCCGCGTCGAGGCAGGTGATTCCCACATTCTCTTCGTAACGCCGGTCTCCCCAGGTCTTCGGCGAGAGCCGCCAGCCCACCACAAAAAACGTCGCCTTCACGTGATTTTCATCCAGCACGTTCAGCAAACCCAGAGCAGGATGATCGCCAGCATGTTCACCAGCATGATCCCCCTTGGTCCCAAACAAAACATAGGGCCGGGGCCCATCATCAAAGGTTAGTGCGATGAGCTTATCGCTCGAAAAAGCGACTCCAGCATTCAGAAACAGCAGCAGCGCTGCAGCCAATGCTTTGCAGCCTGTGGGGGCTTTGTGGGATGACATCGGTCTCCAGGGATGACTTTCGCCATCTCTTCAATTATTGGAGCCGATGTTGTCCGTGGCTAATTACCTTTGTGGATGTCCTGTCGGACAGCCCGCGCGAGCTGGCCGCGGAATGTCGTAGAATTTTCCAATGTCCGTGACGGTAGAAATGCATAACACAGCCGATGCCCAGTCCCGGCGCGATCTGATCGCAATGATTGAGCACATCCTCGCCGACCGCCCCGGAGAGTGGCGCGTCGTCATCCTCGGCTCGCAAGCCAGCGATGCCTGGGACATGCAGATTACCGGCCCCAACGCCTTCGAGCGCTCCTACACCCTCGAGGGCACACTCGGGCAGCACGAGCCCACCGCAGTAGCCGCGATCATCTCGAAGATGTTGCCCAGCAGAGGCTGATTCCAGAAGCGCTGGATTCCCCGCGTAATCGCGAACAAATCCCCGCGCGGAGATCGTCTTCATTCGTGATTCGTGTCGGGTGTGAATAGAAGGTTTTTCCTCCAGAAAAGGATATTGTATATAACATATACTTTCTGGAATCGGCTCTACCTTTCCAAACGAGGTTGGGAACCGTTATGAGAACGGGTATTGACTATTCTTCGCGCAGCGGAATCTTGATTTTGTGCGGGCTCGCCCTGTTTTCGATCACTGCGAGTTTGTCGTACTCGCAAGACGAAGCGATGAGCCAACAAGGGCTCCCGATTGGGAAAGTCTCCATTCAGGGAGACCTGGTCGTCATGGAGTTGGAAGACGGTGCGCTCGGGCACGCCAACCTGTTTGATCTTGTCGGCCGGACGTTGCACTTCACCCCGGAGGGTTCCCGCTATCGCGTCGAGACTGGGACGCTGCAGTGGGACTCCGATTTCGGTCAGGAACTCACCGGCGCAGAAGTTACTCTCCAGCAATTCGCCTTTCCTTTCTCTGGTCAGCGCTGGAATTCGTTCCATGTGGGCACCACGGGATCGATCCGCTTTGGAACGCCAGTGCCCGACGATCGTCCTGGTCCCGCGGCCTCGAGGGATGGAGGCGTGTCGATTGGCCGTTTCGAGCCATTGGCCGAAGCGGCCAGCAGAATTATCGATAGCGCCCCGGCAATTTGCGCGTTCTTCAAGCCCCGAATGTCCGGGCCTCACTTCGTTAAGGAACTACCGGATCGTGTCGTCATCACATGGGACCTCACGGAGCCTTTCGGAAATATTCAGGACTTCACCTGGTTCAAGACGGTCAATCGATTTCAGGCTGTACTCCATCGTGACGGATCCATTCAGATGTCTTACAAGGAGCTTGCAGCGAAGGATGCGATCGTGGGCGTCTACCCGGTCGTAGCTGGTGCGGAGAAACCATTGGCCAGCTTCACCGCCGAGCCGCACCCCACTGTCGCCGCACATTTAGATGTACGGAATCTCAAGCTTGCAGTGGAAGATGGCACCCGTCTGAAAGTCACATTCGAAACGCGAGGGCCGGTGCTGCCGGAGGGCGATGCCGCCATCGACGGAATTACATATCGCGTCGTCTTTGATGTGCACCAGGATGCACGCCACGATGCGCACAGCGACGGGGGCCATCAGACGTTGGCGTGGATGGTGCGGGGGCTTGCCCGCTACGTCCGTTCACCAAGGTATGTTGCATTCGGACCCGGCGCTTCGCGCAGAGTGAAGGTGACGGGCAGCACGATTACGATCGAGGGAATTCTGCCGCCTGCTCTACGGGGGATTGATCAAGTTGCGGTCTACGCTGAAGTCGACGCACCCGGCGTTCCCGAGCCTGTTGAACGGATGTCATCGCACGTGGTTCGGTTGGCGGGAATTCAAAATCCCGAGGTTCACTTTTCTTCCCTCACCCGCAAGGATGGTCCCTTTGCCGTCATTTACGAGTCGTTCCATTACCTGTCGTTGCCCCGACCTCAGGATCTATCCTGTGCCGTGATCAAGGCTCTCGGAGACAAGTTCGATTTCCTGGCCTACTATTCCGATTTTCGCATCGACAATCAGGAGGCTGGCACTCCGAGTAACGGACCGCGAGGAGGCGACGTGACCGGGATCGGAGAGCGACAAGAAGATCTTGAAAGTTACTGTACCCCGGGCCGGTTCCAATGGGGGTATGTGCAGCCTGTCTATGTCGGATCGAACCAGATGCAAGAAAGACCGCCGGACGACGCGCCAATAGGAAGCGAGCATGACATCACGTCCTACCGCCACCAACTGGAGGAGAGTTCTCCGGATCGAAAGATGCGTCCTTACAATTACGCGATGTCGCAGATCGGTCATGAGCTGGGCCATCGCTGGGGTGCGTCTGCCTCGGCAAAAATCAACGGCGAAACCATGCCCCTCGGCCCCGTGCACTGGGCGCGAGGATTGCAGGCGCCGGTCGCATTTCCTTATCAGCGGCCTACCGAGGCGTCGGCCATGGGTGGTGGTGTCTGGCAGGATAATTTCGATGGAACGTTCACGCAACTCGACGACGACTATTATGTGCCAGCGACGGGCTACTCCTATCTGGACCTTTATTTAATGGGATTGATTTCTGCCGCCGAAGTTCCCGATTTCTTTATGTTGAAGAACCTTGTTCCCGCTGGTAAAGACGCGAAGGGGCACCCGATATTCAAGGCCGAACGAACCAAAGTGACGATTCAAGACGTGATTGCGGCCGAGGGGCCGCGCTTGCCCGATGTAGATCATTCGCAGAGAAATTTCAATACTGGGATTGTGGTCGTTGTCGAACACGGGCATGCGCCGAGCCACGATCTAGTGGAAAAGGCTCACGCCATCGGTCAACGGTGGATCGATTATTGGGAGACGACAACTGGACACCGTGCGTCGATGACGACGAATCCGCAGTGACACTGATTTATCTTTGCTGAGTTGGCGCACTGACCTAGAAAGTTGCCAGCCCGCCAGGGCGAGGATCATTTACAACCGCGATACAATCCCCCCTGTCCTTAGACAGTGACCTCAGAATGTAACCTCGTCTGCCCCAATGGATCCGAAACGGAGTTCTCGGCAACTGTTCGCTGTTCTGAGTGTTCTCATGGCTGTCGTTCTCTCTGCACGAGGACAGTCCGGCAACAGCACCACGGCACGCTCCGATGCGCAAACGACGGCGCTGCAAATCGCGAGCGAGCCAGCCGGAGCCGCCCGTTGCCAGTTCTGCCATGCTGCTGAGGTCGAGGGGTACGCGCGCTCCGCGATGGCGCACTCCCTGCGGCGTGCTTGGCAAGAGCCGGAGGGCACAGTAACAACGCCCGACGCCAAGATTACGATGGACTCGTCGCCAGCTGGATATTGGCAGCGCCTGCAGAGTGGTGGAGAGGTAACGAACTACCGCATCGACTACGTGATTGGTTCCGGCAACCACGCCTCTGGCTACCTGCTCGACTTGGCTGGCCATCTGTTTCAATCTCCGATTGCTTACTACACGAGTCGCCATGCCTACGACTTGGCGCCCGGATACGAGGGACTGGCGAATCCGGATTTCACTCGACCCGTCGCTGAAGGTTGTCTCTTCTGCCATTCCGGAACTGCGTTACACATTTCCGGCACGTCGAACCAATACCGCTCTCCGCCATTTTCAGCCGAAGCGATTACGTGTGAGCGTTGCCATGGTTCGGCAGAAAAGCATCTCGGTGATCCCAGAGCTGGCACGATCATCAATCCGGCGAAGCTCGAGCCTGCCGCTCGTGACAGCATCTGCGAACAATGTCACTTGTTAGGAGTTGGTAGGGTGCTTAATCCGGGGAAGAAGTTCGGCGACTTTCGGCCGGGACAGTCTCTCGAAGATGTTTTCACCACCTACCGCAATGTCTCACCACCCGGAGCAGAAGGCGAGAAATTCAAGGTCATCAGCCACGTAGAACAGCTCGCCAGAAGCACCTGCGCCCGTAAGAGCGATGGCCGGTTGTGGTGCGGAACCTGCCATGATCCACACAATAAGCCTGTGGAACCAGTTGCGTTCTTCCGGTCGAAATGCCTTTCCTGCCACATGGAGAAGTTCGCCACGCCGCATCCGGGTAAAGAGAGTAATTGCATCAGCTGCCACATGCCTCGACGGGATGCCAAAGACGGAGGACATACGGCGTTCACCGATCATAGGATCCAGCGACGCCCCGAGCAGCTGCAAAGCGAGGAGCAGCAAACTCTGCCGGAAGTTACCGACATTGCGGCCTGGCGCGAGCCTGCCCCTGATCTGCAGAAGAGGAATCTGGGGATCGCCTACGTGAATGTCGGCGCGGAACGCCGCTCCCCGCCATTTGTGGTTCGCGGTTATCGCATGCTGACCGAAGTGCAGGAGCAGTTCTCCACCGACAGCGCAGTTTTCACTGCCATGGGTACAGCGCTGCTCCTCGGAAAGCAATCGACGGAGGCGGAACTGGCTTTCGAGCGCGCTCTGCAACTCGATCCGAACTCGGCGACGGGCGAAACAAACGCAGCGTCAGCATACCTGCAAGCTGGCGATATCGCTGGGGCCGTGGCCCACCTGGAGCGTGCCGTTACCATCGATCCGTTACATCTGCCTGCGGATATGCCGCTGATCGATCTTTATAAGCGCCAGGGAAATGCGGCGAAGGCCGCCGAGTTAGCCGATAAAGTGAACGCAGTCGTGGATCGGCAGTCTAACGACCAACAATCCAACGACCAGCAATCCAACGATCGTCAATCTAAATCTAATGATCGGGAATCCCACGAGTCCCGCGAGAAGCCGTTGCCGGGTAGTTCGCCCGCAATGGCCGAGACCGTCTTCAAGAACATCCAGGTGCTCAAAGGTATTTCCTTCGATCAATTGATTCCCGCCATGCGCCTCATCACCGCATCACTCGGAGTGGAATGCAACTATTGCCACGTGCAGGATCACTTCGACAAAGACGACAAGAAGCCAAAACAGATCGCACGCGACATGATGCGAATGATGCTCGCGA
>Ga0210395_10004381_pt1 | contig 10874 bp, 9 predicted proteins | sample IncBWH4OmetaG_FD_150861 | JGI IMG/M metagenome (GOLD analysis project Ga0210395, IMG submission 150861) | Forest soil microbial communities from Barre Woods Harvard Forest LTER site, Petersham, Massachusetts, United States - Inc-BW-H-4-O ...
CACGGTGTGCTGCGGCGTCACGGTAATGGGATCGGCGGTCATGATGTCGGCTATCGGGGTGTCTTTCGACGAGCGGCCCAAGAGGATGATCTTGCGGGCATAATCCCGTTCAGAGAGGATGCCGCGAAGCTGATCCTGCTCCACGACAGGGAGCGCGCCTACCTGCTTTTCGGCCATCATTTCGACGGCTTCATAGACGGAGGCGGTGGGTGTGATGGACCAGACCTCACCACCTTTGTTTCTTAGAATTGCGCTGATTGTGCTGGTGAGTTCTGCCATAGATCACCTCGGGGAGAGGATCATAGCGCGGCAAAGTCAGAGGGGTCAATGGTGGATCTTACTTTGATCCCAGGTCTTCTTCGCAGACCTGGGGCACCCAGGCGCGGTGTTTGTTTTTTGCGCGTGCAGGTTGACAGACGTGACAAGCGTGCGCATCCTGCATCCTCGCAAACCTCCCACATCTCTGCGAGAAGTGGGGCACCCACAGCTTCGCACGAACGTTGTTCGTGCAGGTCCTTCGACTGCGCTATGCCCCGCTCAGGATGACATCGGGTGCCTATTTTTATTGAGGGGTGATGATTCCTCCTACCGGGACGCGCTCGGGGAGTTTTGTCGTGTCGGGGCGGGTTACGCCCATGGCTTCGGCGATCATATCTACATATTTGAGGCCGGCTCCGGTGTTGAAGATGACGACCTTGTCACTGGGGTTGAGGAAGCCGGTTTCGATGAGGTGGTCGTAGGCGGCGGTGGCGGCGGCTCCTTCGGGTGACAGGAGCAGGCCTTCATTGCGGGACCAGTCTAAAAGTGAGTTCAGGATGGTTTCGTCGGGAAGATCGACGACCGTTCCCCCGCTCTTGCGGACGACGTCGAGGATAATGTAGTCGCCGTAGGGCTTGGGGACGCGCAGTCCGGCGGCGAAGGTGGCGGCGTTTTCGAACATCTTCGAGACGTCGGCTCCTTCCTTATAGGCGTTGGCAACCGGAGCGCAGCCACTGGCTTGAATTGCGATCATTTTGGGGCGCTTGCCGGTGACCCAGCCAAGTTGCTCCATCTCTTCGAAGGCCTTCCACATGCCGATGAGGCCGACGCCTCCGCCGGTGGGGTAGAAGACGGCGTCGGGGTAGGTCCAGTTGAGCTGCTCGACCAGTTCGTAGCCCATGGTCTTTTTGCCTTCAACGCGGAAGGGTTCTTTGAGGGTCGAGATGTCGAACCAGCCTTCCTTCTCTTTGCGCTCATTGACGATGCGGGCGCAGTCGGAGATGAGACCGTCTACCAGAGTCACATTGGCTCCGTAGGCGACGCCTTCGAGGTAGTTGGCGAAGGGCACGTCCTTTGGCATGAAGATGTTGGCCTCGATGCCGGCGGCGGCGGCGTAGGCGGCGAGGGCTCCGGCGGCGTTTCCGGCAGAGGGGGCGGCCAGTTTTTTGAGGCCGTAATGACGGGCCATGGAAACGGCCATCGACATGCCACGCGCCTTGAAGGTTCCGGTGGGGTTTGTGGCTTCTTCCTTTAAGAAAACATTGGGGTTGCGGCGGCTGGGGAGCATCGGCGTCCAGCCTTCGCCGAGGGTTACGGGGTCAACTTCGGGCAGGACATCTTTATAGCGCCACATCGACTGCTGGCCACCTGCTTTAGGCCGCTTGGCCGTCCCTTTCAGGGCGTTCATGACGTAGCGGACGTAGAGCGCTCCTGCGCATTTGGGGCAGACGGTTTCGTATTTTTCGGCGGAGATTTCGTTTTGGCAGCGGGAGCATTCCAGGTTTTTTATCGGCGGCATCTTTTTTCAGGATAAATCAGATAGTTAAGGGTTGGGGTCGTAGGATGGGGCACCCGTTTTCATGCTGCTGCCCTGAAAAAGCAGGCCCTTCGACGACGTCCCCTTCGGTCACTTCGCTCAGGATGACAGCCTTAAGAGCTTGTGCCCTGTAAACTGGAAGGGATGGCTGAATTCCCTACCCACAATGCCTCCCCTGTAAAACTGATTGCGATTGATATTGACGGCACGCTTTTGCCGTCGACTGGAACCGTGATGAGTGAGCGCAACCGGCGGGCGCTGCGTCAGGCAGAGAGTGCGGGTGTCGAGATTGTGATTGCGACCGGAAGGCGGCAGGCATATGCGCTGCCGTTACTGCAACCCATCGGGCTGAAGCCGGAGACTGTCCTTATCACCTCGAACGGAACGGTCACGCGGACCTTTGCGGGCGATCGGATCGAACGGGCGCTGCTGCCGGTAGAGACGGCGCGGGCTTTATGCGGCGCGCTGCGGCAATTTGGCGGAACGACGGTATTCACCTTCGATCATGACGGGCAGGGTGAGCTGGTGATTGAGTCCATTGAGCAGCTGCATGCGCGGATCGCGCTGTGGGTAGAGGCCAACCGGCCCTTTCTCGATGAGGTCCGGCCGCTGGAGCGTGCGTTTGATGCGGGCGAGGCGCCTGTGCAGGGCATGATTTGCGGAACCATCGAGGAAATGAATCGCGCAGAGGCCTGGCTGGCGCAAAGCCCGTTTACAGAGAAGATCGAGATGCACCAGACGCAGTATCCGGCACGAAACCTGAGCATTCTGGATATTCTGCCGCCCGGCTGCTCAAAGGGTGTGGCGCTCAGCCGACTCGCGCAGACACGCGGGCTGCAGCCTGAAGAAATTATGGCGATTGGTGATAACTTCAACGATCTGGAGATGCTGAAGTTTGCCGGGCATCCGGTGCTGATGGGAAATGCCACAGCTGAACTTGTCACCATAGGACAGGAACTGGGCTGGCGAGTGGCTCCGACAAATGACGAGGACGGTGTGGCACAGGTGATCGAGGACGTTTTGTGCGCGCAATATACGGTTGGCTGTCATGCGAGCGTGGTAGAGTGAGCGTCATGCGTTGGATGGGCAAATCATCCCAGGTTAGCTTCGCAAACCCTTCGACTTCGCTCAGGGCAGGCTCTGGGCACCTACGTTTTTTTCATCGCAGTGGGCGCAGAGCAGCGGCTGCGCTATTCGTTGGGGCGGTTTTTTTCTGGCACCCGGCGATACATGCCGCGGAGCATATCACGCTGAAAAACGGCTTTGATCTGATCTGCGATCACCGGCAGGTGGATGGCGACCGGGTGCGGCTGTATCTCGATTCAGATGGCGCGAATTTTGTGGATGTGGGCGCTGGCGAGATTATTGAAATCGAGCCTGTCGATCTTCCTCACATCGCAGCTGCGCCAGCACCGAAAGACGCCATCGCCGACGATGACGCTAAGCTCACACCACAGGCCATGCATGAACTGCTGACACAAGCCGGTTCAGCACACGACCTTGATGTGGACCTGCTGGCCAGTGTGGTGCGGGCCGAGAGTGGCGGCAATCCGCGAGCCGTGAGCCGTGCCGGGGCGCGGGGCCTGATGCAGCTGATGCCGAAGACGGCTGAGAATCTGGGTGTGGACAACAGCTTCGCTCCGAATGAAAACATCAACGGCGGAACGGCGTATCTTGACGCTCTGCTGAAGAAATATCATGACAATTTAGCGCTGGCGCTGGCCGCCTATAACGCAGGTCCGGCAGCCGTGGAGCGTTGGCATGGCATCCCTCCCTATCGCGAAACACGCGCTTATGTGGCGCGGGTGATTCATGAGTTCAACCGGCGGTATGCGGCACGGTTGGCGGAGCAGAAACAGGGCCCGACAACGCAAGTGGCCAGTGTGAAGGGTGCGGCTGGACGCTGATTCGGAACATTGCTTTCCCTTTCGTTTTTGCGAAAGAATGGGGCACCCCTGGTTGTGGTAATCGAAGTAAAAAGCAGGTCCTCTCCCTTCACTAAGCTCAGGATCAGGATGACAAACTTTTTAAGGACAAGACTGCTTGAAGAATAAACGCTGGATTCTGTGGGTGGTGGTTCTGGCGGCATTGGTTGTTCTGGTGCTGGTCGTGCGGAGCCGCATCGATTTTCACTGGGATGTTTTTCTTGAGCAGCTGAAGCAGGCGGACTGGACACGGATCGGTGTCGGCATCGGCCTGATCTGGCTGGCATATTGTCTACGTGCCGTGCGCTGGTCGATTTTTCTAAAGCCCACGAAACGCGTCTCGCCGTTCAAGCTGATCGGCTCAATGGTGATCGGATTCACCGGCGTCGCTATCTTCGGACGCCTTGCCGACCTGGTGCGGCCTTACCTGGTTTCGCGGCGCACCCAGATTCCTCTGAGCGCGCAAATTGCGGTGTATACGGTCGAGCGCATGTTTGATATGGGGTCGATGGCGCTGATTTTTTCAGCCGTGCTGCTCTTCTCGCCTGACCGGCGCTCGCTGCCGCGCCCTGACCTGATCAACAAAGCGGCTGTGGGCGGACTGCTGGTTGCGGTCTTCCTCGCATTATTCACCGTGTTTGTGCGGGTTTCGGGAAAAGCAGTCGCAAGAGTGATGAAGGGCGTTTTTGGAGCGCTCTCCGAACGACTCGGAGAGCAGGTCGAAGAAAAGATTCTTGGCTTCCGCGATGGCCTGAATGCCATCGGGTCGAAGGGTGATCTGCTGCTTGTGGTGTTGATCTCCCTGCTTCATTGGAGCATGATCGCGCTGGCCTATCTCGAAACTGCGCGCGCGTTCGTCGCTGAGCCGACGCTGGCGGACATGCACCTTTCGCAGTGCATGCTGCTGATGGCAGCCAGCATGGGCAGCTCGATTGTGACGCTGCCGGTCGTGGGCTGGTTTACCCAAATCGGCCTGACGACAGCCGCGATGCAGGCCTTTTTTCATGTGCCGTGGGAGCCCGCCCTGGGCTGCGGCGCAGTGCTGCTGCTGGTGACTTTCCTGAGCGTCATTCCGCTGGGGTTGGTGTGGGCACGCTTTGAGCATGTGTCGCTGAAGAAGATAACGGAAGAGAGTGAGCACGCCGGGGAAGCGATTGCGGCACAGCACGTCGGCGAATCGGCGAGTTAACACTTTCCGATGGTTCGATCTAAGCATCCTATTCCTTGAGTTCGATGGCTGCGGGAGCAAAAGCAGATCCTTCGCTCCGCTCAGGATGACAGGGAGGCTCAATGGCTGACAGAAAACGATCGGTAATCAAGGGCGCGATGGCTGGCTTCATCGGCGGCCTCGCGGGAGCTGGCGCGAAGATTGTGGCGGAGCAGATATATCCGCCGCGCGTGCAGGGGCAGACGCCTCCGCGGCTCGTGCTGGCGGAGCAGCTGGCGGGGCATCCGCTTCCTCCTTCGGAACAGAAGGCTGCAACGCAGAGCATCCACTGGGCATTTGGCGCGCTCGCCGGGGCGATCTATGGAGCGGTGGTGGAATATGAACCATCGTTTGGCGCCTGGAAGGGTGCGGCGTTCGGCATCACGTTGAATAAGATGACGCATGAATCCCTGCTGCCGAAGATGGGACTGGCTGCGCCAACCGAGCGACAACCTGCGCGGGAGCGCATCAGCGAGTGGGTTTCCCACGCAGTCTATGGCGTGGTGACGGATTCCGTGCGGCGTGTGGCGCGTAAGGCTTTGTGAGCCTTCGTAGCGAAAAAAGAAAAAGCAGATCCTTCTCCTTCCTTTTCGTTGCACTCAGAGTCAGGGTCAGGATGACAACTTATTGTTGAAACTGACTGAGGCTGCTGCTCAGTGTCGATACCCTGGAAATCAGGACCTCCACTTCGCTGCGCTCCGGTCGGGACGACAAGTCAAGAGACATGAATAGGTGACCCAGCGATCATCTTGAGCCATCCTTGTTAGAATCGAAGCAGACAAGATGAAGTGTCCTTACTGCGGGTTTGCGCAAGACCGGGTGGTGGACTCGCGCGAGAGCAAAGAGGCCGATTCGATTCGGCGGCGGCGCGAGTGTGAGCGCTGCAACAAGCGCTTTACCACCTATGAGCGGATCGACGAAATCCCTTACATGGTGGTGAAAAAGGATGGCCGCCGGGAGAAGTTCGAGCGGCAGAAGGTGTTGAGCGGGCTGCTGCACGCGTGCGAGAAGCGTCCGATCTCAGCCGGCAAGCTCGAATCGCTGGTCGATGAGGCCGAGGCGTTTCTGATGGATTCGCCCGAGCGCGAACGGACGACGACCGAAATGGGCGAGCTGCTGATGAACAAGCTGAAGGCGCTCGATACGGTCGCCTATATTCGCTTTGCCAGCGTGTACCGGGACTTTAAGGATGTGCGCGAGTTTAAGGAAGAGCTGGAGCAGTTGTTGAGCGGGAAAGAGCACGGCAAGAAGGGCAAGCCGACGGGTTAGCGTACTTACCCACCTTAGGCTCTCCGCGCCGAAGATGGGGGCACCGAATGAGTCGGACGAAGGGGCGAAAAAGCAGGTCCTTCGACTGCGTGCTTCGCTCCGGATGACAACGCTGCTTTTCCTTGCTGACTTGCTTGCGCCGAAGGCGCGCTGACTTGTTGAGCTGAATATTGCTGGCCGCTTTCCCGCTGGCAGATTCTTAGCTGACCAGACTTTCGCTCCGCTGCTTTTGAGAGATTATGACTGAGAAAAAAACACACACAGTTACATTGATTCCCGGAGACGGTATTGGGCCGGAAGTAACCGATGCGGTGGTCCGCATTCTGGAAGCGACGGGAGTGAAGTTTGCCTGGGAGCGTTTTGCTGCCGGAGCCGAAGCCTTCGAAAAACATAAGGAGTACATCCCCAAAGAGCTGTACGAGTCGATTGAGCGCAACAAGCTGGCGCTGAAGGGTCCGGTTACGACTCCGGTGGGCGGTGGATTCCCTTCCATCAACGTGACTTTACGCAAGAAGTTTGAGCTGTATGCGAACTTCCGGCCGATCAAGAACCTGCCGGGACTGGAGACGCGCTATCCCAATGTCGATCTGGTGATTGTGCGTGAAAACACCGAAGGGTTGTATGTGGGACTGGAGCACGAAGTGGTGCCTGGGGTGGTGGAATCGATCAAGGTCATCACCGAAAAGGCATCGACGCGAATCGCCAAGTTTGCCTTTGAGTATGCGCGCCAGCATAAGCGCAAGAAGATCCACGCGATCCACAAAGCCAACATCATGAAACTGTCCGATGGCCTGTTTCTTCGTTGCGCGCGCGATATTTCCAAGGGCTTTCCGGAGATTTTCTATGGCGAGCACATTATCGACAACACCTGCATGCAGCTTGTGATGAATCCTTACCAGTACGACATGCTGCTGCTGGAAAACCTCTACGGCGATATTGTCAGCGACCTGTGTGCCGCCTTTGTCGGCGGCCTGGGACTGGTTCCCGGCGCGAACCTGGGCGCGGATGCTGCGATCTTTGAAGCTGTCCACGGCTCCGCTCCGGACATTGCGGGTAAAGACATCGCCAATCCGACTGCGCTGTTGCAATCGGCGATTCTGATGCTGCGGCATGTTCACGAAACCGAGGCCGCGGACAAGCTGCAGACAGCACTTGAAGCGGTCTATATGGAAAAGAAGACGCTGACGCGCGATGTAGGCGGATCGAGCGGCACGAAAGCCTTTGCAGATGCGGTGATCAAGGCGATCGAAGAAGCAGCGTAGCTTAATCCTCCGAACACCCCCAGGTTAGTTGCCGAAACCTTCGACTTCGCTCAGGGCAGGCTCTGGGGGCACCCGCATCCACAAGTCTTACACCACAGAGGACGCAAAGTTTACAGAGATGACATACGTGATGACGAAGAGGGTTCTGGCGGCATCGGCGATATTTACCTTAACCCTGGCATTTTCAGGGTGCAGGAAGCCGGGATCAAACGGCGCAGGCTCGTCCGCGGCGACTGGGAGCTATACGCGGATCGATCTGGCAACGGCGGCCACGGTGAGTGGGGCGATTCATTTTGCTGGAAAAATGCCGGCCCCGGTGCAGATCGATATGGCGCAGGACCCGGCCTGCAATCTTGGGCCAACCAACTACAGCGAACAGTATGTGGGCAAGAATGGCGGCCTGCAGAACGTCTTCATTTACGTCAAAGACGGGCTGGGCAATAAGCTTTACCCGGTACCGTCCACACCCGTTGTGATCGATCAGAAGGGATGCCGCTATACGCCGCATGTTGTAGGCGCGATGGTCGGCCAGCCGATTCGATTTACGAACAGCGACCCGACCATGCACAACATTCACATGCTGCCGACTGTCAGCGGCAACCAGACGGTCGACATCTCCCAGGCGCCCATGGGTACTCCGGACACGCGTGTCTTCGCCCAGCCGGAATTGATGATGCCGGTGCGTTGCAATAACCATCCCTGGATGCAGGCGTTCATCAATGTGTCGGCGAATCCGTTCTTTGCTGTCAGCGATGAGAATGGGCACTTTGCGATCAAGGGCCTGCCGCCGGGAACATACACGATTGTTGCCGATCATGAAGTGCTGGGACAGCAGACGGCAACTGTGACGGTGAGTGCGCAACAGACGGCTTCGCAGGATTTTACGTTCGCGACGAAGTAAAGCGGGTACACGCATTTTCGTCTGGTTATGAAAACATCAGATCCTTTCCCTCGTTGCTCTCAGAGTCAGGGTCAGGATGACAATTCGCGAAATAAATTGGTGACAATCCCATTTGGGAGCTAGGGCCTTTGCGGGAATGCGAAGGCCCTTTCTCTTTCCTGTTGTGATTCCCTGCGTGCATCCACGTGTATGAAACAGTTACACTATTTCGTACAGCGAACAGTCCAGCGCAGGTGCGATGTGGGCATTGGTGTACATCCTCGCTGATGGAATAGAGGGACATGCAGCGACAGAAGATCGGCATTCTTGGCGCGACTGGTATGGTCGGCCAGCGTTTCATTCAGCTCCTTGAGCATCATCCGTGGTTTGAAGTGGCGTGGCTTGCGGCCAGTGACAAGTCGAGCGGCAAGCGCTACGGCGACGCGGCGAAATGGAAATTGGACACGACGCTGCCTGCGCATATTGCCGAAATGCCGGTATCCCCGGCGACGCCTGAGGGCGCACCCAGAATTATTTTTGCTGCGCTCGATTCCGACATTGCCCGCGAGCTGGAGCCTAAGTTTGCCGCTGCCGGCTGCGGCGTGATTTCAAACTCAAGCGCCTTCCGCATGCAGGAAGATGTGCCGCTGGTCATCCCCGAAGTAAATGCAGACCACCTGCCACTGCTTGAAACCCAGAGCTGGCGTAAGCAGTCGGGCGGATATATTGTCACCAATCCGAATTGCTGCGCGATCGGACTGGTGCTGGCTCTCAAGCCCCTCGAAGAGCATTTCGGCATCGAAAGCTTATTCGTCACCACGATGCAGGCAGTAAGCGGAGCGGGCTATCCGGGCGTGGCTTCGCTCGACATTCTCGGCAACGTCGTTCCCTATATCAAGAGCGAAGAAGAAAAGCTGCAGGAAGAGACGCTGAAGCTGCTGGGTTCGCTGAAGGGCAGCCGCATTGAGATGCTGGATGCGCGCGTCTCCGCGCACTGCAATCGCGTGCCGGTAGAGGACGGCCACATGGAGAGCGTAAGCATCAAGCTGCGCAGGCCCGCGACACGGGAGCAGATTCTGGCCGCATGGAGTGAGTTCAAGCCGCTCGCCGGGCAGAACCTGCCGACAGCTCCGGCGCAGCCAGTGGAGTTTGCCGCAGCCGATGACCGCCCGCAGCCCCGTCTCGATCGGATGCGCGGCAACGGCATGGCATCGACGGTGGGCCGTTTGCGGCCCTGCTCGCTGCTTGATTGGAAGTTCACCGTGCTCTCGCATAATACGATTCGCGGTGCGGCCGGCGCGGCGCTGTTGAATGCGGAGCTGCTGGTATCGCTGGGCAAGCTCGATCCTGTGGCGGTTACGGCATGAAGAAGCTCGTCGTTATGAAGTTCGGCGGCACCTCCGTCGAAGATGCAGTCGCCATTCATCGCACGGCAGGCATTGTCGCCGGCCGGCGCCATAAAGACCAGCAGCCGATCGTTGTTGTCAGCGCGATGGCCAAGGTGACTGACCAGTTGCTGTCTGCCTCCAACGCCGCCGCGCGCGCAGATCGTAACGGCGCGCTTGCGATTACCGCGCGGTTGCGCAGCCGTCACAAGGAAGTTGCGTGCAGGCTTACAGCGCAGTCCAGGGGCGCCAGCGGAACCGAGTGTGCCGATTACACAGGACCTGACTTTGCCGCATCGCAGACGTGGATCGACACAGAGTTCGACGCGCTGGATGAGATTCTGCGCGGGCTGGCCGCGGTGGGCGAGCTGACGCCGCGCATCAACGACATGATTGTCTCCTATGGCGAGCGGCTTTCGAGCCGCATGATTGCCGAGGCCTTTGCCGCACGCGGACTGGACGGCGTGCACGTTGACTCACGCAACTGCATCATCACAGATGCGCAGCATGGCAAGGCCATTCCACAGGATGCCTTGATTGAGCAGCGGCTGAAAGAGCACGTGCTGCCCTTCGCTGCTGAAGGCAAGACTGTCGTGATGGGTGGCTTTATCGGCTCGACGGAAAAGGGCGTAACGACGACGTTGGGACGGGGAGGATCGGACTTTACGGCTGCCCTGGTGGGTGGCGGCGTACATGCCGAAGCCATCGAAATCTGGACGGATGTGAACGGCATCATGACGACCGATCCGCGTGTGTGTCCCGATGCGCTGCGCGTGAAGACGATCAGCTTTGAAGAGGCCGCGGAACTAGCTTACTTTGGCGCGAAAGTCCTCCACCCGGCTACGATTCTGCCTGCCGTGCAGAAGAATATTCCGGTGCTCGTGCTGAACTCGCGCAACCCTGAGAACGAAGGCACGCGCATCATCTCGCTCGCGCCGCATTGCGACAGCCCATTCAAGTCCATCGCGGTGAAGAAGCGTCTTACCATCATCGATGTGGTTGCCAGCCGCATGCTGATGTCGCATGGCTACCTGAAGGCGATCTTCGAGGTCTTCGACAAGCACAAGTGTCCGGTCGATATGGTTTCGACGTCAGAGGTCAGCATTTCGCTCACGGTCGATTCGAATGAAAAGCTGCCCGAGGTGGCCGCC
>Ga0210395_10004386_pt1 | contig 10870 bp, 9 predicted proteins | sample IncBWH4OmetaG_FD_150861 | JGI IMG/M metagenome (GOLD analysis project Ga0210395, IMG submission 150861) | Forest soil microbial communities from Barre Woods Harvard Forest LTER site, Petersham, Massachusetts, United States - Inc-BW-H-4-O ...
ATGCCCTCCTCGTACAACGAATAGGGCAATGCAAAGGCCTGCTCGACTTCGGGTGCCGTGCGGTGAAACGCGGTGTCGAAGCACGCCACCTGCGGCAGGTCGGGATCGAGTTTCAGGGCCATCTTGATCGGCGCGAGATTGTGCGGCTCGTGCAGGGGGGCCAACGGCACCAGGGCGTCGAGTTCGGCCAGGAGTTCAGGCGTGACCAGCACCGGTTGGGCGTGGCGCAGCCCGCCATGGACGACGCGGTGGCCGAGCCCCGCCAGCCGCCGGCCGCCGAGCCGCTGCCGCGCCCACGGGAGCAATGCCGGGAGCAATTCGCTCGGCGTCGTCGCCGGCTGACCGCCGAGCTCTGGCGGTTCGATTTTCGCGCCGTCCGCGCCCTCGGCGCTCGTCTCGGGATGCACCCCAATCCCATCGACTTGTCCGGAAAGAAGCCGTTTGTCGCCCTCGTAAACGCTGAACTTCAGTGATGACGAGCCGGCATTGATCACCCCGATCAGCGGTTCCGTTGCGGTTTTCATGCGCGGCGTCCCTCAGCCGAAGAAGTGATGGTCGTCATCCGGCGTCCTCACCACCGTCAGGGGCCGGCGCCGAGCCAGTCGAGGCTGTCCTCGCGCTCGAGATGCTGCAGGCGCTCGAACAGCGCTGCCGCCGCGCGATCGCCGAGGGCGGCACGGGTCAGCCGGGCAAATTTGTCGCCGAGATCGGCCGAATCGAGCGTGCCGTCCGTCTCAGTCGCGGTGAACCGCCGGCCGCCCTTGAGGTTGACGGCGACCGTCGTCGGCCCGGCGCCGTGCGATGCTGCTTGCACCATGACCCTGCGAGTGAGCGCACGGATGTCGGGGTCGTCGAGCGCGCCGTCGGCAAAGGATTCGGGGTTGCGGGGGTCCCGGTAAAGCGCCAGCGCCGCGCAAAACGGCACGCTGTACTGCGCCATCATCAGATCGGCGGGTTCGGGGATGTTGTGCAATGTAGCCATGCGCTCGCTGCCCGATATCGCGACCGCCTCGACCTCGGCTGCGGTAAAGCCGTGCTCGGCCTGTAATTGCGACAACGCCTTGACCGCGGCGTGGGCGTTGATATGGCAGGGGTAGCGCTTCAGCGCGATGCTCGTCGTCGCCCAATGCTCGCCGAGGCCGTGGGTCAGCTGCGACAAATCCCATTCGCGACAGAACACGGCGAGAAACCCGAATGGCCCTTCGAGCACCGTGTCGGGGGCGGTGAAGCCGTCATGCGCGAGGCTCGCGGCCAAGACGCCGCCCTCGGACGCGCGGCCCAGATGCAACCGCTTGACCATGCCGCCCCGGCCGGCGCGGGCGAATTCGAGCAATCCGCAAGCAAGCGAGCCGGCGATGCCGAGTGCGTTCGCCATGGCCTCGGCGTCGAGACCCAAAAGATGCCCGCCGGCGACCGCACCGCCGAACGGCCCGGTGTTGCCCGGCGCGTGAAAGCCGCGCTGTTCGTTGGTGTGGCCGGTGGCGCGGCCGATCCGCACCATGACCTCGCAGCCGGCGACAAAGGCGGCGATCAAGGCCTTGCCGCCGAGCCCCTGCTGCTGTGCCAATGCGAGAGCCGGCGGGAGCAGGGTGGCGCCCGGATGGACGCCGGCGCCGGGCCGGGTCAGGCTGTCGAGCTCAAAGGCATGGGCGAGGGCGCCGTTGGCGAGTGCCGCAGCGGGTGCTGTCACCGCCGGGCGGTTTGTGCCGAGGATGCGGCTTTTGCCGCCGGGCCCGGTGCGCTCGGCATAGCCGATGACGATGCGGCTCCACGGCAGGGCGGCGCCGCAGATAATCGCCGCGACCGTATCGGCGATGCATTCCTTGGCCCGCTCGACGATTTCCGCCGGCAGATCCTGGTAGCGGAGGGCTGCGGCATACCGCGCCAAGCGAACCGTTTCGTGCGCCATGATTGCTGCCTCCCGAAGATGCCCTGTCGCACTATTTAACGCTATTTGACGGCAATTGCGCGGTCACCGAATTCGCTCGGCCGTCCAATCGAATACGCGAGGCGGCTGGTAGGTCTTCGCCTTGGGGGAGATTTCGACCAGGTTGCCGCGCTGTTATTGCGAGGAGCCCACGGGTCAGGCAGCGCCGGCCCGAGGACAGGCTCCGCGACGAAGCAATCGCGAACGGACGATCGCTCAGCGGCCCGGAATTGCTTCGCTTCGCTCGCAATGACAATTCCGGAAGTAATCGTTCGATCAGATCAGCAACTGCTCTCGCGGCGGATTACGGCGAGAGCATCGGCTCGCCGCGCATGTATTTGCCGCGGCAGAACAGCAATGTCGGCCGGTCGGTATAGGCGAAGCGCTCGACATGACCGATAAAGATGATGTGGTCGCCGCCGTAATGACGAAATTCGTTGCGGCATTCGAAATGCGCCGCGGCGCCGATCAAGACCGGCGCGCCGCTTTCGGGGACGATGTGATCGACGTCGACGAATTTGTCGTCGTTCTGCGTGGCAAATTTGTTCGATAGCGGGATCTGGTCAAACGCCAGAATATTGACGACGAAATGCGACGCCTCTTGAAAGGCCGGCAGGCTTTGGGCGTAGAGCGAGCTGCTCCACAGCACGAGCGGCGGGTTCAGCGACACCGAGCTGAACGAGTTGACGGTGATCCCGTGCGGTTTGCCGTCGCGGCTGCGCGTCGTGATGATCGTGACGCCGGTGGCGAAGGCGCCGAGCGCGTTGCGCAGCTCGCGGGCGTTGAAGCCCTCGGCCGAGGTGCTGTGCACCGGTGCCGCGTGGCTGCCGGGATGCTCCATTCCCGCAGGGATGGGTGCTGCGGTTGCGGATTGCGGCTTGTTATTGGGCACGGTCGACCCCTCACTCTTGCATCACAACGGCGAGTCGGGCGGCAGGCCGAGCGCCACTCGTCCGTACACGGCGCCGTTGACATCCCAGCCCAGCATGTAATGGGCGTTCGCGGCGTGGACATCGCGGAAGGCGCGCTGTATCGGGTTTCGCGCATAAATCGCGCCGCCGCCGGTCGCGGTGAACAAGAGATCGACCGCCCTGGTACAGAGTGTGGCGGCAAAGGCGCCGTCGCGGCGGTAGCGCGCCCGCTCCTCGAGGCTCGGCACGATGCCGGCTTCGGTGATCCGCGTCGCCTCGTCGCAATCGCGCAATACGATCGCCTCGGCGGCGTCGGCCAACGCCGCGGCCTCGGCGAGATGCACCTGGATATTGGTGAAATCGGCGATGTTGCGCCCGGTATAGGCGCCCAACCGGGTGCGCGTCGTTTCGGCGAAATGCTTGATGGCACCACGCGCGATGCCGAGCGAAACGCCGGCGATGGCAAAGCCGAACAGGCTGACCGCCGGGAGTTTGTAGAGCGTCCCAGGGTTCAATTCGCTGCCCCGGTTGGGGCCGCCCTTGATCCGCTCGGTGGCGAGCGTGCGATAGGCCGGAACAAAGACGTCGGCGGTCTCGACATCCTTGCTGCCGGTGCCGGCGAGGCCGATGACTTGCCAAGTGTCGATGATCTTGTAGTCGCTCGCCGGCACCAGAAACATGCGCGGCTCGGTTTGCCCGGTCTCCTCGTCGCTGACGATCGCGCCGAACATGTTCCAGGTCGACGGATCGATCCCGCTCGAAAACGGCCAGCGCCCGCTCAGGCGGTAACCGCCGGGGACGCGCCGGGCGCGGCCGCGCGCAAAAATCAGCGCCGAGCTGATTAGGCTGTCGGCCGATTCGCCCCAAATTTCTTCCTGCGCCTCGGGATGCCACATGCCGAGGAGCCAATGATGGGCGGCGAGGTTTGCCAGCACCCAGGCGGTCGAGCCGCAGCCCTGGCCGATCACCGCGGTCAGCTCGAACAAGCTGCGATACGGCAGTTCGCTGCCGCCGACCCGGGCCGGCTGCAGCATCCGGAAGAGCCCGCTCGCGTGCAGATCGGCGATCGTCTCGTCGGGCAGACGGCGCAGTTCCTCGGCCCGTGGAGCGCGCTCGCGCAGCACCGGAACCAGCGCCTCGGCCCGCGCCAAGAGCTCGTTATATCGTGGCGCCGCGTGCCGTCCTGTCTTTGCCTCGGGCATTGCGATCCTCCCTCCGGGGGTAACCACCCTCGCCTACTCTACCCACTGCGCCGCGGGCGGGCGAGATCAATCCAAGAAATGGGCAGACCAAGATATGGGCAGAGCACGGGCCATGCAGCGGGTGATCCTGGCGGTTTCCGCGTTCCGCGGCCTCCAGAGCGCGGGCCGCACCCGCCGCGATCCGGGCACCGTCAGAGAAAGCTGATCCGCGAGGCGAGATCGTGTAGTTTCGCCGCGTCGCCGTCGCGCCGGGTTCGGCACGACATTTGCTGGAACCACCAGAAGCCTCGACACGGGGAGGTCGGAAATGCTGTCGCGTCGTTCTGTGCTCATCAGCCTGTCGACAACCGCCGTTGCCGGCACCTTGGCGGCGAGCGGCGGCCTGGCTTTCGCCGCCGACAAAACCGTCAAGGTTGGCATCAACCTGCCCTTTACCGGCGCCGACGCGCACGACGCCGAGCTGATCAGGGATGGTGCCGTGCTGGCGATCGACGAAGCCAACGCCGCGGGCGGTATCGGCGGCTACAAGATCGACGTGCTTCAGCTCGACGACGGCACCGCCACCGCCGGCCAATACGATCCGGCCCAGGCCGCCACCAACGCCCGCAAGATGGTCTCCGACGATTCGGTCGTTGCCGCGATCGGCCCGCAGATGAGCGGCTCGGGCAAGGCGATGTCGCCGATCCTGAGCCAGGGCAATCTCGCGACGATCACCCCTTCCTCGACCAATCCCGACATCACCGACCCGAAATTCGCCGCGCAATACCGCCCCGGCGGCAAGGCGGTATATTTCCGCACTGTCACCACCGACGCCTTTCAGGGCCCGAACATGGCGAATTATTTCGCCGACACGCTAAAGGTGAAGTCGGTCTATGTGCTCGACGACAGCGGCGCCTACGGCGTCGGGCTCGCCGACGCGTTTCAGGCGCAAGCCAAAAAGCGCGGCATCAACGTGCTCGGCCGCGACCAGCTAAACCCGAAGGAGGCCGACTACACGACAACCCTGACCAAGATAAAGCAGCTGAACCCCGATTCGATTTATTACGGCGGCGTAGCCCAGGCCGGGGTCAAGCTGGTCAAGCAGTCCTACGACATCGTCCCGAGCGTCGTCAAATCGGGCGGCGACGGCGTTTACGGCGCCGAGATCCTGAAGGGCGCGGGTTTCCCGGCGGCGCAGGGTTGGTACGCGACGACCGCGTCGCCAAACATGGTCGAGAACCCCGACGCGGCGCCGATGATCGAGCGCTTCGTCAAAAAGTATGGCGAACAGCCCGACAATTACTCGATCACCGCCTACGACGCCGCATCCGTCATTATCGACGCGATCAAGCGGGTCGCCGCGTCGGGCAAGGACGTGACCCGCGATGCAATCCGCGACGCGATCCAGCAGTCGCACGTCAACACCCTGCAGGGCGAGGTCAGCTTCGACGCCAACGGCGATATCGAGAACCGGGTGGTCAGCGTGTTCCAGATCACCCGCAACGACAAATATCCGCTCGACGACGTGCTCCACCAGTACAAGTACATGGGGGTGGCGCCGGCGAGTTCGTGAGCGGCCAACCGAAAATGGCTCCGAACCGGTGTCTTTGCCGTCGTTCCCGCGAACGCGGGAACCTAGGAGCCGGGGCTTGGCCGGCTGCCCTGGACCCCCGCTTTCGCGGGGGCGACGGCTGGTGTGGTACGGCGCCGGCCGGACCGGGTCGGGCATTGCGCGGTCAAGCCGTTAACAATCGTATGCTCGATCACATGTCCGGCTAGCCATGACCGAATACAGCGTGCTAGCGCAGCAGGTGATCAATGGGTTGAGCCTGGGTGCGATGTACGCCTTGCTGGCGCTGGGCTTCACCCTCGTCTACGGCATCCTCGAGCTGATCAACTTCGCCCATTTCAACGTGTTCATGGTCGCCTCGTTTATCGGCATGTGGGCCTTGCAGCTGCTCGGCATTTCGGGGCAAACCCAGGTGCTGACCGGGGCGGCGCTGGCCGGGGCGCTGGCGTTCGCCTTCTTTGTGACGATGGCGGGGGCCGGGATCATCGGGGTCGTCATCGAGCGCCTGTCATTGCGCCCGTTGCGCGGCGTGCGCGGCACCGCGGCGATGATCACGACGATCGGCGTCTCCTACATCCTGTTCAACGTCATCCTGTTGACCGTCGGCGCGGGCTCCGAGAACTACCCCAATCCGCTACCCGTCGTGCGCTGGCACATCGGCCAGGTGGTTATCGAGCTGAAGGAGCTGTTGATCTGGGGCGTGGCGTTGGCGCTGATGGTAGGGTTGCACCTGTTTGTCAGCCGCACCCGGCTCGGCAAGGCGATGCGCGCCACTGCGCAAGATGCCGAAGCCGCGCGGATGATGGGCGTCAATGTCGATCGGGTCATCGTCACCGCGTTCTTTTTGGGATCGGCGCTGGCCGGGGCGGCGGCGCTGATCTTCGGCCTCTACTACAATTACACGAGCTTTATCATCGGCTATACGGCGGGGTTGCGCGCCTTTACCGCGGCGGTGTTGGGCGGGATCGGCAGCATCCCGGGGGCGATGATCGGCGGGTTGCTGATCGGGTTGATCGAGACCCTGGGCGGCCAGTTGATCGCGGTGCGCTGGACCGATGTGATCATCTTCTCGATCCTCGTCTTGGTCCTGGTTTTCGCCCCGGCCGGCCTGATGGGTCGCGCCACGCCGAACAAATCGTAGGATGGCGGGGATCGGCGAGCCGCCGCCCGACAGGACCGCGGCATTGCGCGCGCGGTCGCCGGCCTTGCCGCTGATTGCCCGGATTTCGCCGGCCGTCCGCACCCGCCTCACGATCTTTTTGATTACGGCGGCGGCGCTGGCGTTTCCGCTTATCCATCGCAACGACGCCGACATCGATTCGGCGGCGAACGCGCTTGCCTTCGCCGCATTGGCGCTCGGGCTCAACATCGTCGTCGGCTTTGCCGGTCTGCTCGACCTCGGCTATGCCGCGTTTTTCGCGATCGGCGCCTATGTTTACGGCGCCGCTGCCTCGTTTCAGCTGCAACCGGCGTGGACCGGCTTTTGGGAGCCGTTTCGCTGGCTCGACCTCGTCGCGCGGATGCCGGGTGGTGGCGGCGACGTCGTCCATTTCCAGGTGTCATTCTGGCTGATGATGCCGATCGCTGCCGCGGTTGCCGCCTTTTTCGGCATCCTGTTCGGCGCGCCGACATTGCGCCTCAAAGGCGACTACCTGGCGATCGTGACCCTGGGCTTTGGCGAGATCGTCCCGATCGTCGCGCGCAACGTCCCGAGCGTGACCAATGGCGCGATGGGGCTGAACGGGGTCGCCGCCCCGCAGCTCTTCGGCTACAGTTTCGGCATCAACGCGACGCCCTATTATTACGTCGGCGTGGCGCTCGTCGCGCTGTTCATCGCGACCAGTCTGCGGCTCAAGGATTCGCGCATCGGGCGCGCCTGGATGGCGATTCGCGAGGACGAGGTCGCCGCCGCGGCGATGGGCGTCGACCGCGTCCGCTTCAAGCTCTTGGCCTTTGCCACCGGGGCCGCCTTTGCCGGCGCCACCGGCACCTTCTACGTCGCCAAATTGCAGACCGCGACGCCGGAGATGTTCATGTTTCCGGTCTCGGTCATGATCCTGGTCATGATCGTGTTCGGCGGCATCGGCAGTGTGTGGGGGGTCGTCGTCGGCGCGCTGGTACTGCAGATGCTGCAATCGTGGTTTCTCGAAGATTTGTCGCAATGGCTGCACGCCCTCGGCCGCTTGATCGACATCGACTGGCTGCAGCATGTCGAGCTCGCCTCGTCGATCGAACTGATCTTTGGCCTGATCCTGGTGCTGATGATGCTCTATCGCCGGGACGGACTGATCCCGGCGTCGCGACGGATGCCGGCGCTGAGCCTTGACGAGCAGTCGGCGCAGGTGGCGCGCGGCGGCTTTGACGCATTGCGCGACCTCGGTGGCGACGGGGGCCTCGATGCGGAGGGCGCGCTGCTCGAGATTTCCGGCCTGACCGTCAGCTTTGGCGGGCTGGTGGCATTACGGTCGGTCTCGCTCGACGTGCCGGCGCATTCGGTCGTCGCCGTTATCGGCCCGAACGGCTCCGGCAAATCGACCCTGTTCAACGCCGTTACCGGCCTCGTCGCCCCGAACAGCGGTGCGGTCCGTTTTGCCGGCAGGGAGATCGGCCGGCTGCCGCCGCACCGCGTGCTCGAACGCGGCATCGCCCGCACCTTTCAGAACATCCGCCTGTTCCCGAATCTCAGCGTCCTCGAAAACGTCATGATCGGCATGCATGCGCGGCTCGCCACCGGGGCGGCCGGCGCGTTGCTGCGGCTGCCGAAAACCCGGCGCGAGGAGCAGGAGGCGCGCGAGCGGGCGCTCGAAATCCTGGCCCTGTTCGGCAACCGGCTGCTGCCGCGCGCCGACCATGCCGCGGCGAGCCTGTCCTACGCCAACCGGCGGCGGACCGAGATCGCCCGGGCACTCGCCGTGCGGCCCAGGCTGTTGCTCCTCGACGAGCCGACCGCCGGGATGAACCCGGCCGAAACCCTCGAACTCGCCGAGCAGATCAAAAGCCTGCACCGCTGCGGGCTCGCGATCGTGCTGATCGAGCACAAGCTCGACGTCGTCGTCAGCCTCGCCGACAAGGTCGTCGTGCTCGACCATGGCGAAAAGATCGCCGAGGGGCCGCCCGAACTCGTGCGCCGCGACGACGAGGTGATCCGCGCCTATCTCGGCCGCAGCGCGGTCTTCGCGTAAGACGAGCGCGATCTGCGAGAGTGCAGAGTTGCGTCGTCCGAGGGATCGATCACAGCTTGGAGAACCGCCATAAGCATTACCGAAACCGCCGGGACAACGGCCGGCCGGACCCCGCCGGCTCAGCCCACGATCGGTGGTTCCATCTACGTCAAGCCGCAAGAGTTCGAATGGGAGCCGACACAGTTTTCCGGCATCTCGATCAAAGTGCTGTATGAGGATAAAGAGAAGGGCGAGATGACGTGTCTGCTCAAATGGGAGCCGGGCGCGAGCTTGCCGCTGCATAAGCACGCCGAGATCGAGCAAACCTATGTGATCGAAGGTTCATTTTACGACCATGACGGGGTGTGCCGGGCCGGCGAGTTCGTGTGGCGGCGGGTTGGCTCGTTTCACGCGACCCATTCCGACGAGGGGGCCATCATCCTCGCTATCTACCGCAAGCCCAATGTTTTCCAGCACAGCACCGGCTATTCCCGCACCGGCGCCTAAAAGGCGGTTGAAACGTCTCTTTGTTGGCATCGCGAGGCCGCAAACCGGCCGTGGCGATCCAGAGAAAGCGACAGCGGCCATCCGCCGGCCTGCTCGATTGCCGCGTCGGCGTTCGGCCCTCTCGCAATGACCCGCTTGGGGTTTTTCAACAGCCTGCTAAAAGCGCTCATTCCCATGAATTAGGTGCGGCGGATGCTTGAATTCCGGGGGGTCGACACCCACTACGGCGACCTTCATGTGCTGAAAGCGGTCGATTACCGGATCGACGCCGGCGAAATCGTTTGCCTCTTGGGCGGCAACGCCTCGGGCAAATCGACGACAATGAAGGCGATCATGGGGATCGTGCGGCCGAGCCGCGGCGAAATCGTCTACGAAGGCCAGTCCTTGAATGGGGTCAGCACCGCCGAACGGGTGCGCCGCGGCATCGCGCCGGTGCTCGAAGCGCGGCGGCTGTTCCCGCGCATGACGGTCTACGAAAACCTCGAAATGGGCGCCTACACGCGCCCGCGCGGAGGCGAATTCGCCGCCGATCTCGAACGCGTCTTCGCGCTCTTTCCACGCGTCGAGGAGCGGCTGCGCCAGCTCGCCGGCACCCTGTCGGGCGGCGAGCAGCAGATGGTTGCGATCGGCCGGGCGCTGATGGCGCACCCCAAATTGTTGTGCATGGACGAGCCGTCGATGGGATTGTCGCCTGCCTATGTCGAGCAGGTGTTTGACATCATCCGCGAGATCAACAAACAGGGCACGACGATCTTTATGGTCGAGCAGAACGCCAACATGGCATTGGCGATCGCCGACCGCGCCTATGTGTTGCAGACCGGGCAGGTCGTGCTCAGCGGCCCATCGGCCGAATTGCGCAAGAACGAATTGATCCGCCACGCCTATCTCGGCGAGATGACGGTGGCCTAGGCGCACTCGCGTCTTGCAACCCGCGGCCGCGCTCCCGACCCCTCTCCGCTCAGCCATGACCCCGGCCTTCGAGGCCATGAAGAACTAGCCGCATCACGGTTGTGTGTGGTTCGAGACCCGCCCTTCGGGCGCTCCTCACCATGAGGGAAGTCTTGATGGAGTTGGGAACGGTCCTCATCCTGAGGAAGCTGCGAAGCAGCTGTCTCGAAGGAAGCACGCCGCTGATCTAGCCGGGTTTCCTTGCCGCCCGGACGGGGCCCGCCCCCACGGTTTCCACACTATTCGGCGGCGAGCCGCGGGTGTTGCCGGTTCAACTCGGCTACGCGGGCGCGGGTGTAGAGCTCGGTCCAATTGGACAGCGCGAAGTCGGTAACCTGGCGCGGGTCGTAGCCGCGCTCGACGATGCGGACTTCCTTGCCGGCGATGTAGACGGCGCGGATATGGCTGCGCTCCTGCAGCATGCCGATATTGTCGAGCGGCGAGAAATCCAGCGCCACGAAATCGGCGGATCGGCCCGGTTCGAGCACGCCGATCCGGCCGCCCTCGGTCATAAAGCCGGCATTGACCTCGGTCGCCGCCCGCAACGCCGCAGCCGGGGTAAAGCCGAGGTCGTCGACAAACAACTCGAGCTCGCGCGCATTCCATTCGCCGTACGGGGTCACCGCGAACCCGGTGTCGGTTCCGGTCATCATCGGAACGCCAGC
>Ga0210395_10004387_pt1 | contig 10866 bp, 6 predicted proteins | sample IncBWH4OmetaG_FD_150861 | JGI IMG/M metagenome (GOLD analysis project Ga0210395, IMG submission 150861) | Forest soil microbial communities from Barre Woods Harvard Forest LTER site, Petersham, Massachusetts, United States - Inc-BW-H-4-O ...
GATCGGTGTCGACGCAACCCATGCCTGGGCCGCGGTCTGGACCCCGCAACCGCCTGGGCGGTTCGAGTGGCTGGGGATAGACCCCACCAATAACCAGATCGTCGACGAGCGCTACATCGTCGTCGGCCGGGGTCGTGACTACGCCGACGTGCCGCCGCTGCGCGGGATCATCTACACCAACTCCAAGAAGAGCGTGATCCACGTCGCCGTCGACGTCGTGCCCTACGAAGGTGACGAGCCGTATGCGTGATTTCCACTGCCCCAACTGCGGCCAACGTCTGACGTTCGAGAACTCGGCGTGCCTGGCCTGCGGGAGCACTCTGGGTTTCTCCCTGGACGAGATGGCCCTGCTGGTGATCACCACCGGCGACGACGCCGACAAGGCTGGCTTCGTCAGCGCCAGTGAACACGAACTGTGCGCCAATCGTCATGTCGCCGAATGCAACTGGCTGGTCCCGATCAATCAACCTCGCCTGCTCTGCGTGTCGTGCGCGCTGACTATCGAACGGCCCAATGACGCCGACACCGCCGGCCTCGCGGAGTTCGCCCAAGCCGAAGCGGCCAAGCGTCGGCTGGTCGCCGAGCTGCACGAGCTGAAACTGCCGATTGTCGGCCACGATCAGGATCCCGACTACGGCCTGGCCTTCCGGCTGCTGTCCAGCGCACACGAGACGGTGCTGACCGGCCACGAAAACGGGGTCATCACAATAGATCTCGCGGAAGGCGACGACGTGCACCGCGAGCAGTTGCGGGTCGAGATGGACGAGCCGTACCGCACCCTGCTGGGACACTTCCGCCACGAGGTCGGGCACTACTACTTCTATCGGCTGATCTCGCCGTCCAGCGACGACGACGCGCGGTTCCGCGAGTTGTTCGGTGATCCGGACGCCGACTACCAGGAGGCGCTGGACCGCCATTACAGCGAGGGCGCGCCCGAGGGGTGGAAGAAGCGGTTCGTGTCGTCGTATGCGACCATGCACGCCGCCGAGGACTGGGCTGAGACGTTCGCCCATTACCTGCACATCCGCGACGCTCTCGACACGTCGGCCTGGTGCGGGCTGGCGGCGGCGTCCGCTACGTTCGACCGGCCGGCGCTGGGCCCCAGCGCTTTTCAGACCATCATCGACATGTGGCTACCGCTCTCGTGGTCGCTGAACATGGTGAACCGGTCGATGGGCCACGACGATCTGTACCCGTTCGTGCTGCCGACCGCGGTGCTGGAAAAGATGAAGTTCATCCACACGGTGATCGACGAGGTGACCTCGGCGGCAGGCAAACCCGCGGCGGTCAGCGGGTAGCCGCGGCAGTACCGGTCACGGCATCACCCGACGCTCGTCGGGCCCCCACAGCGGTTGCATTCCGCCGGGCAGTGCCAGCTGCGTCGCGGTGATCACGTCGGCCAGTTCGCGCAACGCGGTATGCACAGCAGTCAGCAGCTCGGCCAGCTTGGCGCGGCGTCGGTCGGCGGAAACCGCTTCCAGTGCCGCGGGATCCGACCGGCGCAGCAGGGTGCTCACCTCGGTGACCATTCGCTCCGGCCGCGACGATCCCGACGAGCCGGGCAGGTCGCCGAGGTCGACCCGTAGTCGCTCCAGCTGATACATCAACGACCGCGGGTTCGTCGCGTCGAAGAGCATCAATTCGGCCAGGGCGGCGACACTGACCTTGCCCACCGTGCGGCGGCGATAGATGACCGCCGATTCGCACGCCACCAGGGTCGACTCGATGATCGTTCGCTCAGCGGCGGCAGGGCGGACGGTGGTCAGGGTGGCACCGAGTAAGGCCGCCAGGCCAAGTCCGCGCTCGATCCGCTTGCCGATGTCCATCATCGTCCAGCCGACGTCGTGCACCATCGACTCCCCGGCCACCCCGGCCAACGTCAGCATCCCGACCAACGTCTGCGATTGGGCCGCGGCGAGCGCCGTGTCGGCCTCGACGAGCGAATCCGGCGGCTCCGCCCGGTGCGCGAGCGTGCGCTCTACGCCGGCCAGCACCACCCAGGTGTCGTTGGACAACTGGTCGCGGACCGCCCTGGCGGCGTGGGCCAGCCGGTCGACCGACTGAACCAGCGACCCCGGCCGGCTGCGGTCCATGGTCAGCGACCACAACGTCGAGGGTGCGATGGCGATGGCCTCGGCGTGGTCATCCGACCCGATTCCGGTACCGGTAATCCGGTCCAGCGCGGCCATCAGGACCGGCACACACTCGCTTTCTTTGGTGTGCTGGCGGTGCCGGTATTCGTAGTAACGCTGGCGCGCGACGATCAGCAACCGGGCCATATTCTCGGCGCGTTCGCCGTAACGGCCCATCCAGAACAGGTCGGACAACACCCGTGGCGAGCTGACCGCCAAAGTCCCCGCACCCATCTTCACCGGCGGCTCGAGCGGCGGCAGGGTGACGGTGACCGCCTCGGCTAGCGCACGTTCCGTGGGACGGATCCAGACATCTTTTGCTACAACGGTTTTCAGCGTGTACGCGGCCGGTCCCGCGGCCAGCACGTAGCCCAGACCGCCGATCATCGGCGCATAGCCGCCCCGCTGAGCGACCGTGAACAACCGCATCCCCACGGCGGCCGACGAGAACTCACCGACATAGTTGGTTGGCGCCGAGGAGAATTGTGGGAGCTCCTGGCCGACCCACTGCCAGGGCGTAGCCGTGATGCAGGCAGCCAGCGCGGCCAACTGCGCCGTCGAAAGTGTCGGCCCGACAAACGTTTGCCCGCCGACGGTGGACTTGATCAACAGCGACGATAGCCGCGCCAGCAGATGCGAGCGTTCGCTGTCGAAGCCGCCCCAGTAGCTGGGCGCGGTGGCCAGCAGCGGTGCTTCGCCGAGCAACCGTTCGGCCAGCTCGGGCAAGAACCGCAGCAGCCCAGGGCTTTCCAGGATCCCGCTGCCCAGCGTGTTGACTACGGTCACCGTTCCGCGGTGTTGCGCCTCCACCAAACCGACGACGCCCAGCCTGGAATCGGCTCGAAGATCCAGTGGGTCGGTGTAGGTCGCGTCGACGCGGCGGAACACCACGTCGACGCGTTTGAGCGTGCCCAGCGAGCGCATCCACACCTTGCCGTCGCGTACCACCAGATCCGCGCTCTCCACCATCGGAAAGCCCAGCAGCGTCGCGAGATACGCTTGATCGAAAGCAGTTTCGGAGTAAATGCCCGGGCTGAGCACAACCACCACCGGGTCTTGGACGCCGTCGGGCGCCGCGTCGATCAGCGCCAATCGCAGCGCCTGCGCGAACGGCGTCGTCGGGTGGGGCGCGACCTTTTCGTAAAGGTCAGGCATCGCGTGCGCGACCACCCGTCGGTCCGCCAGCGCATAGCCGGCTCCGGAAGGCGCCTGAGTCCAGTCGGCGTTGACCTGGAAGGTGCCGCCCGGCAACCGGCTGACATCACAGCCGTGCATGAAGAGTTGGTGGTTCCCCGGCACCTCGATTCCGGCGGCGGCGCGCACGTAGCCGGGGTGCGCGAACAGCAGTTGGGGCGGTAGCACGCCCTCGGTGAGGGAGCGGCGGGGCCCGTACAGGTCGGCGAGCACGGCGTTGAGCATGCGCGACCGCTGGAGCAGCCCGGCCTCGAGTACTTCCCAGTCCGCCGCGGCCACCAGCAACGGCAGTGAGTCCAGGTGCCAGGGCCGGGGCTCGACGCCGTTGCCATCGACTGCGGGCCGGGTGTCGGATTCGATTCCGGTGTAGGTGATGTCGTCGTTGTCGACTAGTTGATGCACCGCCGAGCGCAGCCGATTCAGCCCGGCCCTTCCGCGCTCACCGACAGCGTCGGCAAGCTCGGTCCAGGCGGGCCGCACATTTCCCGCAGCGTCGACGAACTCGTCGTAGCCGATGACCGGGCCCGCTAAGCCGGGGGTGCGCAGATCGAACAGGGTTTCCTGCGCCCGCGCGGCGCGATAGCCGGCCAGGAGCCGGTCGACGTCGGAGCGGTGGCGAAAAGCTGCCGACGGCTCGCTGGAGGGTAATGCCATTTCAGCCGATGCCATTACCGCAGAACGGTACGCACGCGCCGCAGGTCAAGGATGCCCGGCGCGCCGATGTCGGTGGAAATTCGGGCCTGCTTTTCCCGGATGTCGGACAGGTCGAGTTTGCCCGGGGTGAAGCCGGTGGCCTCGAAGCGGCGGGCGCGGCGAGACTCGGCCTCGACGGCGTTCACCGGGGGCTCGTCGTAGGAGCGGCCGCCGGGATGGGCGATGTGGTAGGTGCAGCCGCCCCGCGACGTTCCGGTGGCCAGGTCCACCAGCTCGAACTGCAGCGGGCCGTCAACCGTGATGCTCGGGTGCAAAGCGCTGGGCGGCTGCCAGGCCCGAAACCGCACCCCACCCACGTGGATGTCGGGGTTGTCGGTGGCCAGCAGCGGCATCGGATAGCCGTTGCATGTCACCAGGTAGCGGTCGCGGTCGGCGCCGATGATGCGGACCTGGATGCGCTCGACCGACGAGTCGACGTAGCGGGCGGTGCCGGTGGCGGTCGCCTCCTCGCCGAGGGTGTTCCACGGCTCGATCGCCCCGCGCAGCTCGATCTCTACGCTGTCGAACACCGCGGTGCCGATGCGTGGGAAGCGGAATTCGGTGAAGGGATCCAGCCAGCTGGTCTCGAACGGGATGCCGTGCGCGCGCAGGTCGGCGGCGACGTCGGCGATGTCATGAATGAGGAAGTGCGGCAACAGGTATCGCCCGTGCAAGTTCGAGCCGTGCCGGATCAGCGGAGCCCGCAGCGGCTCGTCCCAGAACCATGCCACCAGCGAACGCACCAGCAGCGACTGCACCATCGCCATTCGCAGGTGCGGCGGCATCTCGAAGCCGCGTAACTCCAACAGGCCCAGCCGGCCGCGCGGGCTGTCCGGGCTGTAGAGCTTGTCGATACAGAACTCGGCGCGATGAGTATTGCCGGTGATGTCGGTCAGCAGGTGGCGCAGCGCGCGGTCGGTCACCCAGGGTTGTGCGCCGCCGTCCTTGGAGGAGGAAGCGAGCCGGGCGATTTCGGCGAACGCGATCTCCAGTTCGTAGAGAGCCGCGGCGCGGCCCTCGTCCACTCGCGGCGCCTGCGACGTGGTGCCGATGAACCGGCCGGCGAACAGGTAGGACAGCGACGGGTGGCGCTGCCAGTAGGTCAGCAGCGAGACCAGCAGGTCGGGGCGGCGCAGCAGCGGCGAGTCCGCGGGCTTGATGCCGCCCAGGGTGATGTGGTTACCACCGCCGGTGCCGCCGTGCGTGCCGTCGACGTCGAACGACTCCGTGGACAAGCGGGCCAGCCGGGCCTGCTCGTAAAGGGTCTCCAGCTGCTGGCGCTGCTCGGCGAAACTGGCCGTCGGTGCGATGTTGACCTCGATCACCCCGGGGTCAGGGGTGATCGTCGTCGACGTCAGCCGCGGGTCCGGCGGCGGTTCGTAGCCTTCGATCACCACCGGGCAGCCGATTTTCGCGGCCGCGGCCTCGAGCCGGGCAATGAGGTCGACGAAGTGCTCCAGCGCCTCGGTGGGCGGCAGGAACACGTAGAGCAGCCCGTCGCGGACCTCGGCGACCATCGCGGTGATCGGCGCGGTCGCCGAGTCATCCGGGTCCTCCAGCAATGTTTCGCCGTCGGACAGGCTTATCACGTCGCCGACGGCTGTCGGGTCGGCGACGGCGGACGGCCGCGGCGGCTTCCAACTGATCGAATCCAGTGGCAGCCGCAGACCCGCAGGCGAATCCCCGTCCAGCAGCACGATCCGGCCGCGGCGCAGTCGCCAGTCGGCGCTGGCCCAGCCGAGGTCGTCGTCGCGGCGGTGCAACGGCAGCGCGAACGCCGCCGCAGGCGTGGTGGGCTCGTCGAGGTGTGCCAGCAGTGCGGCCCGGCCGGCAACGGTGTCCTCGGCCAGGTCGTCGTCCGATGCCACCGGGTCGCCCTCGGGCTGCCGGACCTTGGCCGCCAACCGCGACAGCGGGTCCTCGAAGGCCGGCCGGACCTGCGAAAGCGGTAGTCCCAGACCGTCGGCGATGCCGGCGAGCAGCTGGTAGGCCGCCTCATTGTCGGCGGGGTCCGCGGGTTGGCTACTCGAGTCACTGCCCCAGGGGTCGGCCAGCAGCGTGTTGTCGGTCCACAGCGGCTGCCCGTCGGTCCGCCAGTACAGGGCAATCTGCCAGCGCGGCAACGGTTCGCCGGGATACCACCTGCCCTGGCCGCGCTGGATCAGCCCCTGCGGGGCCCACGCCGCCTTCAGCCGGGCGGCTAGATCGGATGCCCGCCGGCGCTTGTGCGGACCGTCGGCGGCTGTGGTCCACTCCTCGTCGACCTGGTTGTCCACCGATACGAAAGTCGGCTCGCCGCCGATGGTGAGCCGAACATCGCCGGCGGCGAGCCGCTCGTCGACGTCGCGTCCGACCTCGCAGATCGTCCGCCAGGCCTCGTCGGTGTAGGGCCGCGTGACGCGGGGGTCTTCGTGGACGCGGGTGACGGTGTTGGAGAACTCCAGCACCGATTCGCACGGTTCGACGCCGCCGGTGATCGGGGCCGCGCTCGCCGGGTGTGGCGTGGCCGCCAGCGGGATGTGGCCCTCGCCGGCGAACAGTCCCGACGTCGGGTCCAGGCCGATCCACCCCGCGCCGGGGATGTACACCTCCGCCCATGCATGCAGGTCGGTGAAGTCCGCGGCCGGCCCTGACGGCCCATCGATCGCTTGGACGTCGGATGCCAGCTGTACCAGGTAGCCGGACACGAACCGGGCGGCCAATCCGAACTGACGCAGGATCGACACCAGCAGCCACGCGGAGTCACGGCATGAGCCGATGCCGGTCCGCAGCGTGACATCCGGCGTCTGCACGCCGGGCTCCATCCGCAGGCTGTAGCCGACGTCGGCGTTGATCGCCTGGTTGAGCGCGACCAGGAAGTCGATGGTCCGGGTGCCATTCCGGACCGAGAAGTCCCGCACCCACTCGGTGACCAGTTCACCGGGCCCGGAGCCGTCGCCGGCTTCGTCGACCGGCCGCAAGTACGGTTCGAGGTCGTCGGCGAGCGCCTTCGGATAGGTCAGGCCGCCGGGCGGCCAGACCTCGGCCCAGTCCTCGATGAAGAAGTCGAACGGGTTGATCACCTTGAGGTCGGCGATCAGCCCGACGGTGATGGTCAGCCGACTGGTGGGATTCGGAAACACCAGCCTTGCAAGGAAATTGCCCAGCGCGTCCTGCTGCCAGTTGATGAAGTGGTCAGCCGGCTCGATCCGCAGCGAGTAGGCCTCGATGGGCGTGCGTGAGTGGGGCGCCGGGCGCAGCCGCACGACGTGCGGATACACCCGGACCGGCCGGTCAAAGGTGTAGCTGGTGCGGTGCTCCAGCGCAACTTTGATGGTCATAACCGCTGATCCCATCACAACAGCCACACCGCCGCAGCACAGCCCGATTCAACGCCGACCGAGTGGCGTAACCGGGTTTCGGACGTTCTCTTTCCTAGGATCGCTCGAGTGGATGATCGCTACGGCCCTGACGTGCTGGCCCGCGACCCGCACAGCGCGCGCAAGATCCGCTCGGTTGAATTGCCAATAGAACTCGGCATGGTCGTCGAGGACGCGCAGACGGGCTATGTCGGGGCAGTGGTGTGTGTCGAATACGGCCGAATGGAGCTCGAGGACCGACGCGGCCGCACTAAGCCGTTCCCGATCGGACCGGGCTATCTCGTCGACGGCAAACCGGTGATCCTGACCGCGCCGCGACGACCGTCACCCACCGGCGCCACCCGCACGTCGTCGGGTTCGGTGGCGGTGACCGGAACCCGCGCCCAGGTAGCCCGTGCCGGGCGGATCTATGTGGAGGGCCGCCACGATGCCGAGCTCGTCGAGCAGGTGTGGGGCGATGATCTGCGGATCGAGGGCGTGGTGGTCGAATATCTCGGTGGCGTCGACGATCTCGTCGGCGTCGTCGAGCAATTCCGCCCGGGCCCCAAGCGACGGCTCGGCGTGCTCGTCGACCACCTGGTGTCCGGGTCAAAGGAAGCGCGACTGGCCGAAGCGGTACGCCGCGGCCCGGGCGGCGTGCACACGCTGGTGGTCGGGCATCCGTTCGTCGACATCTGGCAGGCCGTGAAACCGGCCCGGTTGGGTCTGTCAGAGTGGCCGGTTGTGCCGCGTGGCACCGACTGGAAACACGGGATATGTCAGGCGCTGGGCTGGCCGCACGCCGGCCCGGCCGACGTCGCCGCGGCATGGCGGCGCATCCGCGGCCGGGTGCGCGACTGGACGGATCTCGACGCAGCGCTGATCGGCCGGGTAGAGGAGCTGATCGACTTCGTCACGCAGCCGTGACCCGCGGCGATCGCAACCGCGGCGAAGCCGGGCGCAGCGGGTCGATGCGAGGAGCCCGCGGGCTCAGGGGGTCAGCGGCGCGATCTGGCCACCGGAAAGCCGGCGGTAGGTGTAGACCTGGACCAGCAACGCCAGCGGGCCGCCCACGAGGATGCCGACGCCGCAGACGAAGAAGCCGGCCAGCACCAAAAGGCCTTGCACCAGGAAGGACAGCAGCGTACTGCCGATGTCCGACCGGACCGTGGTGAAGCTGGCCTTCAGCGCGTCGATCGGTGACAGGCCGTGATCGGTTGCAAAGGCGATCGTGAACAGCGCGAAGAAGGTGAACACAGCGATCGCCACCAGCGCCAACAGGGCGAAGATCGCGCCGGGGAGCAGCGACAGCGAATCCAGGATCGCGCTGATCACGCTGAGCAGCGCACCGGCCAGGATGACATTGCCGAAGTTGCGCGGCTTGAAGAAGGAACCGACGCTGACCGGCCTGCCGTCGGCGAGGTCGAGCGCACCGGACAAGAAGCCCGCTTGCACGAAGATGCCGTAGACGAACGACAGGATCGACAGCACGAGAGTGCCGGCGGTGCCCAAACTGGCCGTAAACGATGCGCCGTAGTCGTCGCCGACATCGGTGGTGTTGGCGTTGGCGCCGCCCAGCAACACGAACACCAGCGCGTGCAGGATCACTCCGACCAACCCGTACACCAAGGTCGCGGCGATCAGCGGTAAAGGATTCTTGGCGAACTTATTCCGGGCCCACCGGAACGCATCACCGATGCTGAAATGCTGGCCCGGGGGCGGTGGGTAGCCGGGCTGGGACGGGTACCCAGGCGGCGGCCCGTAGCCGGGAGGCGGCCCGTAGCCCGGCGGCGGCCCGTAGCCGGGCGGCGGCGGTGGCGGCCCACCATACCCGGGTGGAGGCGGGCCGTACCCCGGCGGCGGCCCCGGAGGTGGGCCATAGCCGGGTGGCGGTCCCGGAGGTGGCCCATAGCCCGGTGGTGGCCCGGCAGGCGGTCCTGGAGGCGGGCCGTAGCCGGGCGGTGGGTAGTTGCCGGGATTGGGGTTAGCGCCCCACGGATCGCTCGGGCCGCCGGGGTGCTCTGGGGGTCGGCTCATAGCCGCTCCTGCCTCGTGTGGTGGAGTTCTGCCGTATGCCTCAGCGAACTTAGCAAGTATTCGGCGGCCCCGCTGCGACCCGAACATCGCGAGTCGCGTCGAGGTGGCGTGGTATGCCTGAAACCGTGTCCGACGGTCTGTTCGACGTCCCCGACCCGACCGGCTTGACCGGACGCGCGCCGGGCGGTTCGGCCGCTGCGCCGTTGGCCGTGCGGATGCGCCCGGCCAGTCTGGACGAGGTGGTCGGACAGGACCACCTGTTGCAACCCGGCTCGCCGCTGCGGCGCCTTGTCGAGGGTTCGGGCGTGGCGTCGGTCATCCTTTACGGGCCGCCCGGCAGCGGTAAGACCACGCTGGCCGCGCTGATTTCGCAAGCCACCGGCCGGCGGTTCGAGGCGCTGTCGGCGTTGTCGGCCGGGGTCAAAGAAGTCCGCGCGGTGATCGACGTGGCTCGTCGCGCCGCCGCCCACGGCGAGCAGACCGTGCTGTTCATCGACGAGGTCCACCGGTTCTCCAAAACTCAGCAGGACGCGCTGTTGTCGGCGGTAGAGAACCGGGTGGTGCTGCTGGTGGCGGCCACCACCGAGAATCCCTCGTTCTCCGTCGTCGCCCCGCTGCTGTCGCGGTCGCTGATCCTGCAGTTGCGGCCGCTGAGCGCCGAAGACATCCGCACAGTGGTGCAGCGCGCGATCGACGACCCCCGCGGGCTGAATGGGCAAGCCGCGGAGCCCGACGCCGTCGAGCTACTGGTGCGGCTCGGAGCCGGAGACGCCCGACGTGCGCTGACCGCGCTGGAGGTCGCGGCCGAGGCGGGGGAGCAGGTCACCGTCGAGGCCGTCGAGCAGTCCGTGGACAAGGCCGCGGTCCGCTACGACCGCGACGGCGATCAGCATTACGACGTCATCAGCGCGTTCATCAAGTCCGTGCGCGGTTCCGACGTCGACGCCGCATTGCACTATCTGGCCAGAATGTTGGTCGCCGGTGAGGACCCGAGATTTATCGCGCGACGGCTGATGATCCTGGCCAGCGAGGACATCGGCATGGCCGACCCCACCGCGCTGCAGACCGCCGTCGCCGCGGCGCAGACCGTGCAACTGATCGGGATGCCCGAAGCCCAGTTGACACTGGCGCACGCCACGATGCACCTGGCCAGCGCGCCCAAGTCGAACGCCGTCACCGCGGCGCTGGGTGCGGCGATGGCCGACATCAAAGCGGGCAAGGCCGGGCTGGTGCCGCCGCAGCTGCGCGACGGCCATTATTCGGGCGCGGCGGCGCTGGGCAACGCGCAGGGCTACAGCTACCCGCACGATGACCCGGACGGTGTTGTGCCGCAACAGTATCCACCGGACGAGCTCGTCGGCGTGGACTACTACCGCCCCACCGGCCACGGCGCGGAGCGCGAGCTGGCCGGTCGACTCGAGCGGCTGCGGGCGATCATCCGGCGCAAGCGCGGCTAGCCGCTCGCCTGCCCC